>Ga0194110_10003540_pt1 | contig 19279 bp, 16 predicted proteins | sample TA2Kig1200mmetaG_FD_146192 | JGI IMG/M metagenome (GOLD analysis project Ga0194110, IMG submission 146192) | Freshwater microbial communities from Lake Tanganyika, Tanzania - TA2015032 Kigoma Deep Cast 1200m | ecosystem: Environmental > Aquatic > Freshwater > Lake | place: Tanzania: Lake... | reverse complement strand
ATCCCTGGCCGCGAGCGGTTCGGCCGCCGCGAGCCGCCCGCCATCCTCCGCGAGTGGGCCTACGGCCCCGAGCCGGTCGGCGACCTCCACCTCCTCACCTCCGAGCACGCCCACGAGCTGATCTGGGCGCACCTCACCGGCGAGCCCTTCACCCGCGCCCTCAACGTCCTCAACACGGGCGAGTTCATCAAGGGGCTGCCGGGCGACGCATGCGTGGAGGTGATGGCAACCGTGGCGGGGCGCAAGCTCACGGCGAAGCAGATCGAACTGCCCCCAGCCGTCCACTCCCTCGTCCAGCGCTGGGTCACGATTCACGACCTCTCGATGAATGCCGCGATGTCCTGCGACCGCGAGGCGGCCCACCAGGCCCTCTTCCTCGACCCCCACGTCCACGACCTCTACGACATCCCGCTCATCCTCTCCGACTTCCTGAAGGCCCTCGAGCCCTGGCTGCCGAGGGGCTGGTTCGCCGGGGGCAATCGGTGACCAGAATAATTCAAGGATTGGAGACGTGACACCTATCCGCATGGCGCGCGCAAGCGCATGGGCGGCCTTTCACTTCTTCGTACTGTCTTGTGCCTCGGGCGGCGGGGTGGAGGTGCTGTCGAGCTTCGAGCCGGGCGGGCCTGACCTTGTCAAAGGCGAGGGGAAACGGGTCAAAGAGCACGCGACCGATGGCGAGCACGCCTTCCGGGTGGAGTCCGATGGCACGGGCTATCCCGGCCTCGAGATCGCGGCGCCCGCGGCGCTGGCGAAGTTCAGGGACTTCGTGCTGTTCAAGGTGGACGTGTTCAATCCGCAGGACCAGGCGGTGAACTGCGGGGCGCGGATGGACGATGCGGCGAGCAAGGACTATGGGAGCCGCTACAACGACGACAACCTGGTCGTGCCCCCGGGGAAGAGCACGCTGGAGCTGAACCTGACGGGCCTGCGGAAGTCGAACGCCCGCAACTTCAGCCAACGGCTGAAGCTCGACCTCGGCTCGCTCAAGTTGGTGCGGCTCTGGATCGCGCCCGTGGGCAAGCCGCTAACGCTTTTCTTCGATAACGTGCGTCTGGAGGGCTCGGGCCTGCCAAAGGTGGAGGGGCTGGTGGCCCTGGATTTCGGGCCGGCGGGGGCGCCCGTCTACCCAGGCTTCGAAGCCTGTTCCGACCAGCACGTGTGGGACGACCAGCGCGGCTGGGGCTGGGTCGGGTCCGATTACGCGACCATAGCCTACACCCCCGACGCGCTGACGGGCGATTGCGTGGGCGGCCGCGAGTTCCGCCTCAAGCTGCCAAACGGCCCCTATGAAGTCCACCTGTGCTGGGACATGTTCGGCCTCTGGCACACGCTGCCATCGTTCACGTGGCGCAAGCTCCTCATCAATGGCAAAGAGGCCATCAGCGAGACCCGCACGGGCGCCGACTTCCTGGCGAAACTCTACTACCGCCACGAGGACGATGAGGACCTGCCAGGGCAGGACCTGTGGGAGAAGTACATCGCCTCGTACCAGACGGTCCACCGCTTCAAGGTTGAGGTGTCGGATAGCCTGCTCCGCATTGAACCGCAGGCGGACGACAAGTCGGGCCGCGGCCTCTGCTTCCTCGTCGTCTGCCCCGAGGCCGCCGCGGAGGCGGGCCGGAAGTTCATGGACACGCTGGGCGCGCTTCGCAAGGCCAAGTTCAACGCCGGAATGGTCGTGAGCGTGCCCAAGCCAGGGCACCCTCACCCTCCCCTCTCCCCAAGGGAGAGGGAAGATGAGGAGCCGAAGCCCACGGACGCCGAGAAGGCTCGCGGCTTCATCCACTTCGTGGCCCACACGGAGGACGACGTGGCAGTCACGGCGCGTCCGCCGAAGGACGCCGCGATGGCCATCGCCATCGAAGCCGCCCGGGGCGAGCGCCAGGCGGCGCAGGTGTGCCTCTTCCCCCTGGCCGAGGCGAGCGACCTCACGGTCGCTCGGACCGCGTTGAGGGGGCCGGCCGGAGCCGAAATCCCGGCCTCGGCCATTCAGGTCCGGAAGGTGCGCAACTTCCTCAAGCGCGCCGGCAGCTCGCGCGCAGGCAACCTGTTGCCCTACATCCTCCAGGACTTCAGGCCACTCGACCTGCGCCCAGGCGTCACCCGCGGCCTCTGGCTGACAATCAGCGTGCCCGAATCGGCCGCGCCGGGCAAGTACACGGGCGAGCTACAAGTCGGCACGGCTGCCATCCCCATCGAGCTGACGGTTCACCCCTTCGCACTGGACCGCGTGACCGACATCACGATGTCCGTCACCGGCTCAACGGCAGGGACGTTCAACGCCCGTCACCCGGACCTCAACGCCCGCTGGTGGGCGGAGGCGGAGCGGGTGATGCGGAACCAGGCGGAGCACGGGATGAACGCCGTCACGGGCGGGCCGAGCGCCGTGCTCAAGGGCGTGAAGGACGGCAAGGCCGAGATTGACTACGCGGCGATGGACAGTTGGATGGCGCTCGCGGTGAAGCACGGCCTGACCATGCCCGGCGACAGCTATCAGGGCCTCGACGTGGCCGGCGTGCCGCACGACCACTCGCAGAACGCCGTCGCCCGCTGCGAGGCCGCGGCCAGGGAACGCTTCGGCGTCTCCTACGAGGAACTGCTCCGCATCGTCTACGCCGACGTCGAGCGCCACGCGAAGGAGAAGGGCTGGCCGCCGCGCGTCTACTACTTCCTCGACGAGCCGCGGCCGGAATACCGAAACGTGGAGAGCTGCGGCGAGCTCATCCGCCTCCGCACCCGCGCCTGCCCGAACACCTTATTCAGCGGCTACTACTCGACCGGCGCGGGGCGCGACGTCTACTTCCAGACCATGCCCGTGAGCATCGCCCACGTGAACCCCCGCGCCCTCGAGCTGGTCAAGGGAGCGGGCAAGCGGCTCTGGGACTACAGCGGCAGCCGGGTGCGGCACGACATCGGTCGCTGGGCATTTGTCGCCGCCCGCGCGGGCATGAGCGGCTTCCTCCGCAACGGCTACATGTACGTCTGTTCCATGCCTTACTTCGACTACAGCGACGACGAGGCGTCCTGGAGCGTCGTCTACCCCTCAAAGAAAGGCCTGAACGACACGGTGGGCTGGGAGCGGACGGCCCAGGGCGTGAACGACTATCGCTACCTGCTCACCTGCGAGCGTCTGATAGCGAAGGCCCGTGCCGCGGGCAAGGGGGCGGCGGAGGCCGAGGCCGCGGCCGCCTTCCTCAAGGCCGCGCTTCAGCCAATCGCCATCGAGGACAAGGCGAGCGCCCGCCTCTCGCCCGCCCAATACGACGCCTTCCGCCGCGCCATCGCCGCCCACATCGCCGCCCTCAGCGCCAAGTAGTCTCCATCCAAGGTCAGCGCCTTCCCCCAGCCGCCCTGAGCTCTTCGAGGGCGGCGAGGAGGGCGGCGATGTCGGCGGGGAGGGGGGCGGTGAACTCCATGCGTTGGCCCGTGGCGGGATGGGCGATGGCGATGCGGTGGGCGTGCAATGCCTGCCTCTCGATAAGGGGGGGCTCGTCGTCGGGGGGCTGGAGGCCGAGGAGGTCGGAACGGTAGAGGGCGTGGCGGTGGCTGTAAAGGGCGTCGGCGACGACGGGGTGGCCGACGTGTGCGAGGTGGACGCGTATCTGGTGGGTGCGGCCTGTGAGGAGTTGGACGGCGAGGAGCGCGAAGCCGCGGAAGCGGCGCTGGACGCGGTAGATGGTCTTGGCGGGCTTTCCGCCCTCGCGCTGGACGGCGACGGCCTCGGGGTCGCGGCGGCTGCGGCCGAGCGGGGCGTCTATGAGGTCGGCGTCGAGCTCCGGCTCGCCCTCGACGACGGCGAGGTAGTGCTTCTCGACGGTGCGGCCTTCGAATTGCTTGGCGAGTGCGGCGTGGGCGGCGTCGGTCTTCGCACAGAGGATCACCCCGCTCGTGTCGCGGTCGAGGCGGTGGACGATGCCCGCCCGCAGCTCGCCATAAGCGGACGAGAGGGTCTGGGTGTGGGCGACGAGTGCGTTGACGAGCGTGCCGCCCTGGTGGCCCTTGGCGGGGTGGACCACCATGTCGGGCGGCTTGTTCACCGCCAGGAGGTGCGCGTCCTCGTAGAGGACGTCGAGCGGGATGTCCTCGGGGGGGACAGTTGGGCCTTCGGGCAGGTCGGCCCTGACCTCGATGCGGTCGCCGCGTCGGATGCGATAGCTCGGCTCGGAGGGCGCGCCGCCGACGGTGATGCGCCCTTCCCGGATGAGGCGCTGGATGAAGGTGCGCGAGAAGTCGGGGAGTGCCGCGGCCAGGTACTGGTCGAGGCGGCGCGCGCCGACCCGGCCGCGGATGGTGAAGCGTTGCCTGAAATCGGGAGGGCCGTGTGTAGCCATGGGACTGGATGGGTGGATGGGTGGATGAATGGATGAATGCCAGACCCGGCCGGCACCCATCCATTCATCCATACATCCATTCATCCCCTCATCGAAGTTGCGCGGGCATCTCGTCGGTCACAAAGCAACAGGCGCAGGGGCAAGCTCGCGCCTGTCCCTGCGCCTGGGTTGGGTGGTCTTGTGGCCGCCACGGCGATGGGCTATCTCTTGGCCTTCTTGGCGGGCTTTTTGGCGGCTTTCTTGGCCGCGGGTTTCTTGGCCGCGGGTTTCTTGGCCGCCGCCTTCTTGGCCGGGGCCTTCTTGGCGGCTGCCTTCTTGGGGGCAGCCTTTTTGGCCGGCTTTTTTGGGGCGGCTTTCTTGGGGGCCGCGGGCTTCGGCGCGGGGGCCGGGGCGGGCGCTGGGGCCGGAGCGGCGGCCTTGGCGAGGAGGGCCTTCGCAACGTCCACCGCGCTCGCCGCGTCGGGGCCGTAGCCGTCGGCGCCGATCTCATCGGCGTAGCTCTGGGTGACGGGTGCGCCGCCGATCATGACCTTGGCGGGGACGCCGGCCTCCTTGAGGGCGGAGATGACGTTCTTCATCTGGGGCATGGTGGTGGTGAGGAGTGCCGAGAGGCCGCAGATGACGCAGTTCTGGTTCTTCGCGGCGTCGACGAACTTCTCGGGCGCGACGTCGATGCCGAGGTCAACGACCTTGAAGCCGGCGCCCTGGAGCATCATGCCGACGAGGTTCTTGCCGATGTCGTGGAGGTCGCCCTTGACGGTTCCGATGGCGATGGCGGCGATGGGCTGGACTCCGGCCTTCTTGAGCTCGGGTTCGAGGACTTCCATGCCCCACTTCATGGCTCGTGCGGCGATGAGGACTTCGGGGACGTAGAACTCGTTGGCCTTGAACTTCTGGCCGACGACCTCCATTCCTGCGATGAGGCCCTTGTTGAGGACGTCGGCGACCGGCGCCCCCTCGGCGAGGGCCTGGGCGACGAGGGCCTTCGTCTCGTTCGCCTTCCCCGCAATCACGTTGTTGGCCAGTTCCTGCAAGTCCACCATGTGCTCCTTCTCCTAACGAGGTCCGGGACCCGAAGCAAAGTGCAGACTACCTCGGCTTGGCCGGGCGCCTTCCGAGCTGTGCGAGCGCGAAGTCGGCCTGCTCGCCGCACCAGCCGGCGGCGGGGTCGGCGCGAAGCTCCTCGTACTTCAGCCGCGCCTGGTCGAGGCGCCCGAGTTGCTCGTAGCAGTAGCCGGCCTGCCACCTGGCCATGGCGGCCAGGGCGGGCAGGCCTGCGGCGGTCGCCTTCTCGTAGTGGTCGGCGGCGCGCTCCCACTCGCCGAGCTCCATGCGGGCCTTCGCGGCCTCGTAGTGGGCGATGGCGAGCGCGGCGGGGCGCTGATCGGGGAAGTCGGCGATGAACTGCTCGGCGGCGTTAGCCGCCTTCTGGAGGTGCTCGCGGGCCGCCTTCGGGCTCTCGTCGCGCAGCGCCGCCGCGCGGCGGTTGTGGCCCTGGGCGAGCTCGAGGAGGGTGACTGCGGCGGCTGGCGCGCCCTGGTGCTTCTGGACGAAGGCGCTCATGCGGTCGAGGAGCTTGTCGCTGCCGCCCTCTGGCTCGTCCTTGGCCCTGGCGGCGGCCTCCTGGGCGAGCTCGAAGCGCTCCTCCCAGGCCGCCTCGCCGCTGCCGCCGAAGAGGCGCGCGACGACGAACCAGGCCACGGTGAGGACGAGGCAGGCCCCCGCCACTATCAGGGCGGGCAAGATGTAGCGCTCCAACCTGTGCCAGACCGCCGAGAGGCCCTCGGCGAACTTGTCGGCGTGCTTGACCTCGCTGTACCGAAGGTGCTTGCCCACGCGACTCCGTCCTGAGAAGACAGGACTCTCGTCCTGTGAACTTCGCCCTTGTCAGCACAGGATGGATGGATGGGTGGATGGGTGGATGGGTGTCAGACATTCATCCAACCATCCATTCATCCAATCATCCCCTTTGGTTGCGGCCCAAGGCCGCGTGAAGCTGGTACGCCCGAGAGGATTCGAACCTCTGGCCTGCGGTTTAGGAAACCGCCGCTCTGTCCTTCTGAGCTACGGGCGCGCCCGGCAAACCGGCCTCATTCATCCTCGCTGGCGTACTGGACCAGCGAGAAGACGTTGTGCGGCGCGAGCTTGTCGCGCCCGCGCAGGAAGGCCAGCTCGACGAGGAAGGCGCAGGCGACGACCACGCCGCCCGCGGCCTCCACCATGTCGCAGCAGGCCCTCATCGTGCCGCCAGTCGCCAGCAGGTCGTCCACCATCAGCACGCGCGCGCCAGGCGGAATGGCGTCGCGGTGCATCTCGAGGGCGTCGGTGCCGTACTCGAGGGCGTAGCTGGCCTGATAGGTCGGGCAGGGCAGCTTGCCCTTCTTGCGGATCGGCACGAAGCCGGCGGCGAGCTGGAAGGCCACGGCGGGCGCGAGGATGAATCCGCGCGCCTCCGTGCCCGCCACGAGCCGCACGTCCTGCTCGTAGAAGGGCTCGCTGAGGCGCTCGACGGCCTCGCGCAGCAGCTCGGGGGCGGCGAGGACCGGCGTGATGTCGCGGAACACGATCCCCTTCTTCGGGAAGTCGCGCACCCCGCGTATTGCCGCCTTCAGAGGGTCCTCCATGCCATCCTCCTGAGCGTCCGCGCCACCAACCCAGGCTGCAACAGTTTAGCAGCTTGCTTCGGCGCCGTCAAACCATTTTTCGGCGCAGCGCATGCCTTTGCAGTGGTGGCCACTCGGCTGTTCTATCGTCCTCGTCCTCGTCCCTCGTCCTCGTCCTCGATTCCCTTGCTGGGGGAAGAGTCGAGGACGAGGACGAGGGACGAGGGACGAGGACGATTTCAGACGGCCGGCTTGCGCTCGCCGGAGAGGTACTGATGGAGCTTGCGGAGAGCCTCGTTTTCGATCTGGCGGATGCGTTCGCGGGTGAGGCCGAGGCGCGCGCCGATGTCCTCGAGGGTCATGGGCGTCCTGTCCTCGATGCCGTAGCGCATGCGGAGCACCTGGGCCTCGCGCTCGCTGATGAGGTCGAGGAGCTCGCGTATCCTGGCGCGCTCGTCCTCGTCGAAGAACTTCTGGTCGGGCCGCGGCGTCGTGCGGTCCTCGATGACCTCGTTGAGGGAGGAGAGGACGTCGAGGCTGACGGGCTGTGCGGAGGTGAGTGTGGCGCTGAGGATGCGCTTGAGGACTCGGACGTTGCTGGTGGGGAGCTTGATGGCGCGGGCGATCTCCTCGGCGGTGGGTGGCCTGCCGAGCTTGGCCGTGAGCGCGGCGTCGGCGCTCTTCCAGTGGGCTATCGTCTCGACCATGTGGGCGGGGATGCGGACGATCTTCACGGTGTTGGTGATCGCGCGGCGGATGGCCTGCTTGATCCACCAGGTGGCGTAGGTCGAGAAGCGGCAGTCGGCCTTCGGCGAGAAGCGCTCCACCGCCTTCAGCAGGCCGATGTTCCCCTCCTCGATCAGGTCCGAGAAGGCCAGGCCGCGGTTGACGTAGTTCTTGGCGATGGAGACGACGAGGCGGAGGTTGGCCCGCACCAGGCGGTCGCGCGCCGCGGCGTCGCCCTTCGCCATGCGCTTGGCAAGGTCCTTCTCCTCCTTGGCGCTCAGGAGCGACAGCCTGCTGATCTCGTGCAGGTAGGCCTCGAGGCTGGCTTCACGCGGGATCGTCATGCACGCTCCGCTGCCATCGCGAACCTCCACACCCCAATCCTCTGATTATAGGGAGCACCCTGCGGCGAGTCAAGCAGCCTGGGGCTGGGGGGAGGGCGGGGGGGTGCAATAACGGATTTGTGCAGGTGGGCACACCTTACTGAACCGAGCGGCTCCGCGGTCGGTTCTGTAAGTCTGTCGTCTTTGGCTCTGGCAACGGTGGACAGAACAGGAAACCAAACCCAGAGGAGCTGGGTTTGGTTTCTAGTGTGCCCACCTGCACAAATCCGTTATTGCACCCGGAGCCGGGGGTATGGCCCCCCAGCTATGGCAATGCGCGGAGCAGACCCCGGAGCGCGTGCGCGAGCAGGCGCTCAGTCACATGCGACAGCCTGTGGGAGTGATCGGGGACGCGGGGCAGGGACGCCCCGCCTACAACACGAGGATTGATCGAGAATCGTGGCGAGTCATATAGGGGCCATGCTCGGGGGCCGGGCCCTCTTGCGTCTTTCGTCCTCGTCCTCGTCCCTCGTCCTCGACTCTCTTGCCCGTGGGGCCGAGGAGGCGAGAACAAGGGACGAGGACGATGAGGGGGGACCAATGCTTCACCATGGGCGGGGGGTTGCGATGGGAGGCCGGCGCGTCAGGCGTCACTGGCGTGCCTGGGAGAGGCCGACCCAGGTGTCGCGGGTGGCGATGGCGCCGTTCTTGTCCTCGCTGAAGCACTTGATCGGCGCTCCGCCGTCGGGGTCGGGCTTCTCGCTGTTCCAGAGGATGCCTCGGGCGCGCATGTCGATCCACTGGACCGAGCCGTCCCAGTAGCCGACGCTCATGCCCCTCCGCGCCCTGTGGGTGACAAGGCGGTCGGTGGGGAAGGGGTCGGAGAGGAGGGCGTAGAAGGCCATCTTGCGGCTCTGGCTGATGTCGTTCGATGCCTCTTCGAGCTGGAGGCCTTCGGGGAGTGGGACGATGTTCTCGCCTGTCGCGCGGTCGGGGAAGGCGTTGTACATGTAGCCCACGCGTTCGGGGAGGCCGTCCACGGTCGGGTTGTCGGTGCCTTTGTAGCGGTACTGGCCGGGCAGCTCAGGGCAGTAGAAGACCTCGGGGCTTTCGGCCTGCTTTCCGGTGAAGAGGAGCCAGAGCCCCGCGGGCACGTTGGTTGTGACCTGGTTCTCGCCTGAGCCGGTAGTGACCTCGCTGCGCGCCGCGTTGTTGTTCACGTAGCGGATGTGGTGCTCGGTGGTCGCGAGGGCGGCGTAGAGGTCGGGCAGCATCTGGTCGTAGGAGTTGGCGTAGAGGCGTGCGCCCTTGTAGACCTGGTTCATGCTGTTCTGGCACCTGGCGGTGCGAGCCGCGGTCTGCGCCCTGCCCAGGGCGGCCATGAGCATCGAGGCCAGCACCGAGATGACGGCGATGACGACCAGCAGCTCGATGAGGGAGAAGGCACGGCGCGCCGGCCGGCGGCACATGAGGGTACTCCTTGTGCGAGGCTTCCTTCCATCCCGCGCCGCTCACGCCCTCCATCTTTATTATACCACCATGCCCAAGGCCGTCAAACGCCCAGGGGCAGGGAATGGCGGCGCCTGAAGGGCTCGGCGGGCGCCCCCGAGCGCGCGATGAGGGCGACCTCGCCCACGCGGATGCGCAGGGGGGCCCAGGTCTCCTCGAGCCTGAGGGCCAGGCGGCTGGCGTCGGCCGGCTCGCGGAAGCGCCCCAGCGAGAGGTGCGGGGTGAAGCCGCCGGAGTAGCTCGACACGTCGTCGCACCAGGGCATCGCAGCTTGGAGCCTCGCCTGGAGCGCCCGCACGGCGTCGGCCGGCTCGAGGCGCAGCCAGAGGGTCACTGAGCCGCTGGGGTGGACGAAGTGGCCGAAGCCGCCCACGATCAGGTCGAGCGCGGGCACAGCGGCGGCGGCCGGCGCCAGCAACTCGGCGGCCTCGGCCAGCCGCGCCTCGGGCACGAATGGGTAGAGGAGGGTCACGTGCGGCATCCAGCGGATGAACTGCGGGTCGTGCATCCGCCGAATCGCCTGGATCGGCTCCCAGGCCCCCTCGGGCGGGATGAGGACGGCGGCGGTGAACTCCACCTTGGTCTCTTCTTCGAGCGGAAGCGGCATGGCGGCTCCTTCAAAAGGGATGAATGGATGGGTGGATGAATGGGGGAGGAGGGAGACTGAAAGGGAAAGCGAGGGGGCAAAGGCCGAAAGGGATCACCTTCACTTTCACTCTCACTCTCACTGGTTTCACCCATCCACTCATCCATTCATCCCACACAGAGTTCGAGTTTCGGGCACACCCTGAAGAGCTCCTCCTCGGCCTCGCGGGTCCAGAAGCCGTGCTCGTCGAGCTTCGCGGCCACGGTGGGCAAGTGGCGGGCCAGGTCGGCGAGCGGGATGAGGCCGGGAAGGGCTAGCTCGGGGAAGACGCAGATTTTGCCGCTCGTCTCGCGGTACATCACCTGGCGCATGGCCTCCCAGACCTCCGCGAGCGGGCCGATGACGGCCACGGACTTGTTCGGGCTGAGCTCGCCGCGGAGCGCGCCCAGGACGACGTCGTGGAGGTCCTCGACGGCGGAGCCGCTGTTGCCGATGATCGTCACGCCCCGCTGGCTGAGCATCCCGAGGTCCACGGGGCCTTTCGTCCCCGCCTTGATCCCCGCGAAGATGTTGATCAGGCCGTCGCGCGCCACGAGCGGCTCGGCGGCCTTGATGGGACCCCACGCCGGGCAGAGGCCGACAACGTCGTCCAGGCTCTCCATCTCCACGATCTCGGTGGCCTTCTTTTTGAGGGGATTGGCGAACTCGATGTGGATACCCCTGGCCTCGGCCTGCGGGCGGAAGTGCCGTTCGAGGAGCGCAAGGCGCGGGTCGTCTATCTCAGTGACCAGCACCCAGCTCGGCGGCTGGGGCGCGTCAAGGGCGGTCTGGAGCCATATCTGGCCCATCGGCCCGCCCGCGCCCACGAGGAGCACGCGCCCGCCCGGCTTGAGCCGAGTTCGGCGCGGCTTTGCGTACGTGGCGGCGAGCGTGGACTCCGTGTGGCCGATGAAGTAGAGGCCCTTGTAGTGGATGGCGCCGACATCGAGGTTGGCGTTCGTGCCGGGCGGGAAGGGCGGCAGCAGCATCACCGCCCCCGCCGCCATCGCGTCGCAGGCCGCCTCGACGAGGGGCGCCGACGCCTCGCGCACGATGATGTCGTCCACCTCTCCCGCACCGGGGCTGCGGCGCAACGAAGCAATGTCCTCAACAACCGTGATCTCGCAGTTGTTGCGTCCCGCGTGCCGCGTGCCGCGTGCCAGCGCGGCGGCGTGGCCGCCGGTCAGGAGCACGCGCCCAGCGGTCTTTGCCGCCTCGCGCACCAGCGCTTCGTCGGCCATCGTGGCGCCGACGAACCAGGCTGTGCCGCCCGGCTTGAGCGACCCGCGGTAGTCGATCTTCGCGGCCACGCAGCCCCAGGGCTCGGAGAGGCCGGCCTCCGCGCGGCCAAGGTCGCGCTTCACGAACGGCCCGTCCCCAAACCGCTCGGCGTCTATCGGGATCAGGCAGTTCCCGCGGTCGTTCGCCAGCACCTCCTCGGGCAGGAGCACGTACTGCTGCATCGCCCCGCGATGGAAGTAGCCGAAGGCGTGGCTCACGCCGCCCACGTAGATGTCCGCCTGGATCACGTAGCGCTGGCCGGGCCGCAGGCCGTGCTTGGCGGCGATGGCGGGCGGGACATCCACGATTTCGAGGCAGGCCTCGTGGCCTGGGATATTCGGCTCCTTCGCCAGGTCGCGGTTGAAGAGGCGCACGTGCGCCCCACCCTGGTCAATTATCTTGCAGTCCGAGAAGCACAGGCAGATGGCCTCCACCTTGGCGAGCGTCTCGCTCGGGCCCGGCTCGTACATCGGGATGCGTTGCGGGCGGAAGAGGCGTGCGAAGGGTGCGACGTCAATCAGCTCGTGGGACATGAAGCTGATGAGGTCGCGCGGGTCGGCCTCGGGGGCGGGCGCCCCTTTCGGGGCGAAGACGCGGAAGAAGGCGGCCAGGCTCTTGTCGGCGGACGCTGCCCAGGCGTCGAGCTGCTCCCGCGTCGCCCCGCGCGGCGGCCGCACCGCGCCCGCGTCGAGCTCCGCCGACGACTTCGGCCCCGCGTACTCGCAGAACCACCCCAGCCCGGTCCCCGTCAGCATGCACGCATTGATCTCCCTCGGAAGCTGTGGGTTCTTCGGCATGGTCTATCCTAAGAGCGGCCCGGGCCGATCTGGCGAACAGGTTTGTGTCACGCCCGCCCCGCCTCACGTGGTTGGCCGAGCTTCACGGAAGCTGCGCAGCCAGATGTAGAGCTGGACCATGCGCACGTTGAACACGTACTCCCCCCTGCCCTCGCCGGGCCGGACCACGCCCAGCTTCTTCATCCTCTGAAGGAAGTTGGCCAGCTTGCGCTTCTCGCTCTCCGTCAGGCCGGTGGCCAGCTTGCCCTTTGTGAAGCCTGTGGCCCCAGGCCCCATCTTGCCGATCTTGGCCAGGGTCGAGCGGTAATCTTCGCTCTTCAGGGCGTTATACACCTGGAGGCCCACGTGCTTCCTGCCGATCTCTTCGGCAGCGGCCATGACTGCCGCGAGCGCATCCTTCTCGTCCAGGACGAGGAACACTCCTTTGACAGCGAGGTCCTTCAGGCGTTGGTGCACCTGAGCGAGATGCCCGAGCATCTCGACGGGCACCGGCTGGCCCGGGTAGAACGGGCTGTTGCCCTTGCTCGGGTCCGCCATTGGGCGCTCCTAGCGACGCTCGCGCTCTGCCGATTGACCACATGGTACGCAACTCGCCGAGCCCTGTCAAGGACGACGGGCGCGCTGCGCTCCAGAGGTAAGACGCTGGCTCGCGCCGTCGCGCCCAGAGGCAGCGTTCAAGGCAGCACGCGGTGCCACGGGGCTTTCTCCCGTTCGACCGCTCCGCTGGGAATCAAAGCGGTGACGCGTCACCGCACTCCAAAGTCCCCCGGCGCCCAAATGGCGGAGGAATATGGAGTGCGGCATCCCTTCGGCTCCGCTCAGGGCAGGCTCCGATGCCGCTTTGGATGGTAGCGGAGCGGAATGCCGACCGTGCTTACGTCTCCATCGCGGAAGGGCGCGGCCCGCCGTTGACTGTTGCGCCGTTTTGCGCTAGGATCATGGGCGAGTTCGGCGGGTCCCGTGCAGCCCGTAGGATGAGGCCCCGATGGCGGTTGACATGACGGCGGTTTTCGACGATTGGAAGCACGACCAGAGCGACGAGAGCAAGAACGTCCGCTGCATCCGCGGGCGCGACGGGCGGCTGAAAATCCAGGTCCGAGTCCGATGCGGCATCTTCCAGTGGGAGTTCGAGGGCCGGCCCGACGGCGCCAGCCCGCACGGCGCCCCCACCCTCCTCGACTACTACCGCGCCCAGCTCCAGGCCGCCGGCAGACGCCGCGGCGCCCAGGTGCAGCTACGCCTCAACAAGGCCCAGGTGGAGGAGCTCAGCGAAGAGCTGATGGACTACTACCAGCGCCGCGTGCTCTTCTTCCGCCTCGGCGAATACGAGCGCGCGCGCGACGACGCACAGCACAACCTCGACCTCATGGACCTCATCCGCGACCACGCGGAGGACCCCGAGGCGGTGGCCCAGCACGAGAAGTGGCGCGCGCTCGTCCTCATGGACCGCACCCGCGCCGAGGCCCTGGCCCTCTGCCAGAACGGCGCCTGCGCCGACGCCATCCTGCGGATTGACCAGGGCATCGAGGAGATCGCCGGCCTCTTCCGCAAGTACGGCCGCGAGGACCTCATCCCCCAGAGCCAGGAGCTCGCCACCATCAAGGAGCTCAAGCTCCAGCTCCGCGAGGCCTACAACATCCCGCTGAGCCGCCGCGAAGTCCTCGACGGCCTCCGCGAGGAGCAGGCCAAGGCCATCGCCGACGAGGACTACGAGCGCGCCGCCCGCCTCCGCGACGAAATCGCCCAATACGAGAAGGATGAGGGGCAGAGAACTGTCTGATCGTCCTCGTCCCTCGTCCTCGTCCTCGTCCTTCGTCCTCGACCCTCTCGGTCTCGGCCAGAAGAGTCGAGGACGAGGACGAGGGACGAGGACGAGGACGATTGAAGAGGGCTCCTGAGGCAGCAATGACCCAGCGCCAGGCCTTCCACGCCCTCCTGAGCTTCGAGCGCCCCGACACCCTCTGCCAGTTCGAGTGGGGCTACTGGCCCGAAGCCCTCGAGCGCTGGCGCACCGAGGGCCTCCCACGGGGCGTCGAGCCCTGGGACCACTGCGGCATCACCCACTACTTCCGCCCCCCAATCGAAATCTACCTCTATCCCCCCTTCGAGCGCCAGGTGCTCGAAGAGGACGACACGACCCAGGTCGTCCGCACCGAGATGGGCATCGTCTGCCGCGAGAGCAAGTGCGGCCTCCGCCTCCCCCAGTTCCTCAAGCACCCCGTGGCCAGCCGCGACGACTTCGAGGCCATCAAGGAACGCCTCGACCCCAAGACCCCAGGCCGCTATCCCGCGAACTGGGACGCCTGGGCCAAGGCCGCCCCGAGCTTCCCACATCTCCTGTGCCTCGGCCGACGCGAGAACGGCTTCTTCGGCTGGCTCCGCGAGCTGATGGGACTCGAGGGCCTCCTCATGGCCTACATCGAGCAGCCCGACCTCATCCACGAGATGTGCCGATACCACGTCACCTATCTTCAGACCCTCTACGAGCGCGCCCTGCGCGACGTGGAGTTCGACTTCATCTTCGTATGGGAGGACATGGCCTTCAAGAACGGCCCGCTCATCAGCCCGGAGTTCGTCCGCACCTTCATGCTCCCCTACTACCGCGAGATGGGCGACTTCTACCGCCAGATGGGCGCAAGGTGGATACTCCAGGACAGCGACGGCGACATGACCAAGCTCATCCCCCTCTTCCATGGGGCCGGGGTGGACGGCATGCTCCCCTTCGAGGTCGCCGCGGGGATGGATGTCGTGAAGATTCGCAAGGCCTTCCCCAAGCTCCGCATCCTCGGCGGGATAGACAAGCGGGCGCTCTACGGGAGCCAGGCCGACATTGACCGCGAGCTGGCGGCCAAGCTCCCCGCCATGTTCCGCGCGGGCGGCTACGTGCCCACCCTCGACCACCACGCCCCGCCCGAGGTCCCCTACGCCAACTTCCGCCACTACCTCCGCCGCTGCCGGGAGGCCTACGAAACCACTCGCTGAGAGAGAGATGACGTGGCTTGGTCGTCCGCCTGCCTGTTCCTGACCCTGGGGCGCGCCGCGGCGGCACGCGCCGCAGAAGCTACGGGGCGTGGGAGAGTCCAGGACATCTCGCACGCAAGGGAGAAAGGGTGTATAATGAAAACGCACCGGCAGGTGCAAGGAGGTGGATACGGATGAGTGCGGACGCTCTGGTGGCGCAAGTGAAGGGGCTGGAGGTGCAACTGACGGTTCTGAAGGCTCGCCTGCGCGAGGCGAATCAGGCGGCGGCCCGCTGTGCCTTTGCTGACCTGGAGGGGATCCTCGCCGGCGTCGCGGAGTCCACTGAGGATGAGTTGGCGGCCGCTGAATACCGCGTGGGCTGGGATGAGGAGGGGACTGGGGAGTGACGTATGTTGTGGACACCCATGCCCTGGTATGGTTCCTCGAGAAGAACCGGCGGCTGAGCCCGGCCGCTCGGGCTGCGATGAAGGACCCGACGGCAGAGCTGGTCATTCCCACCATCGCGCTCGCCGAGATCGCTCATCTGTATCCTCGCAAACGGATCAGGGTTGACCTGTCCGGCGTGTTCACGCACGTGGCCGCGGCGTCCAACTGCATCATCTATCCGTTGGATGAGGCGGTGGTGGAGCGTTTGCCGGCAGCCCTCAGCATCCACGATGCCATCATCACGGCTACGGCGTTGGTCCTTCGGGAAGCCCTCGACCCCGACACGTCGGTCATCACCAGAGACGCGGAAATCAGAACCAGCGGTCTCGTTCGTGTGGTATGGTAAAGGCACGGCCGGCGCATTCGCGGAGCGGTTGCGCCAGCTTGCGTCCCCGGGTGGGGGACATCGCTTGAGGTGTGGAATGCCACCGCCGTGCGCCGAGCTGTGGATACTCGCCGTCTGCGCCGCCGCCCTGGCCGCCGAGCTGCCGAGGGATACTGAGCACGCCAACTCGCTCGGCATGCGGATGCGGCGGATTCAGGCAGGGGCGTTCACGATGGGGGAGACGAACCCCACGCCCGCGCGGCTCGGCGGGCCGAGGCACCTGCCCAAGGGCGATTGGGATGAGAGGCCGGCACACGGGGTCAAGATCGCGGCGCCCTTCTATATCGCCGAGACTGAGGTGACGGTCGAGCAGTTCCGGCAGTCCCAGCCCGACTACAAGGGCTCAGGGCAGGATGGCTTTGTGGCCGGCGTGAGCTGGGATGATGCCGTGGCCTTCTGCGAGTGGCTGAGCAAGAAGGAGGGGAAGCCCTATCGCCTGCCCACAGAGGCCGAATGGGAATACGCCTGCCGCGCGGGAACCACCACCTTGTTCTCGTCGGGCGACGACCCGCCGAAGCCAGGCGAGCCGAACGCCTGGGGCATCAGGAACATGCACGCGGGCGTGGCCGAGTGGTGCCTCGACTGGCACGGGGAGTATCCAGAGGACGACCAGGCTGACCCCGTCGGCCCCGAGACGGGCATCGCCCGCGTGGTGCGGGGCGGCGGCATCCAGGACCCCAAGGCGGCCTGCTATCGCCGCTCCGCCAATCGCGGCGGGATGGTCCCGGGCTATCGTGGCCAGCACCCCATCGGCTTCCGCGTCGTCCAAGCCCCTCGACCCACGACAAAGCCGCTCCGCGTTGAGCCCCCCTTCGTCCAGCAGTGTGTCCGCCAGAGCGCCGAGCACGTGACGAAGGGGCCTGACCCGAAGAAGCCGTATCTTCGCAAGCGGCCCATCCTGCCGATTCCGCCGGAGAACGTTTCGGCGGAGGCCATCCAGGCAGCGGGCCTTCACCCCGCCTTCCTCGGCCACAACCACAGCCCCGCGATGGAGGTCTGCCCGAACGGCGACGTGTTGGCCGTCTACTACACGTCGGTGGACGAGTACACGCCCGACGTGGCGCTCCTGGCGGTGCGGCTGCGGTTCGGCGCCGAGGAGTGGGACATGCCGAGCCTGCTCCTCGACCTGCCCGACGCCAACGACCACGCGCCGCTGCTCTGGAACGACGGCGGTGTGCTCCACCTCTTCTGGGGCGGCCCGGGCACGCCAGGCGTCCCCTTCCGCTGGCGCTCCTCGAAGGACAACGGGGCGACCTGGGACGAGGTGAAGTTCGCTGCCTTCGAGGGGCCGGTCGGCTCCCATTCGCCCCAGCCGATCAACACCGCGTTCCGTGGCCCCGACGGCACGATGTACGTGGCGAGCGACGGCGCGGGCGGCGAGTCCGTCCTCTGGGCCAGCCGCGACAACGGCCAGACCTGGTTCGACACCCGCGGCCGCACCCACGGCCGCCACACCACCTTCGCGCTCCTCAAGGACAACCGCATCCTCGGAATGGGCGGGAAGAACACCGACATCGGCGGCTTCATGCCGAAGTCGGTCTCGCGCGACTGGGGGAAGGCCTGGGAGCGGAGCAAGACGCCCTTCGCGGCCCTGGGCGCGAACCAGCGCCCGAGCCTGCTCCGCCTCGCAAGCGGCCGGCTCTTCTTCGCAGGCGACTTCCAGCACCGGAGCGGCCGGCAGCCAAAGGGCATCACGGAACGCGGGGCCTATGCCGCCCTCTCACAAGATGAGGGCGAGACCTGGCACATCAAGAAGCTGGCCGGCGCGCAGTTGCACGAGAGCGGCGGACACGACGGCGCGACCATCGGCTACTCCGTCGCTCGCCAGGCCCCCAACGGCGTCATCCACCTCATCACCTCGATGAACCACCCCTCGCTCCACTTCGAGTTGAACGAGGCCTGGATTCTCAGCGACGCGGGCGAGGCTCCGCCAGGCGGCGACCGATACCTGCTCGAAGGCAAGCAGACCTGGGCCTATCCGAGCGGCCAGAAGCAGTGGGAAGTCACCTACCGCCGCGGCCGCAAGGCCGGCGAGGAGACCCATTGGGCGAGCGATGGCACGAAGGACTGGTCCTGGCAGCACCGCGAGGACGGCACGAGCGTCTGGACCCAGTGGTGGGCGAACGGCGCGAGGAAGGCGGAATCCACCTGGCGCAACCACCGCTGTGAGGGCACGGCCACGCGATGGGACCGCTCGGGCAAGGCCATCAGCCAGCACGAGTTTTCCGGGGGTGCGCTCGCCAGGCAATCCCCGTCCCTCAAATGGTCAGCTCAGCGCAACCTGAGGGTCGGCGACGCCATGTATGGCGACCGGTCCTACACCTTCAAGGCAATCCCCGACCACCTCGTGGGCTGCGAGTGGATACGGCCTGCGAACGACAGCAGCGACACGGACTACAACCCGACCGCGGCGTTCCAGGTGGCGGCGGAGGCCGACGTCTTCGTCGCCCACGACGACCGAGCCAAGCGCCCCGAGTGGCTGAAGGGCTGGACAGAGACGAAGGACAAGCTGGTGGGCGCCACGCCGTCCGCCACCCCTCACACCCTCTTCGTCCGCCGCTTCAAGGCGGGCGAAGAGGTCGCGCTCGGCTGGAACGGCCAGGTCGGGCGGGCCGGCATGTACATCGTCGTCGTCAAGCCCTTGAAGCCCGCCGAGGGTCAGGCGCCCATCCGCAACCTCAAGGTGTCCGATGGCACGACCCTCCAGCCGGTCACCGCGGGCTCCCGCCCGAACAGCCTGCCCTGAGCTCGGCGAAGGGTCCCAACGGGGTGCGGGCCTGGGTTGTAGGTGCCTTCCGCAGCCCCGGAGGGGCGAAATGGGAAAGCCCAGGGCAACGCCCTGGGAACGTGGCAACCCCAGGCGCAGCCCTGAAAGGGCGACATGGCGGCGCTCTATCTCGCCCTTTCAGGGCTTGCCCATATGTGTCCCCGGACCCAGGGCGTTGGTCCTTCGGCTTCGCTCAGGGCAGGCTCTGGGCTTTACCATGCGAGCCTTTCAGGCTCCAGAGAAGACCCGTCCACCTACGACTCCGCCTCGCCCCCGTTTCAACACGGTCGGGAGAGCGCGGTTTCACTCGCCACACCTGGGCAGGCATCGTTACCCTCCCGAAGTGTCTGCATATTGACAGCGTCCCAAGTCCTTGAGATCGTGGGTGTGCCTGCGGCCGGTGCGTCGGGGGCTTTGCCCCCGAACCCCCAGGATTTTCCGCTTTCGGGCCGCCGGCACCCCAACAGGAAAATGGCCGCGCTGGCCTCCAGGAGACGTGCCGGTGGCCGAATGCGATAAAT
>Ga0194110_10003530_pt1 | contig 19299 bp, 16 predicted proteins | sample TA2Kig1200mmetaG_FD_146192 | JGI IMG/M metagenome (GOLD analysis project Ga0194110, IMG submission 146192) | Freshwater microbial communities from Lake Tanganyika, Tanzania - TA2015032 Kigoma Deep Cast 1200m | ecosystem: Environmental > Aquatic > Freshwater > Lake | place: Tanzania: Lake... | reverse complement strand
ACGGTGCAGGCGACAGCGAGGTGCATGCCCTCGACGGCGTCGACGTGCAGTTCGAGAAGGGCAAGTTCACTGCGATCATGGGCCCGAGTGGCTCGGGCAAGTCCACACTCATGCACTGCATCGCCGGACTCGACTCGTTGACGGGCGGTGCGGTGTACATCGGCGACACCGACCTCTCACAACTGAACGACAAACAACTCACCGAGTTGCGTCGCGAGAAGGTCGGCTTCATCTTTCAAGCCTTCAATCTCATCCCCACGCTCAATGCGCTGGAAAACATCATGCTTCCGCTCACGCTCGGTCGCAGCAAGGGCGACCAGGCGTGGATTGACCGCGTCATCGACACCATCTCCCTGCGCGACCGACTCGACCACCGCCCGAGCGAACTCTCAGGCGGCCAGCAACAACGCGTCGCAATCGCCCGCGCGCTCGCCAGCCAACCCGACATCATCTTTGCCGACGAACCGACCGGCAACCTCGACTCCAAGACGGGCAGCGAGGTACTCACCTTCATGCGTCGCGCCGTCACCGATTTGGGGCAGACGATCGTTATGGTCACCCACGATGCCGTCGCGGCGAGTTACGCCGATCGCATCGTGTTCTTGGCCGATGGCAAGATCGCCGGCGAGATGTTCGCACCGACTGCGCAGAAGGTGCATGACTACCTGAAGCACCTCGGCGAGTAACGCCCATGTTTCGTCTCGCCGTCAAGATGACGCTGGCCCGCGCCGGACGGCTCGTGCTCACTTCGCTTGCGGTGATTCTCGGCACGGCGTTTCTTTCGGGCACGTTCGTCTTTCGCGACACGATCAACCAGACATTCGACCGCTTGTTCTCCGACATCTTCCGTGATGTCGATGCCTACGTCCGGTCGACATCGTTCGTGGAGACCGGGTTCAGCGGCGAGCAACGCGGCCCGACACCTATTGCCGTGCTCGACATCGTGCTCAAGGTGCCGGGAGTTGCTGCCGCCACGGGTGACATGCAGGCATTCGCCCGGGTGATCGGCAAGGATGGCAAACCGCTCGGCAGCGAGAACGGTCCGCCCACCTTCGGTGGAATTGCCTCGGACACGGCGGCCGGTCTTTGGCGTGTCGACGAGGGACGGTTCCCCATCGGTGCCAGCGAGGTGATGCTCGACCGCGCAACCGCCGACAACGGATCGTTCGTCATCGGAGATTCGGTGCGCGTGAGTGCGGCGTCCGGCTCCAGGGTCTTCACGCTCGTTGGTGTCGCGAACTACGGCGACATTGCGTCACCCGCCGGGGCGACCTTCGCGTTGTTCGATCAACCGACGGCATCGGAGTTCTTGTTGCGACCGGGCTTCGTCGACTCACTACTCGTCGTCGGGGACGGCTCGCTGGGTGAAGAAGAGCTCGCCACACGCATCGATTCCGCGTTACCCGCCGAGTTGAAATTGGAAACGCTGACCGGCGCAGAAATCACCGCGGAGACCCAGGGTCAGTTGCGTGACGTCTTCGGCTTCTTCACCAATTTTTTGATTGCGTTTTCATTCATTGCGCTCGGCATCGGTTCGTTCGTCATCTACAACGTGTTCTCCATCTCGGCCGCGCAACGACAACGGGAGAATGCACTGCTGCGAGCGGTTGGCGCCCACCGCAAACAAGTGCGCAATGCCCAGTTGGTTGAGGCACTAGCCATCGGTGTCACCGGCTCCCTGCTCGGGTTCTTGTTCGGGATCGCAATCTCGCAAGGCCTCGCTCGTCTGCTCGATGCAATAGGTTTCGAGATCCCCACGCTCGGTATCTCCATCTCTCGCGAGTCGTTCAGCACCACCTTCATCGTCGGAGTGCTCACCGTGGTGATCGCTGCATTGCTCCCTGCCCGACGCGCAGGTCGTGTTCCGCCGGTTGAAGCACTCAGCGCGTCGGCCATCGAGATGGTCGCGTACGGTCGTAAGCGAATCATCATTGCTGTCGCCTTGTTGGTAGTGGCAGTGGTGGCCCTTGTTGCAGCGGTGAACGACGCCCCGTTCGAAGTCCTGGGTATCGGTGTGCTGTTGCTCTTTGGTGGGGTTCTCACCCTTGGTCCGGTCATTGCCCGACCAGTCGCGCTCAGCGTCGGTTCGCTCATCGTGCGGCCACGCGGCGTCACAGGTTCGGTCGCTCGGCTGAATGCCGCGCGTAATCCAAAACGAACTTCGCGCACCGCGGCACCGGTGCTGATCGGTGTGGCGCTCGTAACCGCGTTTACTGCACTGGCCTCGAGCGTTCGCACCGAAATCCGCTCACGCATCGGCGACACATTCCGCGGCGACATCGCGTTGTCGGTGGATGCCCGAGGTCTGGGGGGCATCCCATGGTCGGTCACCGACCAGATCGGCGGGCTTCCCGAAGTGCAGGACGCGACTGGCGTGAGTTTTACCCCGTTACGAGTTGGTGATGAGTCGCGGTTCGTCGTGGTCGTGAACCCGCGGACGATCGGTGACCTCTTTGATCTGCGTATCTCGGAGGGGGCCGCACAAGACGACCTGTCGGCAAGGGGGCTCTTCGTCGAGCAACAAAAGGCGCTCGAAGATGGCATAGAAATCGGTGACCAACTACCGATCTCTACGGTCGATGGCCAGACGGTTGCCGCGACAGTCGAGGGATTCTTCACGACCGAAGCCATTTTCGGCAATTACGTAATCTCGCGCGACTTTTTCGCGGGCATTACCACGGCGGTTTTCGACTCGTTCGTCTATGTCACAAAGGCTGAGGGTGTCTCGCTCAATGACACCCTCGCTGCGGTTGCCGCCGTGTCGAGCGATATTGGCATTGGCACGCTGCAGACCCGAGACGAATACATTGACTCACAGTCCGGGCAGGTCAACCAATTGTTGAGTCTCATCTATGCATTGCTCGGCTTGTCGATCATCATCGCCATAGTCGGCATCATCATCACGTTGTTGTTGTCGGTGTTCGAACGGCGCCGCGAGATTGGTCTGCTGCGCGCAGTCGGTATGACGAAGTCACAGGTTGGTGAGACGGTGGCTTGGGAGAGCGTGGTCACGTCTCTCGTCGGCGCCGTGACCGGTGTAGTGCTGGGGTTGGGTCTCGGGCTCGTCATCGTGCTCACATCTGGTGACGAATTGATCGGTTTCACCGTGCCTGTAGGGGGCACGGTGGCAATCCTGGTTCTGTCATTCGTGCTCGGTATCGTCGCGTCGTTCTATCCGGCGTGGCGTGCAACGCGCGTGAACGTAGTCGAGGCCATCGCCACCACTTAAGGTGTCGATACCTGAATCACTGCGCCGAGCAGGCGAAATCGGTGGCGGGCCGAATGTGCTTAGCGGTCGTCGATTGGTTCGGCGAAGATCAACGCAGCCGGATGTTGGTCGGTCGGCGTGTCGTCGGCGAGTCGGCGCGGCGCGGTGACGGGTGGCGTGTGTGCAGTCTGACAACCGGCGCACCAGTACAGCACGCGGTTTGCTTCGCCGTGGTGCGTCACGCGCACGAGATCACCGCAGCGATCACACTTCTTTCCCTGGCGCCCGTACACCGCGAGACCACCATCAATTGACGGCGCCGTGATGCGCTCCACTCGGCGCAGGTTGGCGCGCAACATCTCGTGGGCGAGCCGCACGAGTTCGTCGCATTCGTCTTTGCTCAACTCGCAGATTCGCGCCCACGGGCTCAACTCGCACGCCCACAACAATTCGCAGCGATATACGTTGCCCACGCCGCACATCACGCGCTGGTCGAGCAACACTTCAGCGATGGTCGTCTCGGGCGGGTCATACGACATCATCCGACGCACACATTCGTCAAGGTCGGGTGACTCATGACAGAGATCCGGACCAAGTTTGCCGAGGATCGGATGTCGTCGTGGATCGAAGTCACGGTACGTTTCCACCATGGGCGCCGAGAAACACACTGCCACCCAATCGGCAACGCCGATCACCACGCGCGCGCGATGCGGTGGCTTTCGCCAGCGTTCGCCCGGGTGGTACACATGCCACGAGCCCGTCATACGCATGTGCGTGTGGAGCACCACGCCGTCGTCCCACACGATTTCCAGATGTTTGCCACGGCTGCGCACTTCTTCGATGGTCTGGCCGACGCGGGGCTCGATACCCTCCAACCGTGTCGCCTCAAAACGCACCATCTTCTTGCCGATCAACGCGATACGTAGCGCTGCTGCAGCACGATAGATCGTGTCGCCTTCTGGCATGGGGAAAAGAGTATGCGTCAGTCACATCGCTGCGCGTGATTCTCCCGGGGAATTGTCCGTAGGTTGTGGGGCGTGAACCCGAACGAGCCAATCGAGCCCACGCCACTTGAGCCCGACGTCTCCGACGATGCACACATGGTGCGCCGCGCCGCACAGCGCTATGGCACCGTCGGGGCGATGTTGGCCGGCGGCATGGTGGTGTTCGACCGCCTGCTCGGGCGTAAACCGAAGGAAGAACCGGCCGTGGTGATCGAGGCGGCGACCGAACCCGAAGACATCGAGAAGGGCATCTCCCTCACCCTCGAACAGCCCGACGGACAAGAACTGCAGGTTTTCGCCCCGCCACCAGGGCGTCGGCGCGCTAGGGCAGTGCGCCGACGGAGGCGAGCGCCAGGCGAATAAGGCGGTCGTGGCCGCTCGTCATGTCGCGACGCACCGCCTCGCTCACGGCGTCGGCCGGGGTGTACCACGCGAGGTCGAGTGCATCCTGCGTGGGTTGGCAATCACCCGACACCGGCACCACGAACGCGAGGCTCACCGCATGTTGTCGCGGATCATGGAACCCGGAGATCGACGGATCGGGAAAGTATTCGACGACGGTGAACGGAGCCGGCTCGGGTGGAATCTTCGGAAGTGCGAGTGGGCCCAAATCTTTTTCGAGATGCCGCAAAAGCGCTTCGCGCACCCGCTCGTTCAGTAGCACACGGCCCGACACGACCGTGCGCGAGATGGTGCCATCCGGCGCCTGCCGCAACAACATGCCCACGGACGTGACATTGCCCATGTCGTCGATTCGCACCGGCACGGCATCCACGTACACGAGCGGCACTTGGCCGCGCACGGCATCGAGCTGTTGCGGGTCGAGCCAGTTCGTTCGCGTATCGATGTGGTCGGTCATGATGCTTCGTGGCCTCTGCTCGGGTGGTTTCGGCGAGCCGAGCGCAACGACCTAGTCTTCGCGCATGACTCGCTCTGAGAAACTACTCGCTGCATTCCTGCTGGGGGCCGGAATCATGCACTTTGTCAACCCGGGCTTCTTCGATGAGATTGTGCCGCCGTGGGTGCCAGGTTCGGCGCGCGCCGCAACGTACGTAAGCGGTGTGGCCGAGATACTGGTCGGGCTCGGTGTGATCGTGGGTCGCACTCGCCGCGTGGCGCTGTGGTCGGCGGCGGCGCTATTCGTTGCCGTCTACCCCGCCAACCTCTACATGGCGTGGGAGTGGCGCGACCGCGAGCTCGCCGACCAACTCGTCGCTTACGGTCGCCTACCGCTACAGATTCCGATGATCTGGTGGGCGGTCGCACTCGCGCGACGATCAGCACCGCGTGAGCAGGCCGTCGGCAACTAGCGCGCGGCGGTGTAGCGCGGCGCGCGACCTTTGCGGCGCATCACGATCTGCCACAACTGCAACGAGCGAGCGCGGAAGCCACCCGCTGAGCCGAGAATGTAGAAGCGCCACATTCGTCGGAAGCGTTCGTCATACTGCGGAATCTCGTGCCAACGCGCCTCGATGTTGGCGTTCCATTGCATGAGCGTGCGGTCGTAGTCGGGGCCGAAGTTGTGCACGTCTTCGATCACCCAGTTCGGTTCGGCCGCCCGCGAGAACTGCGCGAGCGACGGCAACACGCCACCAGGGAAGATGTACCGGTCGAAGAACGGGTCGCTGTGCTGCTTGCTCACCGTCGCCCCGATCGTGTGGTGCAGCATCATGCCGTCTGGCGCGAGCACACGGTCGCAGGTATCGAAGAACAACTTCAGGTTCTTCGGCCCGACTGCCTCGAGCATGCCGATGGAGACGACGCGGTCGTAGGTGCCTTGCAACTCGCGGTACTCGAGCGGCTCGATCGTCACCGGTAGTCCGGCACAGCGTTCGCGCGCACGTTGCACTTGCTGTAGCGCCGGCGAGATTCCCGTGCCGATGATGCCGTAGCGCTCGGCAGCGAACTGCAGGAAGCCACCCCATCCACAACCGATGTCGAGCACTCGCATGCCGGGCTGCAACTCGAGTTTGCGGCACACGAGGTCGAGTTTCGCCTCTTGTGCCGAGTCGAGGTCGTCGGAGTGCTGCCAGTAACCGCAGGTATAGATCATCCGCTTGTCGAGCATGCGTTCGTACAAGTCGTTGCCGATGTCGTAGTGCCGTTTCGCATTGATCACCGCGCGACGTTTCGTTTGATGATTGCTCACCGACGACACGAGGGCGTGCCACGCAATCTGTGGTCGCAACGGAATTCGGTTGGCGGCATCCACGCTGATCACGCGCGCGAGCATTTCATCGAGACGATCGCAGTCCCACCAGCCGTCCATGTAGGCCTCGCCGAACCCGAGTTGCCGTTGGGCGATGACGCGTGCCCAGAGACGCTCGTCGTGCACACGGATGGCGTGCGGTTCACTACCGCCGACGGGTACGCCCGCATCCGTCAGCAGGTCGACGCAGATCTGTCGGGCACCAGCACCCATAACTTCAGTGTGCCAGCGTTCGGGTCACCAGTTGCCAGCGACCGATTCACCAGTTCCCGGCGACGTACTTGGTCTCGAGGAATGCCAGCAACCCGTCGTGCCCGCCCTCGCGACCAAGACCCGACGCCTTCACCCCGCCGAACGGTGCAGCCGGGTCGCTGACGAGCCCGCGATTCAGCCCGATCATTCCCGTCTCCAGCGCTTCGGCAAAGCGCAGTCCGCGACCAACGTCGCGAGTGAACACGTACGACACGAGGCCGTGGTCGACCGAGTTGCAGTGCGTGAGGATGTCGTCGGCGTCATTGAAGCGCACGATGGGTGCGACCGGGCCGAAGATCTCTTCACGCAGGATCGCGTTGTCGAACTGCACATCGGTGAGCACGGTCGGGTGGTAGCCGAACGATGTGTCGCTCGCCCGCTTGCCGCCGCACACCACCGTGGCACCTTGTGCGACCGCCGCATCGACGAGTTTCGCCACGTTGTCTTGTTCCTTGCGCGAGACAAGCGGGCCGACGTTCGTCTGCGGGTCGAGACCGTTACCCAACACCAACGCCGACATGCGCTTGGTGAACGCCTCAACGAAGTCGTCGTGGATTCGCTCGTGCACGAAGAAGCGGTTGGCCGCCGTGCATGCCGCTCCACCGTTGCGCATCTTGGCGAGCATCGACCCTTCAACGGCAACATCGATGTCGGCGTCGTCAAACACCACGAGCGGCGCATTGCCGCCGAGTTCCATCGAACAGTTGATGATTCGCTCCGCGGCCTGCGCGAGCAACAATGCACCAACCGGCGTCGAACCGGTGAACGACAACTTGCGAACCTTCCCTGATTGCAACATTGCCGTGACGGCGGGGCCCGACGGCTCGGGCACTACGACGCTCACGACTCCATCGGGCACCCCGGCTCGTCGCAGGATGTCGCAGATTGCCACCGCAGTAAGCGGAGTGTTGCTCGCCGGCTTCAGCACCACGGTGCAGCCTGCTGCGAGCGCCGGGCCGATCTTGCGAGTGGCCATGGCGGCCGGGAAGTTCCACGGTGTGGCGAGCAGCGACACGCCCACCGGTTGGCGCGAGACCAGCAACCAGTTCGCACCCGATGGTGCGCGGCGGTAGTCGCCGTCGATGCGCACGGCTTCTTCACTGAACCAGCGGAAGAACTCGGCCGCATACGTGACTTCTGCCTTTGCGTCGGCCAGCACCTTGCCGTTCTCGCGCACGATGGTGCGCGAGAGTTGGTCGTGTTCGGCGATCATCAAGTCATACGCGCGTCGCAGAATTTCTGCGCGTGCTCGCGGCGCAGTCGCCCGCCATGATTCGAACGTGTCGTGTGCTGCATCGACTGCGGCGAGACAATCGGCGATCTCTGCGCGCGGCACGGTGCCTGCCACGGATTGATCGAACGGGTTCACGACATTGACGTGTTTGACGACGGCCATATGTCCATTGTCGCAGACGTTCACGCCAAACGCCACGGCGATACACGACACGCCACGGCACACGCGACACCACAGTGCTGTGCGACGCACCGTAGTCAGTAGCCTCGCTGCGTGGTTCGTAGGCGTTTGTTGCTCGCATTGTTCGTCGCAATCGCGGTCAAATCGTCCGCATATGGCGTGATGTTCACGATGCTCGACGACTACCGCGAGCAATTCGGCATCAGCGAGGGTGCCCTTGGTTTGGTCATCGCCATCGGGTTCTTCACGTCGTTTTTCGCCCAACTCACCATCGCCCCGCTCGCCGACCGCGGGATGTCACGACGGCTGATCTTCGTCGGTCTGACGCTCGCCATTCTCGGCAACTTCGCAATGGCCTTCGCCGATTCACTACCCGAACTTCTCGGGGCACGGTTCCTCTCGGGCATCGGTCTTGGTTGTGCCCTGCCGGCGATGCGTCGCGTCATCATCGTGAGCGACCGCAATCATCTCGGGCGAAACCTTGGTCGGGTGCTCTCGTGTGAAGTCGGCGGGTTCGCGGCCGGCCCGGTCATCTCTGCCGTCCTCGTTGAGCCCTTCGGCATCCCGGCTCCGTTCATCGTGATTGGTACAGCACTGTTGCTGGTCACTTTCGTGATCTTCTCGCTGCACATCCCCGAGGTGCCCGCCGAGGACCACCCCACCGAGCGCTTCGCGGTCGACTTGCTGCGCGACCGCGCGATTGCCGCCGGTGTGCTCATCGGCATCGCCGTGTTCTTCATGATCGGTGTGTTCGACTCGCTGTGGGCGTTGATGATGAACGACCTCGGTGCCCCGACATGGATGGCGAACACCGGCATCACATTGTTCGTGCTGCCGATGGTGTTCATGGCTCCGTACGGCGGGCGATTCGTGCAACGCGTCGGTCCGTTCCGTGCCGGCGGCGTCGGCATGCTCGTCGGTGCAGTGTGCATGGGGCTGTATGGCGCCATCGCCGCACCATGGCTGCTGATGACCGTGTTCCTCATTCATACGTTGAACGACGGCATGACGGTGACCGGTGCCGGCGTGGCGGTTGGAATGGTCGCCCCCACCGAGCGTCAAGCCGGTGCGCAAGGTCTGCTCGGTGGTGCCCAGACGCTGACCGGTGGAGTGTCGGCGTCGTTCGCCGGCTTGTCGTACGAGATTCTCGGTCGCACCGTCACCTTCGCCATCGCAGCGGTCGTCATCGCGTCGTTGATTACGGCATCGCGGCTGTTGGTCGGCGACCGTTGGGGCCTGCGCGGCAATCTGTCGGCTCCTGCTCCATCACCGGCCTGACATCATGGCGCGCCGCGACGGAGACGGCTTCGTGCGCTGCCGATGCGGACACTCACACTGGGGTCTGCACGGCGCAGCAGGTTTGCTCGTCGTGCGCACCGACATGGAGGAGCCGAGCGTGCTGTTGCAGTTGCGCGCCGAATGGACACACGGCGGTGGCACATGGGCATTGCCCGGTGGTGCACGCGACTCGCACGAAGACGTGATTGCCGCCGCGTTGCGCGAAGCCGAGGAGGAAGTCGGTGTTGATTCGTCACGTCTCGACGTGCGCAAGGTGTTTTCCGACGATCACGGCAACTGGCGCTACGACACCGTCATCGCTTTCGCACAGGACGATGCGGGCATCTACGCCGCCAACCACGAAACGTCGGGGTTCGACTGGGTGGCGCTCCACCTCGTGTCGTCGTACCAGTTGCATCCGGGCTTGGCCACCCATTGGATGACCATCGCCGAACTCGTGCGAAAGGAACTCGCCGTCTAGTTAGAGCGCGCGGGCGTAGAGCTCGTGCACGTCGCCACGCGTCGGATACTTCGGCGTGTTCAAGATGATGAGGTCGCGCAACGCATCCTGCGTGAGGTCGTTGATGTTGTCGCTCGTCGCACCCAACTCGCGCAACCGCTTGTTGGTGCCGACGGTCGCCGACAACTTCTCCACCGCCGCGATGCCCGCCTCCGGGTCGTGCTCCGACCCGAGTGCCTCACCGACGTCGGCGTAACGCTGTGCGACGACATCGCGGTTGAAGCGCATCACATGCGGCAACATCGTTGCCAACGTCTGGCCGTGCGCCTGATGCAACTGCCCTGAGATCGGGTGTCCGGTTGCATGCACGAGCCCGAGCAGCGGACCCGACGAGAATGCGCGACCGGCGAGGTGCGACGCAATCTGCATCTGCGCACGAGCCTCGAGGTCGCTGCCGTTCGCGACGGCCTTCGGCAACCACTGACCCGTGAGACGAATCGCGTGCAACGCGAGCGCGTCGGCATAGGGGTTCGAGCCGGCGGAGGTGTAGCACTCGATTGCGTGCGTGAGCACGTCCATGCCGCATGCCGCCGTGCCACGCGACGGCATCCCGACGGTGAGCGTGGGGTCGAGCAGGATCGCCACCGGCGCAACGCTCGGGTTGCTGAAGGTCAACTTGCGGTGCACCTTCGGGTTCGTGGTGGTGTCGGTGATGAGCCCACCACCGTTGGTTTCCGACGCCGTGCCCGACGTGGTGGGAATCGCAATCGTCGGCAAGCCGGGCTTCGCTGCTTGCGCCTTCGGGGCGAGCGTGCCGAAGTCGATGCGATCGTTGGCATCAAGGTTCGGCGCGAACGCAAGGTTCAGGTTGTCGAGCCCGTTCGGTGCGGCGAGCGCGATGTACTTGCCGCAGTCCATCACTGAACCGCCGCCGATGAACACCACGACCGTGCCGTCGACCCCGAATCGATTCAGGGCAGCGACACCCGCAGCGACGTTGACGTCGGTCGGGTTCGGCGACACTTGATCGAACACGAGCGTCTGTACGCCGGCCTTCTCCAAGTTCTCGACGATTGGGCTGACGATCCCGGCGCCGCGCACACCTTGATCGGTGACGATGAATGCCTTCTTGCCGCGTGCGAGCACGTATTGCGGAAGCGACGCTGCGACGCCCGGCCCCGACACCGTTTCAGAAAGTGTGGCGAGGTTGAACATTCGCTGGGCAGACACCACCGGGCCAGCCGTGCGCGCTGGCTTTTGTGCAACGCTGGCCCGTGCGGGGGCGCTCTTTGCCGCCGATCGCTTGGCCGACTTCTTCGCCTTTTTCTTCAGCGACTTCTTCGCCTTCTTCTTCAGCGACTTCTTCGCTACTTTCTTCGACTTCTTCTTTTTCGCCATGTCCGTGTGGCCCTCCCAGAGTCGCGGGTGACTTCACCCGCCGCGGTCACGGTAGCAAAGGCCGAGCCAAACGGCTCAGGCGGGGCCGGAGAACTGCAATCCCTTGCGCTCGTACTCGGTGACGGGCACGACGTCGTCTTCGAATCGCGAGATTTCCGCGCGACCAACCACGTGCCAGTGCACTTCGTCGGGCCCGTCGGCGAGGCGCAAGGTTCGCTGTCCGGCGTACATGCGAGCAAGGGGTGTCCACTGCGAAATGCCGGTGCCACCGAAGACCTGGATCGCCTCGTCGATGATCTTGCATACACGCTCGGGCACCATCGCCTTGACGGCACTCACCCAGATGCGGGCTTCGGCGTTGCCCATCGTGTCCATCGCTTTTGCGCCGCGCAACACCATGAGTCGCATCGCTTCAATCTCGATGCGTGCCTTCGCAATCACCTCGGTGTTCTTACCGAGTCGGGCAATCGGCTTGCCGAATGCCTCGCGCGACAGCCCGCGGCGCACCATCAACTCGAGCGCGCGCTCGGCGGCACCGATCGAACGCATGCAGTGGTGGATGCGACCCGGCCCAAGTCGCACCTGTGATATCTCAAAACCGCGACCTTCGCCGAGCAGGATGTTGGAGTACGGCACACGCACGTTGTTGAAGCGCAGGTGCATATGACCGTGCGGCGCATCGTCTTCACCGAATACTTCCATCGAACCGAGAATCTCGACACCGGGCGTATCCATCGGCACCAAGATTTGTGAATGTCGCTGGTGCGGCGGCGCCTCGGGGCTGGTGAGCAACATGCAGATCATGATCTTGCAACGCGGGTCGCCGGCACCGGAGATGTAGTACTTCTCGCCGTTGATCAACCACTCGTCGCCGTCGCGCTCGGCGCGACACGCGAGGTTCTTGGCATCCGACGATGCGACGTCTGGTTCGGTCATCGCATACGCCGAACGAATCTCACCGTTCAAGAGCGGCTTCAGCCAGCGCTCTTTTTGTTCGGGCGTGCCGACGCGCTCGAGCACTTCCATATTGCCGGTGTCGGGTGCGCTGCAGTTCATCACCTCCGAAGCAATTGGATTTTTTCCTAGTTCGACCGCGATGTAGGCGTAGTCAAGATTGGAGAGACCTTCGCCCGTTTCGGCGTTCGGCAGGAAGAAGTTCCACAATCCGGCCTTCTTTGCCTTGTTCTTCAGTTGCTCGAGCAATTCCAGTTGCCCGACGCCGTAACCCCAACGATCAGCGCGACCTTCGCCCAACTCGAAGTACTCACGCGTCACCGGCTCGATCTCGTCGGCGATGAACTTCTTCACCTTCTCATACAGCGGCACTGCCTTGGCCGACATCGCGAGATTCATGGCGTCGTCAGTGGCGACGCCGGAGTACATGCCGTTTCTCACCATGCATTCACGCTAACCGTCACGCGGCTGACGGCACCCTACGCAAGAGCGCAGAACGAGCGCCTATCTGCCGAGGCGAGTACTAGACGCGACGACTAGCCGATCGTCCAGGTGCCGTTGCTGCGCAGCAGGGCCGCCAAGTCGCCGGGGCCCTTGCGTTCTGACGCCTGCACGAGTTGAGCCGCGACGAGGTGACCGTAGTCATCACGCTTCACATCGCGGAACACCCCGAACGGGGTTGCCTGGTGTTCATCGTGCGTGATGCGCGCCAATGCAAACGCGAGCGCCGGGTCGGCACGATGCGCATCATGCACCAGCAAATCGTCGGGTGAAACATCCGCCACTTCAACGATGCGTAGTTGTCCGTCGCCACCCATGACCACGCCCTTGTGGCCATCAGCACCGAAACGAATTGGTTCACCATGTTTCAGGTCGATCATCATCTCTCCGCGAACCTGCTTGCCGATGATGTCCTCGAATGCTCCGTCGTTGAACACGTTGCAGTTCTGGAATATCTCCACGAACGAAGCCCCGCGGTGTTCGTAGGCGGCGCGCAGGACACCCATCATGTGCTTGCGATCGAGGTCGTGGGTGCGCGCGACGAACGTCGCTTCGCTGCCGATCACGAGGCTGAGTGGATTGAACGGGTGGTCGACCGAACCGAACGGCGTGCTCTTGGTTACCTTACCGACCTCCGAAGTGGGCGAATACTGACCCTTCGTCAATCCATAGATGCGATTGTTGAACAACAGGATTTTCAGGTTGACATTGCGTCGCAGCGCGTGGATGAGGTGGTTGCCACCGATCGACAATGCGTCGCCGTCACCCGTTACCACCCACACGTCGAGGTCGGGGCGCGCCACCGCCACGCCCGTCGCAATCGCCGGCGCCCGGCCATGAATGCTGTGCATGCCGTAGGTGTTCATGTAGTACGGAAAACGACTCGAACAGCCGATGCCCGAGACGAACACCGTTCGCTCCGGCACCACGCCAAGTTCGGGCATCAGTTGTTGCACGGCCTGCAGCACGCCGTAGTCGCCGCAGCCCGGACACCAACGCACCTCCTGGTCGCTCATCCAATCTTTTTTCGTGGTGACGCGCACGGCAGTTTCGCTCACGAGAACTCCTTTTCGATTTCGTTCACGAGCTCGGCACTCATGAACGGTCGCCCTTGAATCTTGGAGACGGAGCGGGCATCGATGAGATAGTTGGCGCGCACGATCCGACACAATTGTCCGCCGTTGAGTTCCGGCACGATCACGCGCGAGAACCCGCGAAGCAAATCGCCGAGATTCGCCGGAAACGGATTCAGGTGCGTGAGGTGAATCCACGCCACTTTCTTGCCGCTTTCGCGCACGAGTTCGACTGCCGACGAGATTGCGCCCCAGGTCGAGCCCCAACCAAGCACGCACACGTGCGCATCGGCGTCGCCGACCACCTCGGCGAGCGGGATGTCGCGGGCGATGCCGTCGATCTTGGCTTGGCGCAGTCGCACCATCTTTTCGTGGTTCGCCGGCGTGTAGTCGATGTTGCCGGTGCCGTCTTCCTTCTCGATGCCACCGATGCGGTGCATCAACAGAGGAGTGCCAGGGATTGCCCACGGTCGGGCGAGTGTCTCCGGGTCGCGCAAATACGGCCAGAACTCCGGCGTACCGTCGGGTGCGGTGTGATTGGGTTCGGTGGCGAACGACGTGGAGATGTCGGGCAGCGTTGCCACGTCGGGCAGATTCCACGGTTCACTGCCGTTCGCGAGATATCCGTCCGACAACAAGATCACCGGCGTGCGGTACTTCAGGGCGATACGCGATGCCTCAATCACCGCATCAAAGCAGTGCGACGGACGATAAGCCGCCACAATCGGCAGCGGTGCTTCACTGTGTCGACCGTACATCGCAAGGTTGAGGTCGGCCGCCTCGGTCTTGGTGGGCAGTCCCGTTGATGGTCCACCTCGTTGAATATCGACCAGCACCAACGGCAACTCAAGTGAAACCGCAAGACTCATCGTCTCGCTCTTCAGCGCGACGCCTGGCCCACTCGTGGTGGTGTAGCCGAGGTGTCCGGCGAAAGCGGCGCCGAGCGCCATGCCCGCTGCCGCAATCTCGTCCTCGGCCTGCACCGTGCGCACACCGAAGTGCTTGTGTTTGGAGAGTTCGTGCAGCACGTCACTCGCCGGTGTAATCGGATAACTGCCGAGCAACACCGGCAACTTTGACAACTGCCCCGCCGCCACGATGCCCCACGCCAACGCAGTGTTGCCCGACACGTTGGTGTATTCACCAGCGGGCAACTTCGCCGGCCGCACCTCGTAGGGATGATCGAACAGCTCCGTCGTTTCGCCGAAGTTGTAGCCCGCCCGGAAGGCGGCGAGGTTGCTGTCTTTGACGAGATCCTTGAATCGTTTCTCGATCCATGCGATGGTCGGCTCGGTCGGTCGCGTGTACAGCCACGAGATGAGGCCGAGTGCGAAGAAGTTCTTCGAGCGTTCGGCATCGCGCGCCTTGACGCCGAGTGGTTCGGTTACGCGTTGCGTAAGTGTCGTCATCGGAATTTCCACGACGCGATAGTTGCGCAACGAGCCGTCGGTGAGTGGATTCGCCTCGTACTCCGCCTTTTCGAGGTCGCGAGCCTCGAAGTTGTCGCTGTTCACGATGACGAGACCCCCGGGGATCAGCAAGTGGACATCGGCCTTCAACGCGGCCGGGTTCATCGCGATGAGCACGTTGGGTGCGTCACCTGGCGTCGTGATGTCGTGATCAGAAATGTGAATCTGAAAACTCGATACACCGTTCACCGTGCCGGCTGGTGCGCGAATCTCGGCTGGATAATCGGGAAAAGTGGAGAGGTCGTTACCAAACAGAGCGCTCACCGACGTGAAACGGTCGCCGGTCACCTGCATGCCGTCACCAGAGTCGCCGGCGAAACGCACCACGACGTACGAGACGGCTTCGGTCTCACCCTTGGCTTGTGGGCTCGTTATGGTCACACGTTCTCCCTCATTGCACCTGCGACAGCGGCGCGCCGTGAGGAGCGGTGCGCCGTTGCACACGCAATACCAAATTGCAGATTAGTACGCGACGAACGACTCCGCTACTTCGTGAACGGCTGCACGCAATGCGTCGGGCAACTTCTCACGGGCACGGGCCGACACTTCCGCCAGCAACTCCGTCGCAGGCGAGAGTCGCTCCATGTGCGGGGCCGGCTGGGCCGACGTGGTCAACACCGCATGTAAGAGGAATGGGAGGCGGTCACGCCCCACCGCCCGCAATACAGCGATCGGCCCCCCACTCACGCGTGCGGCATCGAAACACTCGATGCGGAAACCGTCGTCAGACAACACGTTCACGATGACCCAGCCGTCGTCGCCGCCGGCACGCCCACCTGATCGTTGCACGAAGGTGGGTGACGACGGCATGTCACCGAGCGATGGAAAGTGATACTCGCTGTGCACGCCGAGTGAACCGCGCTGCAGTGTCACGAGTCGCGCCGTCGACTCGGGCGCACCAAGGTTCTTTCGTTCGACGCGATTGCCGTAGCACTGCGCCACGCGTTCGGCGATCATCTGCGGTCGCCGACCTTGCGTCACGAGGTGGTGCTTGTCGGGGTTGGTCAAACCGTCCACCGACCAATCCATCGCCGACAACTGCAGGTTCCACATCTCGCCGTCGTTGAATCGCGCGGTTACTTGCGCGGCAATCACGTCATTAGGCGATGTGGTGTCCACGTCGAAGTGCAGTTCGCTCACCGACTGCGATGCCATTCCCATGTTGTAGAAGCCGACGTGACGCGGATTGATCGGCCGACCGTTCACGTCCACATCGTCACGCTCGAGCCGGTAGCCGAGGTCGGTGCGATCCATGTGTTCGGCGAGAATGTCGATGCCGTTCGTGTCATCCCACCGTGCGAAGTAGTGACCGGTGGTCGGACCGAAGGCGCCGCGCCGCCACTCCACCGCGCTGCCGGCGGGCGTGCGCTCGAGCGACTCCTTGCGCACGAAGTACACCGACACGCTGTCGTCGATCGTCACGGTGCGCGGTTTGCCGAACACTTCATCGATGTCGAGTTTGAAGTTGCCGGAATCCGAGAGCACCAACCAGTCGCGCGTCTGCGATACGGAGTGCATCGAGCCGTGCACCACCGCACCTGTCAGCGGCCACGTTGTGACGTCATTCGACGCACCATCCCAACGCACGACGATGGGTTGCTGACCGCCGCCCGCAGGCACGAGTTTCACCGACCAGATGCAGTTGCGCTCCGGGTCGACCACGGGGTGGGCGGTGGAGAAAATCTGCGGCAGCAATTTGCGCTGCCCCATCGAGTCGCCGCCCCAACTCGCCGCGCTGCCGACTTCACCAAGGAACGCAAGACTGACAGGGTCGAATTCGACGGGGCGGCCAACGTCCCATGTGGCGAACATCCGGCCGTTCATCGCCAGCGGTGCGGTGTTGGCCATGTTCGCGTGACCGAACGGCGACTCAAGCCCGAACCTTCCACCGCGGAACGCCTCGCTCACTCGGTCGTGCAGACGCTTCACCGGTGTGTCGAGCACTCTCGTGCGCACGGCGAATTTGTCGATGTCGGCGCCGTGCATTCCGGGTTGCAGCGAGATGCGCACGATGGCCCCAAAGCCGAACAGTTGATAGTCGAGGCGCTGATCGATCTGCGGTGCGCTGAGAAACACTTCACCCGTGAGTTCGCGCGGCCATGTTCCGGTGACGAGTGATAGGTCGAAGTCGTGCAGCGGTGCCGTGAGCAGGCTGTCGGGCAACGGCATCGGGCCCTACCTCTGTCGTTGGCGGTGCTGCCGCATCATGATGCCTTACGCTAAGCCGCCGAATGGCATCACAAGACTTCACGCCGAAACTGAGGCCCGCATGATCGACCCGAAACTGAAGCGAGCACTCGGGCAAGCAGTGAAGGGCGTACAGGTCGTGGCCGCCACGCACGATGGCGTGACCCGCGCCTACACCTCACACTGGGTGACGCAGGTGTCGTTCGAAGAGCCGATCATCATGGCGAGCGTTTCCCCCAAGCACGACACGTATCCGCTCATGAAGGCAAGCGGTGAATTTACGGTGTCGTTCCTCGCTGGCGATCAGGTGCATATCGGGCAGTACTTTTCCTATCCCGGCCGCAAGTTTCACTACATCGCACCCGAGTATCTGACCGTTGTCGATGGTCGGACTGTCGTACCCGATTGTCTGGCGTGGGTGCACGCACGAATTTTTCAGACGATGCCAATGCGCGACCACGAGTTGATGTTCGCCGAGGTAGTGGAATACGGCTACGGGCGATTGCGTGAGGCACCGCTCGTGTATTCGTCGCGCCACGGCTGGCGAATCGCCAACGACAAGGCGCGCGCGCCGGGCGACAGCCCACGCGATGCACTGTTGGCACGGCTCGCTGCCGCCGGCTTTGACGCCGTCGCTGACGAAAGTACCGACGACGAATGATGCTGCGTAGTCTCGTCGCATGACCACGCCGTTCGACCTCGCCGCCGAAGCCGCCGCGTTTCTTCGCGCGCGTTTCAATGGCGCACACGACATGGTCGCGGTACTCGGCTCGGGCTGGGCCGACGCAATCGGCATGCTCGGCGCCGGCGACCATTGTCCGATCGGTGACGTGCCCGGTTTCAAGAAGCCATCGGCACTAGGTCACGGTGGCGAAGCAGTGTCTCTTACTGTTGGCACATCACGCGTGCTCGTGCTCACGGGTCGAACGCATCTATATGAAGGTCACGGCGTAGCACCGGTGGCACACGGCGTTCGCACAGCAGCAGCTCTTGGTTGTCGCATCGCCGTGCTCACGAATGGCGCCGGTGTGTTGCGCGAAGACTGGACCATCGGCGAGCCGGTGATGATCAGTGATCACATCAACCTGACCGGCCACTCCCCGCTCACTGGTGACAACCCACCGGCACCATTCGCCGGGCGCTTCGTCGATTTGACCGACGCGTACAGCAAACGCCTGCGAGCGATCGCGCGCTCGGCCGTGCCGATGAACGAAGGCGTGTATCTCGGTTTGCACGGGCCGCACTACGAAACGCCGGCGGAGATTCGCGCCGCACGCAGTTGGGGCGCCGACTTGGTCGGCATGTCGACGGTGCTCGACGTGATTGCAGCCCGACATGTTGGGCTCGAAGTGCTCGGCTTATCTCTACCGACGAATCTTGCAGCAGGTATTTCGCCGACACCGCTGTCTGGCGAAGAAGTCATCGCGGTGGGCAAGCGCGCGTCTGCGCGCGCTGGTGCAGTGTTGCGCGAAGTCTTGCGCGCAATCGACGCTGTGGGCTGACGCGCCCGTCGCCGGCTCAATCGTGCCCGTCGCGGCGAACTAGCTCGGCATCCCCGCCAAAATCTCGCGCGTCGCCGACGCACCGATGCGCGTCGCACCTGCCGCAATCATCGCCAAGGCTGCGTCGGTCGTGCGGATGCCGCCGCTCGCTTTCACGCCGATGTCCGCCCCCACCGTCTCGCGCATGATCGAGACTGCACGCTCGGTGGCGCCGCCCGCCTTGTGAAACCCGGTGCTCGTCTTCAAAAAGTCGGCACCACCGACAACTGCGGCCTTGCACGTGGCCCGCAACTCGTCATCGCTGAGCGCGGCCGACTCGCAGATCACCTTCACCACAACACCACGCCGAGCGGCATCCACTGCGCTTCGCACTCCACGCACTTCGGCTTC
>Ga0194110_10003527_pt1 | contig 19302 bp, 19 predicted proteins | sample TA2Kig1200mmetaG_FD_146192 | JGI IMG/M metagenome (GOLD analysis project Ga0194110, IMG submission 146192) | Freshwater microbial communities from Lake Tanganyika, Tanzania - TA2015032 Kigoma Deep Cast 1200m | ecosystem: Environmental > Aquatic > Freshwater > Lake | place: Tanzania: Lake... | reverse complement strand
TGGCTTTCTGGCTCATTCGTGGCATATTGGTTTCCTCCTTTATTTTTAGAAACCTTTATACCACAAATAAATTTAAATGTAAATATATTAATGAAACTTTCTACTATTCATGGATTGTTAAGAATAATGAAGATCACTTTACTAACTAATGAATACCCACCTTACATTTATGGAGGAGCCGGGGTCCATGTAGAGTACCTTTCTCGGGAACTCGCTACTTTAGATGAAGGCATCCACGAGATCCATATTTTTTGTTTTGGTGACCAAAAGGACTACTATGGGAATAAAATCGTGGAAGGTATTCTACCTGCCTCCCATTTTCCCTTTCGGGATAACCGAGACAAAAAATTATTGGATATCCTCACTCGGAATATTATTATGACCAGTTCTGTGAAGGAGACAGATATTGTTCATTGCCATACATGGTACACACACCTTGCCGGTTGTCTGATTAAAGAAATTTTTAGTATCCCTCTGGTCATCACAACCCATTCCTTGGAACCTCAACGCCCATGGAAGGAAGAGCAATTAGGCTCTGCCTATAGGGCAAGTACCTGGATTGAGAAAACCGCTTACCAAAATGCCGATGGATTCCCAAATCCGATCTCATCGTCCTGTACAGCCATGCCTCTCTCTTCGTCTGTCCATCCATCTACGAACCCTTTGGAATCATCAATCTGGAGGCAATGGCCTGTGGAACACCGGTGGTCGCTTCGGACGTTGGTGGAATTCCAGAAGTGGTCATCCATGACGAAACTGGATTATTAGTTCCTTTCGAACCCATGGACACTAAATCTTGGGAACCCAGAGATCCAGAAAAATTCTCTAAAGATTTAGCAGAAGCTATAAATCTTCTCCTATTCTCTCCTGAAAGATTAAAGGCGATGGGTCTCAAGGCTCGTGAAAGGGTCGAAAAACATTTCAGTTTGAAAAGCATCGCCTGCCAGACATTGGAATTTTATAAAGAGTTGACCCATAAGAAATGACTTTCTTTAGTTAAAAGCGAATATCATTTTAGAAATCTAACTACATACCTTTAAGGAAAGCCACATGTTCTATACTATCGGATTAATTGTCGGGGCCATTTTCATTCTTCTCGGATTATTGGGTAGTATCCTTCCAGTCCTTCCAGGCCCGCCGCTCAGTTTCATTGGGATATTTCTTTTTGCCCTGATCCACAATTTTTCACCTCCTCTGACTCCAACATTGATCATCATCATGCTTATTATTACGATTGCTGTTACAGTATTGGATTATCTCATTCCATTAATCGGTGTCAAAAAATACGGGACATCAAAATGGGGAATCTATGGCTCAATAGTGGGGATGATTGTAGGAGCCTTTTTATCACCCTTCGGGATCCTTCTCGGGGCTTTGATTGGTGCCGTATTGGTGGAGTGGATAGTTTCCAGGAAGAAGGGCCAAGCTTTAAGAGCGGGTTGGGGAATATTCATTGGATCTATTTTGGGTATGATCTTGAAATTAGGAATTTCGGGAATCATGGCTTACTATTTCCTTCTTACAGTCATCTAATGTTGATAGGCTTTAGGCTTCATGTTTTGTATTTAATTTTGTATTAGCTCATTCAAAAGGTTGTTATCTTCCCCTTCCCATTTATGAGATCAGCCTCAATAAGGTAAAAATGTAGAAATCTTGAAGGGATAAAGGGCTCTTTAAGAATTCTAAGAATTGCTATAAAGTTGTGTTTTTGATATATTAAGGCAATCCCAAAAAGGGATGATTCTAATTTCCTGCTGTCATTTTGGGATCAAATTAAAGCCTATTCTCAAGAAAAGGATGGAATTTCTAGTTTTGTATGGAAAATATTTACATGACAAGAAAGGTAAAGTAGATGAGTATCTTCGACCTTCACCAGTCTGTTATTGATGAATACAGTAAATAGGTCCAGAGTTTTTTCTCCATTGCTGATGAGCGAATAAGAAATTTCATAGAAGAGGCTCTCATAAAGAGATGTGACCTCTGGCCAGATGCATTGCTACAATTGAATCCGTCCTATGAGATGGGTTCAACAATCCAAGACCTTGTTAATGAGGAGAAACTCCATCCTCTATGTGACGAAATTTTCCGTTTGTATGGTGAAGAACCAATACGACTATATCTTAATCAACAAGAAGCAATTGAAAATACTTTGATACTTCAACATTTACCCTTTCCCATCTGAGGATAAGTCATCTTCATGCTTTTTTCCTCTCTTCCCTCTGTGCCTGCCGGTAGGAAGGGGGGATTTCCAGTTAAAGATTTGCCGAATGATTGGCTTATCTATTGGTTCCTTCGCCCGCTGCCGCGACCAGCAACGGGTCATTATGCCATCCTTGGATGAAAACTCACCCCTATTTCCCCCGATTTATCAAAATAGTCAACCGTTTCTAAGGAATCTTTCAACAAGGCGAAAAGCTAATAATTTTCGATCAATAAAGACCCCCAAGCGATCTTGTGAATTGCCATAATATTAAATTTTTGGTATAAATAGATTACGTTCGGGAGGGGTTATAACAGACATGAAGGATCTCAGGATTCGGATGGAAAACTATCTTCATAAATACCATCTTTTGGTATTACTTTATTTCGATTGCCCCAGCGGACGATATACAGATCATCGAAACCAAAGGCGTTAAGAATTCTAAGATGGCATAGAAGGAAAATTTTGCCGACGATAAGTGCCTTCTACGGGATTTTAATTCAGATGTTTTGGCAAGAGCACACACCCCCTCATTTTCACGCACTTTACGGGGAATTCGAGGCCCTTATCGATATCCGGACACTCGAAGTGATCCGTGGCTATCTCCCTCGAAGGGCGTTATCATTGGTAAAGGAGTGGGCAACCATACACGAAAACGAATTAATGGAGGATTGGAGACTATGCGAAACCAGGCAGAGTCCACGCAAAATTCCACCCCTGGAGTAATTCCTTGTGCATCGTGGCGGGTGGTCGAAGTTCGTACCTTGCCAAGCTACCGCCTCTGGGTGAGGTTCGTTGATGGTACGACAGGCGAAGTTGATCTCTCCCGACTTGTTATAAGCGACAAGGCAGGCATATTTGCTGCACTACGCGACCCCGATCTATTTGCCAAGGCCTACGTGGAATATGGGGTGGTTGTTTGGCCCGGTGAAATCGATCTGGCTCCGGATGCAATGTACGACGAGATAAAGAAACAGGGAAGCTGGGTTTTAGAATAAGCACTATGCATCCGCCTACCCTCACCATGCAGGCTCAGGAAGATTAATAATTGGAATTTCTGGCATCACAGGTTGAGGCTTTGAATAAAGATCAAACAATTCCTATAAAGAATTCCTAATCTCGAATACTTTGGGGTCAATCTCAATGAGCATCTTCGACCTTCAACAATCTGTCATTGATGAATACAGCAAGTACGTCCAGAGTTTCCTCTCTATTGCTGACGAGCGAGTGAGGGCATTCATTGAGGAGTCCCTTTTAAAAAACAGGCCGCTGGCTTTGACAAAGGGCCCCACAATAGTAATTAAAATTTTAATATATACTCATTTGATATACAATTAGACACAAGACCATTGCCTTTAAAAGGAAAAAATTAATGAGTTACTCCGATTTGCTTGAACCAAGAAATGAAGTCCTTTCAGAACAAGGAATAGAAGGAATCATCGATCTCGCTAATCTTGATAAACCTAAGAAAAAAGCCCTCGAAACAAATCCAAAAAGGTTTTTCGAATTGACTTATCCCACTGCAGACATTCAGAGAGTTATTTCACTTCTCAACGAAAGATTTACAAAAGAAGGTAACACTCCTGGGCTATTTCTTTTTGAAGGTCTAAAGGGAACTGGAAAATCACACCTATTGCTCCTCATCTATCATCTTTTGAACAGTCCTTCCGAAGCTCGGAAATGGTTAGATCGTTATGATTTGGAGTGTTCAATTCCTGAGGGAATCATATCCGTGGTTAATAAATTTACTGACCTTCCTCTTCGCTCTATTTGGGATTTTTTATTTGAAAGGTTAGGGAAAAAAGGGGGAAGTGGAAGAGAAGTTCAACCCGGTCTGAAAGAGATGGAGGAAGTTTTAGGCCATAATAAGGTTTTTCTTATCTTTGATGAATTGGAACAAGGAATTCGGGTCTTAAGAGATGGTCCCCCTAAAGCCCAAAATATTGCTTTTCTTCAGATGCTGTCAGAATGGGGTAATCGCGAGAACAAGGTTACCCTATTTGCGAGTATTTATAGCGATCAGGAAGAACCTGGGAGTACGCTTAAGAGGGTCCCTTGCTGCAAGGTTCAATTTTCTCAAGCAGAGGACAGAAATAAAGTAGTTCTTCACCGCCTCTTCTCCAATTATCTTGATTTCGATCCGAAGAAGGCTGATGGAGTAATTGAAAGCTACGCTAATGCTTGGCGCCCATATATTAAGGAATTAGACCGCTACCGGGGTGTAATGATGGATTCCTTTCCCTTCAACCCTGACGTTATGGAGCTATTGTTAGAACGGGTCCCAGCCCGTGGCGGTTTTCAAAATGTCCGTGGCGCCTTGGGTTTCCTGGCAAACATGGTCAAACTGACTCATAAAAAGGTTGATTTGATTACAGCTTCTCACGCTTCTCTCTTCGGCAAAGAGGTAACAACCCGTCTTGCCGATCTTGATGTTAGCGGAGATCTTATCAATAAGGCCAAAGCGAATCTCGATGATCTGAAGGATCAACCTTTCGCCGAGGCGATTGCTTCAGCAACCCTCCTCTATACGCTCACCGGAACTGGGAAGACCCTCGGCGCGAGCAAAGAGGATCTCGTCAGAAATGTTTTGTCTCCAGGCGATGATATCAATGATTTCGAAGCAACGCTCATGGGATTTCAGAAGCTGGCTTCCCATTTTTGGTATGGCGAAGGGCGGTACTATTTTGATCCAGAAGAGAATCCAGATGCCAAAGTAGAATATAGATGCCTTTCTGTAGATAAAGAAAAAGCAAAGGTCTTGCTAAGAGATATCTGGAAAGACGAGGTTTTTAGAGATACGAATTCCGTAATATATTCTGATAGCCAGACGACCAAGGATGCTATATCCACTCTGGATAAGGGAAGGCTTCGATTCATCCTTTCTCCTCGTCGCCTGAAGCCGGAGGAGAGGCATGATTTATACTTTGGTATTGAAGCACGGAATCAGGTCATTCTACTGGAACCCAAAGATTCTACGTTTGATTTGAACAAGAACCCGGATTTATTGAAATGGGCATGTCGACAACTTGCAGCCAAGGAACTTGAGAGTTTCACTCCTGACGCTGATCGTAAGGCAAGTTACCAGAAAATCTTTAAGGAAGATAGGAAGTATTGTATTGAGGCGATAAAGAAAGCGGGATTAATATTCATCCATTGGGAGAAGTTTGGAAGTGATTCAAATGAAGACAGAATAGAGGAAGAAACAGTTTCTGGAATCATGAAGGATGATGTCCAGAAGCTTCTTAGCCAGCATTTATTTCCCATACAACTCTTTGAGGAGCACCTGAAGAGTAGAATGACCGATCTCATCAGCAAAACGGTTAAAGAGGTCGACCAAGAATATAAGGGTACATTAGGGTTTCCGATTCCTACCTATCAGGCTTTGACAAAGGCGCTGAGGAATCTCTGCAAGTATCGAATTATAACTATTTCTCATACTCGTGGCAACTTCTGCGGAGAAGATCCACCCTTAAGTGAACCAGAATTGATAGATTCTATTATAGGTCCACCCTTTGATGTTGGAATAAAGGTCGTTATAAAGCCTGAGGGGCGAAAGTCGAAAAAGAAAAACCAGAGCAAGAGGTTGAAACTGAATTAAAAGAAAAGCCAAAGGTTTTCGAAGAGCAAGATGTTAATATACTTTTTCAACCAAACTTAGGAGATCTTCGAAAAGAAATAGCCAGTCGTTTGCAAGAAATAGGAGAGAGGTGCATCATAAAAAGGGCTCGGTTCATAATTTATCTTGATCAAGATATTGGTGACCTAAGCACATATCCTTCAGGTCTAAGAGGCAATCTAAGTGGTCCGGCAAAGATAACTGTGGATATGTTGATCGCTAAAACCGGGGATTTTTCAAAAGCAGAAGTTGAGAAATTTGTTGAAGATCTACCCAATATTTCGAGGGCCGATTACAGAGCAGACCTGAAGGTGGTTACCGTCAAAAGTTGAGTGAAAGGCGATGGCAGATCTGACATTAGAGATTTACCGACAATTTATTTCACCTGGCCCCCGTTTGCCATGGATTAAGAAATGGCTTTTAGAAGAGATATGGTCCCAAGAAAAATATGGAAAGATGAGTCGGATTGATTATCTTAGAGTAGGTGAAGAAAAAGTTAATAAACTTGAAGAGGTTATAGCTGCCTCTGCTCCCAGGGTTTACGATGAATTTTCGGAATTCCCCCCATCTGATAGAGACATCTTGACTTTCCTAAAGCAAGGCAGCGGTTCGGCAGTGGTTATTTTTGATGGCCTATCTCTTAGAGAAATGCCGATTCTTAAGAAGATGTGTGACGAATCGGGATTTCAGATTAAAGAGTTTGATGTTTCATGGGGGTGTATGCCCTCTGATACCATGGAATTCATAGAACAAAGATTAAGACTTATCAATACCTCTCCCATTCAGTTACCCAATAAGCCAGCGCTAAAGGATTCAGGAATCTCAGCCTATTACTATGCTCAACCAAGCGATCGCCGAAGACTTAATAAGAGTGATTCCTTACTTCTTTGGTCTTCTTTTCCTGATAGCACCTATGGAGATAGCGGGGCGAGGTTTGCCCATCATTTTGATCAAATTCACACACTTCTTGAAACTGCCTGGAGAAATACCGTTCAGGACATACCAAAGAACAGAACGATTATTATTACCAGTGATCATGGATATGTCTTTTTTGGGCCAGGTTTGTCTTTCCCGAGATCAAATGAGGTTTTGAAACCAATGAATGCCTTTCTGAGTGGTGAGCGTTTTTGTAAGTTTGAAAAAAGGGAAGATGTACCGCAGCACCCTGACCTCAAGGTGATCGAAGATAAACGTTTGGCTTTGATCAAAGGCCGTGTTCAGACCCATCCACCAGGTACAGCATCGACTAAATTGTATAAGCACGGAGGCCTTTCCATTATGGAAATGCTGGTGCCTTGGATCAAGATTGAATCAATGTAAAACTTTTTGGTCTTATTTTTATATCCCCTCTTCCTTAATGCCTGCCGGTAGGCAGAGGGAGGAAGAAAGTGGGCGCGAAACTGAAACAAACCTTAAAACAACTGATCAGGAGTGGGGAGTCTGAAACGGTTGAATTCAAGGCATCCTTTGACAAGGAGATCCTTGAAACATCGGTATCTTTTGCCAATACAAAAGGAGGGGCCATTTTAATCGGCATCTCTGATAAAGGCGATATAAAAGGAGCTCAGATTGGGAAAGAAACATTGAAAGATTGGGCAAACCAGATTTCTCAAGCTACCGAACCCCTGATCATCCCCGAAATTGAAATCGAAGAAATAGATCGAAAAAAGATTGCTGTTATCCGGATCAAGGAATTTCCTATCAAACCTGTTTCTCTGAAAGGAAGATGCTTCAGGAGGGTTAAAAATAGTAACCGGGTAATGCAGCCCCATGAAATTGCAGAGATGCATCTCCATTCAACAGGAATGAGTTGGGACAAACTAACTGTAGCAAATGCTTCTGCGGATATTATAGATGTTGAAAAAGTAAGGAGGTACATCGAGAGTGCAAGAGATGCGGGCAGAAGAAAAATCAGTGCTGATGAAAATCCGCTCCAGGCCCTTCAGAAGTTGGAGTTGATAAAAGACGGGCGACCCACATGGGCGTCGATTCTTCTTTTCTACAGATACCCCCAACAGTTCCTTTCGCAAGCAGTGATCCATTGCGGCAAATTTAAAGAAGAAACAATCGTAATCGATGATCGGATGATTGAAGGGACTCTCACTGAACAGATAGAAGAGGCTATGGATTTCATACGGAAAAATATTAGTGTGAAATTTGTTATGACAGGCAAGCCGGCCAGAGAAGAAATTTGGGATTATCCACTTGAGGCGCTGAGAGAAGCGGTTATCAATGCAGTGTGCCATCGCGATTATACGGTTCCTTCCAATACAGAAGTAAGAATATACGATGATAAATTGATTGTTTGGAATCCTGGTGGATTACCTTTGGGTTTAACTTTGGAGGATCTTTATAGACCCCACCCCTCCATTTTGAGAAATAAAGGAATAGGTGGAATTTTTTATGATGTGGGTTTGATTGAGCAGTGGGGGAGTGGAATAGATAAGATGCGGAAGGCCTGTGAAAAGGCAGGGATTCCTGAACCGAAATTTGAAGAGCACCAGGGCTTTAGAGTTATCTTCAGGAAGGATATCTATACGGAGGAATATTTGCAAAAACTCGGCCTGAATGAACGGCAGATAAAGGCGGTAATGTATGTAAAAGAGAAAGGGAAAATTACAAACAAAGAATATAGAGGTATGTTTGAGATTACAGATAGAATGGCACTGATAGACCTTTCCGGGCTTTGTGAAAAGAAGATATTTGAACGTATGGGGAGAACAGGAAGAAAAACAAAATATATTCTAACCCGCCAAACCCGAAATAAACCCGAAATAAACCCGAAATAAATCCGCTCCATCCCTCTCCCCTGACTGGGGAGAGGGTGAGGGTGAGGGTGAGGGGGACAAGGGCTAAAAGAATCAATTGCATCATTTCAGGCTCGTATACGATAAAACAAAGGGCTAATAATGGGCTAAAAGGGCTAACAAAGGACTAAAAGGCTATGGGGTCAAAGGCTATGGGGTCAAATCTTTATTCTTGACTTTGCAATAATATCGTCATCCATAAAAAAGTTGGCCATTCCAATTGCGCCTGCCGGCAGGCAGGGATTTCGGATTCCGCAATGTGGAGTTTAAAACATTCGAAAAGAAGGATTTTCCCTGGTGAAACCTTCCGCGCCCTCAAAGCGTTTAGAGTCATCCATAAAAAAAGGGCGCCCCTTATTTCTGTATCCAAATACGGGAGGAATGCATGCGCATCGTAGTCTTAATTTTAGGGTTTATTATCTTTGGAATTGGTATCGTTGTTTTGATATCACCGTCGAACCTTAAGAAAATGATCCACGTCTTTCTTGCAAAGAAGTGGTTATCCTTTGCAACTATGATAAGAATCCTTTTTGGGATTCTGTTTTTACTGGCGGCCTCAGAAACCCGTGCCCCCTTCTTTGTATTGACGTTGGGCATCTTGTTTATTCTGGCGGGTGTTGTAATATCTTTACTGGGAACTGCCCGAATCGAGCGGCTGGCTCATTGGTGGTTAGGGCGGTCCGACGGAATTCTTCGACTGTGGGCTTTATTTTCAATTGCCTTTGGAGCAGCAATTTTGTGGTCAGGTTTGTAGGAGACTGCCCTCACCAGGACCGACCTTCTTTGGTATGAGATGGGTAAACTGATCAAAGAAGGGTTAATCCTTATTTTGGCAGAGTGCTACGGTCAGAAGAATCTTTCCCCAAATCTGAGCGCAGCCGGTTCAGCATGAAAGAATTTGAACTGAAGCCGGAGGAGATGCCGGATGAAGAAACTGAATAAAAACTATTCCCCTGAAAAAACTGCCTCTCAATATTCTCTCCTTCCTATTTCTTCTGGAGATCATAAGCTTTTATCACCCTCTCAGTGAGATCAATAGATTTGGAGTTAAAGAGCACAATGTTCTCGTTCTTTTCAAGGATAAGCACATAACCTTCATCTACCCCTATCTTTCGAATGACTTTCAGAAGGCCGGTGGAGATGTTACGCTCCATTTCCAGTCGTTTCTGGTTAATTTCATTCTGGTTGTCTTCAACCCACCGCTTAAATTCCCGAAGTTTATTCTGAAATTCCTTTTCTCTTGTTGCTCTTGCTTCCGGGTTTAGCAATGGACTTTGTTTGTCAAGAGATTCCTTCAGCGTCTGAAGTTCTTTCTTTTTCTCGGCGGCGAGACGCTGCAGTTTCTCCACCTCTTTGATGATCGCCTTCTTAGCCTCCTTGCCTGCATTGCATTCATTGACAGCCTTTTGAATATCGACATAGCCGACTTTTAACTTTGCAGCAGAGGCTGATCCGAACCACCATCCTATGAGAAGTACGATTCCTGCGCTGATCCATAGCATTTTCTGTTTCATTATCAAATCGTTTCCACCCAAACATTGTGGCTAAACAAAGAGAAATATCTAATGGGACGGAAAATAATGTTCCACATATCCCCTTACATTCTTCATAAGCGTTTTCGTTTCTCTATTCGCTTTTTCTGCAGCTTCCCTTGCCTCCTTGATCTTCTTAACTTGATTGCATCCTAGAACATGGATTAGTAAAAAGGGTATGAAGGCCCAAATAATGAATTTTCTCATTTGGCTCCTCCTTTGTGAAGAAACCGTATTACATTCGCTTCAGCTTAACCCAAACGTCTTCTCTCAATTGAGCAGATCGTATTCCACAACCTTAAAGGTCTGGCTAGATAGAACTGTGGAACCGTCCCGCACTTCTACTTTCCACTGCCCGGTTTGTTGAGGACGGATTGTGACATAGCTATAAATCGACCAGGCTGGCGCCTTAACTTCCATATCGATTGTCTTGACTTCCTCCCCCTCCCATATCCAGACATGAGATAATTTGCCACTGCTTGAAGCTTGAATCTTCGTCAAAAAATAGACTCTCTGATGATTGCAGGGAAACTTGGAGGAAACCCCTATGAGTTTCGGACGATTCTGTACAATTTCAATTCCCCTACCAAAACCTGCTTTGAGAACAATAAAATTGAGGGAATCCGTTCCTCTCATTCCGTCAGCCGCTACCACTTTCTGCTCCAAGAAATCTTCCTTACCTCCCTCAGGAAGAGAAGCATCTTTTTCTCCCTCCTGCACCGTCGAAAACTGTTCCATGGAAGGGGCCACGGCGAGCTACGAACGTATTGAAGAAAGGATCTTTTTCGGAAAATCACCGAGGATGAAGTAGACCAGCGCCCCCGCAACAATTATCCAGAAGACCCAAAAAGGCCAGGTTGGAGGTGGGCGTTTCCTCCTTTGGCGGATGAGATACAGTGGGATTTCAGGTGGTTTGACAGATAGATTGTTTTTATATTGCTGAAACCGATTCAGAATGTCACTCTGATCAAGGCCGAGGAATTTTGCATAAAGTCCTATAAACTTCCTTGCATAAAAGGGAGAGGGCAAAGAATCAAACCGTTCTTCTTCGATGGCACGTATAAAACAGTCCTTGATCTTTGTGGACTTTGCTACTTCTTTAATAGAGAGGTTCTTGCGTTCCCTCTCTGTTCTGAGATATTCCCCAATGGAATCCATAAGACCAACCGTACGATACAAAGAAGGATATATGTGATTCAACTCCAGTGTGACACTAAGTTCGTGGTCCTCCATCTCCTCTAGAGGAGCATTCCTGCTGAGTTGCGTTGCTGAGATTGGAGTACCCCATGGTATATGGCTGGACGCCGTATCCATTTGTGAAAGTGAAGACTCGTCGAGGTTATACTAAATCCCGTGCGAAAGCACGTTGCCAGGGCTGCATAATTATTGGCCAATGTTCTTACTGCCGCAAAGACTGCGTTTTTCTCTGCAAGCTGGTATAGCGCCCATTGATTGAGCGCAAGCCCGATTCCTCTGTTTCGTACTTCAGGACTGACGCCTATGAAATCAAGACTGCCGCACAAATGGCCTATCTCCTGACTGAAGGACAGGTTCATCTTGGTGATGATAAACCCATGCACCTCACCCTGCGAATTGGCGACCAGTACATTGAACTGACTATCTTTGAAGCAGTTTTTTACCAGACGTCGATATAAAGATTTAACGGCATCTTCATGAAGGATGGGATCGTACACAAACCGGTTGTGGACATGTGTCTCCCCGGCTATTTGTACCACCTTGTCCCGCTCCTGAGGAGCGCAAGGTCTGATCTCGTAATCCGGATGGGGCTCGGGAGCGCTGGTGGACTTCAAAACCTGTCCCATATAGATCTCGGTACCTACATAGCGAAAGTCGCAGATTTCCAAAGCATGGGCTGAATAGATATCGTCAATGGCCACCCTGCAATCAAGAAAGTCCACATCCTGAAGCTCCTCAATCACATATCTTAGAAGGCGTGCATGAACCAGTGGACCGATAGAGTTGCTTAATAAATGAGGCACGGCAAACATCCGCAGACCAAAGTGTTCGCTCATCCAGGGCAGCGATTGGAGAGTGATAAGTCCGACCAATCGTCCCTTCTCTCTGAGACAGATGGTTTGCATGTCGGGTTTAGATAGACTTTTTTTGAGATATTTGACCATTTGTTCTTTTGAAACTCCCATGACCCTCAACTGATGATCCTTATGAGTGTAATCATGAAAGAGTTGACTTACATCACTGTCCCGGTTGGAATCATAGGGAGCAAACGTCAAATGATTCATTAACATTTTAGTCCTCCACGGCTTCTATTCGAATTGGAGCCTCCAGAAGGAGTGTCTTAAGCGGAATACCGGGCCTCCACTTCTGATAAGGAATATGATCAGGCCCGGGAGCAATGAATAAGGGAATTCCCGTCGGTGTGACTGACGTGGACCTCCAGCCCTTGCCCGGGACATACACCATGGAAAAGAAGTGCCCAAAACGCCCTGCAGTACGGCATGGTATGCCCCTTGCCCTTAGGAAAGCGCATTCCAAAAGAGTTGTGTCAGGGCAAGCGCCTAAGTGGCGGAATAGGGTTACATCTATATCTTGGTACATGTGGTCCAGGTCGTAGTAAATCGCTTTTCCGCCAAAGTACCGCTCTCTTTTTTCCACGTCATAAACCACTGTATCCTTTAAGAATTTTGTCAGGCGGCGATATTCTGATTTCACGTCGGGGAAACCTGATTTCCCCTGCATCGCCCAGGCAACAGCCCGAGGCAATCTGGCATTAATCTTATATCCTGAGTTCAGGAAAGGTTGAATCTCTTCAGGGATGGAAGCGTCTTCAAGCTGGTCCACCAGCATGAGGTCATGGTCAAGCAATGCGAACATATCGACAAGATATCTGAAGGCAAAGAATAATTTTATTGTCTGTCCATACCTGACTTCTGGACAATCAACACGGACCCACCGATTACCCCCAGAATCAGTGTAGGTTTCGCTTTGGGCTTGAGGCCGAATGATATTCTCGAAATATAACAATTCTTTTCCGAAACTGTCTCTCGGAGTTGTAACCTCAAGCACCAAAGGACCCAGGTATCCTTCTTTCTCTACTCTGAATCCTATACGATAGATTCCACTCATGATGAACCGATCCAGCAATTTCCCTTTCATATGATCGGGTAGGGCCAGCCTATTCATCCAGTTCTTGAGCCTTGTGGAAAAAATGGCTTGTCGAAGTCCCAGCAAAAATGCAGGATCGCGGTCGCCGGAAACCAATCCCAGCTCTCCAAGAGTAGCAAGATCCTCAAGTGAAAGCGCGCGCTCTGATTCAATGAGAATCAGGACTTTTAACTCTGGTCTCAACTTGGCTATGCGAGACCAGTCAAGGGTCTTCTCCTGAGAAGACGCCTCGGTCTGGAAACCAATCAGGAAAAGTAATGCCATTAGAACCAAGAGAGAAAGCAAACGGAGATTCCTCAAGGCATCCAATTTGTCTGTGCCATTCTTCATTCTTTTTCTTCCTCCCGGGATGATCAACTCTCCATTAATATGGTGTTGAAGAAAGGATCTCTCCAGCATCCTTGGATACTTTGATTCTTATCGCTTTTTGATGAAATGAATTATTTGGATGAATAATTCAGGGAAATGAAGTGAGGCGGTGAAAGATCGAAACCCCAATACATGGCGATGAACTTGGAAGATTGAAGATTTACCATTTTATCTTTGTCTCTCAGAATATCTTCATATATAGACTCTTCGGGTAAATCTCATTTAAATTTTTTATTATCATCAATTAGTTCTTCTGTCAACCCCTATTTTGATTGGTTCCGAATTTGAAAGCCTATTCCCGATCCCCTTTTTCATTCTTTTCACCTAATTTTCTGTGGCAGAAGGGATATGGTTTACCCTTTTGAACCAGTACCTCTTTCATCATCTGGGTCAACTGATGATCTTCCAAAATCTGTTTCATGATATAGGGGTGGAGCTTTCTATCGTATTTCCGGTAAGGAAAACTGCTTCTTTCTCCCATCTCTGCCCTCCTTCAAGTTTTTTGAAATTCCCTCTTTATCCCGGTAAGTCTCCATTTTTCATCTTTTCCTCTACGGATAAATTTTCTCCCTTCCAATTGAGATAGAGCTTCGTTCACCTCCGAATGGGAGACAGCGTTCCGAAATCGCTCGTCTTCACCCAGTTCAAACCAGATGTCCTCGGCCATAATGGCCCGATAAGAACCTATAATTTCTAGGATAGTTTCTTGTAGATCATCTTTTTGCTGGAAATTGAATCCTTTCATGATGCCCTCGCTCTCCTTGAGACAAAGCCATTTTCTCTTCTGCAATTCACTCTCCCTTGCCTCAGAATCGAAACTGTTCTCTGACACAGTTGAAAATGAATTGGCTTTTCGCTAATTATTCGGTCACTTTAGTGGTGAGAAGAAAAGTCCCTTTAGAACAGAAGGCTTGACGGAGGGGAGATATCGAAGCCCCAAAATAAACAAATGAAGTTGAGAGAGGATTTAAGATTTAACATTCTTTGTTGCTCTGAATCTCTTCACTTACGGACTTGCGAGGTGAATCATTATTTGATTTTATTTTTTATCATCAATCATTTCTTTTGTCAACACTTTTCCTTCGTGCTGTCCCGATTATTCGATTCTCATGTGTTCTGAATCTCATCCCTATCGCCGAAAAATGAAAAATTTTCTTTAAATGGTTTTTAACATAAGTAAGTAATATGCATGCCTGCCTTGTGGAAATTACTAATTGTTTAAGATCAAGATCATAAAGAATTTATGATGTTTAATGGAATGGAGGAAGAACTTATTTGTCTCTCAGGCGAAGCCCGTTTTGGCTATCGAAGAAATAGGCATCACGGGGTGAAAAAGAGAGGCTTACAGGTTTATAAAGATCTGGAGCTTCTTGAGAAAGGAACCTAAGTGCATTTTCTCTAACACGAACGGATATAAGGTTGTTTGGCCCCATAGGTTCGATGAGGAAGACCTCGCCTTCAAGAAAAATCTCTTCTTCTTCCCCGAAACGAATATGTTCGGGCCTAATACCCATCAATACTCCTGGATGTTTTTTAATATTGGTAGGAATGCTGATGGAACCATCTGAGGAGATGAACCTCTTTTCTACAATTTCACCGGATAGCATATTGATTCGGTATGGCCCTATGAATTCTGCCACAAACTTGTGGACAGGGTCTCGGTAGATAAGATATGGTTCTCCCGATTGCCGTATCATTCCCTGATTCATCACCACTAAAAAGTCTGACATCATCATCGCCTCTATTTGGTCATGCGTCACATAAAGAATGGTGGCCTTCAGCTCTTTAAATAACTTTTTAAGCTCTGTTCTGGTCGTGTCCCTCACTTGGGCATCGAGGTTACTGAGAGGCTCATCAAGGAGGAAGACCTCGGGTTCTCTTACCAAGGCTCTTGCGAGAGCGGTCCGCTGCTGTTGCCCACCCGAAAGCTGCCTTGGATATCTGTCCATCAGCTTTTCTATTCCAAGGATTTTAGAGACTTCTTCAACCTTCTTTCGAATCTCATACATCGGATATCTGTGGAGCTTTAACCCTATAGCAATGTTTTCAAAGACGCTCTTATGGGGATAAAGGGCATAGTTTTGAAAGACCATGGCAATATTCCTCTCACTGGGAGATACTTTGTTCATCTTCCGACCTTTGATAAAAACCTCTCCGGAATCCGGTCTCTCCAGGCCGGCTACAACCCTGAGCAGTGTCGTCTTCCCACAGCCTGAAGGTCCTAGAATTGTGGCAAATACTCCATCCGGAATCTTAATGTTAATGTCTTTCAAAGCCACTACCAGGCCTCCAAAGAAAGTCTTCTCAATATTTTTTAGCTCAACCTCTGCCATCAAGCTACCCCTTGATTGCTCCTTGAGTAAGCCCTTCAATGATCCATCGCTGAAAGGCAGCCAAGATGAGAATGATCGGTAGAGTCGTTAGGGCTACTGCAGCATTTATCTCGCCCCATGGGATCTCATATACGGATGTTCCACTTAACATGGCAATACCCACAGGTACGGTATACTTGGTTTCAGAGGGCATTAGGGTCAAGGCCAGGATAAATTCATTCCAGCAAAAGATGAACACGAGTGCTGCCGTAACGGAGAGGGAGGGCTTACTCAGGGGCATAATGATTTTATACAATATCCCCATGGGAGAAAAACCATCAATCAGTGCCGCTTCGTCAAGCTCCCTGGGAAGCTGTCTGAATGCGGCATGAAGCATCCACATGGCAAAGGGAAGATTTAGAGCTGTATAGGAAAGGATGAGGCCGAGGTAATTGTCCGTTAACGAAAGCTTCTTCATTATAATGAAAAAAGGGATGACCAATAACGTAGGGGGGATAATTGTACCGATAAGGGTCCACTTCTGTACCCTCATGGCCTTTTGATAATCAAGCGCCCTGAGACGAAAGGCGACCATGGAAGCAATCCATAGAGTAAGCAACGTGGCTCCCCCAGCTACGATGAGGCTATTCACAATATATCTGTAGAAGGGCCTTTTGTAAAAAACATTGTTCAGATTTTCAAAGGAGACCTCCTCCGGCAAATAGGTTACCGGGAGGTTGAAGACCTCGTCAGTGGGTTTCAGTGCAGTAATGAGCGTCCAGCCAAAAGGAAATAAGCAATAGAGAAAGATCAATATGAATAAAACATAAAGAAGGATTCTCTTCATTGCGTTATCCTTTCATATTTAAGAGTGGTGGCTCGCACAATGATAAAACTGATGAGAATGAGGGCCACCAGAAATAGGAGTGTGAGGAAGAGGCCGTAACCTATCTCGTCATATCGAAAGGCAAGGTCATAGATGTAAAGACTCAATGTTCTTGTGCTATCTGCCGGTCCTCCTTTGGTGAGCACCCATATAAGGTCGAATATACCGGCAGCATGAATTATTCTGAAGATCAGGGCAACCCTGATATAAGGCATAAGTATGGGAAGGGTAAGATGGAAAAACTTCATCAACGGACCTCCCCCATCCATAGAGAGGCTCTCATTTAGTTCTTTTGGGATGGACTGGAGTCCTGCAAGAAGGATGATGGCGACAAAAGGGGTGGTTTTCCAAATATCTGCAAAGATGGCACTGAACATGGCCCCTTCTGGTGTGGAGAGCCAATCCAAGGAATTCGTGATGAGACCTGCTCTCAGGAGGAGATCATTGATCACCCCGAAGGGGTTGTTAAACATCCATTGCCATGCCATGGCCATCACTGCAGTGGGAAGGATCCAAGGGATGAGGACGGATAGACGGCCAAAACTCCTCCCTTTAAAAGGGAGATCGAGGAGAAGGGCAAAGATGAGTCCCAGCAAGAACTCAAAGGGCACAGAGAGGAAGGTGAATAAACTCGTGTTTATCAATGTCTTATGAAGATCGTAGTCAAGGGTCAGGCGCTTTGGCCAGGGTTTCTTCCTCCCTCTGAGAAGGCTTTCGATGGAACGATCCATTCCCAAAGCGGCCTCTTCAGGGCTCTCTATCCCAACGAGAAGAGCACTCACATGTTTCTGAAGGATTGCGCTCATTCTCGGGTAGTCGGGATGGACGGGTCTCGGTCTCGCCTTTAAAAGCACCTCAAAGAGATCCCTGTAGTGAGGACTTTCCTTCAGAATCTCCTCATCGTTAAAGAGGGCCTTTCTCGAAGGCACTGCTCCTCTTCTCATATGGAGGATCTTCTGAGATTCGATGGAGGTGGCAAACTCTATGAATCTCCATGAGGCCTCCGGATTTTTTGAACCCATTGCAATGCCCAAACCCCAGCCCCCAAGGGCCCCTGCCGACTCTCTACCCGCCTTGTGGATGATAGGGGCGATACCGATCTTTCCTTTAAGCGGTGAACGTTCGAGAACACTCCACGCATAGGGCCAATTTCTCATGAAGAGTGCCCTTCCCTTTTTAAAAAACTCAAGGCAATGCTGCTCCTGAAAAGTGATGACGCTCTTGGGCGCCCACCCTTTGTCGATCACCTTTTTCATGAAACCGAGAGTCGAGATGTTCTCAGGAGTCTCAAGGAGGACATTCCCCTTCTCGTCAAGCAGTGTACCACCTGCTCCCCATAAGTATTCCAGGTAGTTACAGACCAGTCCTTCATATTGCATCCCCTGAAATACTATCCCGTATCGATCCGGCGGATGGGAGTACTGCTCGCAGAGTTGCTCAAATTCCCCCCAGGTTCGAGGTGGTTTAGGAATAAGATCCTTTCTGTAATAGAGCATGCCCACATCACTCCTTACAGGGACTCGAAAGAAGCGACCCTTGTAATACCCAGCCCCGATGTCGCCTGGAAGAAACTCCTTTTGTTTTTCGGGAGGGAGCCACTTATCCAAAGGCAAGAGCCAACCATTTTCCGAGAACTTTGCAGTCCATATCACATCCATATAAACAAGCTCAAAGGGATCTCCGCTCAGAAAAGATCGGATGTACATATTCTGCCTTTCGTCTGTGGACCAGGGTCCTGAGATGTAATTGATCTTAATTTCTGGATGGCTTTGATGGAAATAATCAATAATTTCGGCCCATGCTCCTCCGATGTCCTCGGGTCCGATCATCCGGAGGAGGACCTGAGAGGATACAGGGACGGGAACGATCAGAAAGATGAGAAAAAAAGGAAGAAAAAATATTAATCGATTCATCCTACTCTATTTGATTTTCCTATTGGATTAAATTCTCTATTCAGATAAAACCTGAATCGACAAAAAGCAATGGAATTATGATATGATTAAATATAGCTACATTGAAATCGGCAAGGACTATTTTTTATAATACAATCCATTCATGGATTGTCAATAAATATGAGAATCACCTTACTAACGAATGAATATCCACCTTACGTTTATGGAGGAGCCGGGGTCCATGTAGAGTACCTTTCCCGGGAACTCGCTATCTTAGATGAAGGCATCCACGAGATCCATATCCTTTGTTTCGGTGACCAGAACGCCCATTCCGGGAATAAAATCGTGGAAGGTATTCTACCTGCCTCTCATTTTCCCTTTCGGGATAACCGAGACAGAAAACTATTGGACACCCTCACTCGGAATATTATCATGACCAGTTCTGTGAAGGAGACAGATATTGTTCATTGCCATACATGGTACACACACCTTGCCGGTTGTCTGATTAAAGAAATTTTTAGTATCCCTCTGGTCATCACAACCC
>Ga0194110_10003513_pt1 | contig 19344 bp, 15 predicted proteins | sample TA2Kig1200mmetaG_FD_146192 | JGI IMG/M metagenome (GOLD analysis project Ga0194110, IMG submission 146192) | Freshwater microbial communities from Lake Tanganyika, Tanzania - TA2015032 Kigoma Deep Cast 1200m | ecosystem: Environmental > Aquatic > Freshwater > Lake | place: Tanzania: Lake... | reverse complement strand
ATCCTCAGGATGAAGGACGCCGATCCGCTCGATCGCAAGTTCCGCCGCCTGCGGCCTTTCGACAAGCGCTGCACGCTGGAGGTTACCGGCGGCCTGAACCGCCCCCCCATGGAGCGCACTCCGGCCAGCCGCCGGCTCTTCCGCCTGGCGCAGTCCATCGCCGCTCAGCTTGGCTTTCCGCTCGGCGAGTCTCTCTCCGGCGGCGGCTCCGACGGCAACTTCACCGCCGCCCTGGGCATCCCCACCCTGGACGGCCTCGGGGCCATCGGCGACGGCATGCACGCCCCTAACGAGTACATCGTGGTGGAGCACCTGGCCCCCCGCACTGCGTTGCTGGCAAAGCTGTTCCAGGCGGTTTAGGTCCCGTGTGGGACAATAGGAACGGCCTCATGGTCCGCGACGGCATCTACTACGCTCTCGGCTTCAGCGTTGCCGGTGTGCTGCTGGCAATGATCGCCGGCCTGCCGTTTGCCGTCCCCCTGTTTCTCGCCGCCGCCTTCTGCCTGTGGTTCTTCCGCGACCCGGAGCGTCCCATCCCCTCCGGCGACGTGGCCGTTTCTCCCGCCGACGGCAAGGTCCTCGGGGTCCAGCCCGAATCGCCCAGCCGGATGCGCGTCAGCATCTTCATGAACGTCTTTGACGTCCACGTGAACCGGGCTCCCATCGCCGGCCGCATCAGCGCGCTGGACTACCGCAAGGGCCGCTTCCTGGTGGCCAGCCGGGACGAAGCCATGACCGAGAACGAGCAGAACACGGCCACCATCGACGCCGGCGACACCCAGGTCAGCTTCACGCAGATCGCCGGTCTCATCGCCCGCCGCATCGTCTTCTACAAGCGGCCGGGCGACGCCGTGGGCCGCGGCGAGCGCGTCGGCCTCATCAAGTTCGGCTCCCGCGTGGATGTGTTCCTGGGGCCGGAGTGGGAGGTTCAGGTGCGACCTGGGGAGCGGGTGAAGGCCGGCTCCAGCATCCTGGCCCGGCGCACCAGCAGCGGGGACAGCCCGCGTGTTTCCGCTAGGTGAATCCGGGATGCGCGTCCTCAACCTGCCCCGCGATCTGATTCAGGGCCGCGCCCGCGCCCGGCCTCCCCGGCGCGCAGCCTACGCTCTTCCCACCCTGTTCACCGCGGGCAATGTGTTCATGGGCTTCGTCGCTATCATGAAGTCCATTCAGGGCGCCGTCCTGGGATCCATCGGCAGCCTGGGCGCCAACCCGCACTTCTCGCTGGCCGCGGTGGTGATCGGAGTGGCAGTGGTCCTCGACGGCCTGGATGGCCGCATCGCCCGCTGGACCAATACCGCCAGCGACTTCGGCCGGGAGCTGGATTCCCTGGCCGACGTGATCACCTTCGGCCTCGCCCCCGCCGTGCTCGCATTCTGCTGGGGCGTTCAATTCGCCGTGGCGCCCGCCTTTCGCCAGCACCTCCTCAGCCTCGGTTACTTCTTGAGCTTCCTGTTCCTGTTGTGCGGCGCCGCACGCCTGGCCCGTTTCAACATTCAGAAGAACCCCGTCCCCAAGAACCCGGGGCGCCCGGACCGGAGGTATTTCGTCGGTCTGCCCATCCCCGCCGCCGCCGCTGTCGTCGCCGCCGTGGTGTACATCAGCGACGGCGCGCCCTTGGAGTACTGGCCGTTCACTGTGGGCTGGCTGGCGCTACTGGCGGCGCTGTCATTCCTGATGGTCAGCACCTGGCGCTATCCCAGCTTCAAGGACATTCAGCTCCTGCGCCCCCGCTCCCCCCTGATTCTGATCTCCTGGGGCGCCCTGATCTACCTGATCTGGCACTACCCGCAGCCCATGTTGCTGGCCATGGCAGGCACTTACGTGGCCAGCGGAATCATCATCCGCGTCGGGGGCATCCTGCGCCGGCGTTTCCGTCGCACACCCCCTCACGCACCGGAGACCCAGCTTGGATAGCCCCCCACTGATCGCCATTGTCGGAGGCGGCTCTCTCATCGGCCGCGAGGTCCGCGACGCCCTGGCCGAGAGCCGCCTGCCCGCCCGCACCAAGCTCGTCGGCGCCGATCCCTCTGAAACCGGGGCACTTACCGAGCAGGACGGCGAAGCCGTGGTGATGACCGCCCTGGACGAGGACAACCTCCGCGGCGCGCGCGTGGCCGTGCTGGCTGGTTCCGCGGCCTCCTCTCGCTTGGCCCTTGACATTCTTGCCCGTGGTTCTCCCCGCCCCCCCCTGATCGACCTTACCCACGCCTTCGAGGACCACCCTCGGGCCCGTCTCCGCGCCCCTGTCGTCGAGCCTCCCGGTTTCCAGGCAGCGCCCGAGGCCCTCCATGTCATTGCCCACCCCGCCGCCATCGCCCTGGCGGTCTTCTACTCTAGGCTGGCTTCCGCTTTCCCCTTCCGCCGCTCCATCGCCCACGTGTTTGAGCCTGCCAGCGAGCGTGGCCAGCCCGGCCTGGACGAGCTTAAGGACCAGACCGTCAGCCTCCTTACCTTCAAGCGCTGGCCCCGCGCCGTCTTTGACGAGCAGATCGGTTTCAACCTGCTGTCCCGCTACGGGAGCGATGCCCCGGAACCGCTCCAGAAGATCGAGACCCGCATCGAACGCGACCTTGCCAGCCTGCTGCTGCATGGCGGCTTGCCGATGCCCTCGCTCCGGCTGGTGCAGGCGCCCGTCTTCCACGGCCACAGCTTCTCGGTGTGGGTCGAATTCGCGGACAACCCCGGCGCGGTGGCGCTCGAGAAGGCTCTGCCCTCGGCTAACATCGATGTCCGCGACTCCTCCCTCGACGCCCCCACCAACGTCGGCTGCGCCGGCCAGAGCGGCCTGGTAGTGGGCGCTATCTCGATTGATTCCAATGATCCCCGCGCCTGCTGGTTCTGGCTGGTGACCGACAATTTCCGCATCCTGGCCGATAACGCCGTGGCCGTCGTCCGCTCTCTGCTGGCCGAGGCCGCGTCATGAAGCGCCTCCTGATCCCCAACCTGCTGGCCGCGTTGTGCCTCTCCCCCGGCTGCGGCTATCGCCTCTCCTCCCGCTCCACGCTGCTGCCCAAGCACGTCAAGACCATCGCCATCCCCGCCTTCGGCAACGCCACCACCCGCTACCAACTGGCCCAGCGCATCCCTGCGGCCCTGACGCGCGAGTTCATTGCTCGCACGCGCTATCAGATCGTCCCGGACCCCTCCGCTGCCGACGCCATCCTGGAGGGCAGCGTGCTGAACTACCTGGGCTACCCCGTGGTCTTCGATCCCGCCACCGGCCGCGCGTCCACCGTCCAGATTCACGTCATCTTGACCATCACCCTTCGCGATCGAGCCTCCGGCGCCGTGCTCTGGGTCAATCCCAACCTGGAGATCCGCGAGCGCTACGAGATCAGCGTGGACCAGCGCGCCTATCTCGAGGAGAGCGATGTGGCTCTCGATCGCGCCTCCCGCGAGGTCGCCCGCCGCGTCGTCAGCGTCATCCTGGAGGCTTTCTAAGGGGACAGCCCGCCTGTTTCCACGTTTCCGGTTCCCGTCGGCCTTGACATTTCCGTAACAACTCGCCCCGCTCCCCTATCCTAGAATGGGCCTATCGTGCCTGCCCGGCTCCTGGTTGCGCACAGGCAAACGCTGCTGTTTCTGGGGGCGGTCGTTGTGCCTTCGGCCGTCCTGATGGCCCTTGGCATCCGCACAATCCGCCAGGACGAGGAGCTTCGGCTGAAGCGCAGGAGCGAGGAAAGGCTCCGCATCGTCGAATTGGCACGGCAGGAGCTGCTGGCCCGACTCGAGGGTGTCAGGCTGCGGGCCACAGCCGGGCAGGTCACGCCACGCGATCGCGCTGTTGGCATGCTGGCTCGGTTCGCTTCAGGCCGGCTGATGATGCCGTGGGAGACCGCGGTAGCAGACCGCGAGGCCGACGGCGCCTTTCAAGGCGCTCTCCAGCAGGCCGAGCGGCAGTTGCACCAGCTCCGTGATCCGGTAGGCGCCTCGGCGCAGGCTCGCGCGGCCGCGCTCAAGGCACGCACCCGTGCGCAGCGGGCGCGCGCCGATCTTCTGCTCGCCGCCTGCCTGTCTGCACAGGGACATCAGAAGGCCACGCGCGACGTCGTACGCGGGCTCCTGCGCCTGAACCCGCAGCCAGTGGACGAGTTTGGCGTGCCCTACGCTTTCTATGCCACCCAGCGCCTTCTCGAGGGTGCCTCCTCCGCCGAGCAGCGTGAGGTCCTGGAAGGCCTTTCCCAGGCCCTTGAAACCACTTGGCTTTCACCCGTGGCAGCCCACATGGCCGCCGACTTGTCGGCGCGCCTGGGCGCCGCCGGCCTGCACGAAGTGGCTGCTCAGCACGCCTCGGAGCTTGAGCGCCTGGCTGACCTGCCATCCGTACTGCCGACGCTGGAGAAGGCGGGTCCGCAGGGCTGGATCAGCTTCGGCAAGCCCCCCTGGCTGCTCGGCCTGACGGGGCAGCCCGGCGATCCCGACCGCCTCCTTATAGCGGTACGGGCACAGGAACTACTCGCCGCCATCCGGCTCCCGGTCGGAGCTCGCTGGGACCTGGGCGGAACGACGGACGCCACGCCGCTCGGGGAGCCTTTCTCCGGCCTCCGGCTCGCCATCCTGCCGGACCCCGTGGGCAACCGCAACGGCTCCGGGCGGCTCTTCTTCGTCGCGGCGCTGCTCCTTGTCGTGTCCGTTGCCGCCTTCAGCGCCTGGCTGCTCAATCGTGATGTCCGGCGCGAGGCCCGCCTGGCCCGCCTGCGATCTCAGTTTGTCTCGAGCGTCTCCCATGAGCTGAGAACCCCCATCTCCACGATCCGCACCTGCGCCGAACTGCTCGACATGGGCCGGATTGGAGACACGCGCCAGGTGTCAGAGTACTTGAGAGCCATCATCGGCGAGAGCGACAGGCTCAGCCGCCTGGTGGACGGTGTCCTGGACTTCGCCAGGACGGAACAGGGCGAGCGTGCCTACCACTTCCAGTCTGTCTCACTTGCGGACGTGATCCAGTCCGCCGTCCGCGAACTGGAGTACCAGTTGGCTCAAGGCGGCTTCGATCTCCGCATCGACGCGGATCCCGAAGTCCCGGACGTGCGTGCTGATCCCGAGGCGCTGGCGCAGGCCGTCGGTAACCTCCTGAGCAACGCCATGAAGTACTCCGGCGAACGTCGCCAGATCGAGGTTAGTCTGCGCCGGGATGGCCGTCACGCCGTGGTGAGGGTGCGCGATCACGGCATCGGGATCGCACCCGAGGAGCACGCTCGCATCTTTGAGGGTTTCTACCGGGCGCCTCTGCCGGACGGCCGCGAGGTTCCTGGCGCCGGCCTGGGGCTGACCATTGTTGACCAGATCGTGAAAGCCCATGGGGGCCAGGTAACCGTTGAAAGCCAACCCGGTCAGGGGAGTACATTCTCCCTGTGGCTGCCCATTTCGGAGCAATCATGAGCCGCATTCTCATCATCGAGGACGAACCCGCTCTGCTCCGCGCGCTGGCCGACAGCTTTCGCTTCGAATCCTACGAGGTCCTCACGGCCGAGGACGGCGAGACCGGTTACAAGCTGCTCAAGAACCACAAGCCCGACCTCCTCGTCCTGGACCTTATGCTGCCTCGCATGAGCGGTTATGATGTGTGCCGGAAGCTCCGGGCGGAGGGCATCGAGATTCCGATCCTGATGCTCACCGCCCGCGCGGAAGAGGCCGATCGCGTGGTCGGCCTCGACCTCGGCGCCGACGATTACGTGGCCAAGCCTTTTTCCCTGCGCGAGCTGAGCGCGCGCGTCCGCGCGCTGCTGCGCCGCGCCCAGCCGCCTAGGACCCTCCCGGACGAGTTGCGCTTCGACGACGTCGCCATCGACTTCCGCTCCTGGCAAGCCACCAAGCGCGGCCGACCGCTCGATCTGACCCGCAAGGAGTTCCAGTTGCTGCGCCTGTTGGCTTCCCGGGCGCCGGAAGTCGTCACCCGCGCCGAATTGCTCGACCAGGTGTGGGGACAGCACAACTACCCGACCACGCGCACCGTGGACACGCACGTAGCCAACCTTCGCGTCAAGTTGGAGCACGATCCCCGGCATCCCCGCCATCTGGTGACCGTCCACGGAGTCGGTTATCGCTGGGGCCCGTAAATTCAGAAAGATTTGACAAATGCTCAAGACTCCTCTGACAACCCGGCAGCGCCTTTCCGTTATGTTCGAGGGCGGAGAGGAGAACTGAGATGCGAAGCGGTGGCAGGCGCCTGATCGCTCAACTGGCCGCGGTGGCCCTGTTGGTGGCGGCCGAGACGGGATATGGCCTTTTTCAGAAAGCGCTCGCCAAGGAGCGGGCCGAAGCGGATCTCGCTGGCGCCATCCGCCTGTACGAGCGGGTGGTGAAAGAGCACTCGAGCGACCGCAAGCTGGCCGCCGAGGCCCTCTTGCGCATCGGCGAATGCCACCAAGCGCTCGGCAACGCGGAGGCCAAGCGCGCCTATGAACGTCTGGTACGCGAGTTTGGGGATCAGACTGAGGTTGCCGCCAAGGCGCGCACGAGGCTCGCGGAGCTGGCCACGGCGGAACCGAAGCCGAAGTTCACGAAGATCCGGGTGCCCACGAGGCTGCCTCGTCTGACCGAATTCGCACTGTCACCGGATGGACAGCAACTCGCCTACGTCTCTGGCGGCAGCGTGTGGCTTCTCCCCATTCACGGTCCATCGCATCCCGAGATTGCCGGTCAGCCACGGCGGATTACTGAGCCTGATTCCACCTGGTTTCGGACCTATGACGTCACTTGGTCTCGCGATGGGAGATGGCTTGCCCTTCGTGTTTGGGAACGTCCGCCGCAAGGCGCCGACGCCTCGGTGACCTACCTGGCGCCGTCTGCTGGAGGGAGGCCCCAGAGAGTCTCTCTGGAATTGCCACTCGGGTTCCACCGCATCGGTGAGTCAATGTTTGGCCTTTCGCCTGATGGTAAGTGGCTGGCTTATGGTGCGCAGGATACAGACGCTGACAGATATCGCAGTTCGATCTATGTCCTGCCAACCTCCGGCGGCTCCGCACGGCGATTGACACCGCCGATCACAGGCCAGCCCGACTTCTCACCCGACGGCAAGAGAATAGCCTATGTGGCACGGCTCTCGGATCCTGACCGGCCGGACCCGCTTGGCAGACAGGTATGGGTATCCGACGTGGGCGGCGGCGCCCCGCAACTGGTATATGAGCTGCCCACTCCCGGCCGTCTCCGAAACCCAGTCTGGTCACCGGCTGGCAACGTGCTGGCCTTTCTCGCCAACCCTGGCAGATTGTACGATGATTGCGGACTTCTGATGCTGGCACCAGTGGGACCGGACGGGCGCGCAATCGGAACTCCGGCGAAGATCGAGTTGCCGCAGCGGACGGTGAAGAAATTGACGGGCTGGAGCAGGGACAACAAGATCGGCCTCATGTTTCCCACCCCGCAGATCACAGCGCTGTACACTGTGCCCACCGCCGGCGGCAAAGCCGTACAGCTCACGCCAAGATACGCCTGTATGCCGAGCTGGACTCCGGACGGCGCGAGAATCTACTTTGACGGGGCGCACCACGCGGAGAGTGCGAACCTCGAGTACATTCCCGCCACCGGCGGGCCGGTAGTAAGGATTCCCGTTCGTGGCCCCTACCGGCTCACCCCCAGCTATCCGACCGGCGGCGTGTCGGTTTCGCCGGACGGAAAGAAGCTCCTTTTCCAGGGTCATTACTCCGGAATGCTGGCAAAGGGCACAGGCGGTGAGCCAGCCAAGACCCCGGACGGCTACTGCCACATATTCACGGTCCCCATCGAAGGCGGAGAAGTGACCGAACTGGCAACTGGAATGGACTATGTCTATTACCCCACTTGGTCACCCGATGGCAGGCAGGTCGCTTTCGTGAGCGACGAGCCAAGCATCTACATCATGCCGGCGAGCGGCGGTCAACCGCGGAAGCTCACCTCGGAATCGGACAACGTTGCCGAAGCGCCCATCGCGTGGTCACCTGACCGCAGACACCTGGCATACCAGACCCGCGACAACCAGGTCCGGCTCCTCCCCCTCGAAGGCGGACCTTCGCGGGTCCTGGTGGAAGGACTGAGGGGCTACCGCCCGCACTCCGGCCTGGCCTGGTCGCCGGACGGCAAGGAGCTGGCGTACGCCACGCAGGACCGCATCTGGAAGGTGAACCTCGCGACTGGCAACAGTCAAGAGGTAGCGACCGGCCTTGACGCGGTTCACATGCAGATGGCATGGTCGCCTGATGGCAAGACAATCGCCTTCAGCGCCCTCCAGGGCGGCGAACCCGAGCTGTGGCTCATGGAGGATTTCCTGCCGCTGCTCAAGACCCCACGCTAGGCCCGGAGCGGTTATCCTGGAAGCGGGATGACGCCCCGCCAGTTCCTCGATCACATCCGCGATGACGAACCCGCCCCGGCCTATCTCTTCCTCGGCCCCGAGCCTTACCAGCGCGACTGGTGCCGCAAGGCCCTGATCGAGCGCGTCCTTCCAGATCCCGAGCAACGTGAGCAGGGCTTGGCTCGACACGACCTACAAGACACCCCGCTCCAGACGGTTCTCGAGGACGCCTGTTCCCTGTCGTTGTTCGTCACTCAGCGCGTGCTCTGGGTGTCGGGCGCCGAGGCCCCGCTGCCGCGCGCCCGCGCCTCGGAGTCCTCGGATGCCGGCGCACGCACCGAGGCTCTGGCACGCTATCTGAAGGATCCCACCCCCGGCGTGGTGCTGGTCTTCGAGTGCACCCGCTACCAGTTCGATGGAGACGACAAGAAGAAGCTGGAGCGCGTGCGCGAGTTCTACTCCGCCATTCCCATGCAGGTCGAGCTGGCGCCGCTGGCCGGCCAGCAGGCCCGCGCCTTCGCCGAGAGGCTTGCCCGGCAGGCCGGTCTCGAGCTGGGCCCCGCCGAGCTTGATCTGCTGGTGGAGTCTTTGGGCGGCGAGGCCGCTCGCATCGCCACCGAGATCGACAAGCTGCGCCTGTGGGCGGCCGCGGGCCGGTCCATTACGCCCGAGCAGATCACCGAGCTGGTCCCCGACGCCCGTGCCACCACCATCTTCGCCCTGGTCGATGCGCTGGGCCGCCACGATCGCGTGCGCGCGCTCGAGGCCCTCGACACCCTGGTCCGCCAGAGCGAGTATCTGCCCCTGGCGCTCACCTTCCTGTCTTCCCAGTTCCGTGCCGCGCTGGCCGCCAAGGAAGCCCGCCTGCGCGGCCCCGGTGAGATCCGCAGCCACCTCTCGGAGGTAGGCATGAGCGTCTGGCCCTCCAGGGCCGCGCAGATTCACCAGACCGCCTCGAACTTCTCCCAGCCCCAGATCACCGCCGCACTCAAGAACATCTTCCGGGCTGACTACGCCTTGCGTGACGCCCGCCCCGACGACCGCGTGGTCATGGAGGACTTCATCCTCCGGCTCACCTCTTGAGCCACTCCCGATACGCCTCCAGCACGTTGGCGCCCTTGTACACCCGCGGTGGCACTTCCTTCTCCACGCCCTCTTTCTTCTCCGGATGGTACTCGAAGCGCAGCTCGACCGGCCCTTCGATCCTCCAGGGCTGGAACTCACCGATACGCTGCACCGCCCGCCGCGCCGCCTCCCGGATCCTCTTGCGCGCCTCGGCCGCCGACAGGCTCCACGCTGACGCGGTCCCCGCCATCTTCTTCACCGCCACCGTCTCTCCTTTCGGTTGCAGTGCCAGGAACTCATCGCACGCGGCCTGGTCTCCACTGAGCAGCACCACCGGAATCCCGAAATGCCCGGCGATCGCCGCCACTTGCCCCAGCTCGCCGACCGGCTTGCCGTTCAGCGTCAGTTCCTTCACCCGCAGGCTCTGCGTGTGCGCCAGCAGCCCGTTCTTGGTTCCCGCCATGGCGTGCTGCCCGATGATGAACACCCCTTCGAAGCGCTTCTCGGACAGGTAGTAGTCCGCCGGCGTGGGGGTGCCCTGGATCAAATGCGCCCGCGCGTCCAGCAGCTCCACCGACAGGTGCCGGCTGCCGCCGTGTCCGTCCCACACCGCCACCTCGCTGGCCCCCGCTTCCATGGCCCCCTCGATGGCGGCGTTCACTTCCCCGATCAACAACCGCCGCCCTTCTTCATAGCGCCGCTCGCCCACCGTGACCTGTTCCCAACTGTTCACCCCGGCCACGCCTTCCATGTCCGTGACGATGTAGATCCGGGGGCCGCGCTCGGCCGCCTGCGCCGCCGCCAGCCACATCACGAGCCATACGATCCACCGCATGCTTCTCCTCCTTGAATCCACCATTATCCACTGTCCTCTGAGCCCCCGGCTGCCTTAGAAATGTCATAATTGCCCCTGTGAGAGCACTCCGGCGGGCGGTCCTTCTTCTGGCTGCTATCTCCGGCGCCCTGGCCGCGCCTCCGCAGTTCTCCGCCGCGAGCGTGGTCAACGCGGCCAGTTACGCCGGGGGCGCGATGGCCCCGTGCGAAATGGTCACCGTCTTCGGCAGCGGTCTCGGGCCGGCCTCCCCCGTGGGCATGCAGCTCAGCCCCGACGGCCGCCGCGCCGCCACCACGCTGGGCGGCACGCGGATCCTCTTCGAGGGCGTCCCCGCTCCGCTGGTGTTCGTCTCGGCATCCCAGGTGAGTGTGGTCGTCCCGTGTGTGCTTGCCGGCAGGACCTCGGCGCGCGTTCAGGTGGAGTACCTCGGGGAGTCATCCCCACCGGTGAGCGTTCCCCTGGCCCGGGTGCGGCCCGGCATCTTTACACTGTCCGCCTCGGGCCGTGGCCAGGGGGCCGCTCTCAACTGGCCTGACCACACCGTGAACCGCGCCGGCAACGCTGCCCCCCGAGGCTCCGTCGTCTCGGTGTACGCCTCATCCGGCGGCTGGACCTCGCCTCCCGCCGAGGACGGTCGCGTCGCCGACCAGGCGCTGCCCCTGCCCCTGCCGGTGACCGCCACCGTGGGCGGCCTCAACGCTCCGGTGCTGTACGCCGGCGCCGCGCCCTCACTGCTCACCGGCGTGCTCCAGGTCAACCTTCAGGTCCCCGCCGACGCCCCAGTGGGCGATGCCGTCCCCCTCAGCCTCACCATCGGCGGCGTCTCCAGCCCCGCCGGCGTCACCCTGGCAATTCGCTCCGCCACCGCCGCCGGCAGCGCGTTCCTTACCTCCCCCTATGTGCTCAAGGCGGGCGTCTACAAGGGGCAGCTACACTGCCACTCCACCAATAGCGACGGCGCGCAGGATCCCGCCACCGTCGTCACCACCTACCGCGACGCCGGCTACCACTTCGTATCCCTCACCGACCATGACCGCGTGACACCCGATCCCGGGGTCCCCGGTGTCCTCTTCCTTCCCGGCATCGAACAGCACCCCAATGGCAATCACCTGAACCGCATCAACGTTCCCGACGTGCTCCGCGGCAACGAGCAGGCCATGATCGATGCCACCCTCGCCCAAGGCGGCTTTATCTTCCTGAACCATCCCAACTGGCCCGGCGGCTATCCCGACAGCCCCAACTGGACGGACGCCGAGATGGAAGCTATACACAGTTACCACGGCATTGAGGTCTGGAATTCCCTGGTGGCCCCCAACAGCAATGCCGAAAACCGAGTGGACCACCTGCTCACCCGCGGCCGCCGCCTCTTTCTGTTGGCCACCGACGATTGCCACAACGTGCACAACACGCGCTGTATGACCGCCTCAACCGTGGTGTTTGCCGATCGCCTCGAAACCGATGACATCATGCACAACCTCAAGTCCGGCAATTTCTACGCCAGCAATGGCGCTACCATCTCGTCGGTCGGCGTCTCAGGGCGAACTCTCACTGTGGCCACGGACCGCCTCAGCAACATCCACTTCATTACCGCCGGAGGCCGCATTGTCCAAAGCACCTACGGCGCCTTCGCCGCCACCTACACCGCCTCCGGCGACGAAGTCTACATCCGCGCCAAGATCGTCCGAACCGCCGACGCCGCCATGGCCTGGACCAACCCGGTCTACCCCGAAACCCGCTGAGCGCACCCTGCCCTCCCCCAGTTTGTCGTCCACCGCAGTGGAATAGGCCTCCCGGCCTGTCTCGCCGCACAGAGCCACAGGCAGGAATGCCTATTCCACTCCCTCCCGGTTGCGGATCTATACAATGGGAGTCTCGGGCGCGAGGGCCCGCCTATGCCGCACCCTGATTATCCCCATCTGTTCAGCCCCATCACCATCGGCACCTTCGTGGTTCCCAACCGGGTCTGCCATGTGCCCACCGACATCAGCTCGGCCAACACCGACGGCTCGGTGAACCAGCGCGTCATCACCTACCACGAGCAGATCGCCAAGGGCGGCTGCGGCTTCATCATCGTGGGCGCCTCGACGCCCGACCGCTCCGCCGGGCGCCCCACCGTGACCTGCCTGGTGCTGGATGAGGACCCCATGATCCCCGGCCTGGCGGAGCTGGCCGAAGCCATGCACCGCCACGGCGCGCGCTGCGCCGTGCAGATCCAGGCTCCCGGACGCCAGGCGGCCTGGCCGCGCAAGGGCCTCACCTCGGCGACCGACCAGGTGGTGGAGTTGCCCGGCTCGGCCGGCCACGAAGTCGTCTACGCCGAGGAAATCGCCAAGGGCAAGTCCATCCGCGCCATGACGGTGGACGAGATCTACGAGCTGGTCGAGAAGTTCGCCGAGGCGGCCTGGCGCGTGCAGCAGGCCGGCTTCGACGCTGTCGAGCTGCACGGCGCGCACGGCTACCTCATCGCCCAGTTCCTCAGTCCCTACGTCAACCGGCGCAACGACCGCTTCGGCGGGACCTTCCTCAACCGCGTGCGCTTCCCGCTGGAGATCATGGACCGCATCTGGCGCAAGTGCGGGCGCGACTTCCCCGTGGGCGTGCGCTACTCCGGCGAGGAGTGGGTCCCGGGCGGCCGCACCATCGACGAGAGCGTCAAGGTGGCGCAGTTGCTCGAGCAGCAGGGCGCCGCCTTCGTGGACATCAGCGCCGGCATCTTCGAGGCCCCCGGCGCGGTGATGGATCCCATGTACTACCCGCAGGGCTGGAACACTTACGCGGCCGATGAAGTGAAGAAGGCCGTCTCCATCCCCGTCATCACCAGCCACACCCTGCGCGATCCGGCCTACTGCGAGCGCATCCTGGCCAAGGGCCGGGCCGACCTGGTGGGCCTGTCCCGCCAGATGATCGCCGACCCCTACTGGGCCAACAAGGCCTACGCCAGGCGGCCCGAGGAGATCCGCAAGTGCATCTCCTGCCTGGTGGGCTGCTGGCAGGAGTCGCTGATGATCAAGCGGCACATGCGCTGCACCGTCAACCCGGCGGTGGGCGACGAGCGGTTCATCCACCTTGCCCCCGCCACGAACAAGCTGCGCGTGGCGGTGGTGGGCGGCGGGCCGGGCGGCATGGAGGCGGCGCGCATCGCCACGCTGCGCGGCCATCGCGTCACCCTGTTCGAGAAGACCGGCGAGCTCGGCGGCGCTGTGCTCTGCTGCTGCGCCGTCCCCGGCAAGCAGAAAATGCGCTGGTACGCCGACTGGCAGCGCCGGCAACTGGCCAAACTAGGCATCGAGATCCGCTACCGCTGCCAGCCCGCCGCCGAGGACCTGCGCGCCTATGACGCCGTCATCCTCGCCACCGGCGGAGCGGTCCACAAGCCGGACGTTCCCGGCATCGACCTCCCCTTCGTGCTCACCTTCGAGGATGTGCTGCGCTGCCGGCTCACCAAGTGCGAGTTCCACCCTGGCGACCGCCCCGCGCCTGCTCAATGCGGCGATCGCGTGCTCGTTTGGGGCGACCACTTCGCCGCCGCCGACGCCGCCGAGAAGCTGGGCGCCGACGGCAAGCAGGTTTTCATCGTCACCGAGAACGCCGCCTTCGCCGCCTGGATGGAGCCGTGTCACCGCGACGTAATGAACAAGCGTTTCGCCGGCGGCCACGGCGAGGGTTTGCGCGGCAAAACCATCACGCCTCCGGTGACGGTCATCACCGCCACCACCGTCACCGGCATCTCGCCCGGCGGCGTGGTCACGCTGCTCGACAGCCGCTTCCACAAGTCCAGCCTTCAGGTCGAGCACGTGGTGCTTGCGGCCGTCGAGCCGGCCGCCGGTCCTTATGATGAGCTGCTCGCCGCCGGGACGCGGGCGGTGAGAATCGGCGATCATAGACGCGTGCGGAACCTGCGCGCCGCGGTCACCGAGGGCGCCGACGTTGGCCTCACGCTGGACGAAGGCTGGATGCTGAACGCCAACCTGGCGCTCATCTCGCGCCATCCCACGGAAATCGGGCTGGCCCAGAGCTAGGAGGAAGCCATGTGGACACGCTCACCCAGAAGGCGTGAAGAAATCGGTTCAGCGGTGCGGGCGGCAGGCCAAACGGCCTGCCCCACACTGAACGTGGAGCACTCTGCCAACTGTGGGACAGGCGGTTTCGCCTGTCCGCCGATTTCTTCACGCCTTCTCATTCTGGCGGCCGCCGTCCTGGCGGTTCTGTTTGCCGCCCCGCCGGCCGGAGAGCCGCTGTTCATCCCGGTCAAGATTGACGGGCCGGCGCACGACCCCGCCAACCACACCTACTGGTTCGGACCCTTCAGTGAATGCGCCTCGGTGCTGGACGTGGACGGCGACGGCGACCTGGACATCGCCGCGGGCCGCCACTGGTACGAGGCGCCGGACTGGATCAAGCACGCCGATTTCCGCGACGGCGCCGAAGTGAACGGCCCGGAGACCGACAACAACAGCGAGTTCGCCATGGACGTCAACCGCGACGGGCGGACCGACATCGTCAGCTCCGGCTGGATGCGTATGCGTGGCGCATTCTGGTACGAGAACCCGGGCCGCACCGGCGTCAAGTGGAAGGCCTGCCGCATCCACGCGGCGGAGTCCATGGAAGGCGTGGTGCATGGCGACCTGGACGGCGACGGCGATGACGACATCCTGGTCAACCACTGGAACCTGGTGCCGGGGCAGGGTATGACCTGGCTCGAGCACATCGACCGCGCTCCGTGGCTGGTCGAGCACGTCATCGGGACCGAGGGCGAGCGCCACGGCAACGGCCTGGGCGACGTGAACGGCGACGGGCGCAACGACATAGTGACGCCGGATGGCTGGTACGAAGCCCCGCCCGATCCGCGGACCGGCAAGTGGGTCTTCCACCCGGACTACAAGTTCACCGGGCCGGCTTCGCATCCCATCCTGGTACACGACTGCAACGGCGACGGGCGCAACGACCTAATCATCGGCGCCTCCCACGCCTACGGGCTGGTGTGGCTGGAGCAGAAAGTCGATGCCGCGGGCAAGCGCAGCTTCGCCGAACACTGGGTCGAGCGCGGCTTCGGAGGCTTCCACACCATGGCCCTGGGCGACCTGGACGGCGACGGCAAGCCCGACCTGGTCACCGGCAAGCGCCTCTTCCCCCACCACGGCCGCGACATCGGCGAATTCGACCCTCTGTTCGTCTTCTGGTACCGCATTCAGGGCGGCCAGTTCGAGCGCCACATCCTCTCGTTCAACCACCTGCCCTGGTATCCCGGCCAGAAGAACGTGAATCCTCCTCCCAACGCCGCCGTCGGCGTGGGCATGAAGATCAACATCGCGGACCTGGACCGCGACGGCCGCAACGACGTGGTGCTGGCGGGCAAGGGCGGGCTGTACGTGATGTTCCACCGCGGCACGACGCCCTCCCCGCGACCCGCCGCGATTCCGCTGCCGCCGGAATCCCAGTACCCCTCGTGGTTCGAGTGGTCAAAGAAGAAGTGACCGAAGGATTGGAGTACGTATGTCGCACACCCGCAGAGAGCACCTGCAAGCCGCTGCGGCCGCCGGCCTGGGCCTCGCCGCCAAGGCCGGCGGCATGAGCCAGGCCGCCTACACGCTGGTTCCCGAAACCTACGGCCAAACGCTGAAGACGCCGGACGGCCGCGTGGTCTTCCAGTACATGACCCGGAAGCCGGAGCAGACCAACCTTCGCGCCAACAGCGTCTGCTGCTTTCACCCGCTGAACACGCCCTCCGGCGAGCGGCTCACCGACCTGGCGCCGGGAGACCACTACCATCACCGCGGCGTGTTCCTGGCGTGGCACGCGATGGAGTTCCGGATGCCCGCGGACTTCTCCGCCTTCGGCCCCACCCGGCCCACCAAGGGACACAACGTCGCGCGGGGCGATTTCTGGGGCTGGGGACAGTACGCGCCCACCCCGGGCCGGGTGATCGAGAGCCGCGGCGTGCGGCTGGCCAAGGCCGACGCCCGCACCGCCGTCGTCGACATACGTAACGCATGGACAATCGAGGGCCAGGTCATGCTGAACGAAGAAACCCGGGCTGAGGTGCGTCAGGAGGAGGGCGCCTATGTGCTGGACCTGACCTGCCGGCTGGCGCCGCTCTTCGATCTGGTGCTGGACCGCAGCGCCTTCGGCGGCTTCTGCGTGCGCGCGCGCAACGACGGCGAGTCCTACTACGCCGATGCGCGAGGCAAGGTCGCGCTGCCGGACCCCCACTACTCCGCGCCCGATCTGAACTGGCCGCCCGCCGACTGGTACGACTACACCATCACGCTGAAGGACGGCAAGACCGTCGGCTGCGCCGTGATCGACCACCCGGCCAACCCGGCCGCCACGTGGCACAATCCGCGCTACGTGTGGATGATCAACCCCTGCATCGTCGCCGAGCGGGCATTTTTCATCCCGGCGGACCGCCCGCTTCTGCTGCGCTACCGCCTCCTGGTGCATGACGGCCCCACCCCGCAGGCGCTCATCGAGCAACTGGCCCGCGAGTGGCGCGGGCGCTGACCTCAGGAGCCCGTAGGAAGAGCCCGCTGGCTAGCTGAAGCTTGCCCCACTTGGCCGGTGGGACAAGCTTCAGCTTGTCGCCACGGGCTGTCAGGCTATCTTCGGCAGCTCGTAACCCTTGCGCCGCGGGCGGGACAGCATCTGGTCCGCCTCAGCGTCGCCGATGAACTTCTCCGCCTTGGGGTCCCAGCGCAGCTTGCGGCCCAGCTCGCGGCAGATGTTCACCAGGTGGCACACCGTGTTCGAGCGGTGGCCGATCTCCACGTCCGCGTTGGGCCGCTGGCGCGAGCGCATGCACTGGAAGAAGTCGCGGATGTGAAAGACATTTTCGCCCGGCCCTTCCACGGTGATATCGGGCGCGCCCTTCTTAAGCTCGGGCGGGTCGGCGGTGAAATCGCCGCGCACAATCTGGATGCGGCCCTTGGTTCCCTCGAAGATGGCGCCGAGCTGCTGGTGATCCTTGATGATCTCCTGCTCCAGCTTCACCAGCGTGCCGCTGGCGTAACGTAAAGTGACCTTGCACTTGGGGCCAGGTTCTTCGGGGATGACCTCGACCGGGCCGGTCTGGCTGGTGCCCAAAGCTGCCTGCACCTGATCCAGCGAGTGCGCCCCCCAGCCACTCACGCCCCAGGACAGCCCTCCGCCATCGTAATCCCACCAGCGCGCCCATCTGCGGTGCAACAGAGTGTGGTAGGGACGCAGCTCGGTCTGGTTGCACCACTGGTCCCAGTTCAGGCCCTCAGGCATGGGCTGCGCCGGCTGCGGCTTCCAGCGCTCGGGGCCGATGAAGTTGCACACGATGACCTTCTCGATCTTGCCGATCTTGCCGCTGGCCACCAGGTTGCTGGCGTAGATGTTGATGGGCATGGAGCGCTGCTGCGTGCCGGTCTGGAGCACGCGCTTGTAACGGAGGACGGCGTGGGTGAGCACACGACCCTCTTCGACGGTGAGCGTGAGCGGCTTCTCGCCGTAGACGTCCAGGCCGGCCTGTAGCGCCTGAATCATGATCAGCACGCGCGCGTGGGTGGTGGTCTCGACGAACACGGCGTCGAGCTTGGCCTGGTCGAACATCTCGCGGTAGTCGGCGTACTTGCCCCACTTGTCGCCCTGCGGATGCAGCTTGGCCGCCTCCGCGCAGCGCGGCAGCCAGCAATCGGCCACCGCCGTGATGCGGGCGTCGCCGAAGTCCTCGCGCTGGATCAGCCATTTGGCCCGGCCGCCCAACCCGACGAAGCCCACCTCGATGCGGTCGTTGGCCCCCAGCACCGTCGCGGGCGCCACATAGGGGAACGCTGCCGCCGTTGAAGTCCTGAGAAAACTGCGCCGATTCATGCAGCCTCCTGTAACCGCTCCCTTACGGTCGCGGCTCGGATCAGAGCCACGAGCGTGAGCGAGTGGTCTGCCATCCTCTCAGTATCCTGCCACACTCTCGCGTCGCATGCGGCAGTTGGTAAGGGGGCAGCGGTCGCAGGGATTGCCGAAAGCTGTCACCTGCTCGCGGGGCCCCAGGCCGATCAGGCCGGAGACGGACTTCACCGGCTTCATGATGAGGGCGGGCAGCAGCTCCACGCCGATGCGCCGCGCCTCGACCAGCCGGAACACCGCGCGCTGCCCGGTCAGCGGGATGCCGCAGTAGCCGGGGCTGTACGGCAGCGTCAGCGTCTCTCCCTCCGCCAGCCGCCCGCGCAGGTCGGCGCCCAGCCGCTCGACGGCGGCGTCCGCGAGCTGCGAGCCAATGGCGTCGTAGACCAGCCCACTGAGCGTGTCCCGCGCGCGCGTGGCCGCTTCCGCCAAACCCACAATCTCCTCACCCGCGGTGGCGACAAACACCGCCACCCGCCGGGCGCCGCTGAGAAACTCACCAACCCGTCCGGTGACACTCGCTCCGCCGCGCAGAGTCAGGCGGCGCGGAGTGAGCTGCTCCACCGCATACTGCGTGTACATCGCCCGCGGATGCAGCTTGCCGCGGCACTCCACCAGCGCGCCATCCAGCCGCGCCGCGATGCGCGCGGCCGCCGCGGCGGCCTTCGGATAGCCGAGATAGCGCAGCACTCCCTCCCGCTCCGGCTCCATCTCGAGCGGGTCCAGGATGACGGCCAGCTCAGGCGCTGTGCTCTTGCGCCGCACGCACCATCTCCTGAAGATTGGCGGTCGAAACTCCGGGCGGCAAGCCGCAGCCGGGAGAGAGGATATGCACTCCCGCGTCCAGGTCCTGCTCACAGGCGCGGCGCACGTCCTCCGCCGTGCCGTTCAACAGCACCTTCACTGGATCCACGCCGCCCGCGACCGCGCACTTGCCGGTCGCCACCGCGCGCGCCAGGTCCGTCTTCGCTTCGAGGCTCAGCGCGTCCGCCCCGCTCTCGCACAGCAGCTCGAGGATGCGCGTGTTGCCGCCGCAAACGTGCAGAATCACCGGCGCTTCGATGCCGGCGATCATCCGCTGGTGCGCCGGGAGAATCAGATCGCGGTAAATGCCGGGCGAGGTGAGGTCCAGACTGGCGCTCATGTCTTCGATGCAGATGGCGTCCGCGCCCGCCTCGGCCTGCCGCCGCGCGTAGGCGATTCCCGCATCGACCGCCGCCTCGAGCCACGGCCGCACCGTGTCGGGCTTGCGCAGGGATGCCATGACGACTTCGGTCAGCCCCGCCAACTGGCACACCAGGGTGAA
>Ga0194110_10003511_pt1 | contig 19350 bp, 15 predicted proteins | sample TA2Kig1200mmetaG_FD_146192 | JGI IMG/M metagenome (GOLD analysis project Ga0194110, IMG submission 146192) | Freshwater microbial communities from Lake Tanganyika, Tanzania - TA2015032 Kigoma Deep Cast 1200m | ecosystem: Environmental > Aquatic > Freshwater > Lake | place: Tanzania: Lake... | reverse complement strand
GGTGGAGTCGCCGCCGAACCAATCGGCCTGGAAGGCCGCCAGCCCGCCCACGCTGACCTCGGCCACACGATCCTCATTGATCTGGCCATTGTCGTTGACCGGACCGGTGAAGGGGCCGCCGGCCGCCTCCTGCCACTGGGACAGGATGTGCTGCCGCGCCCAGTCCGCTGCACTCAGGCCGTCGGGATTGTCGAAGACCCAGATGTCCATCTCGTAGCCCCCAGTCCGCATCGGCCGGGCGGATGGCGATCTCAGGGCCAAGGATGCGTAGGTAATCCTCGTAGGTCTCCACCCGGGCATTGGCTGGGTAGTGCAAGGCAAAGCCCTGACCATCGAGGGTTTGCAGACCGAGGGCTGGTGGGAGAGTCGTTAACGTCACTTGATTGGGGACGAAAACGACATTCGCTATTCGCTATTCGCTATTCGCTTGCCGTGGTATGTGTACAGCGTACCATCCACGACCAGCTCGATGACGTATCCCGGCGTGATGACCTGGGCGTACATATGGCCCGGCTCTGGGCCTCCCAGGCTGGTGTCCGGGAACTCGGTCGCCTCGACGCTCTGCACCGCGATCTTGTCGAAGCTAACGCCCAGTCGTTCCCGCAGGGCGACTTTGGCCAGATCTACCAGGGGTTGAGCTTCGCCGTAGGGTGGCGTGGCTTTGGGCGTCGGCTGTGGGGATGCGGTACAGCCCACCGGCACCAGCAGCGCGATCACTATCAATGTACTTAGCAATTTGGCTTTCATTTCCGCTATTCGCTATTCGCTATTCGCTACTCGCTACTCGCTTTTGCTCACTCATCTTAAAGACCACGAAACTCCCCCTGAGATTCCCTGTGGATGAAAAGGTTCCTTGCTCAGATAAATCGCTGAAAAGTCGGAGATAGTCTCTCAAATGGCGGGTGGTCAGGAAATTTTGCCGCACGTGCTCCCGCGCCCTCTCCCCCATGCGCCGGGATTTTTCTGGGTGCTGCAAGAGGTGGAGGATCTTCTCAGCGCACTCCTCCGCGCTGTCCACATTCGCTACTCGCTACTCGCTATTCGCTTCTCCCCGTCAATGACCTGCAGCGGGATGCCGCCCACGACAAGGGTTCCCACCACCGGCTTGCCCCCTCAGAGCCTCGGTGACCACCAGGCCGAACCCCTCCCGCGTGGATTTCTGGACGACGACATCGCTGACCGTCTGGAAGGAAGGGTTCCCAGCTCCAGCGCGCCAACGCCGTGGAAGTTGTGCAAGATGTAGATGTCGTCGTCCTCTCCGGCGTGGCGGCTCGTCCTGTCCAGATAGTACCAGCCCTCAGGGTCGTCCGAGGCCATAGAGCCGACCAGGGCTAACTGCGCCCCCGGCACTCCCTTCTTGACCATCTTGTAGGCGTCAATCACCCCCAAAGGGTCCTTCCAGGGGTCGAAGCGGCTGACCTGGGTGATCAGCGGCCGGCGGACGTCAATGCCGAAGCCGGCCACGATCTGGCGAGCTTTGTCCAATGGCAGGGGAACATTCTTAGGCGACAAGGGATCAATGGTCGGGGTGACGATGGCCAGGTGGTCAAATTCCACGCCGGGGCCAACGTACTGCTCCATCGTAAAGATAGCCGCTTCGTGGGCGCTGATGTAGGGGGCGATGAACTGCCAGTAGTTCATGTTGGGGTGCGAAGTATCAATGTGGCAGCGCCAGATCCAATGCCCGTCACCCGCACCGCCACGATAGTGCAATATTCCGGCTGGCTGAGGGTCGTGCATGATAACGTAGTCATATTGGCCCTCAAACTTCTCGGCGTTCAGTTGATTATATCGCTGCCAGATGGCTTTCATCTCCTCGGTCAGCGGGATATCCATCCCCTGCAATCCGTTATGGAAGGCCTTGGTGACGTTGAAGAACTCATCGCTCCCCTCGATCACTTGCCATTCCGCATCCAGGCCGACGTCGCGCATCAGGGGAACAAGAGTGTAGAGGATCTCGGCCACCCCGCCGCCGAAGGCCGTGGCGTTGACGTGCACCACCCGCGCCCCACGCAATTTCTGGGCCAATTCACGGATCCCAGCGATGACCTCGTCGCCCACGATGGGCCGGTAGTCCTCTAGCGATTTACCTGCCACCTCGACTTTCTGTAACATTGCCTCCTCCTCTTTGAGTTGTTGGATGTTGGATGTTGGAAGCCCAACCTCTAACCTCTAGCAACAAAGCGGCGCTGACGGCCTCGATGTTTCCCGCCCCGTTCACCTCTACCAGCAGGCCCGCCCAGCGATAGTAGTCTCTGAGAGGTGCCGTCTGTTCGTGATAGACCTTGAGGCGAGCTCGCACCGTCTCCGGCTGATCATCGTCTCGCTGGTAGAGTTTGCCACCGCATTCGTCGCACTCCCCCTCTTCGGCAGGAGGGCTGAAGAGCACGTGATACGGTGTCTGGCACTGTCGGCAGATCCGTCGCCCCGACAATCGCTGCACCAGCTCCTCGTCGGGGACGGCGATGTACAACACGCCGGTCAGAGCGCGGTCTCTGCTGGCCAGTATCCTGTCCAGGGCCTCAGCCTGGGCCAGGGTACGGGGAAAGCCATCGAGGATCACGCCGTCGTCGCAATCGGGCTGCTGCAATCGCTCCCGCACCATGGCGATAGTCACGTCGTCGGGCACGAGTTGGCCTCGATCAATGTACCCTTTGGCCAACAGCCCCAGCTCCGTCTCGTTCCCGATGTTCTCGCGGAAGAGGTCGCCGCTGGCCACGTGGGGCAACCCCAACTGTTCCTTCAGGCGCTCCGCCTGGGTGCCCTTGCCGGAACCAGGCGGGCCAAGCAGGACGAGGTACACAATGCTCCGCCTTTCTCACGAGTCATAATCAGTAGATGAGAAATTCCTGCTCTCGGCTGGCGTCCCCGCCACCCGGACAGGGCGAGGACGCCCCTTGGAGCGACTTTTCTCAAGTACTGATAATCGAAAAAAGCCCGCCTTTTGGCAATCCAGCAGGCGGGCAAAAACAGCAGGAGTGCGTTGTCTACTGGCCTTCACTCCTGCAAATAGGCAGCCAGACAAACTGGGAAACCTGCCGTTCGGCTGAGTCTTCGGGCTGAGGCCCTCAGAGCCTGCTCTAAACGGAGCGAAGGGCTGAAACCTCACAACGAAGCCCCAAAAGCTGTTTCACAGGAGTCCGAGACTTACTGGAAGATGGAAGTTGGATGTTGGAAGTTGGAAAACCCAATATCCAATATCCAATCTCCAATCTCCAACCTTCAGCGGATGGCCCTCTCCGTCTGGGGGTCGAAGGCGTGCATGTTGTCCATGTTCACCACAGCCTCTATCGTATCCCCCACCCTGACGTTAGTCCGAGGGTCAAACCGACCTACGAAGCTCTTCTCCCCCGTCAAAAGGTACACGAAAACCTCGTTCCCCATCAGCTCCGTCACATCCACCTGGGCCTTGATCCTACCTGCCGTGATGTTGGGAGGGGTAAAATGGGGGTCATGGACATCGTCGGGCCTTAGGCCAAAGATCACCCTCCTGCCTTTGTGAGGAAGAAGCGCTGGCAACTTCTCCTGGGGGATTTTCAGGCGGAAAGTGCCACCATCCACATAAAGGTCCCCGTCCTCGCCCACCAGGGTTACGTCGAAAAAGTCCATAGCTGGGCTGCCGATGAACCCGGCCACGAAGAGGTTGGCAGGGTAGCTATAGAGGTTGTGAGGGGTATCCACCTGCTGCAGGACGCCGTCCTTCAATACCACTACCCTCGTCCCCATGGTCATGGCCTCCACCTGGTCGTGGGTCACGTAGATGAAGGTCGTCTCCAGCCGCTGGTGAAGCTTGGAGATCTCGGCCCTGGCTGCCACCCTCAGCTTGGCGTCCAGGTTCGACAACGGCTCGTCCATGAGGAAGACCTTGGGCTCCCTGACGATGGCCCTCCCCACAGCCACCCTCTGCCTCTGGCCTCCTGAGAGCTGCTTGGGCTTGCGATCCAGAAGCTCCTCGATCCTGAGAATGCGAGCCGCCTCTTTCACCCGCCTATCAATCTCGGCCTTGGGGGTCTTCCGCAGCTTCAGCCCGAAGGCCATGTTGTCGTAGACGCTCATGTGGGGATAGAGGGCGTAGGATTGGAAGACCATGGCGATGTCGCGGTCCTTGGGGGGAATGTCATTAACCAACTGGCCTCCAATGTAAATGTTGCCCTCGGTGATCTCCTCCAGGCCAGCCAGGAGGCGGAGAGCAGTGGTCTTGCCGCATCCTGAAGGGCCCAAAAGGACCAGGAACTCCTTGTCGGCGACTTCGATGTCCAGATCGTTGACGGCTACCACGTCGCCAAAATGCTTAGTCACGTGCTCATAGGTTACATCTGCCATTGAATTGCTCCTTTCTTCTTGATGGGATCATTTAAGGACTTAACACAGCCAGTTACGGTTTTTGTAATTATATCACATTACGAAAACGGGGGCAAGTCAAACAACCGTTCAGCTCCCAGCCAGCAGGTCATAAGCTCGCCGCCGGGCCAGGTGGAACGAAGGCCAGCTACGCCAACGGGCGCTGGCCTCCATGCTCTCTAGACGGTAGCGGAGGTGATCCATCAGCACCTCCCGCTCGTCCCCAGTCACCTGCCCCACGGCCTGCACCAGGGCGGGCACGGCATCTTCGGACAGCCTGGTCAGGTAGTAGGCGTCCAGTTTGCCGGTGGCCTGGTAGCGAGCCAGGTTCTGCCTGGCGATGAAGGCATCGGGGTTGATGGCGTTCAGGGTGACTAAGAAGCCCAGGGCAGCCACAAAGGCACCGATGGCGAAGCGGTCAGGCCAGCGCCACAGGGTGACTAGAAACCAAACGAAAGCCACCGCCAACCAGACCATGAACACGTGGCTGTAGAGCCGCAGTTGGGTGTAGCCGTAGGCGGCCTCGTAGAGGCGCAGCCGCTGGAAGGCTGAGGCCAAAATGACCAGCACCAACCCGACCATGAGGCTGCTCAGCCCATTAAAGATCCGCGCCTGCCGACCCGTCTCGCGGCGAGCCAGCCAGCGTAGGCCCAGGATCAGGCCCAGCGTCAGCACTGACACAGCCACCAACTCGAAGAAACCACGCCGGGCATACTCGGCGTAGGTGTACCCCTCCACGGTGATGTTGGCCCGTCCGCCGAACAGGTAGGTGAACTGAATCCACACAAACACCAGGAACAGCAGATCCACTGCGATCAGCACCGTCGCCACTTCGACGAAGCCGAGTCTTACGACCTGGGCCAGGCTGCCCAGCGCTTTCTCCAGAGCACCCTGGTCGTCTGACGCCTGGCTGCGCCCCAGCGCGTAGGCCAGGCCGCCAGCCAGCAACCAGGCAGATCCCAATACGATAATCCCTCGCCACAGCCATTCCAGCAAGTCGGGCAGGATGTCGAGGCTGAACAGGTCTTCCAGGTAGTCAGCGAACACCAGGTCGGCCGAGGCCAGGAGGAGGGTGAAGATGACCAGCACCGGCAGCGCCAGGAGCAGCCCGCGGATCACAGGCAACAGGTTGCGGCCGCCTCGCTGACGGGCGGCGTCTAGATCCACGCTGGCCGAGACCAGGGGCGCCGGCCGAACCAGGGCGTTGCCTGCCGTGTGGAGGAGAACGATGGGATAGCCAACAAGTCCCAGCCGTTGGGGGTGGCCGGCGGCGTAGAAGTGGGCGATAAGTCCCAGCAGCGCCAGGCTGCTCACCACGTTGAGGAAAGTGACGAAGGGATTGGCCCGCACGAAGACCATGCTGGCGAAGAAGAAGAGCGGGGCCAGCAGCCAGAGGTTGCGCCAAACTGGTCGCACCCCATCCAGCCATCCCAGGCCAAAGAGGGCAACCATTAGCAGGAGCACGAAGAGGAGGGCAGAAATGCCCAGGGCTTTGCCATAGAAAAGCAGGTCCACGCTCCAGCCCAGGGCCAGGGCGACCAGCAGAATGCGGGCGGGTGACTTGACGCGAATCATGGTTTGTTCCTCCTGCTTTCCCTCGCGTGAATGATACTTGCTTCTTCCAAGAGGTAAGCCCTCTCCCTGAGAGGCGGAGAGGGCTCGTTTGTTACTCCATTTGTAACCGTGAAGGTCGCCGGATGCGGATGCGACCTATCTCTACGATGATCAGAGCTCCCGTTAGTTTTTGCCCTTTTAGCCTTGCAAGAGCTTGCAACAGTTCTTCTGATGACTGCTCTCTCCGATATCAGTTGCGAGATGTCGGTTGGAAAGACCATCCGCCATCTATGCCACCGCCCTGATCTCTTCTTTTGCGACCAATTCAGCGGCATAGCTGAGGGCGGCTCGCACGTCTTCCAACGTTATCTCGTATTCTCTGGCCACCTCGTCGGTCGTCATCCCACCAGCCAGCTTGGCCACCACCAAGTCTACAGGTACTCGAGTGCCTTGAATCACTGGCTTGCCAAAGCGAACCGCTGGGTCAACCACAATGCGTGGTGCGATTTCTATCGCCATAGCTCCCCTCTCCAATCCTCTCTCGATTCTCGCGTGAATTATACTCTATCCCTTGCCAAAAAGCAAGCCCCCTCCGCTTCTCGCAGCGAAGAGGGCTCCTCTTCCACGCGTTAGAGTCTACCTTGAAAATAGGCTGTTTGTAGGACAAGTTGGCAACTTGTCCTACGCCTGTTTCCACGCCTTGCGGTGAACGCGGTTCATGAAAACTACTCTAGCAAATGGAACCCCTCAATAGGATGCACCACTTCAGGCAAACCGGCCTCTCGGAAAGGCGGCGATAATTGGGCCGTCATCGCCTGCAAGCGTCTCTCCAGAGCATGCCGCTGGACCTCATAGTTGTTGATTAGAGATCGGTCGAAGGTCACAATGACCTCTACGCCCAATATCCCACCGGTAGCATCCGTACCGTAAGTGGCCAGACCCAGCATTTTCGCATCCTCTCGGTTGAAACCATACTCCTGTAGCCGTCGAGCCCAGCGCTTGAAATACTTCCCAGCGTACATTGTCTCGACAGTGTCGAGAAACAATCGAATCTCTCTCCAGGTAGAGAACCAGCCCATGATGTTGGCTGTCTCTGCTGAGATAAACATCGGGCTCTTCGATTGCCGGAGCGCACGCCAGAGAGCAATGGCTGTGGCTTCTTCGTCAGTGAATCTGCCGGGATGGATCAGCCCCTCAATGATCCTACGGACGACGTTTTTGTCGAGTAGGTACGTAGGCACTGGGCTTAACATCATGCTCTTCGAAGTCCTCTATCTCCATACTATGCTCTTCGTTCCAGATGCGTTCCCGTTCCTCGTCGGGCATGGCAAAGTACTCTCCGACCGTCAACCCACCCAGGAATGGGTCGGCTTCCGTCAGAGGCCGGTACTCGCCTCCAACTTTAGCCAACTCTTGCTGAATGTAGTCTCGCAGATTTCCTTTGTCTATCAAGAGTTTTGCCTCAGGCGGACGTTGTAGCTCAGGGACTAGCACTTTCAACTGCTCCCGCTCCTTTTGGCTGAGCCCTCGGATGAGCTTAGCCACCTGTACCACCCGATGAGGGACCTGCATTGCTCTCTGTGCCACGCGATTCACCTCCTGCTAAGCTTTTCTCCCTACAACCTACTGCCCTCTTGATCTTGTGTCAATTATACTCTACCCCTTCCCAAAAAGCAAGCCCCCTCCGCTTCTGCAGCGAAGGGGGCTCTGGTTGTGCCCTGCTCACTGGTAGTTCTTCGTGATGAGAGGCAAATAGACGTGGTAGACGGTTGTTGGCGTGGCTGTAGCCGTTGACGTGGGCGTGTTGGTCGGTGTTGGAGTTAGCGTGGCTGTAGGTGTGGGCGTGCTGGTTGACGTTGGAGTTAGCGTAGCTGTTGCTGTTGGGGTGATCGTCGGCGTACAGGTAGCCGTTGGCGTGGCGGTGGGTGTAGGCGTCGCTGTTGGTGTGTTCGTAGGGGTTGGGGTAGGTGTTGGCGTGCCGGTAGGTGTGGAGGTACTGGTCGGCGTTGGTGTGCTCTCATGGTAACACTGGGTGCTGACCGATGCCCATGAATTTGCTGGAGCTACATAAGTATTTCTAATTGTAGCATATGAGCTGGAAACCTTTGCTGTGGAATCAACACCCCCAACCCCTGTGTCCTCGATGATAGCATTGGAGGTCGCTGCGAGGGGGCATCCAGGGATGTTGCCGTCCCCATCGAGCTTCAGAACCCAGAAATCCCGGTCGCCTGCCCCATAGGATTCCGTCCCGCCAGCCACCACATAGCCGCCGTCGGAAGTCTGCCGAATGGACACGGCGCTATCATCTGCTTGCCCCCCATAGGTCTTCTGCCACTGGATGGCTCCATTCTCATCGAGCTTCAGAGCCCAGACATCCGAGCCACCTGCTCCAAAGGATTCTGTCCCGCCGCCTACCACGCACCCACCATCGGAGGTCTGATGAACGGACCAGGTCCAATCACTTTCCGTTCCTCCAAACGTCTTCTGCCACTGGACGACTCCATTCCCATCGAGCTTCAGAACCCAGATGTCCCAATCGCCCGCTCCAAAAGACCACGTAAAGCCGGCCACTACATAGCCACCGTCGAGGGTCTGCCGAACGGAGTGGGCTTCATCATAATCTTGCCCTCCGTAGGTCTTCTGCCACTGGATGGCGCCGTTCCCATCGAGCTTCAGAACCCAGACATCATATCCACCCGCGCCGAAGGAAGCTGTCCGGCCGGCCACCACATAGCCGCCATCAGAGGTCTGCTGAATGGGGTCGGCGGAGGTCGTATCCAACTCCGTCCCCCCATAGGTCTTCTGCCACTGGACCGTGCCGGTTTCATTCAGCTTTAGAATCCAGACATCCCAGTCGCCCGCTCCAAAGGACCTGGTCTCGCCGGCCACCACGTAGCCGCCATCGGAGGTCTGCTGAATGCCCACGGCCTCATCCTCTGCCTGCCCTCCATAGGTCTTCTGCCACTGGATATCGCCGTTCCCATCGAGCTTCAGAACCCAGACATCAATGCTGCCCGCTCCAAAGGACGCTGTGTAGCCAGTCACCGCATAGCCGCCATCAGAGGTCTGGTAAATCAGGTCGGCCGCCTCGTCATCATACCCCCCATAGGTCTTCTGCCACTGGACAGTGCCGTCCGCTCTGAGCTTCAGGATCCAGAAATCCGAATCGCCCGCTCCAAAGGACCACGTCCAGCCAGCCACCACATAGCCCCCATCGGAGGTCTGCTGGATGGTCCAGGCCCCCTCCCCATCCGTCCCTCCATAACTTCTTGCCCAGGTATAGACCTGCGCCCATATCTTTGCCGGTCCATAGAGGAGAACAGACAAGAGCAACAGAACAAGCGCGGTCAATGCCAGCCTGGACTTCGTTGTGTGTAACCTCATCATGTGAATCTTCCCTCCGCTCAGCTTTGTTGGTCATCGGGGAGACCGAAGTTACCGCACGATGATCCCGTCGAGGGCCGCGCCCTCGCCCAGGGCCATGATTTGCACCTGGTGCTCCCCGTCCGCCAGGCCACGGGCGACGGGCACCTGCACTCCTAACTGTAGCGTGGAGTTGCGAAGCTCGATCTCCACAGGCGGGCGGTCGTCAACAACCACCCGCAATGCGCCCGCCGTCTGACTTTTGACCACCACCAAAGTCAGATCGGTGCCGTGAAAAGCAAAGGATAGCCCCGACACTGTCTCCTCGCTCTGACGATATGCCCCCAGCACTGCCTGTTCGTCGGCCACTGTGCTCCACGGACCCTCGTATCGCACCGCCCAGTGCTCCTCCTGGTGATGGCCAGGATACATCACCGGCTGCTGGTTGGCGTACTCCTTCACGGCGTGGTAGACCGGAAGCGGGGTGAAATCGGGCTCGACCATGCGGAAATAATACCAGGCCTGGCTCTTCTCCGAATCGTCGGCACGCTTGAAGAACCAGAAGTTGATCACCCCTACCCAGGGCCACTCTGCCTGAGCCCGCTTATATGCCTCCACGACGTAGCGGGCCTGCTGCTCCTCCGTCACCCGGCCATAATTGGGATAAGCAGGATGGTCTAGGGGAAGCGCGTTCCAGTTCATCTCCGAGATCCATAAGGACTTGTTCTGGTCGCCGTTTTTGACCATGATGTCGCGGATGTACAGGGGGCGGGAGAAGTTGATGACCCGCGGCCGCATCCGCCGGTCGTAAGGGCCCGACCAGAGGCCGTAGCCCTGCATGGCCAGGATGTCGAAGTAGTCGCCGGCTCCGGCGTCGTACATCCGCTGCAGGAAGATGAAATCGTTCAGGTTGCGGGGGCCCAGCTCGATGGTGGAGGCCAGCGCCCCGCTGATGATCACGCAGTCGGGGTCGGCCTCCTTGGCACGGGTGTAGCCGATTTTGAGCAGCTCCGTGTAGGCCTCGGGATCCACCGGCCGTTCGCCCCACTCCGGGTAGATGTTGGGCTCGTTCCAGATCTGGTAATACTTGATGCGGCCTCTGTAGCGGCTCGCCACGGCGTAGACGAAGTCGCCGAAGTCGCCGAAGTCGTCGGGCGGGGCGTAGGTGCCCATCTCGTCGCCCGCCGCCCGCGACCAGGCCGGAGGATTGCTCAGGCGAGCGATGATCGAGAGATTGTACTTCTCGGCCAATTCTACGATGTTATCGTACTTGGCCCAGGCCGAGCGGTGCGGCTCGTGGCGGCGGTCCTCGAAATCGCCCTGGCCGTGGATCTCGATGTCCTCCCACGGGAACTCCTGGCGAATCCACTTGAAGCCGGCCTCGCTGATCATCCGCAAACTGAGCTCTCGCTTCTCCGGCTCCACTTCTTGCTCCAGAAACACGTTGATGCCGAAGGGACAGACGCCGGCGTGGGACACGGGGACGTGAGGTCTGGTCTCTGGCTGCGGCCGGGTCAGGTTGGAGGCCAGTTGGAACACTCCTCGCACCTGGGGCAGGAGATCCTCCTCGCCTGTCCAGTTCAGCAGAACGTGATGGACAAAGGCTTGTCCTGAGCCGTCGCCCTGAGCCTGTCGAAGGGGTAGCCGAAGGGTACACGAAGCAAAAAGCGACAACCCCACCAGAATTAACAGGGCAACTAAGGTCGTGTTTCTCTTATTGGACATTTGAGCTTTCTATGGAGTCGAGCGGATGGCTGGCAGGACGATCACTTCCAGCCGCACTGGACGGCCCAATCGTCCGCTAAGCTCCTGCGCCAGGGTGTCTATTTCCACCTGGTTGGAAGGTTGAGCGGAATGCACTATTGCCACTACCAGCAGATCTGCTCCTGCGTGCTCTATCTCCAAATCCACCAGCCGGCTATTCTGGGCTGTAAGATAGTGGGCGAGGGTGTCTCGAACTGCCCGCTCCTGGGCTGCGTCCTGGACGGTGCCGGCCATGATCACCCCCAGGGGGATGGCGATCACCAACAGCGAGAGAAACGAGGCGATCAATCTCTGCCGGAGCCTTCGGCGGTCTTCTGCCCCCCACCTCCGCGGACGGATGCCCAGCAAGGTGAAGACGAGTCCCCCGGCCAGGCTGATGGCAGCGATGTTCGTAATGAACAGCAGGAAGGCGCCGCCTGCCACTCGAGCGCTTCCTAGCGAGAGCCCCAGCCCCACCGTTGCCAGAGGGGGCATCAACGCGGCAGCGATGGCGACGCCGGGGAGGGCCGCACTTACGTCCTTGCGGGCCAGCGCGTAGGCCCCCGCCATCCCGGAGGCCAGCGCCACCCCCATGTCTAACAGATTAGGCTGGGCCCGGGCCAGCATCTCTGCGGTGACCATCTTCAGCGGGGAGAGGAGGCCAATAAAGGCGGTAATGATCACTGCCAGAACCACTCCCTTGAATATGGCCTCGACGGAGAAGCGAATCAGCCGCAGGTCGCCCAGCACCAGACCCAGGGAGAAAGCCATGATGGGCGACATCAGCGGCGCCACCAACATAGCCCCGATGACTACCGCCGGGCTGTTCAGCAAGAGTCCCAGGGCAGCGATGATGCAGGAGAGGACGATCATCACAAAGTAATTGATCCCTGGCTGGGCCTCCCGCCTCAGCTCACGGTGTACTTCCAACTGCTGCTCGTTGCTTAAGACAGGCAGCACGCCCAGGAGGCCACGGATCACTCTGCGCGTCCAGAGGCCGGTGATTCCGCGGTATCCCTGCACCAGGATCGTTCCCGGCACGCGCGCCGCCACCTGCAACGGCACACTCCCGAAGACCAGGCGATCCAGCAAGCTCTCGTCGGAGACGCCTAACAACACCAGATCGTGCTCCTGGGCCTCTTCGACGATCCCCTCTACCACGCTCAATGCCTGCACCACTTTCTGTTTGAGGGGACACGCCGGGGATAGCCCCTCCATCGTCTCCGCGATCCTGTGCCGATTCTCCTCCATCTGCTGGGGAGTAGCCGGCCCCTGCTGGACATAGAGGAGGGTCACTTCTACTTCGCAGGCTTCTGCAAGCAGCAGGGACAGCCGCACCGCTGCTTTGGCGTGGGGACCACCAGCCGTTGGGACCAGGATTTTCTTCGGCGGGGCGGCATCGTCCCCCCGCACGACCAGGACGTCGCAGGAGGCATCCCGCAGGACAATGTCCACGATGCGTCCCAAGGAAGTGGCACGGGGGTGGGTCACACCGCCCCAGCCCAGCAGGATCAGGTCGGCTCCCTCTTCGGCGGCGGTGTCCAGGATGCCTTGGGCTACGGAGTGGGCCACCCGCGTCATGGTGTGGACAGGCAGATCCTCCTCGTTCGCCAGGGCCAGCGCTTTCTCCAGAAGCGCTCGACCTGCCTGAGCACGGCGGCGACCTGCCTCCAGCGGCACTGACTCCGGCACGACCACCACCTGTAGGGCCAGCACATCCCCTCCCTGCGCTTGGGCCAATCGCCCGGCAGTGCGCAGCAGCGTCCCCGCTGTGGCCGGGTTGGCGATGGGCACCAGCACGCGGAAGGCTTCAGGGGCTCGCTCTTCGCCCGGAGGATGGAAGACGGTGACTCCCTCCTGGGCCTCGATGTGGCGACTCCGCCCGTAGGCCAGGTAGACCAACCCTCCCACGGCCAGGCAGCCCATCGTGCAGACGATGGGCTCCAGTCCCCACAGCGGGATCACCAGCAAATCCACCGCCAGGGTCAGCGCTGGTATCCAGGGGTGAAAGGGCAGAGCGAAGGGGGGCGGAGTTTCTGGCCGGGGCCGCAGGGCCAGGGCGAGGTTGACGGCCATCAGGGTGAGGAGGTAAAGCAGTCCAATCACTCGGCTCAAAAGGCCGATGGGAATCCACACCACCAGCAGGGCCGGCAGGCTCACCAGCAGGATCAGGCGGATCGGCACTCCCCGCCGGGGGTGAACCTGGCGCAGCCACGCCGGCCAGAAGCCGTCCCGGCTCATCATGTACATGTAGCGGACCGCCAGCGTCAGCGCGCGCTCCAGGGAGAGGGTCAGCACCAATAGACCCAGGCCCAGCACCATTGCCCGGCCCGTCGCTCCGGCAACCGCCTGGCCCAGAGGTGCCAATGGAGCTCCGGTCACCTCCGCCGCGTGAGCGCCAACTGCGGCGGCCAGTACCGATCCCAACGCAGCCGCCAGAATCGGCACGCCAAGTAGGGACCGAGGCAGGCTTGCACTGAGCAAAGCGAACGTGTTGATGGTCCGGCGGCGGATTTCTGTCTGGCGACTGGTGATAATTTCCATGCCCACGAAGGCGGCCATGAACAACGCCATCGCCGGGCCTGGCTGGGGATACACCGCTGCGTACTCGGTGGACGGGAGTCGGGGGGCAGCCAGCAGTGCCAGTACCACTAACAGAATCACCAGCGGAAGCGTGAAGTGCAATCGCCCCCCCCATCCCTCCCCTGATAGGGGGAGTAGGGGGGGGAGGTAACTCTCCAGCGCGGCCAGGGCTATCAACCCCATCGCTAACAGGCCCACGGGAACTGTCAGGCCAAAGAGGTCGGCCAGGAGCAGGCTCAAGTGGTACGCCGCTCCCTGCGCCAGCACGCTGCAGAGTCCCACTGCGGAGAGGGCCAGCGCCCATCCGGTTAGAAAAGCCAGCCCTCCACCTCTCAGCCCCTCGTGGATCAGGGTGTAGGCACCGCCGGGGCGAGCCACACCTACGGCCAGTTCCGCATAACCCAGGCTGTTAATCACCACCAGCAGGGCGGTCAGGAGGATAGCCACGGGAGCGAGGGAGCCAACTGCGGCCACCGCCTCGCCCAGGAGGACAAAGATGATCGTACCTGCTATCACACCCAGGCTCCGGGCCCCTGCCCGCCACAGTCTCAGGCCCTGGCTAAAGCGGATTTGATCGAGAAAACCGCGTTCGTTTTGCATCTTGTTCAACCCTCGACGCCTCGGGGTTCAACGCCCGGCATTATGAATGCTACCTCTATGGGAAAAGAGGCCAGAAGAAGGGGACTACCAATAGCACCACCAGTAGCACCATCAAGGTGAGCGGCACTCCTACTTTGGTGTAGTCAGTGAAACGATAACCGCCAGGCCCCATAATCAACACGTTGGCCGGGTGGCCGACTGGGGACAGAAAGCTAGCCGAAGTAGAAAGAGCCACTACCATCGCCGAAGCGTAAGGGGAAATGCCCAGGTTGCTGGCGGTGTTGAAAGCAATGGGCGCCATCAACACCGCCACGGCGTGGGTGGGGATAACCTGGGCAGCCAGAGAGGTCACGACAAACAGACCGGCCAGCACCGCCGTCGGCCCCAATCTGCCTACCACAGCCACTATGCTTTCGGCCAGGAGGTGTGCGGCACCGCTCTGTTCCATAGCGATGCTAAGAGGCAACATGCCGGCGATGAGAAAAACGACCTTCCACTCGATGAAGCGATGGGCCTCTTCCATGTTCAGGCAGCCGGTCAGGACCATTAGCGTGGCTCCCGTAACGGCAGCAATGGAGATAGGCAGCCAGCCCAAAGCAATCGTCAGCAGAACGGCTACCATCACCAGCACGGCCAGCGGGGCTTTGTTCAACCGTGGTGCTTCCTGGACCTCCCTGGCCAGCAACAGGAAATCTGGCTCACGGCCCAGCACCTTAAACTTCTCGCGCGGGCCGTAGAGCAAGAGAGCGTCGCCGAAACGCAAGGCCATGTCGCGCAGGTCAGAGCGATAAGCCCGACCTTGACGCCAGATGGCCAGCACACTCAAGCCGTACTTCTCGCGGAAGTCGAGTTGGCGCAGCGTCTTGCCGACCAGGGTGGTGTGAGGGGAGAGCACGGCTTCTACCAGGCCGACTCGCTCCGACTCCAGGTCGCGGAGCTCCGGCGGTGGCTGGCGCTCTATTTCCAGGTCTTGCAAGCCATGCAGCGTACGCAGGTCTTCTATCTTGCCCTCGACCAGCAACGTGTCTCCGGCCTCCAGGCGATCCTCCGGCCCAGGCACCAGATGAACCGTGCCACCGCGATGAATGGCCAGCACCGTCAGCCCAAAAGCGTCCCCTAGACGACTCTCGGCCAGCGTCTTGCCGACCACCGCTGAATCTTCCGGCACGCGCACGGCGAACAATCGCTCGTGGAGGCGGTAGACCTCGGACACCTCCACGTCGGATACGATAAAGTCCGGATCAGCCCTCATCGAGTCAATCTGCGCGCGGTGACCCTGGCATAGGAGGGTGTCGTCAGAGCGCAGCGGTGTGTCTTGCAGGTTTGTTCGTTGCAGGACGCCGTCGCGCCAGAGGGCCAGGACGTTGACCCCAAAACGACGGCGAAAATCAATCTGGCGCAGCGTCTGGCCCAGCAGCTCTGAACGGGGCGAAAGGCCGACCTCAACCAGGTCAATTTCCGCCGAAATCAGGTCCTCGATGCCCACCTCTTCGGTCTCGACGATCAGATTCTGGCGCCCCACCAGTTCGGTCAAACGATCGCTGCGTCCCTCGACCAGCAATCTATCGTCAGCGCGGATCACCTCGTCGTTTCCTGGCGATAGGAGGGTTTGGCGGTTGCGGATGATACTCACGACGTTCAGGCCCAGGGCGGCGCCCAGGCGGCTTTGGGCCAGGCTTTGGCCGGCCAGGGCCGCGTCGGGCGGCACACGCACCACAAACAGCCGCTCGCCCAGGTCGTAGAACTGCCTCCAGTCGGGCAGAAGAGACTCTCGGGCCAATTCTCGCCTTGGCAGGAGATGTCGCCCCACCAGGACCATGTAGGCCACGCCGGCCAGCATAACCACTAGACCGACCGGAGTGTAGTCGAACAGTTGGAAGGGACGCAGACCGTGGTCGTGCAGAGCCACGCTGACCAGAAGGTTGGGCGGTGTCCCGATGAGGGTGCTCAGGCCGCCCAGCAGTGAGCCAAAGGCCAGGGGGATCAACAGCTTGGAGGGTGGCCGGCCCGTGCGCCAAGCGATATCCACCACCACGGGTAGCAGCATGGCCGTCACCGCCACGTTGTTCATAAAGGCCGACAGCACGCCAGCGGTCAGCATGATCACTACCACCAGCCCCCCCTCTCCCCCCCTGACAGGGGGAGGTAGGAGGGGGTGGCCAGCCAGATGCAACACCTGGCGGCCGATCCGATTGGCCACGCCGGTTCTGGACAGACCGCCGCTGAGAACAAACATCGCCCAGACAGTCACCACCGCCGGGTTACTAAAGCCAGACAAGGCCTCGGCCGGAGTGACCAGGCCCGTCAGAGCCAGGCTGATCAGCACCAGCAGGGCCACTGCGTCCACTCGCAGCCGTTCGGTGACGAAGAGCGCCGCCGCAACGGCGAGTATGGCCAGGGTGAGGGTAATTTCAGGTGTCATTAGTCCCGTACGTTGTCAAGTGGTCTCGCCCTTATTCTGGTGAACCATCAGTACTGGGCATTTGACGGTCAATAGGATGTCGGCGCTCCGGTCGTCCACCAGGCGCGTGTTCAGGCCAGGGGTCGAGGTCAACTGACGGGCTAAGCTTACAGTCTCTGTATCCTCTCCACATTTATCACGAACACGATGGCCCCGCTGACCTCCACCTCTTTAGCTTTGGGCCGTGCTGGCGTATACAGGCGAGACTTGACATGCTGCTTGATGAGATCCAGCACCTCATCAACTTGCTCTTCCTCGACGCCGCTCACAATGGTCGTGTTACCTGCTCGCAGGAAGCCGCCGGTGCTGGCCATGCGCGTGGCTCTGAAGCCCTGAGTTAACAGGGCACTGATCACTGCGTCAGCGTCATCGTTGTGAACAATGGCCTGGATCAGCTTCATGGGTCTTTTACCTCCCTCAACGAAGTGGACCTCGAGCTTAGAGGAGTGCCTGCTTATGGAGCGGACTTGCGGCCGCACTCCTGCCTCAAAGAGATGCTTGGGAATTAACTCAGGTCCCCCAGCTCATACAGGATAGCCGCCGTGGCCACCAGGCCGGCCGTCTCGGCCCGCAGGATGCGGGGGCCCAGGGTGATGGGCACGATGCTGTATCGTTGAGCCAACGTCACTTCCTCGAAAGTAAAGCCACCCTCAGGGCCGATGAAGAGGCTGATGGAAAAGGGTCTGGAAGGAAATGACAGGCCCTTTTTCCCCTTCGTCTCCTTCCCCCCCTTCCCAAACACTAGCTTCAGGTTGACCCTCTTCTCTTCCTCCCAGGGTATCAATGAGAGCCCTCCTGTCCGCTTGGCTCGTTCGCAGGCCTGGGAGAAGAGCATGGCCGATTGGAGGCGGGGAAGCCTGCCCCGCCTGCTTTGCTCTGCCGCTTCCTGAACGATACGTTCCCAACGACTGCTCTTCTTGTTCACGTCATCCAGGCTGGCGATAATGCAGCGCTGGCTGATGAGGGGCACGAATTCCACGATGCCTAGCTCTGTGCCCTTCTGCAAGACGAGCTCAAAATGGCTGCCCTTGAGCACGCCCTGGTAGAGAGAGACCTTGGTGCGGGGTTCGCCAGTAGCGAGAGTCTTGCTCAACACCCTGCCCGCGATCTGCTCTTGGCCCACCTCGACGATTTCTGCCTCCCGCTCCCAGCCGGAGTTGTCCAGGACGACGATGGGATCGCCAGGACCCAGCCGTAGCACGTTGCGGATCTGGTGTGCTGCCGGCCCGGTAATGACAACTCTGTCCCCCTCCAACTGATCGGGCGATATGAAGAAGCGGTACATGATCTGGATTCTCCTTTAGAAGTTGGATGATGGATATTGGAAGTTAGAAATTGGACGTTGGAAGTTAGAAGACCAATCTCCAACCTCCAACCTCCAATCTCCAACCTCCAACCTCCAACTTCCAACCTCCGACTTCCAACCACGGCCACCCAGTCCTTCTCCTGTCGTCGTTCGACGATTTCCATCCCGCGCTCTCTCAAAGCTGCCTCTACTTCCGCCTCTTGTTCTTCGATGAGGCCCGCGGCGATCAGCAACCCCGTCGGTCCAATTCGATCCACCAACCCCTGGCCGGCCAGCTCAATGATCACCCTGGCCAGGATGTTGACGAGTACCAGGTCAAACTCCCCTGTGGCCTTGTCCAGCGAACCCAGCTCGACGGTGACCACGTTTTGCACCCCATTGGATTGCGCGTTGGCCTGGGCTGCTCTTACGGCCAGCGGATCGTTGTCCAGGGCCAGGACGGAGCCTGCTCCCAACTTGGCAGCAGCGATGGCCAGGATCCCTGAGCCTGTGCCCAGGTCTAACACCTTAGCTCCCGGCTCCAGGTGCTCCTCCAGAGCCTGCAAGCACATCTGCGTGGTGGGGTGCAGGCCGGTGCCGAAGGCCATGCCCGGATCCAGAACGACGACCACGTCATCAGGCTGTGGCCTGTACTCCTGCCACGAGGGCCTGATCACGATGCGCCGGCCGACCCGCAGGACGTGATAGTGTCTCTTCCAGGCGTTGGCCCAATCGTCTTCGGCGAGTTCGCGGAATTGAGGTTGCGGGAGAGGGTAGACCTGGCTTAGATGCCAGAGCGCTTCCTCTATGCGCTGCCGAGTTTTTGACCCTTCTTCGTCTAAAGGCAGGTAGGTCTTGACGGTGACAACCGCTGTGTCGCCTGATCCGTCGCCAAACTCCGTGGACAGCACCGCCCCATAATAGCGGTTAAACACCTCGCTCACCGCCTCAGCAGCTTCACCGTCCGCCTGCACACTGGCCTCCAGCCACCTCAATGCTTCCCCCTCATTTAGACTCCCTATGCTTTTAGGAAATCCACTATCTTCTCCAACAAGCTCTTTTCTTCCTGGGGGATAACCTCCTTGCCCAGCGTCTTGGCCAGATCCTTGAACAGTCGTTTCTGCTCGTCGCTCAAGTCGGTGGGAACCGCCACCTGTACGATCACCAACTGGTCGCCCCGCCCATTGCGCCTGAGGTAGGGCACACCTTTGCCCCGCAGGCGGAAGACCTTGCCCGTCTGGGTGCCGGCGGGAATGACCAGCTTCTCCTCCCCCTCCAGCGTGGGGACCGTGACCTCGTCGCCCAGCGCCGCCTGGGCGACGTTGATGGCCAATTCCAGGATGACGTTGTTGTCCTGGCGACGAAAATAGCGATGGGGCTTGACCGAGACTACCACGTAGAGGTTGCCCGGCGGACCGCC
>Ga0194110_10003509_pt1 | contig 19354 bp, 18 predicted proteins | sample TA2Kig1200mmetaG_FD_146192 | JGI IMG/M metagenome (GOLD analysis project Ga0194110, IMG submission 146192) | Freshwater microbial communities from Lake Tanganyika, Tanzania - TA2015032 Kigoma Deep Cast 1200m | ecosystem: Environmental > Aquatic > Freshwater > Lake | place: Tanzania: Lake... | reverse complement strand
GTGGGTGCAGAACGGCGTGCTCGCCCCCTATACCACGGCTGCTCTGGCCATTTACAAATGTCCCGCCGACAACTTCGTCAGCCCCCAGCAGAAGGCCAAGGGTTGGAAGAGCCGGCTGCGGAGCAACGCGATGAACGCTCTGTTTGGCAAGTCGAGCGGCAATCCGGGCGACATCAGTTGGAGAGGACAAAGCTGGTATGCCAGCGGCCAGTATCGCCAATTCCTCAAAACTTCCCACGTCCCGAATCCTGGGATGACTTGGCTGACGGTTGATGAGCATCCGGATTCGATCAACGACGGATTCTTCATCGTCGATATCAATGCCAGCCAGTGGGGTGATCTTCCGGCCTCGTTCCACAACCGCGCTTGCGGATTCTCGTTTGCGGACGGGCACGCGGAGATCAAGAAATGGCAAAGCGCAAGATCGGTTTATCCGGTTCGATTCGGCTTTTCCATCCAGCCCTTCGACGCCGCGGCCAAGCTGGATTTCGCCTGGTACCGGGAACGGACTGGATACATTCTCTACCGCTGAGCAAATTGCGGATTGCCGATTGCGGATTTGGGGAGACATGTCCAGCGGTTCTGCCGAAGGAAGCGAAAGACACCAAAGAATTCATTCGGGCGTGAAGATTCTTTGGTCGATCAGCGTTCTCGGAGTGAGTTTAAGCCCATTGCGCAAATGAACGGTTGGCGGAGTCCGCGCCTGGGAATCCAGTTCGAACTCGCTGCCGAAGGGTTGTCTCTGAGATATCCTGATGGCCGCCCCTTTCTTGAGGTTTGGGAATTGTTTCAGGCGGTGGAAGGTGAACGATCTCGCGCGGAGGTGGAAACCAAGCGAGCTGAGCGCCTGGCTGCCAGGCTGCGGGCGTTGGGGATTGATCCGGACAAAGAAGCGGATCCGGGGACTTAAATGGATGAGTGGATAAGTGATCAGGGATCCAACAATCCATTCATCCATCCAGTACTCCATTTGCCGTGCCGCCAGACTTCATTTCGGCGCTGGAATTGAGTGGTACCGATTCACCGGGGGTTCGTCCAGAGAGATCATTTTGCCGCCGGGCCATCGGATTTCAGCGCGGACCACGCGGTCAAGCGTGCCAAGCCCAAAGTGAACCGTGTTCGCGTGCTGAGAACGGTAAGAATCCCCCGTCACAATCTGGCGAGTGACTTCGCGGCCGTTGTAGTGCAGCGTGACGCGGGCGCCCACCAGCGTTTTTTCGGCCTCTTCGCGGAAGTGGAACCCGATCCAGTTGCCCCCGTTCTCCAGCATGTTCTTGAAAACGCGCAACGTTTGCCTGGCCACCGGCCACACTTCCAGAGTCGTGACCAGCAAATCCACGCGCCCGTCGCCATCCAGGTCATCTGCGACAACGTTGCGTGAATCCTGTTCCATCGCGATTCCCCACAAGTGGCCGATTTCAACGAACAATTCCCCCCGTTGATTCAGGTAAAGCCGGTTCTTCTCATAGCCGGCGTAGGACCAACCTCGGCCCCGCGTCCGTGCGAACTTGCTCGTGAAATAGGCCGTCGCCGCCGCGTCATCGACCGAATCGTCCACGTAAATGTCGTGCAGCCAAAACTCCGGCTCGTAGTCGCGCACCGTCTGCTTCGATTCGTGGCCGTTGGCGACATAAACGTCGGGGAATCCGTCGTTATCGAAATCAAAAGCACTGCACCCCCACGACCACCCCGATCGGGCGATAGACTCGCTCAACGGCGTTTGAACAAACCCGGATTCAGCGCGCGCCAGAAAGAGCCGGTTCCCGAACGTCATCCGACTGCGCATCGTTGTGTCTTCGACGGCGCCGGGCCGCGCGAGTCCCAAATGCTCCAGCCGATCGACCGTCGGCGAGTTCATCCCGATCATCAGAAGATCGAGCCGCCCGTCCGCGTTGAAATCCGCGAGCGCGTGCGCCATGCCGAACGCGTGCGAGTCCTCAACCCACTCCGGCGTGACGTCGGTGAAATGGCCGCGCCCGTCATTCCGATACAGATCGACGCCCGCGAAATCGCTCGCCACCACCAGGTCGAGGCGGCCGTCATCATTGAGATCGGCGAAGGACGCGCTGAAGACACGCCGGAATCGTTTGTGCTCCAATCCCGAAGCCGCCGTCGCGTCGGTGAAATTGCCGCGGCCATCATTCAGCAAGAGATAAGCGGGATGCCCATCGTTGGCATCGTGAAAGTTTGGCCTCAAAACCTGGCCGAGCGTAGGAATCTTGTATTGGCCGAGGAACAAATCGAGATCGCCGTCTTGATCGATGTCTCCGCACGTCAACACCGAGGCATTTTGCAAGCGCGGATTGGCCATCCACACCAGGCGCCCGGCGGCATTGAACGCGCCCCGCTCCGAGCCTTTGAAGAAAATCAAGCCTTCCGGCTTTGCGCAGAGAAAATCCGCCGTGCCATCGCCATCGCTGTCCGCAATGACCGCCGTGAAAATCAAGCCGGGCGGAATCCGGCACAACGGCTCCGGTTCGTAGCGATCCTTCCCGCGCCGGCGATAGACCAGATTTTTTGCTGCCAGGACAATTTCCGAAAGACCGTCTTCGTCGAGATCGTAGAGGATCAGCGGGTCAATCGTGGCTGACTTCTCCGGCGGGGCGATGGTTTCCTGGAGGATCATCCGAAAAGGCGGCTCACCAGCTCTCGTCTTGAGCGTCAGACGGCTGGCGTCGATCTGTTTGACGAGCGCGGAATGCGGCGCGCGGAGTGCGGAATGGGAAGCGGGCAGATCCTCCGTCTGGAGGCTGCCGCGGCCAGACACACTCGCAGGGGCCGGGGTGGCCGCCCATTCTACGATCAAATCGCCCTCCACCGCGGCTCGCTCCGAACGCGCTGATCGTGTCAGATGCGCCGAGAAATAGAATCGACTTTGTCGCGGCAGACCGGCTTCGTCCGTGTCGAAACGGGTGTGGCGAAATTCCGTTTGTTCGAGGCGCCAGCCGGCGCGCGCGAACTCCTCGACAAATCGCCGCCATTCTTCGGTTGTGAGCGAACGCCCGGTTGCGAGCGGATTTCGCAGTTTGATCCCGTGCGGCAGGTCTTGCGTCCGGCTCCAATCGCCCAGCACGATTTCGCTCACGGGGAAATCGGCGGCCAGCTTGAGTTTGTTCGTCGCCGCATTGAGCGAATCCCACAGCCCTTCGAAAGTCCGGCCGCATTCCTGGGCGAGCAATTCTTTGCCCCAAACGGATTCTGCAACTTCGCGTTCCCTGGCTTCGAAAGCCGCAAGCTTGGCCGTAATTTCCCGAATGGGCCGATCACTGGGATTTGCGGACTCATCTGAGCTTGGAGATTCGTGCGAAAACCAAATGGCAAACACAGCGACGCCAATAGACAAAAGCACGAGCCAGGCGGCAAAAGATCGCTTTGAGAGCTCGTTCACTCAAAAATTTGAAGGGCCGCTTTGAAGGCAACCCCTCAGGCAAGGACGGTGGAGCAAGGCTGCTTCGACGTCAAGATACGCTGCCGGCTGACTAAAGGCTGATCTCCCCAAAAATGACCTTCAATATGTCTTGCAGGCTGACGACCCCCATCTCGCGCTGGTCGGGCCCCAGCACGATCGCCAGCCGTTGGCCGCTGCGCTGCATCCGCCGCAGCGCTTCGTCGAGCCGGAGCTCGTCCCGGAGATAAAGCGCCGGCGTCACGTACGCGCCCGCGGACTTCTCCGGGTCAAAACTCGGCGAATAAAGGAAACTGCGCAGATTGGCCACGCCCACGATCCGGCGAACGCTTCCGTCCGTTTGCCAGACGGGCAGGCGCGTCAGATGGTGTTCCTGGCAAAGTTTGAGCAACTCCCGAGCCGGAGCGGACTGGGCAACTCCAATCACTTTTGGGAGCGGCACCGCGATCGAGCGCACCGGAAGATTCTGCAGGTCCAGGACGCGGGCAATCATGCCCCGTTCTTCGGTCGTGAGACCGGCGGCCGATTCCTGCGTCATCATCCGCAGTTCGCTCCGGCTGCCGAACAACTGGCCCTTGAAACTCGCGGCTCCAGTCCAGCGCATCAATCGGTTCGAAAACCAGGCGAGCAGCGAAACCAGCGGCGACAGGCTCAAGTGCATGAACCGGAATGGCACGGCCAGCGCCAGGCAAAGCCGCGTCGGGAAAAGCTGGAACAGCATCTTGGGCAGCAGATCACACAGCGCGTAAAAGGAGAATGCGATCAACAGGAAGGCCGCCAGAAACAAGGCCGGTTGCTTGCTCAAGGCGTCGAACAGCGCGGCCACGATGATGCTGAAAGCCAGAAACGTCGTGAGCGTGTTGCCGATGAGAATCGTCCAGAGAAAATTCTCCGAGTTTTCCAGATAGCCGTGCAGCAGCGCCGCGCGATGGTTGCCGGCCCGCATCTGCTGGCGAATCCGCAGGCGGCTGAGCGCAAACACTCCCGCCTCCATTCCGGAAAACAAAAAGGACAAGGCCACGCACAACCCGACAAACAAGTAGAATGTCCAGTCCAGGTTCACGCCTTCTTCGTCGCCTCCACCAGCAATTCCCGCACGCGCCGCTCGTCCGCGGCCTGGGCCGTGAGGCGCAAACCGGAAAACAGCGCGGTTTCGCCCTGGGCCGGGACCACGCCCAGCAACGCGGTGAGCAACCCGCCCATCGTGTCCACCTCCGGCAATTCCTCCAGCGCCGGAAATTCGCGGCGGAAATCGTCCACCCGCATCGTGCCGTGAACGCGCCAGCGGCCTTCTCCCAGCTTCTCCATGATGAAGCCCTGGGCTTCGCCTTCGCCGTGCAGTTCGCCGACGACTTCTTCCAGAATATCCTCCATCGTTACCAACCCGGCCGTGCCGCCGAATTCATCCAGCACAATCGCCAGGCCGCGCTGCTGGCGCTGCAAGCTCTTGAACAACTGCAGCAAGTTCATCGTCTCCGGCACAAACGACGGCAGCTCGATGGCCTCCGCCAGGTCGATGTGCGGATCGAGCAGCAGCGTGCGCGTGTTCAGGATGCCGACAATCGTGTCCGGCGTTTCGTCGAAAAGCGGCAGGCGCCGGTGCTTGAATTTGCGCGCCGCCGCGATCATATCCTCGATGGAGAGATCGTCCGAGATGCAGGCCATTTGCGCGCGCGGTTTCATCACGTCCTTGGCCGTGCGCTGGTCCAGGCTGATGATTTGCAGGATGATCTCTTTCTCCGCTTTGCGCAGCGCGCCTTGCTGGTAGGCCATCTCGATCAACTCCTGATACTCCGCCTCCGTCATGGCGCTGCGCGGCTTGACCGACTCCGGAACGATGGCGCGAAGAATCAGCGTGTTCATCGAAAGCGCCACGCGCCGGAGCGGTTTCGACACCGTCAGCAAAAACGCCACCGGTTTCACCAGACGCAAGGCCCACGCTTCCGGATCGCGGACCGCCAGCGTCTTGGGAATCACCTCGCACGGCACGAGAATCACCAGCAGCGCGCCCGCGATCGTCCAGCCGATCTGCCAACTCCCTTCCAGACCGAGCCACAACGCCGTCCCGACCAAACCGGCGTTCGCGAAAGTATTGCCGAGCACGATGGTCGCGAGCAAATCTTGAGGCTCGTTGAGGAGGCGGACGACCTGGTTTCCCAACGCCGGTGATCGCTCGGCCATCTCCTGGGCGCGCCATTTGCCAAGCGAGAACAGCGCCGATTCCGCCACGGCGAAGAAAGCGCTTGCGGCCGCAAAGACAGCCATTCCGGTGATCGCCATGATCGGCAAATCCGCCATGTGCCGCGAGTATCCGAAAAAGCCGGCTGCCGCAAAAGACAAAAACGCGTGTCTTAGGGTTGCCAACCTGTAAGGCTCCCATATTGTCGGCGAACCGTACGCCGCGTATTGAGAGGCGGACGAGGCGACCCCTCAGTTAACAACGGTGAGGCGACGCTCCTGCGGAGCTTTTCTTCGATGGCATTGGCTCGGCAGGAGCCTCGCTCCACCTTAGCCGAGGGGATACCGGACGAGATCGTTTTCCCGTGACGAGCAATCCTCAGAACCAGCAAAAGTCCGAGCGCGCTCCGCTCCGCCGGCTCGATATCTTGCTGGCGACGCTCACGGGGCCGGTGTCTTCCACGGCTTTTTACGAAAAGGCCTTGCGCAAACGGCACCGCGTCGTGACGTTCGGTCCGTACCGTGACGCCAAGTTTTGGAAGGACTGGGGCGAAGGATTGAAGGGCCACGCCTTTTACAGAGCGGGATCGGCCGAACACTGGGAGGACGTATGCACGCGGCTCGCCAAACCCTGCGACATCGTCACGCAGCCGGGCATGGTCGATCTGCGCGAATTGAAGAAACAGTTGCCCAAGGATTTTCAGCCCGAGGTTTTCATCTGGATGGATACGCACGAGTGGAACTTGCCCTTCTACATGGAGGCGCTGAATTGTCCGAGTGTCGCCGTGTTTGGCGACACGCATCTGCACATGCTCGGCAACTGGGACGTGTGGCTGTCGTACGCCAAAGTGTTCGATTTTGTGTTTGTGACTTTCAACAAACCGCACGTCCGGCATTTTGTCGAAGCCGGATGCCGCCGTGTGTTCTGGTCGCCAGCCGCTTGTGACGCCGAGGCTCACGGCAAGATTCCATCCGATAAGATTTACCCGGTGAGTTTCGTCGGCGGCACGTCCACGCTCCACACGGATCGAGTCGAACTCTTGCGCTTTCTTCTCCAGCAGGGGATTGACCTGCACGTCGATTCCAGAGTGCTTCAGGACATGGCGCTGATTTTCAGCCGCTCGAAAATTGTTTTGAACACCACGATTGCGGACGACCTGAACATGCGCGTGTTTGAAGCGCTGGCTTCCGGCAGCCTCGTGTTGACGAATCGCCTGAGCCGCGAATCGGGGTTGGAAGAACTCTTCGTGGATCGAAAGCACCTCGTCCTGTACGACCGGGACAACGTGTTGGAACTGATTCGTTACTATCTGAGCCACGACGAAGAAAGAGGACGCATCGCCGCCGCCGGCTATGCCGAGGCGCTCGGCAAGCACACTTATGAACACCGGGTGGAACAAATCCTCGAAACAGTGTGGCAGCACCTTTGAACCAATGAGCGCGTCCGGTTTGCCAGAACTCCGCGCCGGGACGTTGTATCTCGTGGCCACGCCGATTGGCAATCTGGAGGACATCACCCTCCGGGCGCTGCGCACGTTGAAAGAGTGCGCCGTGGTCGCGGCCGAGGACACTCGGCGCACGGCCCAGTTGCTGAAACATTATGAGATCTCCAAACCGCTCCTCAGCTACTTCAAGTTCAATGAAGCCAAGCGCAGCGAGGAAATCATCGAACGGCTGCGGCGCGGAGAAAAGGTGGCGTTGGTGACGGACGCTGGGAGCCCCGGCATCAGCGACCCCGGCGGACGCGTCGTCCGCGCCGCCGTGGAGGCGGGCCTTCGAGTCGAAGCTGTGCCCGGCCCGTGCGCGCTCGTTGCGGCCCTGACCGCAAGTGGTTTGCCGACGGATGAGTTTCATTTCATTGGCTTTCTCCCGCACAAGTCCGGCCAGCGGAGGAAGACGTTGGAACGGCTGAAGGATTTGAGCGCGACTCTCGTTTTGTATGAGTCTCCGCATCGGATCGGGAAGTTGCTGGCGGAATTAGCGGAAATTTTTCCGGATCGTCCGGTGGTTCTGGCGAGAGAGCTGACGAAGAAATTCGAGGAGTACCTTCGCGGTTCACCGGCGGAACTTCTGGCGGTTGCCCAGGCGCGTTCTCTCAAGGGCGAATTCGTGGTTTTGATTGGACCTGCCAACCCGGATTCGCCGGCGCAAAGCATCGCGTGAGTCGATGGCATTTCCTTCGTTTTCTTCGTTCCCTTTTGTAAAGGCTGCGAAGCCACTTTTTCGCAGCCAGGTCTCCGAAGAAAGTAATGTTCCGCAATCATCCTCATTGCGCACAGGCCGCGGTTAATCTTGCCCACCCATTTAACGATTTGACCTTGTAACGCTGTAACGATTCGGCTGCGGCTTTGCCGCTCTTTGGCGACTAGCGTCCATCCTTCCCTCTTGACCAAAACGAAGGGATAGCGATTCTGATTTCTACGTCCTGGGCAAACGCCCAACATCGCTGCCCAGCGCGACAAAGTGCTTATGAGCCTGAACAACGCAACTTCCTCGAACGGCGCAAACCAGACACAGGAAATCCCGTCTGTTTCGCGTCCGGAAGAGCGCGCAGCCGCAGCGCAACGCGCCCGCGCTTACGCCTTCCGCTTCCCCAGAGATCGGCGGCGACTCGGCGGCAAATTTTCCGTCGAGGAGAACGCCCGCCGGCTGTTGCGCTTTTTCTATTTCGAACGCCGGCTCATGCAAGCCCTGGGCGCGTGGACGCTGAGCATTCCAGAGTTTGAAGCGAAACTGGAAACGGGTCGCCACATCTTCTATCACGCCGACGCCGCCCGGCTTTTGCGCGAACGGCTGCACGAACAGGAGAAACGCTTCGCCGACATCGACGCACACCGCGACCCCGAGATCGATCGTTTCGTCGAAGAAGCGCTGAACGCGTCCGATCCGGCGGAGCTGTTGGTGGGCGTGCATCAAGTGGCGGGCCGGACGCTGCAGACGGCGTATCGCCACCACATCGATGACACGGACCCGATTACAGACGCGCCGACGGTCCGTGTGCTGCGCCGCATTCTCACGGATTACGAGCCGATGCTGGAGTGGGCGGAAGAAGCCATCGCGGCTTACGTCGAAGGCGGGATCGACGAAGCGCGCCTGGGGGCGTGGCGCTGGCATTTGCAGCGATTGCTTGGAAGCATCGGCGGCGGCGCCGGCGCCGATCCGCGCAACGCGGAACCGGCGCCGCTGCGGAGCGTGGCGAAACCGTTTCAGCGCGGCACGGCGCCGCTGCGGGACGTGCGTTTCGAGACCTTCAAAAACACGGGCGACTACGACACGGCGGACGGCGCGGCGCGTTTCCCGAAGGATTCGTACGAAAACCTGCGCTTGCGCTTTATCCGGACGCAACGGGATGAAGTCGATGCCATCGAAGCGTTCGGGACGTTTATCTGGGACATCCGGTTCAAGGATTTTCAGGCGGAATACGATCTGGCGCGCATCACCTGGGACGAAGCACGGCACACGGAGATCGGCCATCGCGCGCTGCAAGCCGCGGGCTACGACCCGTTCGAGTTGCGCAATCGGCTCACCGGCTCGACGTGCCGCGGGCCGATGGACCCGGCGTTTGCCATGGCGGAGATCAATCTCTTCGGCGAGGTCGGCGTTCTGAAGACCATCAGCGGCTTCATCGATACCGCGCGCGAACGGCAGGACGCGCTGCTGGTCCATATCGCGGACTTCATCCGCGCGGATGAGCGGACGCACGTGCGCAAAGGCCAGCACATCATCAAGTGCATGACGAGCCTGGGCGCGAAGGAACTCGAACTCCGCACTCGCGAATTGTTCACCGAGTGCCTCGTCAGCCTGGGCGCGGTGAAGCCGGACATGGACGTCTTCACCGTGTCCCGTGAAGACATCGAACACTTGGTAGGGGAGTGATTTCAGCGTATCTTTTCGCCATGCCATCTTTCGATATCGTTTCAATCGTCAGTTCGATGGAAGTCGAGAACGCGGTGAATCAAGCGCGGAAGGAACTCGCGAATCGATTCGACTTCAAGGCCTCGAAAGCCGAGATTTCTTTGGAGAAAAACGAAATCAAACTTTCCGCCGAGGACAAATTCAAGATCAAGGCCCTGGAAGAAATGGTGATCGGCAAGCTCGCCAAGCGCCAGGTCAGCCTGAAGAATGTAGAGCGGGGAGAGCCGGAGATTTCACCGCTCGGACACGCGCGCCAGGTTCTGAAAATCAAGCAGGGCATCGAACCGCTGGTCGCGAAGCAGGTCACCACGTTCATCCGCGATTTGAAGCTCAAGGTGACGGCGCAAATCCTGGAGGACCAAATCCGCGTCAGCGGAAAGAGCAAGGACGATTTGCAGTCAGTGATTGCGGCCGTGCGCGGGCATGATTTTCCGGTCGCGCTCTCGTTTCAGAATTATCGAGAGTAATACTTAAGTGAACCTCTGTGGGGCGAGCGTCCTCGCGAGCCAAATTCAATCGAACAGTGCGGTGGACGGCTCGGCGGGAGCCTCGCCCCACCAAGACCGAGGCATTACCATCGAGACTAGATTCCCGATGACAATGCGATCTCATTGTGCTAGAAGGCAGACTAAGAACCGCGCCACAACACCAAAGGTCTTTATGAAATGAAAAATTCCCGATCCAGCTTGCGAGCTTTTACCCTCATCGAACTCCTGGTGGTCATTGCCATCATCGCGATCCTTGCCGGGATGTTGCTCCCAGCTCTGGCCCGAGCGAAATCCAAAGGCGAACGCATCAAATGTCTGAACAACCTGAAGCAGGTCGCGATTTTCATGCAGCTTTACACGGACGACAACAACGACACGTTCCCTGGCCATCGCAACCAGGGCTTGAACACTTCGGATAGCGGCCCTTCGCTGACCAATTGGTGGGGCCGCACGATCGTCGGATACGGGGACACCTCCGCCAGCAATTATTTCCGCTGCCCGAGCCTGAAGACGCGTCGGAAGGACAATGGCGTGACCTGGCAGTGGAAGTTCGACTGCCATCTGGTGGGCTACGGCTACAACGGCTATTTCCTGGGCATTCATCCGTACGCGGGCGACGATTTGACGGTCGCGGGGGTCAAACTCCCCACGCGGCCCTGGTTCAAGCGGTCGGCCATTATCGCTCCGGCCGACAACCTCGTGATCGGCGATTCCATGCCGAAAGCGGACCTGATGTGGAGCAGCAGCCTCTGGTGGCCGGCGTCCTGCATGAACGAACGCGCCAGCACCACCAAAGGCTTCGAGGGGATCGACCCGATCCGCCACGTCGGCAGTGGCGTCGCCGTGTTCAACGACGGCCATGCCGAGGCGCGCAAAGATGCGCAGATTAATCCGCCGATGGACCCTTACTCTGGAAATGCCAAGAGCCTGATCAACGCCCGCTTCTGGGATCCGCTCCAGAGATCGAATCAGTGACAGTTGCGAGTTTGACGAGCGGCATGTCCGGCATCGCCAGTCTTCTGGATTCCTTCCTCAGAAAGCACCCGACTTTGGGAGTGGGCGTTTATATCGCGCGCACCGCAGTTGTCCTCGGCGATGTCACCCTGGGTGATTATTCGAGTGTCTGGTACAACGCGGTGCTTCGAGGCGACATCAACCGGATTGCCGTGGGCCATCACTCGAACGTCCAGGACAACGCGGTAATCCATTTAGCGGAGGAACTGCCGTGCCTCGTCGGGAATTACGTCACCATCGGCCACTCGGCCATCGTCCACGCTTGCACGGTGGGTGACGAATGCCTGATCGGCATGGGGGCGACAATACTGGACGGCGCGATCATTGGGGACCAATCCATCGTCGGCGCCAACGCCTTGGTGACGCAGGGGACTCAGGTCCCCGCCGGCTCTCTCGTGCTGGGTTCTCCCGCCAAAGTGGTGCGGGCGCTTGGCGAAAAAGAAAGAGCCTCGCTCCGCACCTGGGCCGAGCACTATATCGAGAACGCGGCCTATTGTCTCCGGCACGGGATTCAGATTGGCGGGCCTTTGCCGACACTCTGAGCGCAGGCTTTGTGTTCGGTGTGTCGGGGTGCCGGTGTATCGGGGTAGGAGGCGCAATTCACCGACACGCCGGCACTCCGAGACCCCGACCGATGCAAGCCGTGTCATCTCTTCCGGCCGCGACCGCCGCCAAGATGTGCCTGCAAACGCACAGTTCTCAAATGCCGGCCATTCGTGCAGAGTGTTCAAAACGCGGAAACGAATGGTTGACGTAAATTGTGCCCGCAATTACGATTCGGCCCCGTCTCCTAAACACCAACAATGCATTGAAGATATTATGAAGAACTTCAGTTTGAGAACGCGCTTTGCCCGGGCGTTTCTCCCACCCAATCGCCACGCTTTCACGCTCATTGAGTTGCTCGTCGTGATCGCGATCATCGCTATTCTGGCGGGAATGCTCCTGCCCGCTCTTTCCAAGGCCAAGGCCAAGGCCCAAGGCATCAAGTGCATGAATAACAACAAGCAGTTGGGCCTCGCCTGGATTCTCTACGCCGACGACAACAGCGACAAGCTGACTGGAAATCTGGACGGAGGCGAGGCGCAGAATGGCGCGAACACGAACCGAACTTGGTGCGTCGGCTGGCTGGACCTTTCGGGAACTTCCCATAACACGAACCTGAATTACCTTCGATATTCGCAACTGGGAGCGTATAGCGGATCAACCGATGTCTATCGTTGCCCTGCGGATAATAGTCTGAGCCGAGGTCTCACGGGCGCGCCGCGTGTTCGCTCCGTTTCGATGAATGCTTATCTGGGTGATCGCGGAGGTCCATTCTCGGGCGGTTATTGGCAGTTCAGGAAGTACAGCCAGATCGCGAATCCGGCGCCTTCCAAAACCTGGGTCTTTGTGGACGAACGCGAGGACAGCATTAACGACGGCTGGTTCGCCGTCGATATGGACTCGTATGATCCGCTTCGATCCTCGGGCCATCGGATCGTGGATTATCCGGCAAGTTATCATAACATGGCCGCGGGTTTTGCCTTCGCCGATGGCCACGCGGAGATCAAGAAATGGGTCGATATTCGGACGGCTCCGCGCCTTCGCAAAGGCCAGCCGCTTGCGCTGGGAGCCTCCTCGCCCAACAACAAAGACGTGGATTGGATGCAGGAGAGAACCTCGTCCAAGATGGTCAACCCGACTCGCTTTTAGCGCGAGCACGGTTCCCCTGTTTTTGAATTTTGCAAAATGGTTCGCGCTCGCGCGAACCATTTTTTGTTTTCCTTCCCATGAACCGTCTTCCCATGAACCGTTCCCTCTGGATCGTGGCCTTTAGGCCGCTTCAGCGCTCGACTCCGGACGGTGCGCGGAAGCAGCCTGAAGGCTGCGGTCCGCACGGTTGTCGGTTCAAGGGCCGGTGATCTTGGCCCAGCCACAGAGGATCGAAGCCAAATTGGGCGAGACAGCGGCCTTCTCTGTTCGGGCCAGCGGAAAGGGAGCCTTGCGGTACCAGTGGCGGTTTAACGGCGCGCGAATCATTGGCAGCACTTCGGCGAATCTAGCTCTCAGCAACATCACAGCCTCCGATGAAGGAGAATACACGGTCGAAATTACCGACGACGCCGGGACGGTCTTGAGTAATTCAGCGCGCCTGCTGCTTTTCCGCGATTCGGACGGAGACGGTTTGGGCGACGGTTTTGAAAGGGGCGTTGGGAGATATGAATTGGTCAGCGGAAGCTTTACCTGGGGCGAGGCGAAAGCAGATGCTGAAAAACGGGGCGGACATCTGGCGACCATAGTCAGTCAAACCGAATGGGATTCAATCGTTGCCGTAATGGGAGATTTCTATGCACGGTTGTCCATCTGGCTTGGGGGAACGGATGCGGTCACCGAAGGCTCGTGGAAGTGGATCACGGGCGAGCCTTGGGGCTACACACGATGGCCCTCGGGCGAACCGGACAATCTGGGTGACCAAGATTACGTCCTCGCGATCGGAAACGGCCTTTGGAACGACTATGCACCCTCACTGCGGGCACACTACCTCCTGGAGCTCGGCTTCTACACCGACCCGAACAAACCTGATACGGATGGCGATGGTTTCAACGACGGGATCGAGTACGAAGCGGGTTCGATTCCGACTGATTCCAGCAGCCGGCCACTGCCCAAGATTATCGCGCAGCCGCAGTCAGTGAACGTCATCGCCGGCAGCGCATTCACGCTGGCGGTTTCGGCAAACGGGTATGGATCGCTGACCTACCAGTGGCGGCGGAACGGCGTCGCGATCAACGGAGCGACCAGCGCGACCTTCTCATTGTCGAATGCTCAGCACGCGAATGCCGGGGTCTATGACGTCGTGTTGCGGAATGCCAGTGGCACGAGGACCAGCGCGCCTGCGTTGATCAGGATCACACCCGTTCTCGAAGTGGAACGGTTGAACAACGGTTTTGTCGCAATTCAACTTCTGGATTCATGGGCGCTCGGATGGGTTGTGGAAACGTCGGCGGATTTGAAAACCTGGCAACGGCTCGGCGCCATGACCTATGCCGATGGCCTCGGAGTGTTCCTGGACGCGGCGGCTGTTGGAAAGCCGCAGCGGTTTTATCGCGTGGTGAGTCCGTAGGACCGAGCGTCCAATCGTCGCAGAGAGTATCTCTTGCCAGGGCTCCAGCCGGGAAGCCTCCAAGGACCGCCTGAAAAGGGCTTTTTTCTTGCGGCAGAAACCCTGAACATTCAGGATTCGCTTTCAACCCGTGAAAAGCAAATTCCTATTAGTAACCGCGACTTTGCATCTCAGCTCAGCAATGAATTGCCGGTCGCTTCCCTCCTCCCCAAGCCCTCGTGTTCGTTTATGCACTCGCGGATTCACCCTCATCGAGTTGCTCGTGGTCATTGCCATCATTGCCATCTTGGTCGGCATGCTCTTTCCCGCGCTGGGCAAAGCCAAGGCCAAAGGCCAAGCGATTCGTTGCCTCTCCAATCAGAAGCAATGGGGTTTGGCCACCATGATCTACGTCGACGACAGTGAAGATCGATTCCCGCTTTTTGCCGACCAGTTTCCGGCCACCGCGACCACGACCTACTGGTACCAAAAACTGGCGCCCTATATCACGAAAGCGTCCGATGCGACCGTCGCTGGCCAGGGCGACGCGTTTTCGGCGGATATCCGCAAGTGCCCGGGCGGGAGTGTCGGGCCACCGCCGTTCGCGCGGACGACTCCGGGCGTGCCGCACAAGAACTGGAATAGCTGGATCGGCGTGAACTATGGACTTTTTGGAAACCCGCTGACTGGACCCTTTTATTATGGGAACGAAATGAAACCGCTCCGGGCGGCCCGCATCCGCAATCCAGCCGACGCCATGCTCTTCCTGGAATCGGTGTCGGCTCACGTCTACACGCCGCTAAGTTGGGGCTTTGATCGGGATGTGAACAAGGACGGGATGGCGGATAGCCACGATGGCGTGTACTCGACCGAAGCTCCATTCAACAATGGACGCCCAACCGTGCCCAAGGCGCGAACGTCACGTTGTTGGACGGGCACGTCGAACGTTTGGCGTTCGCCAAGCTGTGGGAGTGGCGACGCAACAAGATCGTTCATTCGTATTGGCAGATCGAAGATTAGCCGCTGCGCGGCCGGGCGTCGTCCGAAGGGCGGCGGGAGATTATGGAAACGCTCGTGGTCTTGTTGGCTTTGGCGATCCTAGCGGTGTTCTTCGTGCTTCCGCTGGTTGCTTTCGCGAAGGCGGGACGAGCTGTTCGCGCGGCCGAGGACCTGGCGACGTGGGTGACGCTGCTGGAGGCGCGGCTCGCTCGCCGCGCGGAAACGGCGTGACCCGAGTCTTCAGTGAAGGGGGAAGCGGTTGAGGGGACAAGACCCGGTCGGGCTGCGGAGCAGGCAAGCCCACCACCCGAAGCCGGCAGACCCATCCTCAACCAAGACGCGCCCCAGAGAATCACGCCGCCGCCGCTCCCGTCGCAACCAGCGCAACCAGCGCCGCCGCGCCCTGAGTCAGCGACCGATCCACCGGGTGGGTGGGCCGGGGTGGAAGTGGAACCTGCTTTTAGCCTGGCGCGTGTGAAAGGGAACTTGAACTGGGAACAGTTCATGGGCGCCAAACTCTACGCGTGGATCGGCGGGATCACGCTCTTTCTGGCGGCGGCCTTTTTCATCAGGTATTCCTTTGAACGGGGATGGTTTCCACCGAGTGTGCGGGCGGCCATGGGATATGTGCTGGGCTCGGCGCTTTTGCTGAGCGGAGCACGGATGCGGCGAAAGCGTTATCGGGTCTTGTCGCACACCTTTTGCGCGACGGGTGTGCTCATCCTTTACGGGGTGATCTTTGCCTGCAGGGCCGTGTATGAGTTTGCGCTCTTTGGTCCTGGATTCACGTTTGCCTTGATGGCGGGAGTTACGGCGATTGCCTTTGTGCTTTCGGTGTGATTTGAGGCTTTGGTCATCGTGGTGCTTGGCATGCTCGGCGGGTTTCTCACGCCGATACTGCTTTCTACGGGTCAGGATGCGCCCCTGGGACTGTTCAGTTACATCGCGTTGCTGGATGTCGTGATCATCGCGGTCGCTCTGCATTGTCGCTGGAACTATCTGCTGCCGCTGGCCGCGCTGGGAACGGTGGTCATGGAGCTCGGTTGGCTGGCTCACTATTTCGCTGCCGGATCGTATGATGTCGGATGGAGAACACTCGTGCCGTTCTCCGTGCTCTCCGGGTTTTATGCGCTCTGGTTGTGGGTGGTCGCACGGGCGATGCGCCTAAATCCGCGCGACGCCTGGGCGAGTGGGGCTGCCTTGAGCCTGGGGGCGATCGCGTTCCTAACGGCGTTCTATTTCTCGCGGTTTGCGGGTGTGGATGGACGTCCATGGCTCCTCTTCGGTTTTGTCTTCGTTTTGGATCTGTTGACCCTGGGGGTGGCGCGGCGGGATGCCAAGGTCCAATGGGCCTACACGGTGTCGGGAGGCGTGGTGTTCCTTTTTCTCTCAATCTGGATGGGCAGCCGGTCGACCGAGGAACTGCTCGCGGCGGCGCTGACCTACACCCTGGTCTTTGCTCTGGCGCATACGGTCCTGCCGATTTGGTTAGGGCGGCGCGATGGGCGAGCGACCCTGCCCCCAGATGCCACCCTTTTTCCGCCCGTCGCTTTGGTCGTGTTGTTGATTCCGATCTTCCGCGTGGTGGCGCTCACCTAGCTTGTTTGGCCCATCTTTCTGCTGATCAACTTGCTGGCGGTGGTGCTCGCGGCTCTGGCCCGGACCATGGTGCCCGTCGGGGTCGGCTTGGTCTTGACTCTGTTGGCCGCCTTCGGTGTTTTGCTGAAAATACCGGCGGATCTTTCGGGGCTGCCATTCTTGTTGGGCTTGATTGGCGGAGTGGCCGGGTTCTTTGTTCTGGCGGGCGGATTACTGAGCGGACGCGGCTTCACTTGGGCCGGCCTGGGCCCGCCACCTGACGACGGGGCTTCGGCCGCCGAGCAGGCTCGGGTGGCCGCCTTGCTCTCGGCCTGCTCGGTCGTTCTCCCCTTTCTCTTATTGGTTATCATCGTGGGGCGACTGGCCATGGCCGAGCCGGGGCCCGTGTTTGGCTTGGCCCTCGTTTTGGTTGGAATGGCGCTGGCCGTGACGCTGAAGTTTCGCTTGCCGGCCATGCCGCCCGCGGTGTTGTTCTCCTTGGCCTTAGTGGAGTATGCCTCGCATGCACTGCATTTTCGTGGCGATGAACACTAATAGGAATTTGCTTTTCACGGCTGGAGGCGAAGCCTGAACGTTCCGGGTCTCTGCCGCAAGAAAAACGACCCCGATCCTCGCGTGGTCCGCGGCACAAAACCGTTCCATTTCTGCGACAATCACCTGCTCCTGGCCGAGCAGGCAGGACTCGGCGTAGCCGATCTTTCACGCATCGACGTGCGCGGCTTATCCATCGAAAAGACGCGTTATTCGTTTGGATAAATTGAGCACCGGACCAGACCTCGGGCCAGGGAACTGGGCCGTGAGCTCCGCCTCGGAAACCAACTCAGGCGCTTACATGCTGCGTTTAAATCGCTCCAACGGGCTTTCGAACGGGCTTTCCGGTTTGATTGGATTCATGTCGTAGGGGAAGGGGGCGCCGGGGATGCGGCAAATGTTGTAGCAAATGTTACAGGAATGATACCCACGCGCTGAGTCGTGCTCGATCCTCACAGTCCCGCCGGGCTTGGCGAGATTCGACCGGCTTTGCCTGCTCCGCGCATACCGCTTACTGGCCGCGTAGCTGCGGCCACGTTCACCAGGGATCCACACCGTTCCGCATCGACGAGGTGCGCTGGGCCATCCACCAGATGTCGCGGTTTTTGGCAAAATTGCCGCGCGGGAGGTTTTGCCAATCCTTGGAATTTTGTTTTCCCAGGGCGAGAGTCTGTTGTTCGACCCACTTGTGAGTTTCGGCGTGTCCGTCCGCATAAGAGAGAGCTCCAGCCCCGTTATGAAAGGCAGCGGGATAATCGACCCACCCTTGCGACTTGGTTCCATCGAAGTTGTCCGGCATGCGGAAGCCAAATCCGCCGTCATTGATGCTAGCCGGGTGTTCATCGATGAAGACCCACAGGCTCGAAGGCGATGGGCTCACGATGTCGGATTCCCTCGAATAAACCCGCCAACGACCACCCGCGCGGGTCACGGGCGGGCCGACATCCTTGGAATCCAGCCAGTAGCCCGCCGTCGGCGATTTGCCATCCGACCAGGTTCCAACCGCTTGGCTGGCCGAAACACTCCGGATGCGTTTGACTTTGCCGACGCTCGGTCGGTTGACGGTGCTCCAGTCCGCGGGGCAGTGATAAATCCCAATGTCCGTTGTGTACCGCCCCAGGACGGCGTGTTTGGGATCGAGCAGGGTGTTGGGGTCCCAATTCGCGCGGTTCGCGCCGTTGAAATCCAAGGAATCCCTGACCCAGCCGTCCCCGCCGTAGGTGTTCGGCATAAAGAGGCCGTTATGATCATCAGCGTAAAGCTGAAAGGCGAGCTGCATTTGTTTGAGATTGCTCATGCATTTGGTCCCCTGCGCCTTGGTTTTGGCTTTCGACAGGGCCGGGAGCAACATGCCGGCAAGGATGGCGATAATGGCAATCACCACCAACAGTTCAATAAGGGTGAAGCCACTGTTTGAACCGCCGAGGATCGGAGTCTTCATACTGGCAAGTCGTGTTTCGGATGATCTGAACGCGCCGATGCTTGAGTCTGCAAATCGTAAAGTCAAGTGTTACTAACTAACTTGGGCAAATCACACTTCGACGGGGTGAGACAGATTCAGTTTGTCGGCCGAGATTTTCAGGCTGATTTCGAATCCACTGATGGCGGAAACATAAACGGCGGGCGCTTCATTGATTCGTTTGAGGGCCGCGCGGCTTGATTTCCTACGGGCACTGACCAGCCAGAGCAGGGCCCAGGTGTCCAGAATCATCGAGACCTCTGGGGCCACTCGGCTTCGGAGGCTGGCTCGATCGGGTCGTTCGCCGTGCATCCCGAAGTTGTCTGTAGTGTAGCGCAGGCTGCCCAGCCTGCAGTATCGCCGACTGCCAGTGGGCCCGGCGGGTGAAGAACGAGGCCCTTCCATGCTCTCCACGCGCCTGGTTCCCTTCGTCGCCCCGCAGGCTGGGCAGCCTGCGCAACAGCAGACAGGGCTGTCTGCGTTAGCACGACAACCCGGTCACCGACAACCTCTGGATGCGTCGTGGGCCAAAACTAACTGTTGCCCAGGAGAGGAGATCGTTGCGCCAAAACCGGTGTTACCCATTAGCACATTATCTTTGGTTTTTAATGTTGTATGTCTTGTGGTGTACGACTGCGAGATAAAATGAGCAGAGGGGCGGCTGTCGAGCCTTAGCTCGCGCCCCT
>Ga0194110_10003499_pt1 | contig 19380 bp, 9 predicted proteins | sample TA2Kig1200mmetaG_FD_146192 | JGI IMG/M metagenome (GOLD analysis project Ga0194110, IMG submission 146192) | Freshwater microbial communities from Lake Tanganyika, Tanzania - TA2015032 Kigoma Deep Cast 1200m | ecosystem: Environmental > Aquatic > Freshwater > Lake | place: Tanzania: Lake... | reverse complement strand
ATTGCTGATTACTGATAACTGACCACTGACCACTGACCACTGACCACTGACCACTGACCACTGGCAACTGACCACTGCTCACTGCCGCGGTGTGACCACGCGATAATAGCGGACCGAACGCGACGGATTCGGATCAATCACTTCCACCGTTCGCGATGCGCCCGGCGCGGGCACGTCCGTCAGCTTCTGCCAGGCCGCGCCGTCCAGATCGTCGCGAAATTGAATGGTGTAGGTTTTTCCGGCGACGGCGGAGAATTGAAGCTTGGGTGAAGCCAAATTCAACTGGATCGAGACGAGTTTCAGCACGCTTTGCGAATCTTTCGGGTTCGTCCCGGCTGTGTATTCCTGGAGGTTCGTGTGGCGGTCGCCATCCGGATCCGCGCCGTCTCCGCTGATGGCCGCGTTGGCCAGTTCCGCCGAATTGAAATATTGGGCTTTCCACGCCGCAAGCGTCCCGTCTTCCACGGTCACGGTTACGTCGTCCTGCGTGGTCAACTCGCCATCGGTCGCGCTCAACCGCAGGACATAAGTGCCGCCCAAGGTGAAACTGGCGGTGGTCGAGGCCGCGTTGGGATTTCCAAAGCTCGCCTGGCCAGGCCCGTTCACCTGGGTCCAGGTGATCGTGAGCCTTCCGGGCGGGATGGGCAAACCATCGTCGGACACGAAAGCGTTCAAGGTCGCCGAGGCCGCCGGTTGGATGGTCAAATCAGGCCCGGCATTCACGGCTGGCGGCTGGTTCTTCGGGACGGACAACGCGATCAATTCCAGGTCAAAACTGATGTCGCTGCTGGTCGCATTGGCTTGATGCAGTTCGACCGCGAGCGCGTTGTTGCCCTCGACGAGCAGAGATTCGTCAATTTCCCGCTCGAAGAACGCCGATTCATCGGCATCCCCGACCACCGAACTGGCATAGGTTCGATAAGTCACGTTGCCTTCGGGCATGTTGCTGCGAAAGACTTCCGAGCCGTTCAGATAAACGATCGCGCCGTCATCGCGCACCAACTTCACCGTCAGCCGGGTCACCGACGACGCATTGGCGACGGTGAAAGCGCGCCGGAAATACGTCGTCACATATCGAGCGGTGCTCGGTCCACCTTGAACCACTGTGGCTTCGCCGCCGTCCCCGTAGCCGAGTTGCGCCCGACCCGACCGCCATGCGCTGTCATCAAACGCCGGAGCGCGCCAGGCGGTTCCTTGATCTGAACCGTTGTCGAGATATTTCCAAACCGACCCGGCCGGCAAGAACGTGGCTTGCGTCGGAGGCCGTTCGAGCGTCACGGTCAGTTCATCGCTCGCGTCGAGCGCGCTGTCAGTGGCGGTAAGGCGCAGCACATACGTGCCGATCCCCGGAAAACTCGCGGTCGTGTTCAATTGCCTCGTGTTCGCAAACGTGACTGGGCCAGGGCCGCTCACCTGGGTCCACGTGGGGGAAAGCGTGTTCGGCGGATTGGGCAAGCCGTCATCCTTCACCGAGCCGTTCAGGTTTGCGGTGAAGGGAAAGTTCCCGGATTGAAAGCTGAGATCGGCGCCCGCGTTCACTTGCGGAGCGCGGTTGCCGCCAATCTCCGCGCCTGGCGATGGCGGGCCGGGACTGGCGCGCCAGTTAGCGGGATCGTTGCCGTAAGCCGCCACGTTGATCCGTTCCAACGATGGCCCAAACCCGGCGGCGTTGGTTGGCCACGGCGCTTTGTCGTTGTAACGCACGGCGTCGATGTCGATGTAGGGGACGACGACCTGGCCGTTCAATTCGACATCCGGTTCGTCCGGCATCTGAAGCTGGAGCAGTTCACCGCTATCCTGCAAACTGCCGGCGAAGGGGCCGAAAATCGCCACACTCGACGGGACGCCGTATTTGCTCCGAAACACGCCGGGATCCGTGGCGACCACAAGCGCCAGACCGTTCGCGCGAATTTCCCTGTTGACTGGGAAATCAAAGCCGACGCCGTTGAGTCTCCACGTGTTGGTGGCGTGGGCCGGATCGTAAAGTCTCACGGCGCTGGCGGTGATGTTCTTGAGTTCGATAAACTCATCTCCGTCCGGCGCGGGCTGGAAATGAACTTCGCTGATCACAACGGGGCCGGTGCTGGGGCCGGCGTTGGCCGCGCCCAGCGTGTTGGCAAGTTGGGCCGGATAATGAACTTCACCTACGCTGTTCGTGAATCGGCCAAAGGTCACGCTGTTCCGCGCCGCGCCAAAACCAAAACCGTCGCTGAAGCCAGTCAAGTTGCCGGCGCTGTCGGCTGAATAGAGATAAACTTCCTCGCCGTGGGAGCTGAGATTGAAACTGGGTTCAACGCCGGGCGTGCGATTGAACTGGTCTTCGTTGAACACCAGATAGCCTCGCGCCGGAATCACTGTGCCCGCTGGAATGCGGAACTTTTTCGGCGTCATCCGGCGGTCAGTCAGATACCAGTGGCTGATATCGACGGCGGACGTGTTCGGATTGTAACGCTCGATGGCGTCCTTGGCGGGCAGATCGGTGTGGGTGAGCACTTCGTTGATCAAGACCGGATTGATCGACGTGGCGGGATCGTCTGCGCCAGGGGAACCGCCGGGCCGCGTGCTGGTGCGCCAATTGGCGGCGTCGTTGGCGTCGGGATTCAAGTTCGGGTTCACCGGGGCCAGGGAGAATCCAGCCCCGTCCGAAGTGCCGGGCCACGGCGCTTGATCGCCATAGGCCATCGACGTGATTGGCGCGCCGGCCGCATGGACCAGCGTCAACGTCTCGCCGCCGTTGGATAACCGTCCGCTGTAGGTCCCGGTGACGCGAACCCCCGGATATTTCTTCTGAAACTCGATTGGATTGCTGACCAGCACGGCGAATTGACCGGGACCCAGTTTGGTCCCGCTCGGGAACGCATAGACGACGCCGTCGGTGAAATGGATTCCGCTCAGGTCGCGTTCGACATTGGAAACATTCTTCAGTTCGATGAACTCGAATTCATCGCCATCGACGCCGTCCTGGCCGGGCGGATTGTACATGATCTCCGTGATGAGCAAGTCGGTGAAATTCTGGATGACGACGAACGGCGCTTCGTTCAGCGCGCTCCAGACGCCGCCGCTCAAGGCGCGCGACTTGATGTGAACGCTCTCGTTCAATGCCAGCGGCGCGTTATAGACGGAAGCCGAAGAAGAAACCGCGCCGCCGATGAGGCGCGGATCGCTCCCGTCGCGCGTGTGGTAAATCGTCCCGGCCGGCGCGCTGATCACGAGGGTGAACCCGCGCTGAATACCACCCCCGTGCTGGCTGAACGACGGCGCGGCGACGTTCGGATAAAGATTCTTGGCCTTGAGCTGATTCAGCACGATCCCGGTGCGCCGGGGCAAATAATTGTTCAGGATGTTGTTGATCGCGGGCGCCCAATGGGCGTTGCGGGTGAGCGGAGACGTGGGCCGTTTCGCGTCGCCCCAGCGCGCCGACTCCCCAACGACCGCGCTGTCGATCTCGGCCTTTCGCGCCAGGAACATCGCGCGCGCGGTTTCGGGCGTGAGCACGCCGCGGTTGAAAAAATGGCGATGAATGTGGTCCGCCATCAGCATGCGAAATTCGGCGCTGGCCTGGAGCTTTTGCCAAATCCACTGCGGGCTGCTCTTGGTGACCGAACTGTCGCCGGCCGGATACGGTCCGGTCCGATCCTGATTGATGTTTAAGAGCGTGTGCTCAGCGTCGTGAGCGAAGAACCGGAAGCCGTCGGCGCCGTTTCGATTCCGGATTCCGTACCAATTGTTGGGGCTGGTGTTGCTCAGGAAATTTGAAATCGGCGCGTCGAGGTTTCCGCCGTAGAGGATCACGAGCATGTAATCGATCAGGTTCGGCACATCGAGCAGGACCGGGTAATTGGGATTGCGCGTGCCGTCCGGATTCCGGCCTTGAATCCGCCAGTACACCTCATCCGTGACGCCGGCCTTGACGGTGTTGTAGAGCTGCGTCCAGGCGGTCATGTTGCCGTCGGTCGCAACGAGCGCATAAGGGCCCGCCTCGACTTTGATCACGTCATAGTCTTCTTTCCTCCCGCCGAAGTAGGTTTCGCCATAAGAGGCTTCAGGGCGTTCGCAAGTGTTGAAGAGGCCCCAGTACTGGCCGTTGATGTAAAGGTGATAAAAATTGCCGCGCTCGCCCTGGTGGCCCATGGCCAATTGCGCGTCGCGGGAAAACTGGTCCCGCAGGAAAACGCCATTGGCGTCCCCCTGAAAACTCCACGAGTAATTCTGGAACGTGCGCAGGTCGATGTTATCGAACGAATCTGTCCCCGCATCGCCGAAAAGCGGATACTTCAGCTTCGGCGCGCCGTAGTCGTCGCGAAAGAAAAACCGGAAGGCGTGCTTGGGATTATTCGAACTGCGGCTGAACCCGCCGCGAATTCGGATGCCGGCGTTGATTTGGAAGCCGGTCTTGCCGTCGGGATAAATCAGCTCCAAGGAAGTCGGGCGTTCCCAGGCTCGGCCTTCCTGACCTGCGTTCGCGTAAATGCCGCGCGTTGGATCGAACAGATCTTTCAAGTCCAGGACGATGGAGAAACTGGGCAGCGATTTGAGGTCGTTCTTGATCGTGCTGCTGTAGAGCGGGTTGTTCACGACATCCGGGTCCATCCCGTAGTCGCGGACGTTGGCGCCCCAGGAACTCGGCCAGCCTTGAGGCGGTTGTCCGTCCGAGGCCTGCCGAATCACGTCGTCCAAGAAAATATAGGTCTGCGTGTCGATGTTCGAGGGGAGATGGCCCGTCTTGAATGCCGCCGCGCGCAGCGTCGTCGTGCCGCTGATCCGAATCGGAGCCGTGTAATCCATCCCGTTCGTCAAGGAAGGAGGCAGGCCGTTGAGCGTATAACGGATGAGGGCGTCCGCCGTGGCCGTGCGGATGGTGAGATCAAACGGCGCATCGTAGAATCCACGGTCGTGGCTGAATTTAGTGTCGGCGACCCCCGCAATGAATCCGGCCCCGCCGTTTGCCGTTCCCGGAGTCGGTTTGGCAAAGTAGTAGTTCGTCCCTTGATAATCGCCGTAAGAAATGTCCGCGAACTGTTCCGGGAAGTCCCCATTAAATTCCGACGCCACGGTCACGCCATCCGCCATCACCAGCGCCAGATACTCGCCTCCGGCGTCGAGACTGAAGTTGGCGTGCAACTCCGATCCGGCCACGGCGCGGTCCTTTCCCGAGGCGAAAACGACAAGATAGCCGTTGGGCGCCAGCGTCACGGCGGGGAATTGCCATTTGGCGGGAACATTCCTCGAATCGGTGAGATACCACCCGGAGAGATTGACGGACGCGCCGCCGGCGTTGCGAATCTCGATCCAATCGGAGTACTCCCCGTTGCGGTCGCGGAGGGTTTTGTTGTTATTGGCCATGAACTCCGAGATGGATACTTGCGCAGGAACGGCCAAAGTTGCTCCCAAGAAGCCCATTAACCCAGCCAAACTGCTCATTGCACGTTTCATCGGGCGAATTCTTTAGCAGGTTATGCGCCAGCCTCAACAGGGGATAGAACACGTGCGCCGAAGCCGCAACCGCAGCCGTTGAATCGTTACAGCGTTACAAGGTTAAATCGTTAAATCGGTTAAATGGTAGGGCGAGTCCGTCCCCGGCGAGCCGTGTCCGACGTATCGGGAACTCGTTGGACTCGGCTCGCTGGGGACAGGCTCGCCCTACCGTCTGGTTCATGGGCAGCCTGCTTGGTTTCAGAGCCATGCTCTCGCCCCATGAACCTGTCCTACCGTCCGGTTCATGGGAAGAATTGCTGATTGGGAACACGTTTTAGGAGGCTCGCCGCGGACAGGCTCGCCAAGTCAAACTGAGCATCGCTGGCATTGAACGCAATTTCGCCAATTTCGCCGCTTCGCTTCTCGATGCGTTGGGATTACACTCCAGAAGATTAATGCGACTGCGATTCTTGATCGGGTATGCCTTGGTGTTCGGCGTTCCAGCCGTGATCTTCATGGTCCAGCTTCGGAAAGTGCGCGAGATCAAGGTGGGCGGCAAGCCGGTCGTTGCCTGGGCCCTCGAATTGAATGGGCCGGGCGACCGCAAGCCCGCGGAAGATGTGTTCCGGCAAATCGGTCCGCAGGCGGTCCCCAATCTCATCGAGGCTCTGGAACAGAAAGACTCGATTTTCAAAAAGCCCCTGCTCGCGGTTTCGCAGCATTTGCCGGACAGTTTGCGAATCGGGCTCTTCAAGACCGTGCGCCCCGAAGAAGCCGAACAATTCAGGGTGGGAGCCGCCACCGCGCTGGCCATCATGGGCGAGAAAGCCACTTCGGCCATTCCCGTTTTGGGCAAAGCACTCCGCGACGCCAATCAGGCCGTCTGCATGCAATCGGCCCGCGCGCTGGGAAGGACCGGGCGGCCCGGAGTTCCGGAATTGGTGAAGGCGCTGAAGGAAGGCCAGAATCAGGCGCGGCTGCTCGCGATGTATGGATTAGGAATCGCCGCTTCCGAGGCCGACGCGGCTGTGCCAGCACTGATTGAAGCGCTCGCAGACAAGAATCTCCAGATTCGCGAAAGCGCCTTCCAGACTTTGAGCAATATCCGACATCCGGCAACCGTGGCTGCAATCCTTCCGAAGCTGAACCACGGAGACTCTTATGTTCGCCTCAACGTGGCAAAATGCCTGGGGAGCATGGGACCCTGGGCGCGGGAAGCGATCCCGGGTCTGATCGAGGCAATCAAGGATGACAGTTCCGCCGTGCGCGCAAACGCTGCCGAAGCACTGGGCCGAATTCGGCCTTCGGCGGAAAATGTCATCGATGCGCTCACCCGTGCCCTGGCTGATCCGGAGCCCGACGTCCGGGCGAATGCCGCGAGCGGCTTGGGCAATGGCGGCTTGGCCAGCGCCGTTGCCGTGCCTCACCTGATCGACCGTCTGAAGGATGCCGACGCCGGAGTTCGCGGCGCCGCGGCGCTTGCCCTGGGCGCCCTTGGTCCGAAAGCGAACCCCGCCGCCGCTCCATTGCGCGAGCTGGCGAAAGACCCGGACGCGCAAGTCCGCGCCAAGGCCGAACAAGCCTTGGAGCGAATCCAAAAGTAGGTCACGCATCCGTTTTCTTAACGACTTCGGTTGCGTCCGCGCGCTGCGACTTTTACGATTAAAGAGTCATGGCCTCACCTGCACACGGTAAAACCTTGCTCCGATCGCGCTGGACGAATCCAAGAATTGCGCCGACGGGCCTGCTGCCATAACCGCCGCCCCGACTGGTTCCCAAGCGCCTTTCTCCAACTCCAGGTTCCTGAACACCTGGTAGCGCTTCCCCGCCACGCTCTGCCAGACAATCGTCGTGCCGTTCGCCGAGACGCTGGCACGTTCAATTCGAAGCACGGAGAGCCGGTTGGTTGGATCGGTCCCCGCGACCCATTCACGATTATTGCTGAAGTTATCTCCGTCCGGATCCGCGGAGGGTGCGGCTTCGGCGGCGGTGAAGCGCGGGAAATACCGCCGCTGAAACGAATCGTCCAGGCCGTCGAAGTTGTCGTCCGAAAAAGCGGGCAAGATTTCCAGAAAGCCATTCGCGTAAGCGATGTTCGTGCCCTGCTGCACAATGAAACTGCGCAAACCCGGCGTGGCATTGCGGTCCACGCTGATCGCGATGGAGAGGAGATTCAGGCTGGGGCGGACATTTGGGAACGCGTCGCGAACAAAGCTGGCCGGCCCCAGCATCAAACCGCCGCCGGTGACGGTGAGCGTGGCGCCGGTCGATGGAAAACCAGGCGAATACACGCCGATGACCAGATTGCCCTGCCCCACGCGGATCATGGCCGGTGAGTTAATCGCCGCCAGCTCATCCTGCTCCCGGGCTGCCGGACGCAGACGGGCGATTAGAAACCCTGGTTCCCCTTTCAGCACGCTAAAATCAACTTCGTTGGTGATCCCCGGAGCAACGCCGGTCGTTTTGTTGGCCGTGGGAAGAAAACTCGTTTCTGCATTCGCGAAGCGCCGCCCGATGTCGGCCCCAGAGACCAACCGGACCGCCGGATTGGCCAGCAGAGAGTAAAGCGGGGTCGCTCGCACCTGGTAGTTTCCCGGCGCCAGAGCGGGAAGCACATAACGGCCATCCGGCTCCGTGACCGTGCCGGAAACAATGTTGCCGGCGGCATCCTCAGCCACCACGCACGCCCCAAAGACGACATTCCCGTCCGTGATGACGCGGCCTTGGAGCGCCCCAAGCCGATTGAGTTGTCCGACGGGTTCACGTCGGCTTCCGATGAAACGAGGCCGGCGTCCTCGAATCGAAGGCTCGTTCCGGGGACGCTTTGCCATTGATCGAAGCTGACGCGAACCGCCGTCAATTCGGCGGCGGTGTTGGTGGTGGAGTACGCCGCCGTCCCCAGAAAGTAGCGGATCGCTTGACTGGATGGATTGATGACGTTCGTGTGAATCGCGGTCTCGGCTGAGAGGAGCGGCCAGCGCCGGGTCTGTCCGGACGAATCCGTGTTGACGACGAAGGCACGGAGCGGCCAGCCGACGAGGAGAAGCACGGCCAAGGGCAACGCGGATCTAAGCCATGAACCTGATGGTAGGGCGAGTCCGTCCCGGCGAGCCGCTCCACGTGCTAGGAACACGTCTGGACCGGCTCGCTGGGGACAGGCTCGCCCGACCATCAGGTTCAAAGCGCTTGATGGCCGCGCTCCATTGGAGCAGTTCAGAGCGCGATTCTAGTGCAGCCAGCAAGGCTTGGCGACCACCGGGTGGGGATCATCTCACTTGTGAGACACATCACTAGCCCTGCAACAAGCGTGATTATTGGCTTGAAAAAAGAAAAAAGCTCGAAATGCCCGTCAATATTGGTTGAAATATGTTTGTTCAAGAACAGCTAACAACCAACAAAAGGTCATTTCGAGTGAGCAGAACTTACCGCAGAATTCTCCGCAATCGCAAGGCGAGAATCCAAAGGCGTTTGGCGCCCAAGCACTGGGAAGAGCAGGCGCAGCCTATGTTCCAAGCCAGCAACATTCACTACGAAATGGCCAAACGCACCCAAGGAATTAATTGTGGCGGGATCGGAGCCATTCATTTGATGGCGCAGCGCGTGGGTTTGGTCGATGAGATCGATGAGCATCTGAAGCTCTTGAAAATCCACCTGCCGTATCACGAAAGCGATCACGTCCTGAATATCACTTACAATATTCTGGCCGGAGGGGTGCGTTTGGAAGACATCGAGCAGCGGCGGCAGGATGAAAGCTTTCTCCACGGGTTGGAGGCGCAACGGATTCCCGATCCGACGACGGCGGGAGATTTCACGCGGCGCTTTGCCGAAGCGGACATCCTCACGTTGCAAGAGAGCATCAATCGAGCGCGCCGGAAGGTGTGGCAGGTGCAGCCGAAGGGATTTTTGCAAGAAGCGTTCCTGGATGTGGATGGGACCATGGCCCAGACTTACGGCGAGTGCAAAGAAGGGATCGGCCTGTCGTATAAAGGCGTTTGGGGCTACGCGCCCTTGGTCGTGAGTCTGGCCAACACCAAAGAGGTGCTCTACTTGGTGAACCGGCCTGGACAATCGGCCAGTCACAGCGGGAGCGTCGAATGGATTGACCGGGCGGTGAAGCTGGTCCAGCCGGTGGCCGAAAAGCTGACCATCCGCGGCGACACCGATTTTACCCACACGGCGCATCTGGATCGGTGGGAGGAACAGGGAGTGCATTTTATTTTGGGCATGGATGCGCACGTGAAGGTGGTGCAACTGGCGGAGGCGCTGCCGGCCAGCGCCTGGCAGCGGTTGGCACGAGTGCCCAAGTATGAGATTTTGAGCGAGCCGCGCCAGAAGGCTTTTCGCCACAAAGAGCAGATCGTGATCGAGAAAGAGTTTAAGAATCAGGTTTTGGTGGGAGAGGATGTGGCCGAAATCGAGTATCAGCCGCACAAGTGCGCCAAGAAGTATCGGCTGGTGATCGTGCGCAAGAACATCAGCGTGCAACGGGGAGAGCGGGCGCTCTTGGAGGAGATTAAATATTTCTTTTACATCACCAACCGCAAAGACAAAGCCGAGAAGATCGTCGGGTTAGCCAACGGGCGATGTGATCAGGAGAATGTAATCGAGCAGTTGAAGAACGGAGTCAACGCGATGCGGATGCCGGTCAACGATCTGCTCAGCAACTGGGCGTATATGGTGATGGCGGCGCTGGCCTGGAATCTCAAGAGTTGGTATGGGCTGCTCATGCCCAAGCGGGAGCGCGGTTTGGAATTGGTGAAGATGGAATTTCGGCGCTTCCTCAACGCGATCATGCTGATCCCTTGTCAGATTGTGCGCACGGCGCGGCGGGTGATTTATCGTGTGCTCAGTTACCATGGCTGGCTGGAAGATTTTTTCGCGACCTGGGAACGGCTGCAACAGTTGGCGCTGGTGGAGTAACCGCCCCGCCCCGCCGCATTTTGAGAATGATCGAAGCTGGAAGAAGTGTCGCTGGCGCGAGTGAAAAAATGGACCAAAATGAACGTTGCGGCCGGAAATCGTCGCGTATGGGGCAAACTGGAGCCACGGCGCGGGCTCGGAGCACCGAAGCGCGAGAATTGATGCGCAAATTTCCCAAAATTTTTTACCAGCCACTCAACACGTAGCGCAGTACGCTTGTTTTAGGACTAGCGGTGAGCGACGCGCTCGGCGTTCTGCCGGCGCAGCGTCAGTGGGCCGACCCATCGGGTGTTGTACTTCCGCGTCCACCACTCACTGCCCGGGAGCGCGTCCGGGAGTTCGGCGTAACGTTGAGCGTCCATGCCATTGAACGGCAGAGGCTCGACCGTCGTGCCGCGTGCGACGTGGAAATCCGCATCCTTGTCCCAACCCACGGTGAAAAGGAAGAAATCGCGAGTGTAACCGGGCGGTTTCTCGGGCAAACGATTCGTCGAGAACGTCAGCGTAAGCTCGTCACCGCCATTAAGGATCGCCAGCGCGTCGTCGCGTTTGGCGATCAATTCGCTCACGTCGCCATAACGCGTGCACCAACCCGATGGTGTGATCCGCCAATGAGCGCGCGCGTTGACTTGGTCATAATTCGGCGTCAGCGGCAGAGTCCAAGCCGTGTCATCGAACTCACTGAAGCCGCGCCAGTGCAAGTCGGTTCCATCCGGGAGAAGCGACGTCAGGTTCGCGAGACTCGAATCCGCCCGCTCGAAAAGCGCCGCTTCATCCCAATGAACCTCAAACGCCGCGCTCAGCCGCAGCTTGTGGCTGTGAGGAGGGAGTTTCCCGGTGAGATCAACCATCATGCGTTTGGTCTTCCCAGCCGGCGCGCCGACCGCAACGTCCACAGGTTTCCATTCCTCTCCAATCTGCGCTTCCAGCTTCGGGAACGGGAACGGCAAATCCGGCTCCAGCGAGGCGGCGATGTTTGCCATTCCGCCGCCAAATCTTAGCCAGCCCGTCAGCGCGAGCACCAGCGGGCGATCCGTCTGCAAAGGGCCGAAATCCAGCGTGACGCTGTAGGGTTCGGCCAGTCCGCGCAATTGCGGCGCGCGTAGTTGAACCGGCGACGCCATCTGGCCATCCACGCGGAGCAACGCGCGCGTCACGTCCTGGCCGTCGTGGCGGACGGCGCCCCGCAGCGGTTTGCGATTCCGCAGCAACGCAAGTTCGCTCGGAGGAAACGGTTTGTCCGGAAGAAGCTTGTCGGTTGGATACACCGCCGTGCCTTCGGGATGATCGACCACGACCAGCCTGGCTTCATCCAGATACAGAATCTCGCGAAGCTCCTCGGTGATTTGGACGACATAGTTCGTGCCGCGCGGTTGAACCGATTTATCGTCGCCGAGCCAGACGTATTCGTCCGGATCCGCTTCGATGTACCGCCGCTCGGCGATGGGCAAACCCACGGGCGATGCGCCCAGGATGTCCGTGATGAATTTGAACCGAGTGCCGTCCCAGGTGTAGAGGTACGGACACGAGCCCGTCGGCAACATGATTTCCAAAACGGGCAAGACCGTCTGGCAATCCACTTTCACATCGACCACATTCCAGGCGAGGTCGAACCAATGGACGGTCATGGAATTCAATTGCTCGTGCCGGCCCACGCCGATCTCGATCGGAAGCTGGCGAACGGTCCGGATCGCGCGCAACCCGCCGGCCGTGACCTCGATCCGCGTGCCCAGTCCGCTGGGATTGGAGCGGTTGCCCAGGAGCCGGAGTTTGAGCTGATGATTCTTGTTCCCGCCGTCGTTGCGGAACAGTTTCAAGCCCGATCCCTCCACTTCGAACAGCAAGTCCGGATCGCAATCATGATCGAAGTCCGCGGCGGTGACGGATCTGATTCTGCCTCTCAAGTTCGCGAGTCCCAGTTCCTGAGTTGTCTCCTTGAATCCGGCGCGGCCTTGATTGCGCCAGATTCGGAAGCCATCGCCCGAGGCACAGATATCGAGCCAACCGTCGTTGTCGTAGTCCACCAGCGTCAAGTGGGTGATGGCGGCGTTGCCGAGCGGTATGATCGTTTGATTCGTCAGGCCGTTGAAGAAGCACACAATCTTGTCAGGCGTTGCGGTCACGAGATCGGCTCGCAGATCATTGTTCAAATCACCGAGAGTCACAACCGCGTCGCTGGAGACATCCGGAGGCAGGTTTGTAGAAACGAACGGACCGCCGCGTTGTTTGGCCAGGAGCAAGGGCGGTTGGCCGGTCTGCGTGATGAACAGGTCCATTAAATCGTCCTGGTTCCAATCGTCCATGACCAACTCGCGGGCGACGGTGAGCGTCGCAGGCACGCCCGACGTCGCCGTGATGTCCTTGAAATACATTTGGCCGAGGTTGCGGAAAACTTGCACCGTGTTCGAGCGGGTCACGGCCACCAAATCCAGGCTTCCGGTGAAATCGAGATCGGCCAGCGCGCCGTCAATGGCGGAAAGCGTGTTCAGCCGCGAGAAGGCGGACATGTCTGTCACCGTTCCGTTGGTCGCGAACTTGAAGACGTGCGTGCCTTGCGGCCCCAGCACGATGACATCTTCGGTCCGGTCGCTCTGCAGTTGCGTGTTGTTCAGGTCGCCCACCAAACATTTCGTGAACGTGGCGCCGGGAGTAGCTGGAATCACTTCGCCCAGCGCGGCGAACGTGCCGTTGGTACTCGTCAACACGCGGAAGCCGTGGGCGCCTTCCATGACGAACAGGTCGTGGTGCCCGTCGTGAGTGAGATCGAAGACGCCAATCGGTCCGCGAAACTTTTCCCCGCCCCCGGCGCCCGCGAAGGATTCTTTGGTCGCGTCGGAGAATTTGACTCGGATGCCGGCCAGATCCGGTTGCTCCAGCTTGAACGGCAAGCGCGCCTGAGTGTGGACGCAGCGTTCGTAAGTGGCCGGATTCGCTATCTGCCCTTGTGACTTGGCGGCGATCTGCCGATGCAACTCCAAATGCTCGTTCGCTTCCTCCGGGCGGTTGGCGCGGATCAACGCCTGGCTGAGGCTGTAGTGCGCGGCGGGATGATTGGTCTCGTATTCGCACGTCAATTGAAAGCAGGCGATGGCGTCATTCCAGTTCTTCAAATTCTGGTGGGCCAGCCCAAGCTGAAAATGCGCTGCCGCCACGGTTTGATCGACCTGCACCGATTGCTGGAGGGCCTTGACCGCTTCCTCGAATTGGTTCAGCCGCAGATGCGCGCAACCTTTGACGTAATACGCGGCGGCCGAGTTTGGGTCCAGCTTGAGCACTTCGTCCGCGTGCCGGACCGCGTTGGTGCCCTGACCCGCCAGAAGATAAGCGTTGGCCAGATTCAAGTGCGCGTCCGGATGCGTGGGATTCGACGCCACGGCCCTGGCAAAGGCGTCGAGGGCTTTTTGAGCTTCGCCCTTGTCGTAGTAGTTTTTGCCGACGTTCATGAAATGGGTGAACTCGTCATCCGCGGATTGCTGCATCCGGCAAGAGGCGGCCCCGGCGGCCAAAATCACAACGACAAGAAATGCGAGCCAACGCGAGCCGGATCGCGGACGGATGTCTGATTCTTCCTGGGTGCGCATGAGGCGAGAATATCGCCGATCAACCGCCGTGCAAGGGAATCGTGGGCAGGGCCGCACGTCCGGGCAGTCTCCGCCGGAATGGGGAGCACACGCGCCCTCACGTGTTCCGACTGGCGCCTCGCCAGTCGGAGCGTCGTTGAAACCATGGCACTGAATGGGATGGTTCAGTTCGATTGAATGGAGGCGGCGAGGCGCCGACTCCAGCAAGCGGAGGCGCGTGCGCTCCCCAGCCGACCCGGCGTTGCGGGAAGTTCCTTCTCACGAACCGAGCCGGATCCGCGCGTAGCTGATCGTTTGGGGCTTTCCGGCCTGCTGGCCCAGCAACTCCAGGGTGTTCGAAGGCGGCGAACCGGCGCGCGGCGTCGCCGTGAAGAAACTCGTGAACGGCGCCTTCAATCGGACCACCGACGTTGGACCGGGAAGGCCGGCCGGCTCCAATTCGATCAAACGATTTTCCGAAACGGCTTTGCCCGTGGCGTCGTGGCCATGGACGTAGTAGAAAACGAACAACCGGTTCTCCGGCGTGATCTGGAAGCGTGCTGCTGAAGGAATTTCGCGACGTAGCCCGTCATCGCCGGTGCGCAGGAGCGATCGGCGCGAAACCACTTGGCCATCGCGGACCAAGGCGTAGTTGAGCGAGTGCGACTGGCGGGCGGCCGGGAAGAACTTCTCGCGCAGCCGGTCGTCGATGGCGCGCTCGGTCCAGAGCAAATGCACCGCGCCATCCGGCGCGACCCATAAGTCGGCTGGAAAAAGCCAGCCGGCAGTTTGCTCGCGGCTCGCGATTTCGATCCAGTCGCGAAATCCTTCGCGGGTGATGTCGGGCGTCCAGGTGAAGAACAGCCGGCGAAAATCGTAGTCCCAGTCGCGCCCGGTGAGTTGCTTTTTGAAGTCGCGCCATTTGAGGTTTGGCTCGACGATGTCGCTGACGCCGCAGAAATAGGCGGCTCGGTTTTGGAGCGCGATGTTCGGATAGCAAATGCGGATCGGTTGCGGCTTGTCATACTCGGCGCCCCAGGGCCACCTCAGTTGGCCTTGCGCGGACCATTTGGCATCGCGGTCGAGGAAGGCCCATTCGGCGTGGGTGTAATCGATGTTTTGAAAGAGAATCAGTTCCCGATTCGAGGCATCGGCGGCCAGGCTGCGGTAGGAATGCTCGCTGAAACGTGGGTTTCCTTTCCAGCCGGGGAGCAGCGTTTCGGCTGAGGCCTTGGGATTGATGGCGGAGAAAGCCAGAATCTCGGGCCGGGCCGGACCACCGCCTTCGTGCGAGGGGCTGGCCAGCGTGGGATTGGCCGAGAGAAACAGGCGGCCATCCGCGAACGCCGCCATCGGCGACGGCTCGCGGGTGCGACCCGTGTCCTCCACGCAGACCTTCTCCCAACCGGACGGCTCGCGCTTGAATAACATCCACCGGCAATTGTTGAGCGGCTTCGCGTCCGGGATCGTTTCCAGGCCGCTGGCAAACACGTGCTCGCCGACGCGCACCAGGCATGTCGAACCGGCGCACCACATCGGCCCGGCCCCATTGTTGGCGGGCGTGAACGTGTAAACGTCCTCCTCAACTTCCACGACAGGCCGGATTGCTTTCGCGGCGGCCAGCGTGGAGGAGGCCGACACCAACAAAGGAGGAATCAGCAGCAGAGCTTTCATGCGAAGGAAGCTACTCTGTCGGGCTTACTGCGTCACGGGTTTCCGGCGCGATGTGCACACTTCTCGAACTGTGCCCAGAACCCAGGTCGAAGAATTGCCTTCTCCTGCCGCTCGGCTGCTGGCATAAGGCGCGGCACACTGTTATGCCTCATCTACCAAGACTGCTTGCGTTGTCCATTTTCCTCGCTGCCGCAGGTTGCCTTTCGCCTACGAATGAGACCGCTCTCCGGGCGCCGTTCGATGGACCGGGACCGCAAGGCGATGGTTCCGTGCTGCTGCCGAATCAGTGGTTTCTCCGTTCGGTCGGACGGCAGATCCTCCTGGGCGATTTCCCGGTCAACATCGCGCTGCATCCGGGCGGCCGGCATGCGGCGGTGTTGCACAGCGGCCATGGGCAACATGAAATCGTCGTCGTCGATGTGACCGCGTCGAAGATCATCTCACGAGCCAACCTGGAGGAGAGCTTTTACGGAATCGAGTTTTCAAGCGATGGCAAAACGCTTTTCTGCAGCGGCGCGGGCGACGAAGTGATTCACCGGTTTTCCTTCGCCGGCGGGTTTCTGAACGACCCGCAAACGGTCAAACTCCGCGAAGGGAACGAGCGGGGAATTCCCGCGGGATTGGCCATCACCCAGGACGCAACGAAGTTATTCGTGGCGAACCTGTGGGGGCACCGCGTCAGCGAAGTGGATGTTCCGAACCGGATCAACGCGGGTGATATTTTGCTGGGCACGAACGCCGCTCCGACTTTGGCGAGCAGCCCTGCGAGCCCGGCGGGTTCCGATCAAGATGCCATCACGAAGCGCGCCGAGGCGCTCCTGGATCAAACGACTTCGGCAGACCCGTTTCCGTATGACTGTGTGCTCGACGAGAAACGCGGCCGGCTTTACGTGAGCTTGTGGGCCCAATCCTCGGTCGCCGTCATGGACCTGAAGAGCACCAAAACCGTCCTCGCTCGCTGGTCCACCGACCCACACCCCAATGAAATGGTCTTGTCCAAATCGGGCGCGCATTTGTTCGTCGCCAACGCGAATCACAACACGATCAGCGTGATCGATACGGCAAGCGGGCGAACGGTGGAATCGCTCGTCGCCGAGCTTCGTCCCAATTCCCCGCCGGGGTCCACACCGAACAGCCTGGCGCTCTCGCCGGACGAGAAGTTCTTGTTCGTGGCGAATGCCAACATCAACGCGCTGGCCGTGTTCGACGTGTCCGCGATTGGCAAAAGCCGGTCGCTCGGATTCATTCCCGTGGGCTGGTATCCGACCTCGGTTCGAGTGACCCCCGACGGCAAACGCTTGTTGGTGGCGAACGGGAAGGGAATCATTCCCAAGGCCAATCGCTACGGTCCGCAGCCGGGCCGAGACGCGCCGACTACGGTCCGCGAGTACATCGGCGGGCTGTTTCGCGGGACCCTCAGCGTCATCGACCTTCCTGGACGCGAGCGGTTCGAGGAACAGATGAAGCAATACACCGCCCAGGCATATCGTTGCATGCCACGAGCAGAGCGGATCGTGAACTCCGCGGAGTTCGACCGCAATCCCGTGCCGCGAAAAATCGGCGACCCATCCCCGATCAAATATTGCATCTACATCATCAAGGAGAACCGAACTTACGATCAGATCCTCGGCGACATGCCGGAAGGCAATGGCGATCCGTCGCTGTGCCTTTTTCCGGAGCGCGTCACGCCCAACCACCACCAGCTCGCCCGTGAATTCGTGCTCCTGGACAATTTTTACGTGGAAAGCGAAGTCAGCGCGGATGGCCACGAATGGACGATGGGAGCATACGCGACCGACTTCGTGGAAAAATCGTGGCCGCTCAGTTATGGACACAACCGGCACAAGAAGTATCCGTATCCCGCCGAGGGGAATTTCGCCATCGCCCGGCCGGCGGGCGGATATCTCTGGGACCGGGCGCGGGAAGCGGGGGTGAGCTACTTCAGTTTCGGCGAGTTCATCAACAACGGCGCCACGCCGGACCAACCCGGCACGTCGCGTGTGGCCGTCCTGCAAGGTCATTTCGATCCGTGGTACCGCGGTTTCGACATGGACTATCCCGACTCCAAGCGCGCCGACCGGTTCATTGCCGAGTTGAACCGCTTCGAGCGCGAGGGCGCGATGCCGCGCCTCGTGGTGGTGCGTCTGCCGAATGATCATACCTCCGGAACTTCCGTGGGCAAACCGACGCCGACTGCCTACATGGGAGACAATGATCTGGCGTTGGGCCGCGTGGTCGAGGCGGTCACGCGCTCGAAGTTCTGGCCGCAGACGGCGATTTTCGTGGTGGAGGATGACGCGCAGAACGGCCCGGATCACGTCGATGCGCATCGCACCCTCGCGTATGTGATCAGCCCGTATGTGAAGCGCGCGTCGGTCGATTCCACGATGTACTCGACCGCCAGCATGCTGCGGACGATGGAATTGATCTTGGGCTTGAAACCGATGTCTCAATTCGACGCCTCCGCCATGCCGATGTTCCGGTGCTTCCAGCCGAAGCCGGATTTTCGGCCTTACACGGCGCGGCCGGTCACGGTGGACTTGAACGAGAAGAACGCGAAGACGGCCTGGGGAAACAAACTTTCGGAGCAGATGGATTTCACGAAGGAGGACGTCGCCGACGATCTCCTGTTGAACGAAGTCGTCTGGCGCTCCGTGCGCGGCCCGGATTCCCCCATGCCCGCGCCCAAGCGCGCCGCGTTCGTCTTCGGCAAAGGCGGGGATAAAGACGACGATTGATTTGGACAAGAATCGGGGTTGTCTCCGGAGCCGAAGTGAGTAGACTGTCGGCGGCTTGAGCGCCGAACAAATGAGACGAGTGGACATCGCCAGATCACAAGGCGGCTTTTTACCGGGAGCGAGAATGCGGATTTTCACGTTATCTCTGTTGTTGCTGGCCTTCGGGCAGGCCGCGTTCCCGGCCAGAGCGGCCTTCGTGCACGTCGGGGAGGTCGCGGCGGACCTGACCCTGAAAAAGCGCAAAACCGGCGAGACCGTCAGCTTGAGAGATTTTGCCGGGAAAGTGATTTTTCTCGATCTCTTCGCGTATTGGTGAGGGTCCTGCAAGTTGCTCTCGCCGGTCGTCGAGAAAGACATCAACGAATATTACAAAGCGCGGAATGGAACGCCGGCGGGGGTGCAAGTCGTGGTCATCGCCATCAACACCGATCTTACCAGCCAGTCGAGAACGGACAGTTTCATCCAAAGTGTCGGATTTGACCTGGTGCTGGATGATCCGGAATGGAGGAGCTACGCGCAATTCGGTCCCGGCAACTCGGCTTCGCGCTACGTGATCATCAACGGATTGGCCGATTCTCCCAGCCACAAGCAGTGGGAAGTCCTCTTCAACCAGGTTTACTTTCAACCGCGCCAGCCGGAGGTCCTTCGCGCGATCACCGAAACGGTCAAACCGCCCGTCGCGGCCGAACCTGTCCGGCCCGCGCTGGGAAGGGTTCGCCGAGCCGAGTCGGGAGCGGTTGAATTCGCTCTGAGTGGCGAGCCGGGCCGAAGGTACCACGTTGAATTCTCAACTGACCTTCGCAGTTGGACCCGCGTGGCCACGCTCACCGCCACGGCGGAGGGAACGACTCACCGCGACGACCGCGCCGTGAGGGAATAGGCGGTCGCTGGATAAGGCCTCCCGCAAAGATCGTCAAGGTCGCAAAGGCAGAATGAAACTTTGGCAACTTTGGCGATAGGGCGCGTCGTTCCTCCTCGGTAGCCGTTTGGAGATACGAGGGTTGGCATTTTTTTCGGAACATTCCTCTTTCACTGTTTTACGCTCGCGGCATGAGCAAACACAAACGCCGCGA
>Ga0194110_10003489_pt1 | contig 19397 bp, 14 predicted proteins | sample TA2Kig1200mmetaG_FD_146192 | JGI IMG/M metagenome (GOLD analysis project Ga0194110, IMG submission 146192) | Freshwater microbial communities from Lake Tanganyika, Tanzania - TA2015032 Kigoma Deep Cast 1200m | ecosystem: Environmental > Aquatic > Freshwater > Lake | place: Tanzania: Lake... | reverse complement strand
GCCCCCTTCGGGGGCTTGGATGGGGGGGACGCGCGATCCCAGGGCTCCCTTCGGTCGCCCTGGGCTACGGCTGGGTCGCCCGCGTCGGCGGGCTACAAGGCCCCGAGATGTGGGCAAAGATCAGGGCGAAGCCCTGGGAAGGGGCGACCGGTAAGGTCAGCCCTGACAGGGCGTACTATGTGCCCCCCGGCGCCACATCCTGCCCAGGGGCGCCAGTACGCCCCTACAGGGCTGACCCGCGTATCACCGCCTTTCCCAGGGCTTCGCCCTGGGCTGCTATAGTACGCTCCATTCGGAGCTTCGGAGCCGAACAGAACTACCAGGACTGGGGGCCATACCCATCACGCATCCTGGCCATTTCGCGGCCGCGATGGTCATGCCCTCGCGGGGCCTCAGGGCGCGGCGGCGGAGAGGACGAGGTTCTCGTCGGCCTCGAAGAGCTCGTAGATGCGCTGGGGGAAGGCGTAGGCGCGCTCGGCCTCGGGCTGGGACACGCGCCGGCGCATATGGTCCACCGGGCCGGCGAGGACGAGGCGGCGCGGGGCGATGCAGGCGGCGACCTCGGGAAGATCGCAAAGCTTGAGGATGCCGGGGATGAAGTCGGGCGGACGCCAGGAGTGGAACTCGTTGAGGGCGAGGCCGCGGTAGGCGAGGAGGGTCTGGCAGCAGACGGCGGTGGCGAGGCGTTCGTCGAGTGCGGCGGCGAAGAGCGCCCAGAGCCCGCCGCTGCCCTGGCCCACGATGCTCAGGCGGGCGGGGTCCACCTCGGGCCGCTCGGCGAGGACGGCGAGCGAGCGGAGGACGTCGTGGACGCGGCGGCCGAGGAGGCTGTGGCCGAGCATGCCATACTGGTAGAAGTGGTAGCCGTCGGTGCCCATGAAGGAGTAGTCGCGCGGGATGTTGCCGATGGCGTGGGTCTCGCCGATGCCGCGCGGGTCAATGGCCAGGACCACGTTGCCCTCGCTTGCGAGCATCTGGATGGTGCCGGTGGGCTCGGCTTCGGCCTCCTTGCCCGCCTCGTGGACGTAGAGGATTCCCGGCCACTTGCGCTCCTCCTTTTCGGGCACGAAGAGGAGAGCTGGGATGGTGATGCCGCGCTCGGAGGCGAAGGTGAGGCGTTCGATGCCGCACTTTCCTCTGAAGAAGGCTCCGTGCTGGTCGCAGGGGGGCGCGCCGGGGCCGGTGGGGCAGTTGAGGAGTTCGCGGATGCGGCCGCGCAGGTCGGTCTGCCATTCTTCGGCCTCGCCGCGGCTCTCGAGCGTGGGTGGGGGAGGGGGGAGGGCGAGGGCGCGCTCGCGGGTGAAGCAGAACACCGTGCGGCTGCCCAGCGAGTTCACCTGGCCGTCGGGCGCGCACCAGAGCTCCTCGATGGGCTCGGGCGAGGTCGGCGGCTCCGCGCTGGGGAGGGCGCTGTTGCCCCCTAGCCGCGTGTGGAACCACTGGTACGCCGCCTCGCGGAGGGGCTGGCTGTAGGCGTGGTCGCCCTCGGCCACGAAGAGGTCTGCGGCCTCCTCCACGCCCAGGAGGGCGTAGGCCCGCTTTGTCTCCTCGAAGACGCGGCGGGTGCCTTCGATGGGGAAGAAGTCTCGGGAGGCGGCGCCGATGCGGACCGCGCGCGGGGCGCCCGCGATGAGGAGGTCGGAGAGGTCGAGCCCCCGCTCGATGGCGTGGTCCTGAACTTGTTCGGCGTCGGCGATCATGCCGGTGGCGAGCCAGGCCTCGCGGCTGGTGACGTAGCAGACGGGCATGGCGGCGCGAATCCGCTCGTCGAGGGCGAAGAGATACGTCGTCTGCGTGCCGCCGCCCGAGCAGCCGGTGCAGCCCAGCCGAGTCACGTCCACCTCGTCCCGGCTACACAGGTAGTCGAGCGCCCGCATGCCGTCCCAGATGAGATAGCTGGCGAGATTGATGCCGACGAGCGAGCTCTGGGTGCCCGCGAACTCGTGCTCGGGGCAGCAGATGCCGATGCGGGAGTCGCCCTTCGCGTAGTCCCAGTACTGGCTCCGCTCCCCCTGGCCGAGGGGGTCGTAGACGAGCGCGATGAAGCCCTGCTTCACGAGTCCCTGGGCGAGCCGCTGGTATTCGGGGTAGGCTTTGGCCTCGCGCGCGTGGCCGCAGGGGACCAGGACGGCGGGCGCCGGCTCGCGGAGGCCGTCGGGCAGGTAGAGGTTCGCGGCCACGTAGAAGAGCGGGCGGCTCTCGAAGATGAGCTTCTCGACCGAGTAGCCGTCGCGGCGCAGGGTGCCGACGCGGCGGGGATTGAGCGGGGTGCGCTCGGGCAGGCCGCCGATCAGCTCGATGAACGTCTCGCGCACGTAGGTCTGGTGGGCGATGACCTGGTCGGGCGTGGCAAGCCTCTTCTTCCTCTCGCGCATCTTCTCGAAGAGCGGCGCCGCGAGGGAAAGTAGGTGCTCGAAGACCATTGAGGAGAGGTCTCTGCTGCCGAGGACCGAAAGGGGCTCTTGCATGGGCACATCCCTGCCAGGTTGCCTCCCACGATGCTCATTATCGCGCGGGATGCACATCGCAACCGCCTCGTCTGTTGTGGGCGCGGCCCGTCTCGGCCATCGCGACTGCGCCCGTCGTGCAGGCCGCCGCTGAACGATAGTTGCAGAGTCATATGACTCTGCAATCATCCTCAAGATGCCCACCCTGCGCGGCCCGCCTTGCACACGGCAAGCGCCCCCCGGTGCCGGCCGCGGCGGAAGCATGATTGCAGAGTCATATGACTCTGCAATCATCCTCAAGATGCCCGCCCTGTGTGTGGCCCGCCTTGCACACGGCAAGCGCCCCCCGGTGCCGGCCGCGGCGGAAGCATGATTGCAGAGTCATATGACTCTGCAATCATCCTCAAGATGCCCACCCTGTGTGTGGCCCGCCTTGCACACGGCAAGCGCCCCCCGGTGCCGGCCGCGGCGGAAGCATGATTGCAGAGTCATATGACTCTGCAATCATCCTCAAGATGCCCGCCCTGTGTGTGGCCCGCCTTGCACGCGGCAAGCGCCCCCCGGTGCCGGCCGCGGCTGAAGCATGATTGCAGAGTCATATGACTCTGCAATTATTGCGAAGACCGCCGTTCCTCTAGGCGCATTGCGCCTTGAACACTCCTGTCCCGCCGCGGCGCGAGCCACGCTGGAACCACGATTCCAGAGTCATATGACTCTGCAATCCTAGGCTATCCGCCTGTTCCTAACCTCGAAGGGCTGCCTCTCAATTCCCGACGCTCGTCTTGGCTCCTGTCGCTCCGACTCTCGTTGCTAGGCAGCCTGGCCATCACGGCATGGGGCGTCCGAATGTGACCACCCCCTCTTCTCTTGGGAAAGGGGTTGAAGAGGATGCGAGTCTTGCACGTCTAAGAATCAGCGCGTGCGCGAGTTGACACGGCCGGCGGGTATGGTATGCTCCTAGAAGGCCGTTCCTGAATGACCCTCTGGAAGGAAGCAGACGATGGCGAAGCGCGTGCAGGGCGTGGGCGTGAGGGCGGTGCTCGCATTCGGCCTCGTGGCGGCTTTGGCGCTGGCGTTGGCCTCGTGCGAGGAGCTGATGACATACCAGCCTCCGCCCCCGCCGCCGCCGCGCGGCCCCGTGGTGCAGCCTCAGCCGCAGCCGCCTATCGTCGTGCAGCCGCCCGTGGTGGTGCAGCCACCGGTGGTCGAGCCGCCGGTGGAGCCTCCGCCGCCCGAACCAGCCGGGCAGCAGGTGTGGGTGGACACTGTGGACTTCGATCCCGCCCGGGTGTTCGCGCGGCAGGTGGAGGGACGCTGGTTCGTGATGACGGACGACGTGACGCTGCTGGGCTTCGAGGGGGACGAGCTGGGAGCGCGGCGGGCGGTGGAGGTCATCCGCTTCTATCGCATGACCGCCCAGTGCTCCATCGGGCGGCCCAGGCCGCTCCTCCAATACTACCTTGCGAGCGGCCAGCCGCCCGCCGGGCCGATGCCCGGCGAGAGCGCCGTGCCGATTGACCCGAACCGCCTGGACGTGGTTCAGGTGGACGATCGCTGGCTGCTGATGCAGGGGAACGTGTGGCTTCTCGATTTCGGGCCGGCAGAGGCCGAGGCCCGCGCGGCGCTCGCCGTCATTCGCCAGGCGGGCTTCACCCACCTCTGCTTCGTCGGGCGCCCCGTGACCGTGATGACCTACTTCCGCGTCGGCGGGGCGGGGGTGCTGGTGCCCTACGTAGCGGCCCAGGTCGTCGCCGACCCGCCCTGCTATTCCGGCCCGCTGCCGGCCACAATCGGCTTCCGGGCCACGATCACGGTGGGCCAGCCCTGCGACGTGCAGTACACCTGGGTGCGGCACGACGGCGTGGCCGGGCCTGCCTACGCCATCCGCTTCCCGCAGGCGGGCTTCGCGCACGTGACGACCGACGTCTCGGTCGCCTCGGAGGGTGCGGGCTGGGTCGCCCTGCGGATTCTCGCGCCGGTGCAATGCGAGTCGAATAGAGCGCTCTTCGAGGTGCGGCCCCAGGCCATGCCGCTCGTGCAGGCGATGGTGTTCGCGCAGCCTGCGGTCCACATTGGCCGCCTGCCCGCGACCATCCGCTTCCGAGGGCTTATCGCCGTCGGGCAGCCCTGCGACGTCCAGTGCGCCTTCGTCCGCAGCAACGGCACCATGAGCCCGGTCCAGACCATCCGCTTCACGCGGCGCGGCAGGCTCGAGGTGGTGGACGATTGGACGCTGTTCCGTGACGGGGTGGGCTGGGCGGCGCTCCAGATTCTCTCACCCGTCGAGCTGATGTCCAACCAGGCGCCCTTCGAGGTTCGCTCGGGCGGCCACAGGCACATCCAGGTGAGCCTGGCGGCGCACCCGGCCCTCTACAGCGGCCCGCTGCCGGCCCCGATTGACTTCCGCGGCCTCATCGCCGTCAGCCACCCGTGCGTGGTGGACTACTGCTTCGTCCGCAGCGACAACGCGGTCAGCCGTGTCGAGCGCCTGCGGTTCGACCGCCCCGGCGCCCGCGAGGTGCTCCACCGCTGGGCCGTGCCCGCCGAGGGCACCGGCTGGGCAGCCATCCGCATCGTCCACCCGGCTCCAATCGAGTCGGAGCGTGCGGCGTTCGAGGTGCGCTCGCCCGCGCACCACGGCATCCGCGCGGCCCTCGTGGCGGAGCCAGAGCTCCACCCCGGCCCCCTGCCTGCCACGGTGCGGTTGCGGGGCACCATCTGGGCCGGGCGGCCGTGCGAGGTCTCATACTGCTTCGTCCGCAGCAACGGCGAGACGAGTCCCATCCAGTCCGTGCGCTTCTTCCGCCCCGGCGCGCGCGAGGTGCTCGACACGTGGACCCACCACCGCGAGTTCGCGGGCTGGGAGGCCATCCGCATCGTCGCTCCAGTCCAGGTGGAGTCCAACCGCGCGGACTTCGCGGTGAGGCCGAAGGTCCCGGTGGTGACGGTGGAGGTGGCGCTGAGTGCGGAGCCGCCGCGCTACATCGGCCCTGCGCCGGGCACGGTGCTCCTGAAGGCGCTCTTCCGGGCGAGCCGCGCGTGCGACGTCAGCTACGCCTTCGTCCGCAACGACAGCGGCCAGACGCAGCCGCGCCTCCTGCGCTTCGATGGGCCGGGCGCCCGCGAGATCACGTGGCCCCTGCGATTCACCCAGGACTTCACGGGCTGGGCGGCGGTGCGGGTGCTCGCGCCCGTGGCCGTGGAGTCCGCCCAGGTGCCCATCCGAGTTGACATTCGCGCCCCGCTGCACGTGCAGGCAGCTCTTGTGGCTGAGCCTGCGGTGCACCCCGGCCCGCTGCCCGCCACAATCCGCTTCCGAGGCACCATCACGGCCAACCAGCCGTGCGACGTCCGCTATGTCTTCATGTCGCACGATAGCGTCAAGGACATGCCGCGTCTCCTGCGCTTCGACGCCCCAGGCTCGCGTGAGGTCACGGCCAGCCGCACGCTGAACCAGAGCGGGGCCGGGTGGATGGTCCTGCGCATCCTCGAGCCGGTGGCGGGGGATTCTAACCAGGCGGCCTTCGCGGTCAAGGCCGCCCCGCCCGTGGGCGTGCAGGCCACGCTCGAGGCCGTGCCGCCCGTCTACAAGGGCCTCGCCCCCGCGAACATCACGTTCCGCGGCACGATTCGGGCGACCGGGCCTTGCGACGTGAGCTACGCGTTCGTGCGCAGCGACGGGACGCAGAGCGCGCCGCAGGCGCTCCGCTTCCCGCGCGCGGGCGTGCAGACGGTCGAGGAGACCCGCCAGTTCGCGGGCGATGCGAGGGGCTGGGAGCTGTTGCGCATCCTGGCGCCCGCGGCCGGGGACTCGGCCAAGGCGGAGTTCGTGATTGACATCCACAAGAAGGCGCGGGTCGAGGCGAGCCTGCGGGCCGTGCCGCCGCACTACAATGGGCCGGCCCCCGCGACGGTTCGCTTCATGGGCACGGTGAAGGCAGACCAGCCGTGCGACGTTCGTTACGTCTTCGCCCGCAGCGACGGCTCGGCGAGCGCGCCGCAGACGCTCCGCTTCGACGCCCCAGGCTCCCAGGCGGTCGAGGACGTGATGCGGTTCAACGCCGACGCCAAGGGCTGGGTGATGCTCCGCATCCTCGCACCCATCGCCACGGAGTTCGAGAAGGCCGAGTTCGCGGTGAACATCCGCGAGCCCGAGAAGCCGAAGGCCAAAGAGAAGGAGATAGAGAAGCCAAAGGCCAAGGTCAGCGTGGAGCTCGTGGCGGAGCCGCCGAAGTACGAAGGCCCGGCCCCCGGCACCATCACGCTCAGGGGCACCATCAGGGTGGACCAGCCCTGCATCGTGCAGTACGTGCTCGCGCGCGAGGGCGGAGCCACGCCTCCGGCGACGCTGCGGTTCGATGCCGCCGGCGAACGCGAGGTCACGTTCCCGCTCCGGTTCGCCGCCGACGCGAAGGGCTGGGCACAGCTCCGCGTGCTCGCCCCGGAGCGCGAGGAGTCTCAAAGGGTGCCCTACGTCGTCGAGATTCAGGAGCCTGTGAAGGAAAAGGAGAAGCCGAAGGCCAAAGAGAAGGAGAAAGAAAAGGAGAAAGCCAAAGAGAAGGAGCCGCCGCCCGCCGTGGGCGTGGAGGCCACTCTCGACGCCGAGCCCGACAAGCACGTGGGCAAGCTGCCCGTCACCGTCAAGTTCAAGGGCACCATCCGAGTCACCGGCGCCTGCGTCGTCACCTACGTCTTCGTCCGCAGCGACGGCACGACCTCCAACGAGCACACCCTCCGCTTCAACAAGGCGGACGAGAAGAACGTTAACGACAACTGGAGGATTGACAAGGACCTCGCGGGCTGGGCCATGATTCGCGTCACCAGCCCTGTCAAGGCCGAGTCCACCAAGGCCCAGTTCGATGTGCGGCGAGGAGGCAAGTAGGCCCCCGATCGTCATCGTCCGTAGGAAGAAACAAGCGACGGGGGCCGCCGCCTTCATCCACAGGCTTCACTACCTCACCTGGCCTGAGCGGGCGACCCTAGCACAACACGCCACGGATAAGGGACAGAACCGCAGTCCCGAAGGGACAGCAGTGGGTAGCCGGCGGCCTCAGCCGCCGGACTGGGGCGCACGCACAGCCGAGTCCCGAAGGGACGATAGTAGCCCACGGGAGACGGCCCGGCGCGCGTATCTGCCGTCCCTTCGGGACTTCCCTGCTTTTGGCTCACGAGTCCGGCGGCTGAAGCCGCCGGCTACCCACTGTGCTCCCCGTTGGGAGCAAGAGACCGAAGTGCGCGCGATTCAGCCCCCTTTCACGCGTCACTTGATCTCCAGCATCCTCTCAATCGCCCGCCTGGCGGGCGCGGCGACCTCGGGCGGGACAGTGACCTGGTAGGCCATGTCCTCCAGGGACCAGACCATTTTTTCGAGGGTGTTGAGCTTCATATTCGGGCAGTCGGCCAGGGGCGAGGCCTCGATGAAGGCCTTGTCCGGGCTGTCCTTCCGCAGGCGGTGGAGAAGGCCGAGTTCCGTGCCGACGATGATCTGCTTCGCCGTCGTCTCATGGCACCACTTGACCATGCCCGACGTGCTGGCCACGTGGTCGGCGAGGGCGATCACGTCGGCGGTGCACTCGGGGTGGCACACGAAGAGCGCGTCGGGGTGCCGCGCCTTGAGCTCGCGCACGTCCTTCGCCAGGATGTGGTGATGGGTCGGGCAGTAGCCCGGCCAGAGGATGAGCGGGCGGCCGAGCTGCTTCGCCACGTAGTCGCCGAGGCTCTGGTCGGGCACGAAGAGCACCTCGCGGTCGCGCGGGACGGACGCCACGACCTTCACGGCGTTGGCCGAGGTGCAGCAGACGTCGCTCATCGCCTTGACCGCCGCTGACGAGTTTACGTATGTCACCACCACGGCGTTCGGGTGGCGGCCCTTCATCTCGGCCAGCTCGCGGGGCGTGACCATGTTCGCCATCGGGCAGCCGGCGTTCGGGTCGGGGATGAGCACCGACTTGTCCGGGCAGATGATGGCCGCGGTCTCCGCCATGAAGTGGACGCCGCAGAAGAGGATCACGCCGGCGGCCGTCCTCGCCGCCTGCTGCGACAGGCCGAGGGAGTCGCCCGTGAAGTCCGCCGCGTCCTGCACCTCAGGCCGCTGGTAGTTGTGCGCCAGCACCACCGCGTTCCGCTCGCGCTTCAGCTCCCTCAGCCGCTCCAAGAGCTTCTCATCACCCATCCGGATCACTCCTTGCCTTGGCGGTCCACTCGCGCGCATTATAGCAGAGATCATCTCGGGCGGCACAGCTCGTCGCACCGTGCCCGCGCGTAGTCCCTGGCCGAGAACTCGGTGCCAGGCTCCCGCGGGACGATGTAGGGGTCATCCCCGAACAACAGGTAGCTGCGGTCTAGTTCCTCGGCGGTCATCCCGGGCTGATAGGCCGAGGCGAGATACTCGTCCACGACCTTCTTCGCGGCGGCGATGGCGCGTTCGGCCGTCCGGAACCTGCCGAGCTTGTACCGCTCGCTCTCGTCACCGTAGTGGAAATTGTCGTCCACGTAGACCGTGTAGCGCATCTGTGGCCTCTCTTCATGAACGCGCTAGGCTCCGCTCAGAGGCTGCCTGGAGTCCCTGGTGCCGGGCGCGTGATGCGGACCCTGCCGGGTTGGATGACGACGAAGCAGCCGAGAAGTCGGCTGCCTTCGGCCTCAATCAACCGAACGACACTGCTGGCGATGGCCCCTCGGACGGCTCTGGGATAGCGAAGCAAGAGCACGCTGTGGGCGCGGTGGCCGTGGGCGAAGACGAACTCCCCAAAATCCTTGTCCTCCGTCAAGAGGATCCTCTCTCCTGTCAAGGTGAGGCGGAGAATCTCGGGATCGCCGGCGCTTGGGGCGAGCTGGGCGACGGCGAGCACGTCGTGGCCGGCGGCCCGGAGGGCGCGGACGATAGCAAAGTCGCAGCTCTCATCGGCCAGAAAACGCATGGAACTCGCCTCCCATGATCAATCGGTCGAGGTGAGCGCGAGCGTTTCCTCGTGGCTGATGCTGTCGGCGGCGTAGGCGAGCGCGGCGCGGATGTCCTCAGGCGTCAGCCGAGGATAGCCATCCAGCAGTTCCGCCTCGGTCGCGCCCTCGCTGAGCTTGCGAAGAATGAGTTCCACAGGAATCCGCGTCCCGCGGATCACTGGCTTGCCCAGCATGATGTTCGGGTCCACCTCGATCCTGTCTGCTGCTGCCATCATGCGTCCTCCATTCATGCCTGGCTCCTTTCCGGCGCCGCAGGCTCAGTGTCATTGTACCATCTCATGCTGAGGTCCGCACAGCCCGTTGCACCGCGCCCGCGCGTTCAGAATGGCCTGCTCATCCATGCTCGCGTCACCTCCGTGGCAGGAGACTCAGCGGCGGCGGAAGGCATCGAGGGCGGCGTCGTAGACGAGCTTGAGGGGGACGGCGGCGTCGGAGGCGGCGCGGCGGCAATCTTCGTATTCGGGGGCGGCGTGGACGAGGGCTTTGCCCATGTGGCCGACCTTGACGCGAATCTTGCCGTAGCGCGTCTCGACGTCCACGGACTCGCGTCGGAGCTTGCGCCGCGAGGCGCGCGTGCGGCGGATGCCGAACGTGGAGGTCTCGGTGAGGATGATCTGCTCGATGGCGGGCGCCGTGCTCGGCTCGACGATGGCCTGGAGGATGACGCCTGGGCGGTTCTTCTTCATGTGAATCGGGATGAGGAAGGCGTCGAGGGCGCCCGCGGCCAGGAGGCGGTCGAGGACGTAGCCGACTATCTCGCCGCTGAGGTCGTCGAGGTTGGCCTCGATGACGAGCACCTCGTCGGTCTCCTCGGTGGCCTCTTCCTCAGAGGCGACTTCGCCGACGAAGAGGCGGAGGACGTTCGGCGGGGTCTCGCGCGTGGCGGTGCCTGCGCCGTAGCCTACGGCGGTGACGGTCATCAGGGGGCGCGGGCCGAAGGCGTCGGCCAGGGTGGTCAGGAGCGCCGCGCCGGTGGGCGTCGTGAGCTCGCCTTCGACGTCGGTGCCGACGGTTGGGAAGCCTTTGAGCAGCTCGGCGGTGGCTGGGGCGGGGACTGGGAGGCGGCCGTGTGCGCAGGTGACGAAGCCCATCCCTGTGCGGATCGGGCCGCAGACGAGGCGCTCGATGCCCAGGAGCCGCAGGCCAACCACGGCCCCCACGATGTCCACGATGGCGTCCACCGCGCCGACCTCGTGGAAGTGGATTTTCTCGGGTGAGCAGCCGTGGACGCGCCCCTCGGCTTCGGCGAGGCGCTGGAAGACGGCGGAGGCCTGAGCCTTGTCCTCGTCGGGCAGGGTGGAGTGGGCGATGAGGTCGAGGATGTCGGGCAGGTTGGCGTGGGGGTGGGCATCGTCCTGGGCGTGCCCTCGGCTCTTCACCTTGACGTTTGCCTTCGTTGCGGCGATGCCGCCGCGCTGGGTCCTCTGGGCGGTGAGGGTGTAGCCCTCCAGAGGGAGCTTGCGGAGCTCCTCGCGCAGGGCCTTCAGCGGCAGGCCGGCGTCCACGATCGCGCCCAGGAACATGTCGCCGCTCGCGCCTGAAAACGGGTCGAAGTATGCGATCTTCATTAGGGGTACCCTTCAGGGAATCCGTAATGCGTAATCCGTAATCCGTAACCAGAAAAGGCCAAGACAGTGGCGTTACGCAGTCTTCCTTTTCCTGTTACGGATTGCGAATTACGGATTACGGATTCTTCTTCTCCTTGAGGAAGTCGTCGGTGAACTCGACGCTCTTGATGTAGACGAGGGGCTCCTGCTCCTCGCGCTTCTTGTTGGGGGTGCCGGCGGGCTGGCGGTTGTTGTGGCGCTTGTAGAGGAACCAGCTCTCGCGCTTGCCGTCGAGGAGCTGGATGTAGAACTGGCCCGAGCAGTCGCCCGCGGGCTTCTCGCCGTTCGTGAGGGTGAGGGTGGTGACGTATTGGTTCCAGAAGTAGCCGGTGTCGAGGTAGACCATCTCGCTGGAGCCCTGGTTCTTCCAGCGCCAGTCGCGCTCGAAGTTCTCGCTCTCGGGGGCCACGTCAATGCGCTTGAGGTCGGAGAGGAAGTAGTCCTGGTGGGCCTTGGCGGCGCGGTTGAAGACCTGGAGCGGGGCGTCGGCGCGGTGCCACACGTGGCCTTCAAGGACCCGCTTGTCGGAGAAGGTGATGCGCGCCGGGCGGGCGTAGGAGGGGACCTTGGGCTTCTCGCGGAAGGGGTTGACGTGTTCCGGCCTGGGGGCTCCCTTGGCCTTCTCGGAGGGCTGGCCCTCGGCGGGCAGCTCGGTTGGGCGGGGCACGCCTGGCTTGTCCGGCTTGTCCAGCTCACCCTCGGTGGGTGGTGGTAGTGTCGCCTCTTCTTTGGGCTTGGGCTTCGGCTTCGGGTCCTCGCCCTCGCCCGCGGCGGCCAGCGCGGTGAGCATGGCGAACGCACACGGCAGCAATCTCTTCCACATGGCTCAACTCCCGTTCCGGCGAGCTTCGCACGGCGAGGCGCCCGCGCCCGGGGCCGCGCGTCTCGGGCCTGAGGCCCGACAGCAGGAACCGCAGCCCAAAGGCGAGAAGGAAGCCGGCGACGCCCACGGCGAGCCCGGCGACGAGGCACCGCGCCCAGAGCGGAAAGGCCTCGCCCGCCAGGGCGCCCCGCACCCACGGCTGCTCCGGGGCCGCCAGGGTCAGGACCACGCACAGCAGCGTGGTCAGGACGCCCGTCACCGCCCCGGCCGCGAGGGCGCTCCGCACTCTCGCCCGTCCTGCGTCCATGGCCTCTCCTGCCGCGACAGCCGCCTGAATCATACCATGCCGCGCCCAAGGAGTCAACCTGCCCAGAGTTTGCCAGTTGACAGCGCGTCCTGAGCAGGTAGACTTGTGTCCCTCTGGTCCCTGGGGTCCCTGGGGTCCCTGTGGTCCCTTCGGCGCCTTACGTGCCAAGGGACCATAGGGACCACAGGGACCACAGGGACCCCAGGGACCAAAGGGACACCCGAACGGCGTCCAGTGGAGGCGTCAGGAGAAGCAATCATGAGGCTGAGGTTGGCGGCCGGGCTGGTCGTGGCGGCGGCGTGGCGCGCGGATGCGGCTGAGATCGTGCGCGATGGCGTTGCCACGGGCGCGATCTGGCACAGGGGCGACCAGAAGGAGGCCGCTGCCGACCTGGCCGAGTTCGTGGAGAAGATGTCGGGCGCGAAGCTCGAGGCCAAGGCCGCCGCGGAGGGCGAGAGGCCGCCCGCCAACGCCCCGGCAGTCGTCCTCGGCGCGCTGGCGCTCGAGATGGGCCTTCCCAAGCCCCCCGCCACGCCCTCCCTCGACGGCTACTGCCTCAAGACCCAGGGCAACCACTTGCTCTTGGCCGGCGAGGCGCCCATGTCCACCCGCTTCGCCGTCACGCACTTTCTCGAACGCCTCGGCTGCCGATGGTTCATGGCCAACAGGCTGGGCGAGGTCATCCCGAAGCTCAAGTCCATCTCGCTCGACGGCTTCGACGTGAGCGAGAAGCCGGACTTCAAGTACCGCAACGTCTGGGGCTTCGTGCCCAACGCCCGCTCCCGCCTCGGCGGGATGGACCTCCCGAACCGCCACGACTGGGAGCACGTGCCGGCCGACAAGTTCTTCAAGGACCACCCCGAGTATTACGCCCTCCGCGGCGGCCAGCGGCGCCCCAGCGGCTGGCTGTGCACGAGCAACCCCGACATCCCCCGCATCTTCGCCGACGCCTACGTTGCGAAGGCCAAGAAGGGGGTGAAGGCCGACACGATCTCGCCCCCCGACGGCCGCGGCTTCTGCGAGTGCGACAAGTGCAAGGCACTCGACGTGCCCGACTACATCGAGCCCAGCTCGGGCACCATCTCGATGTCCGACCGCTACGTCCGCTTCTTCGACGCCGTGGGCCAGCTCGTCGCGCGGGAGGCCCCTGGCTTCATCCTGAGCTTCTACTGCTACTCCGACTACACGCTGCCGCCGAAGACCGTCAGCAAGGTCGCCGACAACCTCTGCGGCTGGGTCACGACCATCCGCTTCTGCCGAATCCACGGGGTTGACAACCCCCGCTGCGAATCGCGCCAGCGCTACAAGGCCGTCGTCGAAGCCTGGGCCAAGCTCATGCAGACCGCCTGCTACGACTACAACTACAACCTCGCCGAAGTCACGGTGCCCATCTCCAAGATCACCTACCTCAAGGAGAATGTGCCCTTCCTCAAGAAGACCGCCTGCTGGGGGATCAACTTCGAGTCAATGTCCGCCTGGAACCTCTACGGCCCCCACACCTATCTTGCGAGCCGCCTGATGTGGAAGGCCGACGCCGATGCCGACGCGATCCTGGACGACTACTACTCCAAGCTCTTCGGCAAGGCCGCGCCCCACGTGAAAGCCTACTGGGAGCGGATTGACAAGGCCGTCCGCGAGGCCGACGTCCACGTCGGCTGCTTCCACGGCGTCCACGCCATCTGGACCCCCGAGCTGGTCATGAGCTGCGCAGCCGACCTCGACGCCGCGTCCCAGGCCGCCGAGACCGACCCCGAGCGGGAGAGGGTCGCACTCTTCCGCTCCGGCCTTGAGAACGCCAGCTTCTACCTCGGCGTCCGCGACGCCATCAACCGCTGCGACTTCGCCGCGGCCAAGGCGTCCTACGACGCCTGGCTCAAGCACATGGACGACTCCTTCGCCAAGCAGTACAGCACGATGGGCGGCTACAAGCGCGGCTACGCCGAATGGTTCCTCAAGCCCATCATCGAGAGCGGCCTGGCCCGCACGACCGCCGAGCGCAAGCTCCTGGCCCAACTGCCCGACGAGTGGGACTTCCGCTACGACCCCGCCGACGCCGGCGAGAAGGAAGGCTGGTTCAAGCCCGATGCGCCCCCCGAAGGCTGGCGGAAGGTCAAGACCTACTCCGCCACCCTCAACGAGCAGAAGATACCCGAACAACTCACCTGGATGTGGTATCGCACGCGGCTCAAGGCGCCCGACGCCCTTCCCGCCGGGCCGCTCCACCTCTGGTTCGGCGAGGTAGACGGCAGCCCCACAAAGGTCTATCTGAATGGCGAGTTAGCCGGCGAGTTCACCGGCGCCCGCAAGCCCAGCGAGCTCGAGGTCACGGGCAAGCTGGCCGCGGGCAAGGAGAACCTGATCGTGGTGCGGACTGGCCACCTCAGCATCAGCGAGCTCATGCTCGGCGGCATCGTGCGCCCCGGCATGCTCTACTCCGGCCCCAAGCCCGAGCCGGCCGCGAAAGGCCCGAAGTAGTTCCTGTTGCGGAAAGTGGAAGGGGGCTGCTGCCCCAATCACAGGCCAGAGGCCTGTGCCACCAAGCCCCTTGTCTCAGCGGTGGCACAGGCGTCCCGCCTGTGATCGCACTTTCCGCAACAGGAACGAAGTAGTCTGCGCGCTCCGCTGTCGAGCCGAGGCCCGCTCGCGGTCCTTGACTTCCCCTTCGATTCGTGGTATCCATGAATTGGCCCCAGACGGCCGACCGGGAGACCACGGACCCTGCCCTCAGGATGAAGCTGCTCAGGCTTCTGGGGAAAGTCAGGCAGTTCCCGCTCACCGAAGCAATGAGGCAGGTTGCGGGTGAGTACCTGGCGGCAGGCATTTTCAGCCCTGCCCAGATCAACGACGCCCTTCACGTTGCCGCTGCCGTGCTCACCCGCCAAGATGTCCTGGTCTCATGGAACTTCAAGCACCTGGTCAACCGCCTGCGGCGGCTGAAGATCAATGAGCGAAACGTCTCGCTGGGCTTGCCGACAATCGAGATCCTCGCGCCCCCTGAGGTTTGAAGGAGTTCCGTCATGCGGTACTTCAATTTTAAGAAGGTCGCCCGCGAGGCCGGGATTCCCCCCGACGCGCTGGCCGACCTGTGCAAGAGCATTCGCGCAGAGTTTCCAACCGACGACATGATGTACGAGCTCCACGTCCTCCGCGCCTGCATGGGCGTCCGCGACGGCTACGCCAAGCTCGAAGACGTCCTCCCGCAAGAGCCCAGCGCCCTGGCCTCCCGGTGACCCGAGGCCGCTCCGGACATGGCTGGAATCACGTCAGCAGCTCACCTGGATGTGGTCACGGACAAGCTCCTTCCTGGCAAGGACAACCTCATCGCCCTCCGCACTGGCCACCTCAGCATCAGCGAGCTCATGCTCGGCGGCATCGTGCGTCCCGCCATGCTCTACTCCGGCCCCAGGCCCGAGCCGCCCCCAAAGGGCGTCAAGTAGCTCCTGCGCTCCCCTTCGGGCATCCCACGTGACACCCGAGCACTCGCACGCAGTTGTGCTCGCTCAGGGGCACGAACCCACGAAGTAGGGGTGCAGCGAATCTTGACAGAGGCGCGCATAGGGATATAATGAGCGTGGCTCCACGTAGCTGGTGTCACCTGGCGTCTTGTGGGGCAGTCCAAGCCGGTTCGCGGGTCTTGCGGATTGGTTCAGGGGTCGTGGGAAGAGGGTTCTGAAAGTGAAGAAGGAGATCGGGAAGACGGAGTTTCCTGCGGGCGTGCCCTGGGAGCAACTACTCCCTGCGCTCCAGAGCTTCGCGGAACAATTGAAGGCCAAGTTCAGCGCCCATGCCCCGGGCGACCCGGAAGAACAGCTCAGGGCGCCGGTCGAGCATTTCCTCCAGGCCTGCGGCCCACGATATGGCAAGGCGGTCCTGCTCAAAGGCGAATCCCGCTTGCGGGAGCGGTTGGGCAAGGTGGACTACGCGGTCCACGTTGGCAAGCTGCTGACGGGTCACGTGGAGTTGAAGGCCCCGGGCAAGGGGGCCAACCCCGACCACTTCAACCAGGATCACGACCGCGACCAATGGGGGCGCTTCAAGAGCCTGCCCAACCTCATCTATACAGACGGCAACGAGTGGGCGCTCTACCACTCCGGCAAGCTGGACGGCAGGCGGGTGCGCATGAAAGGCGACCTGCGCTCGGAAGGTGCAGAGGCCGTGACCCGGCAGAATGCGAAGGACCTCTTTCAGCTTCTTGCTGCGTTCTTCTCCTGGAGGCCAATAGTCCCGCACAAGCCCAGGGAACTGGCCGAGTTCCTGGCGGACTACTGCAAACTGATCCGGGAGGAGGTCCATGACGCTCTGATGGACGAGAATTCCTCCCTGCACAGCTTGAGGACGGAGGTCCAGGAGCTCCTCTTCCCGGAAGCCACACTGGCGCAGTTCGCCGACGCCTACGCTCAAACGGTCATCTTTGCGTTGCTCCTGGCCCACATGGAGGGCGCTGACGTCCGCGACTTGGGCAGTGCCTACGAGACTCTGGCTTCGGGACACCTACTCCTATCGCGGTCGCTGGAGTTCCTCACGCGCGACAAGCCCCAGGAGGAGTTGCGGCAATCCCTGTCGTTGGCCCAGCGGGTGATCCACGAAGTCGGGCTGAGTACGCTGACGAGTCGCCCGGACCGCCTGATCCACGATTCAACTGAGGAGATTCCGTGGCTGTTCTTCTATGAAGACTTCCTTGCGAAGTATGACCCCAAGATGCGCAAGCAATGGGGCGCCTACTACACTCCGGTCGAGGTTGCCCGCTGCCAGGTGCGGCTGATTGATGAGATTCTGGCAAGGCACCTCGGCCGGAGGATGGGGTTTGTTGAGCCGTTCGTATACACCCTCGATCCGGCAGTAGGGACAGGAACCTATCTTCTCACGGTCTTTGATGAGGCGCTGGAGCGCGTGAAGCGTGAAGAAGGCGAGGGCTCAGTTACGGGCGCCGCGCGCACCGTCGCAGGTAACCTGTACGGCTTCGAGTGGATGGTTGGGCCGTACGCCGTGGCGCAACTGCGGTTCGTTCGTGCCCTGGTCTCGCGCAAGGTGAGCTTGCCCGGCTCGGACCTTGGTATCTACCTTACGAACACCCTCGAGTCGCCTCACCGCAAGCCCCCCACGCCCCCTCTATTCACGGCACCGCTTGACCGGGAGCACAAGAGAGCGCTTCGGATCAAGGAGTTGCACCCAGTTCTCATCTGCCTCGGCAACCCGCCCTACGGCCGGCACGTGGCCGCAGAGGAGGGGAACAGGGCAGTGACCGGCGGATGGGTCCGCCACGGAGACAGCGGCCAGCGAGCCATATTGGAGGACTTCCTCGAACCTGCTCGCAAAGCTGGGCTAGGCCTCCATCTGAAGAACCTCTACAACCTCTATGTCTACTTCGTCCGCTGGGCGCTCTGGAAGGTCTTCGAAAACGAGTGGGCGCCGGGGCCAGGCATCGTCTCCTTCATCACCTGCTCAAGCTACCTCGATGGCGATGCGTTCGTCGGGCTCCGCGAGCACATGCGCAGGCTGTGCGACCATATTGACATTATTGACCTGGGCGGCGAGGGGCGCGGCACCCGCAGAGACCAGAACGTCTTCGCCATCCAGACGCCTGTCGCCATCTTCATCGCCTGGCGCAAGGCTAGGCGTAAAGGGGATACGCCCGCGAGGGTGCGCTACACACGCATCGAGGGGACACGCAAGGAGAAACTCGCGGCCATTGACCGCATCAGGTCGGACAAGGACAAGAACCTCAAGTGGCAGGAGTGCCCCAGCTATTGGCAAGCGCCCTTCAGGCCAGCCCCGAAGGGTGACTTCACCAGGTGGCCGCTTCTTGCGGACCTCTTTCCGTGGCAGCATTCGGGCGTCATGGCCGGCAGGACGTGGGTGATTGGTGAGTCTGGTGCTCTCCTCGGCGAGCGCTGGGAAGCCCTGGTTCAGGCATCCTCCATAGAGCAACGACGCAAGCTCTTCAAGGAATCCCCGACAGGTAGGAAGATTGGCGACAGACCAGCACAGTTGCCGCACCAGAGCGCGGTTGCGTGTAGTGTAGGCGAGCTCTCTCCGCCCACCCCTACCCCGGAGGTAGTCCAGTTTGGCTTCCGGTCCTTCGACAGGCAGTTCATACTTGCAGACAACCGGCTGTTGGACAGGCCGGGCCCGGACCTGTGGCACGCCCATGGTGATAGACAGATCTGTCTCAACACGCTTGTCAATCACCCACTAGGGACCGGCCCAGCATTGTCGGTCACGGGACATCTGCCCGACAAGCACTTCTTCCGTGGTTCCTTTGGGGGCAACGGTGTCATTCCCCTCTATCGCGACCCTGGGGCGATGCAGGCGAATGTCCAGCCTGGGTTGACCGGTCTGCTCTCCGGCGAGTACACGCGCGCCGTTGAGCCGGAGGACCTCGCGGGCTATGTGTATGCCATGCTGGCCCAGCCGGAGTACACCTCGCGCTTTGCCAGCGAGCTGAGCAGTTGCGAGGTGCGCGTGCCGCTGACGAAGAGCGGCAAGCTCTTCCTCCGGGCCGCGGAGTTCGGCAAGCGCCTCATCTGGCTGCACACCTACGGGGAGCGGATGACGTGCGCCGCCCGGCTCCTCCGTGGAATCCCCACCGGGCACGCCAAGTGCCAGGTGGACGTTCCCGGCACAGACGATCAATACCCCAGCGAGTTCAGGTATGTGGAGACAACGAAGACGCTCTTCGTCGGCGCGGGTCGCTTCGCCCCCGTCGAGCCGGCGGTCTTCGACTTTGAGGTGTCCGGGCTGAAGGTCGTCAAGTCCTGGCTCGGCTACCGCATGCGCGAGCGTCGCGGCAAGAAGTCGTCGCCTCTTGACGACATCCGCCCGCGCGTCTGGACCCACGAGTTCACGCGGGAACTGCTCGAGCTTCTCTGGGTTCTGGAGCAGACCGTTGAGGGCTACCCCGAGCAGAAGAAGCTCCTGCTAGAGGCGCTCGACGGGCCGCTCTTCACGGCCGACGAACTCCCTCCCGTCCCCAGCGAGTCCCGCCGAGCGCCCAAGGTGATGCGTTCCACAGGCCACCACCAGAACAATCTGTCGTTCGGCTGATGTCGGGTGTTTGGCTGTCACCTCTCCAATCCTCAAGCTACCCAGTGCCCGCCCACCCGCCTTGTTCGCGAGCGGGGTTCGCCAAGCGGCGGTGGCGGCTCAGGAGCCATTCTACGAAGTGCAGCCGCTGAGTCAAGGGCATCCGCCCCACCGGGGATGCGTCCGGATCGCCAAAGCGCCCATACCGGATCAACTGTCGAGGAGAG
>Ga0194110_10003472_pt1 | contig 19453 bp, 16 predicted proteins | sample TA2Kig1200mmetaG_FD_146192 | JGI IMG/M metagenome (GOLD analysis project Ga0194110, IMG submission 146192) | Freshwater microbial communities from Lake Tanganyika, Tanzania - TA2015032 Kigoma Deep Cast 1200m | ecosystem: Environmental > Aquatic > Freshwater > Lake | place: Tanzania: Lake... | reverse complement strand
TCTTCAAGAGTTAGTAATTAATTAGTTCAGCATATTAATTTATAATTTATCATTTAACATTTCTAATTGAATTATGGATCAAGGATTAGATCAACGACTGTTTGATTTTGCAATTAATGTTATTCTGTTTATTAGAAAGTTGCCACATGGGAAGGAATATGATGTCATTAAATATCAATTAACAAAATCAGCAACTTCATCAGGGGCTAATTATGAAGAAGCTCAAGCTGCATCATCGAAACTTGATTTCAAAAACAAAATTAATATCTCTCTAAGGGAAATGAGAGAGTCTAGTTACTGGTTAAAAATAATCGAAAGAATTTATCCAAGTGATAAAGAGCTTGATCAACTTAAAAAAGAGTCAGAAGAATTAAAGAAAATTCTTGGCTCGATTAGTTCAAAATTCAAACGATAGTTTTACAATTTCTAATTTTCATTTTGTAATTTTTAATTTGGAATTGATTACTCTTAATTTTTCGTTTTGTAATTTTTAATTTGAAATTGATTACTCTTAATTTTTCATTTGTAATTTTTCATTTGAAATTGATTACTCTTAATTTTTCGTTTTGTAATTTTTAATTTGGAATTGATTACTCTTAATTTTTCATTTGTAATTTTTAATTTGGAATTGATATATGTCTATAAAACGCGCTCTCATCACCGGCATAACCGGTCAAGATGGAAGTTATCTAACTGAAATCCTGCTCGAAAAAGGTTATGAAGTTCATGGGATTATTAGAAGAAGCAGTTCTTTTAATACTGCAAGGATTGATCATCTTTACGATAATCCTGATATTTATTATAAAAAACTATTTCTGCATTATGGCGACCTAGTTGATACAAGTAGTCTTAACAGAGTATTAGAAAGAATTGAGCCGGATGAAATTTACAATCTTGCTGCCCAAAGTCACGTCAAAGTATCTTTCGAAATACCAGATTATACTGCTCAAGTTGACGCACTTGGCACTTTACGTTTCTTAGACGCTATTAGAGAAGTCGGATTAAAACAGGTCCGATTTTACCAAGCATCGACAAGTGAACTATTTGGCAAAGTTAAAATTAGTCCTCAAAATGAATCTACACCTTTCTATCCAAGATCTCCCTATGGAGTAGCAAAACTATATGGTTACTGGATAATCGTAAATTACCGGGAAGCATATAATCTTTTCGCTTGTAATGGTATACTATTCAATCATGAATCTCCCCGTCGTGGGGAGACTTTTGTAAGTCGTAAAATTACACGTGCAGCCTCAAGAATTGTGACTGGTTTACAAAAAGTATTAACTCTTGGTAATCTTGAAGCAAAAAGGGATTGGGGTTTTGCTCCGGAATATTGCGAAGGAATGTGGAAGATTCTCCAGCACGAAAAAGCAGATGATTTTGTCCTTGCAACAGGAGAGACCAATACTGTGCGTAAGTTTGTTGAATTAGCTTTTGGCGAACTTGGAATAATGATAGAGTGGAAAGGCAAATCAGCGGATGAGTTTGGTAGGATTAGTGAGATAAATATTGAGAGAGCAATTGATCTCCTGGATCAAACTAATGGAATAAAAAAAAAAGACACATTATATAAGAGTAGACTTAAAACAGGTGATGTGGTTGTTCGTGTTGATAAAAATTATTACAGACCAACAGAAGTTGATTTATTAATCGGAGATTCATCTAAGGCAGAGAAATTACTTAGTTGGAAAGCACAAACAAATTTAAATGAGCTTGTTCATATCATGATGAAATCAGATTTAAATAAAGTTTTAGTGAGAGGTTTTTAGTGGACAGTTTATTAAACAGGTGGCATTTTTCATGTTCTATTCTCAGACTGAAGCATGTAGAGAGCCATGAAGTATATTCACTCTCGCAAACTCTATTGCAATGGAGCACGTCTTAAATTGAGATGGTGTAACATATTGTAATGTAATAAGTTAGAAGTACAATAAATTATGCTCCGACTATTGGAGCACGCCTCGTAATCAGTACATTTTTTACACGCCCGTTACTTAGTGACGGGCTTTTTTGTTTCTAGTCGAAATGAAAAAATAAATTGATTCAGTAGATTTCTTATTAATTTTCACCGATCAATTTTAAGTCCTAAAAATATTAAACTCAAGATAATAAGTGCGGCAGTCAAGGGAAGTGTGACAATAAGAATTATGGGGTCCTTGTCATAAAACTTCACATCACGAAAGATCCAAAGAAAAATTGGGAATTGAATCATTATGGAATTTATAATGAAAAGTATCCAATAATAACTTCTCCGCATTAGATATATACCATATCCAAGGATTAGATAAATAACAATTTGAAATCCAGGCTCAAATGCAGAAATTGTTTTACCAAGTCTCAAGTAGTGTAAAATTAATATACCATCTATTATTACTGAAAGAGTGATAAGTGCCAATACAACATTTGTTATTTTTTCTTTTGTCATCAAAGTGGATTCAATTTACAGAAATGCTCTGAAAGTATAAATGTTTCAAAATATGTGCTTTTTCATTATCATTGTAATGAGAATTCAAAATAGAAGTAATAATTATCAATTCTTAATTATACATTTTTAATTTTATTGATGTGGGGTTGTAGCTCAGCTGGGAGAGCGCTTCGTTCGCAACGAAGAGGTCGGGAGTTCGATCCTCCTCAACTCCACAAATTTTGGTCAGGTTTACTCGACTTGAATTTACCCAACTCCGTCAGGTCCGAGAGGAAGCAGCGGTCAGTAAATTTCTCGTGTGAGTATTCCCTGACCTTTTTTTATTTAAATATTTTTGGAGTGATTAAGAATTCCAAAATCCCTGCACCAATTCGAGGTTCGCCTTCAAAAACGATTTTTGCGATTCCACCTTTTTTAAATTGTAAATTCACAGCACCGCAAAGGTCTGATAATATTTGAGACATATCAGGTTCATGTCCAATTAAGGCAACTTTTTCATGTTCGAATAGAATATTTTCCAATAAAGTTTTTGCGTTGCATCCAGCTGCTAAGGTATTGTTAATTTCAAAATCGCACTCGTTTATCATATGATGGAGAAATATTTCTGCAGTTTGTTTCGCTCGAACCAATGGACTTGAATAAATTTTATCAAATGTAATTCCGAGATCATTCAGCCGAAGTGCGATTGACTCAATTTTGCGTCTTCCTTTTACAGTTAGCTCCCGGTCAAAATCCCGTCCACTCTCAGATTTTACTTCAGCTTTACCATGACGAATCAGATATAGATTCATTTTCATTCCAATAATTGTTCATAAAAAATATTGAGATCATAATTTCTGTTTATCCAGTTATGAATTTTTAATCTGTCTGCTGCTTGAATTGAAGTTAAGTTCAACGGAGGAATATAGTATTGACTATTTGGTATTAGTTGTAAATTGCCGATGGATATTCCAGGATGCGAAATGTTATCTTCAGATATGATCATTTTATCTGTTTCTCTAATGAGAACTCTCCCTGAATATAAAAGACCTAAATTTCTTTCCGAAAGAATTGCTATCTCTTTTTTAGAAGGAGAAATAAACCGATCGATGTCATCTGTGAATGAAATTATTCGTGCATTGTTTTCAGAATGCACCATGATTACAGTTCCGATTTCCACGTTATCATATACCTTTTGGCAATCTTCTCTTCCGACTCTAACACAGCCATGAGATGCAGCACGTTTTCCTAGAGTGCGATAATATGCGGAGCCATTTAGAGCGTGAATTCCAATTCCATAGTTGAATCCCATCCAATTAAGAAGCAGAGTGCTGTCAAATTGGGTTGAATAAACTTTTTTCGATTTATATTGAATAACAAAAATACCCTCATTTGTAATAACACCCTCTTCGATATTTGGATTTCCGGTTGAGCACAAATATTCGAATGTCCTTCCATCTCTAAAATGATGTAATAGTCTTTGCGTTTTAAGATTAACTGTCAAATATGAATCTTTTGCTGTAAAAATTGTGTCGAGAATATTTGACAGCTTAATTCTAATAAATGGTCGACTTTGAAAACTTGAATTTGATTTGGAATCTGAAATTGAATTTGAATCGCTTAATGAACCAATTCCTATTCCAACTATCAAAACCACGATGGAAGTCAGTAATATTTTTAGTGATACAAGCATATTCATTTTGAAAAATAGGCAATAATTTTTTGCGTCGAAGACTTTCCAATAATTTCCGAAATCTTTTTCATCGATGAATTTTTAATATTTTCAACACTCCCGAATTTCGTCAATAGTTTTTCTGCTGTTTTATTACCGATCCCTTCAATTGAAAGCAATTCTGTTCGAAGAGTTCTCTCATCCCTTTTTTTTCTATGAAACGTGATCGCAAAACGGTGTGCCTCATCTCGGATTTGCTGGAGAAGTTTTAGAGAGGAAGAAGTTTTCGGGATTAAGATAGAATCTTTTTCATTCGGGATAAAAATTTCTTCTAGACGTTTTGCTAAGCCAATTATGGGAATATTTGTTAAACCTAATTTCTTTAACACCCTAACTGCGGATGATAGCTGTCCTTTCCCACCGTCGACCATAATCAAGTTTGGCTGCTTTTTGTTCTCAGCTAATACACGGCTGTAGTGCCTCTCGATTACTTCGGCCATACTTCTGAAATCATCAATCCCTGAATTATCTTTAATAATAAATTTACGATATTCACTTTTTTTCGGTTTACCATTTTCAAACACAACAAGAGATGCAACTGTTTCCGAACCTTGGAGTGTTGAAATGTCAAAACACTCAATTCTTGCTGGAATGTTTTTCAAAAAAATATCTCTCTGAAGAGATTTCAGTACGTAAGAAATTTTTCCATCCTTTTTTAATCTCTGTAGTTTTATATCATTCAATTCGAGTAAAGCATTCTGATAACACATGTTTAGTAGTGACTTAATATCCTGGCTATCATCAGCAGTTAAAATTATTGTTTCGAGCTTTGATTTGTTTTTGAGATAAATTTCAAGCGCTGAGATGTCATAAGGTTCATTTTGAACAACAATATTTTCTGGAATTTCAACAAAATCTGAATAATAATTTTTTATTACTGATGAGTATATTTCTCCCATTGAAGTTTCAATTGGATAGCTGAAAATAAACTTCTTTTTACCAACTAATTTTCCATTTCGAATATTAAATATTGCAGCAACAGCATCTGGAATATCTGCAGCGATTGTTATTACATCTTTGTCCGAGTAATCTGAACTCACAACTTTTTGAGAGTTTGAATAAACTTGCAGTGCGTCAATTTTACTTTTAATTTCCGCTGCTTTTTCATACTTAAGTTCTTCGCTGAAGGTATTCATTTCGCTATGAAGCTCATTGATGAGCGAATCGATTCTTCCCCGTAACACTTTCTCAACCTGATTTATCATTTTTCGATATTCAGTTTTTGATATTAATCCTTCACAAGGTCCGTCGCATTTTTGAATGTGATAGTCAAGACATATTTTAATTTTCTTTTTCCGAATAACTTCATCATCGATATGATATTTGCAGCTTCTTATCTTAAACACATCACGAAGAATTTTTAGAGCAAATTTCATTGTCTTTACATCAGTATATGGCCCAAAATATTTTGAACCGTCATTAATGATTCTTCGGGTAGGGAAAACTTGTGGATAATCTTCATTTGTGATGACTATGTATGGAAATGATTTATCATCTTTTAGGTTGATGTTGTAGCGAGGTTTGTGTTGCTTGACTAAATTTGATTCCAAGATTAAAGCTTCAATTTCATTATCCGTTACGATTACTTCTAAATCAGAAATTTTATTAACCATCACTTCAGTTTTTGCGGATAATGGAGCCGAAGTAAAATAACTTTTAACTCTATTCTTAATGTTTTTCGCTTTACCGATGTAAATTATTTTTCCGCCAGCATTTTGAAAAAGATAAACCCCAGGTAAGGGAGGTAAGTTTTCAATCTTATTTTTTAACTCAGAACTCATTTTGAATTAAATATTTTGAAAAGAAAAACCAATTAGATTGACATGAATTGTTTTTTTAGAAGTGTTTTCAAAAATAATTTATTTTGCTTGTGTGATTGTTTTACCATCAAGAATTTGATTTTTGGCGATAACAACAATGCCTGAATCTGTAACTGTAAATTTCTTTTTATCTTCATCGAGATCAAATCCTATTTCATAATTCTCCGGAACTTTAACATTCTTGTCAATGATTGTTCTTCTAATCCGCGCATGCCTGCCGACACTTACGTTATCCATTATGATTGAATCAGTCACATAAGAATAGCTGTTAACTCTAACGCCTGGACCAATTATTGAGCGCTCCACTAAACCACCACTTACGATCGAACCATCGCAGATGATTGAGTTTAAAGTTCTTCCAACTCTTTCTCCTTCGTGTGATATAGTTTTTGCTGGTGGGTATTGCGATTGAAAAGTTCTAATGGGCCAATGCCTGTCATAGAAATTGAATTCAGGTGTAATATGAATCAAATCGATGCTTGATTCATAATAGCTGTCAATCGTACCGATATCTCGCCAATAAATTTTAGATTTTTTGTTTTCATCTTCAAACGGAAAAGATAAAATTTTCATTCTCTCTCTAATCATGTAAGGGATTATGTCTTTGCCAAAATCATGAGATGAATTGGGATTATCATTGTCGCGATCAAGAATTTCATTTAATTCCTTTGCATTGAAGACATAGACGCCCATATTCACCCATGAAAATCCCTGTTCTCCAGGAATTTCGATTGGTGTTCGCGGTTTTTCTTGAAAATCTATCACCCAATTGTTTTCATCGGTGACAAGTACTCCGAATCTGCGAGCATTTTCTTTGGGATATTTAATTGAAGCAATCGTTAAAGTGGCATCGTTCTCTATATGGTGCTGAACCATTTTCAAGTAATCCATTTTGTAGATATGGTCGCCGCTAAGAATCAATATCCAGTCTGCCTTATCAGGTTTTATCAGGTTTTGATTTTGGTGTATAGCATTTGCAGTACCCAGATACCAATCTCCTGACATTTTCAGCTGAGGAGGAACGCTGTAAATAAATTCACCTAGTTCTGATTTGAAGATGTTCCACCCCTCGTACAAATGTTGATTTAGCGAATCGGATTTGTATTGAGTAAGTACATAGATTTTTCTGAAACCTGAATTCAAACAATTTGAGAGTGGAAAATCGATGATCCTGTATTTTCCTCCAAATGGTACAGCAGGTTTACTTCTGTAAATCGTAAGAGGATAGAGACGTTCGCCTTGACCTCCCGCTAAGATCATCGCAATCGTGTTCCTAAGTATAGTCGAAGCAGCTATTAGCATATTTTTCTCCCTAATACAAACTATAAATTAATTTGCTCTTTAGCAATATGGATTTGGTTGGATGAAATTCTTTTATTAAAATTACATTAATTGAATAATGAATTTTACGTCGATTAAAAAAATTGCTTTCCTTTGTGGTATAAATTTGCTGATATTCTTTTTGATTTTATCCACCGATGATTATTTTTCAAATCTACCTTTTGTAGTTCGAGATATTATTGGCTTTGGGAACAACAGAATTCAAGAAAAAATATTTCTTAGAAGTTATGAAAATAATTTTGAGCCAACACAAACTCTGTTTGACGTTCATAAAGTTAATTTAAGAATTCAAGTTTTTCCAGAAAGCAAGTTTATTATCGGTCGAGTGCATTTCAAGATTCGTGTACTTAAAAGTTCTGATAGAATAGTTTTCAATTTATTAGATAATTTAACAGTGGAAAACGTTTTTACTGAGGGAAAAGAATCAATTTTTTTTCACCTGGATAATAAAATTGAAATTTTGTTTGAAGAAAAATTGAGCCAAAGAGAAATCTTAGAAATAGAAATTAATTATCGTGGAGAACCACGCGACATTGGACTGGCTGGATTTGATTTTGTTGAAGGAACGCAACGATTCTATTCATTGAGTCAGCCGAATTTTGCTCAATCCTGGTGGCCCTGCAAGGATGATCCTTCCGATAAATTCTTAGCTGACATTGAAATAATTGTTCCAAATAAAACCGTCGGAGTATCAAATGGGAAATTAGTGGACATTGTTCAGTTTGCTCCAAATTGGCTGTCTTATAAATATGAAGTTAGTTATCCAATTTCCAGTTATTCACTTTCAGTTTCTGGTGCGGATTATAAAGAGTTTGAAAATAGCTTTATAAGCATTTCTGGGAAAAACATTCCATTAAGATATTTCGTATCTGAATCTAAATTGAACAATGCTAAAAAAGATTTTGAAGTTATTCCCCAAATGATGACCGCATTTGAAAATTTATTTGGCGAATATCCATTTCAGAATGAACATTATGGTATCGTGGAATTCGATTGGAAATTTGGAGCAATGGAACATCAAACGATGACAAGTATCGGCTCAAATTTTATAACTGGTTTGAAACTTTATGATCGATTATTGGCTCACGAACTGGCTCACGAATGGTTTGGAAATTCTGTAACACCATTCAATTGGAAAGAAATTTGGTTGAATGAAGGATTCGCTACTTATGCATCATACATCTATTTGGAGCAAACTGGAAAAAAGATAAATTTAAACTCCAGACAATTATTTTATGGTCCGGTTTATGACCCGAATGGATTTTTATTCGGGAATACAGTATATGAAAAAGGTGCTTGGATCCTCCACATGCTGAGACGGAAAGTCGGCGATGAGAATTTCTTCAAATCACTTCGGAAATACTACGAAGCAAATAAATATAGTAATTCATCGACTACCTCATTAAAAGATATTTTTGAATCAACTTGTAGAGTCGATTTGACGAAATTTTTTAATCAGTGGATTTATTCTTCAGTTGAAAAACCTTTTTATACTGTTTCTTACTCAACATCTAAGCGTAATAACGATTATATTTGTACAATAAATATCGAACAGACTCAGCCAAGGTTAATATTTGAAAACGATATTGAGATTAGATTAATATTAGAAAATAAGATGAATCTGAAACATATATTAGTAAACAATACGAAAAAACAAATTGTGTCTCTCATTATAGATTCACCAGTTATGGATTTAGTAGTTGATCCTGAAAATGATTTGCTAAAAGAAGTTATCTACAGGAAGTTTAGTGACTGACGAGAAACCATATTATTTTATTTCTGATCTTCATTTTGGTTTTCGTTCATATGCCGAAGAACGAGAGCAAATTAGGTTTTTTGAAAATGTTTGTGATGAGATCATTCGAGTTAGAGGTTATTTAGTAATTCTTGGGGACCTTTTCGATTACTGGTTCGAATATAAAACCGTTGTTCAAAAAAATTTTCATCGTATTTTAACGAAAATTGAAGATATTTCAGATGCGGGACTGAAAATATTCTATTTATCTGGCAATCATGATTTTGCTCACTTGGGCTATTTCAAAAATTCATTTGGTATTGAATTATCGGAGCAGTCAATAACCTTCGAGTTAAGAAAGAAAAAATTTTTTTTAGCTCATGGTGACGGCTTAGTAAAAAATGACTTCGGATATCTTTTACTAAAATCAATTTTTAGAAATAAAATGCTGCAAAAATTGTATTCAAAAATTCATCCCTCAATTGGCGTGAAATTGGCAAGTGCATTCTCAAGAAAGTCACGTCACTATACCGATGGGAAAAATTATGGAACTATTGATGGTTTATCTGAGTTTGCCAAACAAAAAATTGAGGAAGGTTTTAATTTTGTAGTGCTCGGACATTCTCACGAACGAAAATTCGAACGGTACAATGACGGCTACTATATCAACTTGGGTACATGGCTTAAGCAGCCATGTTATGGACTGTATTCAAATGGAGAATTTAAAATAATCGATAAAGAGAATGGCTAAGAAAAATTTTTCAAGAGAAGAACTTCAAAAATATTTCACTGATCCAAAATACCGTAAAAATAATTCGAAGGGTTTTATTAGTCGTCATAAAAAGTTTTTTATTTTCAGCGGAGTTGTGATCCTAATTTTATTTATTGCTTTATCTGTATATGTTTTCATGGGTTTACCTTCATTTGAAGAACTTGAAAATCCGCGTCCATCATTGGCATCGAATGTTTACTCGTATGATGGGCAATTGCTTGGACAATTTTTTATTCAAAATAGAATTGAAACTCATATCGATTCACTTCCCAAACATTTAGTAAATGCATTAATCGCAACTGAGGACCGTAAATTTTATTCGCATTGGGGAGTTGACTTAGATAGGTTTGTTAAAGCTATTGTAAAAAATATCATAACTCTTTCTAAAAAAAGCGGTGGTGCAAGTACAATTACACAACAGTTAGCCAGAAACTTATATCAACTGGTTGAGCGAGAAGAAAATCTGCTCGATATCGCTTTGCGAAAAGTAAGAGAGTGGATTACAGCTGTTCAAATCGAAAAAACTTATACTAAAGATGAAATCCTAGTAATGTATTTTAATATCGCCTATTTTGGAAGGGGGAGTTACGGTATTGAATCAGCTGCCAGAAATTTCTTTGGAAAGCCTGCGAGCAAGCTTAATCTGCAAGAATCTGCACTGCTTGTTGCAATGCTGCGAAATCCTTGGTATTACGATCCAATCAGAAATCCAGAAAATTCATACTCACGAAGAAATCTGATTTTAAGAATCATGAATGAACAAGGATTCACAACTGAGGATAAGTACCAAGCTGCAATATCGGATAACATTCGTTTAATGAAAACTTCTGAGTTCACAAAATCAGCAGCTCCTCACTTCTTGGAGTATGTACGGCAGCAGTTGATTCAAAAAGCTGAAAAATATGAAGTTGATATCTATCGTGATGGTTTAAATATTTTTACAACCATAGATTTCAATATGCAAAAGCATGCTAACGAAGCAGTTGCTGAGCATTTAAAAGAATATCAACCATTATTCGATAAAAGCTGGACGTGGAATAATAAATCTGATCTTATTAAATCAATTCTTGAGAAGGGGATAAAAAACCATCCAAGTTATCTTTCGGCTTCAAATGAGAATGAAAAACAAAATATTGCTTCACGACTAAGGACAGATCAAAGATTTATTGACTCACTAAAAAAAGTTGCGCAGACTATAGAAGCCGGCTTCATTGCAATCGAGCCGCGCACAGGGCACATACGTGCGATGGTAGGCGGAGCAAATCATGATTTCATGTATGGATTAAATCACACAACTCAAATTAAACGGCAGCCAGGTTCGGCATTTAAGCCAATAATTTACACTGTGGCGATTGATAATGGTTATCCGCTTGCAACTGAAGTCTTAAATGAACCGATCACACTCGAAATTGGCAATCAAACTTATTCTCCAAGAAATTCGAATGATGAGTATGGCGGATATTTGAGTTTTCGAAAAGGTCTTGCAGGTTCAGTAAATATGATCTCTGTCAGACTAATTAGTGAAGGAATGGCTCCATTGCATGATATTCCAGTATACTCGAAGAGATTAGGAATAAAAAATACTATTCAGCCATTTTATTCAATTGCGCTCGGAACTTCGGAGGTTACTCCACTTGAATTAACTACGGCGTACTCTACGATCGCGAACAAAGGAGTTTTCATCGAGCCAATTGGGATATTAAAGGTTGAAGACAGAAATGGATTATTACTTGAAGATTTTAGAACATACGCACATGAAGCTCTCTCACAAGAAACTGCCTACTTAGTAACAGATTTGATGCAGGGTGTAGTGGATGGCGGTACTGCACAAGGTGTAAGAAGATTTTTCCATCTTCCTGCAGCTGGCAAAACTGGAACTACTCAAGATTTCGCTGATGCATGGTTTGTTGGCTTTACACCAAGCCTATGTGCTGGAGTTTGGGTTGGATTTGATGATCAGCGTGTAAAATTCACCGGTTGGTATGGACAAGGTGCAAAAGCTGCAGCTCCAATTTGGGGCAGGTTCATGCAGAAGGTTTATGATGATAAAAGAATTGGTTTAATTCCGGAATATTTCGATCAACCTGAAAATATTACCACCGTAACATTTTGTGAAAAATCATTACAGCAAGGGATCCCGAAACTCGCAAATGAAAACTGTCCAGTAAAAATAACGGATGTTGTAAATTCTAAATTCAATCCGGAAATGTGTGATATTCATACAACCGGCGGATTCACACCGTTGAATGTAGACACTACATCTATTAAAATTGATTGGTAAAATATTAATTCATCGCTTTGCGTTAGCTGAAAGTCAAATTAGTTAGTTAATAATCATAAATTCTGTTCGTAAATCGTAATTTGAAATTTATTATCTTTGCACAGGATCTATTCAAAATATTTGCCGAAGTGGTGAAACTGGCAGACACGCTACGTTCAGGGCGTAGTGAGCATTCGCTCGTAGGGGTTCAAATCCCCTCTTCGGCACAAAAGCCTCACATAGTTTTTCCTGAATAAAATGGCTTTCGATTTGAAATATTCTTATGACTATTGTAAAAAAATTGCCGTCAGTCATTATGAAAATTTTCCTGTTGCTTCTCTGTTAATACCTTCTGAAAAAAGAAAATATATTTTTGCTGTATATGCATTTGCTAGAATTGCAGATGATATCGCTGATGAGGGTAGTGAGTTGTTCGAAAAAAGAATTGCTGAATTAACTTTATATAAGAATGATTTCATTCAGAGATCGAATGTGGAAAATTATCTTCACTTCCCGGCAGTATACGACACAATCGAGAAATACAATCTGAGTGAAATCCTCTTCACAAACTTAATTGAAGCCTTTATTCAGGATAATGAAAAATTTGAATACCAAAATTTCGCAGAGGTACTCGAATATTGTAAAAAATCTGCGAATCCAGTTGGTCGAATTGTCCTGCAGATTTTTGATCATCATGATCAAGAAATGTTTCGATTGTCTGATTTGATTTGCACGGCTCTGCAATTGACAAATTTCTGGCAGGATCTTTCTATTGATTTAAGGAAAGGACGATGCTATTTACCTCAAGATGAGATGCAACAAAATCAAATCTCTTTTAATGAATTGAAAAATACTGACTTATCTCCGGCATTGAAAGATTTACTAAAAATTCAGATAGACCGAACAGGTGAAATGTTTGATGAAGGGCAGAAACTTATTTTGCATCTTAAAGGTTTATTGAAATTAGAGATAAAGTTGACTATTCTTGGTGGTAAAAGTATTCTTAGAAAAATAAAAAAATTAGATTACAATATCTTGCTGCGACGTCCAAAACTAAATATTCTAAATAAAATATTTCTTTTTATAAAAATGCTTTTTGTTTAATACTAAATGAACCAGAACTCAGAAAAAAATAGTTCATTGCTTAAAGAAATCGAAATAATTTGTCAGCGAAAAAGCAACAGCAATTTTTATTATACATTTCTACTTCTTCCTAAGATAAAGAGGGATGCACTTATTACTGTTTATAAATTTTGCCGTGTAACAGATGATATTGTTGACCTTGATGGAAGCGACAATAGACACAAATCTGAGCTATTGAATTACTGGAGATCCGAATTGGAAAAATCTATTGTATCAAAATCCGATGTAGAAATTCTCAATGAAGTTGCCTCAGTCATAAAAAAGTTTAATATACCCATAGCTCATTTTGAGGAATTAATTAGTAGTGTAAAAAAGGATATTGAACCGATACGTTTTCAAACTTTTGATGAACTTTACAGTTATTGTTATGGTGTGGCATCAACTGTTGGACTGATCTCCATTGAAATCTTTGGATACAAGGAAGAAAAGACGCGAGCTTTTGCTATAAATCTTGGAATAGCAATGCAATTAACAAACATACTTCGGGACTTGAAAAGCGATTCAGAAATTGGCAGATTTTATCTACCAAAAGATGAGCTTCTGCAGTTCAATTATTCTCATGAGAAATTGTTGAAAAAAACTTGTGATGATAGTTTCAATAAGCTGATCGATCATCAAGTGAAAAGGGCAGAGAAATACTACATATCGGCTGGTGAATATTTAAAGACAACTGATCGGAAAAACTTATTTAGTGCAAGGGCAATGGGATTGATCTATCTAAAACTGTTGAAGAAAATAAAAAAGAATAAGTGTCAAGTATTGAAAACCAAGATTAAAATATCCCACATGCAAAAAATATTTCTGACTCTTGCAGTGTGGATTAAGTATAAAGTTGTTTACTAATGAAAAGTGTTTGCGTAATTGGTGGCGGTATCGCTGGACTTTCAGCGGCGGTATTTTTAGCAGAAGAAAATTTTAATGTAACACTTTTTGAGAAAAGGCAATCTCTCGGAGGGAGACTTTGTTCATATTTCGACAGAACATTGAATTGTTATTTTGATAACGGGCAGCACTTGTTGATTGGAGCATACGACTCTACTTTTTTGTTTCTGGACATAATCGGAGCTAAAGAGAATTTCAAATTTCAATCCAGGCTTCGAATACCTTTCCTTTTACCAAACGGAAATGAGACTCTTTTTCAATTACCTAAACAAAATAATAAACTGAGTGCAGCTTTATCCTTCTTGAATTTAAAAACTCTCTCCATCTTGGATCGCTTCAAGATCATCAGTATGTTATATAAGTTGCAAAGAATTGATTCCGATGAGTATCTCGAAAAAAGTGTCGTAGATTTTTTAACCGAAAATAATCAATCAAAAGTTTCGCAAGAAAGATTTTGGAATATAATTGCAATTTCAACTCTTAATTGCTCACCTTGTGATGCTTCGGCAAAAATGTTTATCGATGTACTTAAGGTAATATTTCTTACGGGGACACAAAAATCGATTTTGGTCATTCCCAAAATTGATCTATCAAATTCGTATGTCACCCGCTGTATTGAATATTTTAATAAAAAGAAATGTACAATCAATATTGGAGAAGGAATAGAAAAAATTAATCTTTCTGAAAATTCAATTAGCTCGATTCTTACTAGTCAGAAACGTAAGTTAGAATATGATTACTACATTCTTGCAGTAGACTGGGAGAACTGCGATGAAATACTAACTCAATCGTATGGGAGTAATCATAAGTTCAATTTACGCCGTAGTCCAATTTTATCTGTTCATTTGTGGACTGACAGAAGTTTTATGAAGGAAGAATTTTATTCTTTAGTTGGGTCACCAATTCAGTGGGTTTTTAGGAAAAATGGATTTGTTTCGATTGTAGTCAGCAATCCAGGCAAACTGATAGAATTGTCGAAAGAAGAAATTGTTGAATTGTGTGACCAAGAATTAAAAAAATATTTTCGTTGTTATGGAAATGCTCGAATAGTTGATTTCAGAATAGTCAAAGAAAAAAAAGCTACGTTCATTCCAGATGCGAATTCATTTAGAATTCGACCAACTCAAGAGACTAATATTAAAAATTTATTCCTTTCAGGCGATTGGACAATGACAAGTTTACCGTCAACTATTGAAAGTGCTGCCCTAAGTTCAAAAAAATGTGCTGAGATAATTTGTAACCGTGAAAAGGCAATCTAACTACATCTGCGTCATTAATTGTTTTGCTGCTTCATAAAATTATATACTAATTCCGAGATTTTGCCGATCACTTCATCGCCCAATTCCTGTTGAGGTAAGTCTTTGGTCATCACAACAAGTATGTATTCAAAATCCTTGAAGTAAAATATTCCCATCTCACAGCGCACACCAGGAATCCCGCCTCCTTTACCTGCAATCTTAAAATCTTCTTTAATATTTTTTGTTAGGGGAGAACTTTTTGAAACAGACAGTACGTCAATCATTCTCTTACAACTTTCCTCTGAAATTAAATTTCTTTCATAAATCTTTTTGAGGAGCGTTAGCTTATCTCTAGGTGTTGAAATATTATCAAGTCCTTTGGCTCGAGCTTCAAAGTCCATCATTATTCTTTGCAATTTCGTATTTGTTAATCCTAAATCTATAATAAATTTATTGATGTTATCCATTCCAAGTTCCTTGATGAGAATATTAGTAGCAGTATTATCACTTTGCTGTATCATTAAAAGTGCGAGATTGTAATAACTAAGTTTCAAATCTGTATAATCAAAAAATTGTAAAATTCCGCTTCCATCTACTTTGATTCCAATCCTGACTTGGTCAGTGAGCTTAAAGTTGTTTTTAGCAGTTTGATTGAATAACTCTGCAAGGATTTCAATCTTGATTGCACTTGCAGTCGGAAACGGTAAATCCGGATTATGGAAATACCCATTGTTGCTTTTTAGATCAAAAAATGCTATTCCAATGGAGAAATTGTGCATTCTTACAATGGAATCAAGGTTTTTAACTAGATTTGAGTAGCTGATCGAAGAATCCGGTTGGCCTGTAATAGGCAAATTCAATCCTACAATTAATATAATCAAAATCTTCATTCTATTCATTTTTTACTCACGCATTTAATTGATAAAAATTCTATTATTTAGTAATTTGATGTGCGAACAATGACGATACACATCATAAAATATCAAACCGTTCTATTTAAAACTAACATAAATTTTGGGAGGAATCATGCCCGCGTTAAAAGAAAAACTTGCTGAGCAAATCCCTGCTATACGCGAGGAGATCAAAGCGTTAATTAAAGAGCATGGAAACAAATCAATTTCTGATGTTACTATTGCTCAAGCTTACGGAGGAATGCGAGGTGTTAAAGCTTTAGTCTGCGACACATCTGCAGTACCACCAGAGACAGGATTATTGATTAGAGGAATTCCTGTTGGAAAACTTGCTGATCGATTACCGGAAGAAGTTTTATATCTTCTTCTTACAGGCGAGCTGCCTGATGAAGAATCATTAAAACAACTTCAAGCAGATCTTAAAAAGAGAAGAAAAGTTCCCGATTACGTTTGGAAAGTATTGGCTGCAATGCCAAAAGATTCTCATCCGATGTGTATGTTGAATACAGCCATTCTTTCGATGGAGAAGGAATCTGTGTTCAGAAAGAAATATGATAAAGGATTAAATAAAGACGAGTACTGGATCCCAACTCTTGAAGATACATTAAACATCGTTGCTAGAGTTCCAATAATTGCTGCCGGAATCTATCGCATGCGTTTTGGAAAAGGAAAAAGGATCCCTTCAAATCCAAAATTAGATATGGGTGCAGACTTCGCACAAATGCACGGCTTAAAAGATCCGAACGGAGAATTTGCTAAGCTGATGAGATTATATCTTGTTCTTCACAGCGATCATGAAAGCGGCAACGTAAGTGCTGCAACTACTCATACCGTGGCTTCAGCTTTATCGGATTTGTACTATGCACTTTCCGCTGGATTAAATGGATTAGCTGGTCCTTTGCATGGATTAGCAAATCAAGAATGCCTAAAGTTTGTTCTCGATTTAAAGAAGCATTTCAAAGGCGTACCAACGGATGAAGATCTGTATAAATTTTCTTGGGATTGGTTAAATACTGGAAAAGTAATTCCAGGATATGGACATGCTGTATTGCGAGTAACCGATCCGCGTTTTGACTCTTTCTTGAACTTCGGAAAGACTTATTGCTCAAAAGATCCTGTTTTTCAATTAGTTGAAAAAATATTTAATGTAGTTCCTAAAGTTCTAATGGAACAAGGAAAAGCAAAAGACCCATGGCCAAATGTTGATGCTGGTTCTGGCGCTTTACTATACTATTATGGCATGAAGGAATTCGATTATTATACTGTACTGTTTAGTGTCTCTCGTGCAATGGGCGTGTGCGCACAAGCCGTAATTGCGCGAGCCATCGGTTCGCCGATTGTAAGACCCAAATCAGTTACAACTAATTGGATCAAAAAATTTGTAGCTACACCTGCGTAATTGAATGCAACAAAGAGGCGATCGAAAAATCGCCTCTTTTTTTTATTTGTTCTTCATTTTATCCTGTATTAAAATTATAAATAGAGAGTTTTGTATCAAATAATTGGCGAGAAAAAGAGTAAAATATATTTTCGTAACTGGCGGAGTAGTTTCTTCTTTAGGAAAGGGAATTACATCTGCATCACTAGGTCTGCTTTTAAAATCTCGCGGATTTAAAGTTACGATTCAAAAATTTGATCCCTACATAAACGTTGATCCCGGTACGATGAGCCCATTCCAGCATGGTGAAGTTTATGTAACCGATGATGGAGCTGAAACCGATCTTGATCTTGGGCACTACGAAAGATTTCTAGATATTAACACCACAAAAAATAATAACACCACAACTGGTCAAGTTTATTTCGAAGTGATTACAAAAGAACGCCGCGGTGATTATTTGGGTGCAACTGTTCAAGTTATTCCACACATCACTGATGAAATCAAACGAAGGATGACTTACCTGGGAAACTCTGGAGATTATGACATTGTCATATCGGAGATTGGGGGAACAGTTGGTGATATAGAAAGTCAGCCTTTTCTTGAAGCTATGCGCCAAATAATGTTGAACTATGGGCGGAAAAATTCTTTGAATGTTCATGTAACACTTGTACCATACATTGCAGCTTCTGGTGAGGTGAAAACGAAACCAACTCAGCATAGTGTTAAATCTTTACTTGAACTCGGCGTACAGCCAGATATTTTAGTTTGCCGTTCAGAGAAGAGATTATCGAAAGAACTTAAATCAAAAATCGCTTTGTTCTGTAACGTACAGTCGAACGAAGTGATCTCAGCTTATGATACTTCTTCGATTTATGAAGTCCCTCTGGTGCTGTCACGTGAAAAACTTGATGAATTGATTCTGACCAAACTGAACTTAAAATTAAACAAACCTAAGCTTGATGATTGGGAAGAGTTAGTTGAAAGTATCAAAAAGCCGCTTGATGATGTAAACATTGGTATCTGCGGAAAATATGTTGACCTAACAGATGCCTATAAAAGTATAAGTGAAGCTTTTATTCACGCTGGTGCGGAAAATAAACTAAATGTTAAGTTACATTGGCTTCAAGCTGAAGATTTTGAAACTGAGAATCCCGCTGAACTTATGAAAAATATTCACGGGCTATTAGTGCCGGGAGGATTTGGTGAAAGGGGAATTGAAGGCAAGGTTAAAGCAATTCAGTATGTTCGAGAAAACAAGATACCATTTTTTGGAATTTGTCTTGGATTGCAGTGTGCTGTAATAGAGTTCGCCAGGAATGTATGTGGATTATCTCATGCAAATAGTACTGAGTTTAAGAAAACTAAACAGAATGTAATTGATTTGATGATCGACCAACGAAAGATTAAAGAAATGGGGGGCACAATGCGTTTAGGTGCGTATCCATGTATAGTCTCAAAAAAAACAAAAGCGCATCAAGCATATAATGCGGAATTTATTTCCGAAAGACATCGTCACAGATATGAATTGAATAATAAGTTCAGAAAAGTGCTTCAAGAAAATGGAATGTTCTTCAGCGGACTTTCGCCCGATCAAAGTCTGGTCGAAATCATCGAACTGGAGGATCATCCTTGGTTTTTGGGCTGCCAATTTCATCCAGAGTTGAAATCAAGAGCAACAATTGCTCATCCCCTTTTCAGAGAATTTGTAAAAGCCTCTTATCAGCACAAGGAGAAGTTAAACGAATTAGAATAATGCAACGAAAGTCCATTCCCTCCGTACTTCTTCTCCTCATTCTTCTTTATTCGATTTGCGATGCAAATATTGAATATGAAAAAA
>Ga0194110_10003450_pt1 | contig 19560 bp, 18 predicted proteins | sample TA2Kig1200mmetaG_FD_146192 | JGI IMG/M metagenome (GOLD analysis project Ga0194110, IMG submission 146192) | Freshwater microbial communities from Lake Tanganyika, Tanzania - TA2015032 Kigoma Deep Cast 1200m | ecosystem: Environmental > Aquatic > Freshwater > Lake | place: Tanzania: Lake... | reverse complement strand
ATACTCCTTTCTTCGATTTGTCCTTAACCAACTTGCTCAACAAATCCAAAAGAAAGAGTATAGCCTTTTCTATTAAGCTATTCCCTCCCTATAATATAGCAAGCTCCCCCGTCAAGGGGGAGGGGAGTTATAAGGGATTTCATCCAATAAATTCCCCTCTCCCCTGGCGGGAGAGGGAGAGGGTGAGGGGGTAGTTTTTACCATGTATAGAAAAGGAAAGATCAGAAACATTCATTTTGTCGGCATCGGTGGCATCGGTATGAGCGGGATCGCCGAGGTCTTATTCAATCTGGGTTACCACGTGAGCGGTTCAGACATCAAAGAGACAGAGGTGACCCGGAGGCTTCAGACCATGGGATGCGAGATCTTCTATGGCCATCGGAAGGAGAATGTGAAAGAGGCAGATGTGGTAGTGGTCTCCTCTGCTATTCGTCAAGGCAACCCTGAGGTCGAAGTGGCTGAGCAGAGGCTCATCCCCATCATCCCGAGGGCGGAGATGTTGGCAGAATTGATGAGGATGAAGGTGGGGATAGCTGTTTCTGGGACTCATGGAAAGACGACGACGACCTCTCTGATAGCCACGGTCTTAGGTGCGGCAGGACTTGATCCCACCGTTGTGATCGGAGGGAGGTTGAATAGCATTGGTAGCAATGCAAGACTTGGACAGGGAGAATTTTTAGTTGCAGAGGCCGATGAGAGCGATGGGTCCTTTCTTAAACTGATGCCCACCATTGCGGTAGTGACAAATATCGATCCAGAGCATCTCGATTATTATAAAGGTATTGAAGAGATCAAAGAGACTTTTCTCATTTTTTTGAGTAAGATCCCCTTTTTTGGTTTGGCCGTGCTCTGCCTCGATCATCCCAATATACAGAGTCTCATTCCAAGGTTGAAGAAGCGCTTCACCTCTTATGGATTGACGACTCAGGCTGACTTTCAGGCAGAGGAGATTGAGTTCGAGGGGCTTTCGACTTCCTTTGATGTCATCCACCAGCGTAAAGAGATTGGCAGGCTGAAGATTCAGATGCCAGGTCTTCACAATGTTTACAATGCCCTCGCCACTGTGGCGACGGCTTTTGAACTTGACATTCCTTTCCGAACCGTTCAGGAAACCCTTCGCGAATTCAGCGGGATTCAGAGACGATTTCAGATCAAAGGAGAGAAGAAGGGAATCCTTGTCGTGGATGACTATGGCCATCATCCTGTTGAGATCATGGCAACACTCAGGGCAGCAAGAACAGGTTGGAGGAGAAGAGTCGTTGCGGTCTTTCAACCCCATCGGTATACACGAACCCAGACCCTGTTTCGCGATTTTCTGACCGCTTTCTATGATGCGGATATCCTTATCCTGACGGATATCTATCCAGCAGGTGAGGATCGGATCGAGGGAGTGGAAGCGAAAGCACTTTTTGAAGGTCTCAGAGAACACAGTCATAAAGATGTGACATATATAGCAGGGAAAAAGGAGATCGTTGAGCATCTCCTCCGTGTCATTACCCCAGGAGATTTAGTGATCACCTTGGGAGCAGGGGATATCTGGCAGGTTGCGGATGAGTTGGTCAAGGGGTTGGAATAAATTTGCAATTTCCCCTCACCCTTCCCCTCTCCCCAGCGGGGGAGAGGGCTTCGTCGTGAGCTCAGCCGAACGGAGGGGGTGAGGGGGCAAAATGTTAGAAGAAAATTCTCAGAATAATATATTTAGAAATCTAAAATTAGAGAATGGTGACAGACTATAAAAAGGATGCTATGGGTCTGATTGAGGGAAGGGTTCTTTTCGATGCGCCCATGAGACAATTCATCTCCATCAAAGTAGGAGGGCCAGCGGATAGCCTTTTCTTTCCGAAGGATGTTAATGAGTTGAAGAAAGTGATCAGGTACACAAGAAGAAAGGATATCCCTACTCTCATTTTGGGAAAGGGCACAAATCTTATCGTGAGGGATAGAGGAATTCGGGGGTGGGTGATCAGCCTCACACAGGGGATGAAAAAGATAAAGATGGATGGAGAGGCGGTAGAGGCAGAAGGTGGTCTTTCACTTCAACATCTCATTCAATTCTCAATTCAGAAAGGGCTCACAGGGCTTGAGCCTTTTTCCGGCATCCCAGGGACTGTAGGGGGTGCCTTGGCGATGAATGCCGGGGCATGGGGTTTGGAAATGAAGGACGTGGTCACTTCCGTCACATTGATGAAAGATGATGGAGAGGTAGTGGAGAAACCACGGAAGAGGTTGAAATTCTCTTATAGAAAATTATCACTCCCGGCCTCTTGGATCATCCTCAAAGGACGGTTTCAACTAAAGAAGGGAAGAAGAGAAGAGATCCTTGAGCGGGTGAAATCTTATTTAGAGATGAAGGAGAAGAGTCAGCCATTGGATTATCCCAGCGCAGGTTCCATTTTCAAAAACCCAAAGGAAGGCCCTGCAGGGAGATGGATTGAAGAAGTAGGTTTGAAAGGGTACAGGATGGGCCAGGCAATGGTTTCAGATCGCCATGCCAATTTTATCATCAATCTTGGAAAGGCAACAGCTGAAGAGGTCATCCATCTAATGGATTGGGTGGAGAAGAAGGTCTATGGGGAGAAGGGTATCTTCCTTGAAAGGGAAGTGAAGGTGGTGGGGGAGCCATAATGCGGATTTCGCCTGCCGCAGGCAGGGAATGCGGATTGCGGAATAAAGACTACGGATTTTTGGTGGTAAGTAGATGAAGAATCAATCGCTTAAGAAAAAGAAGGTAGCCGTGATGATGGGTGGTCTCTCCCGGGAGAGAGAGATTTCCCTCAGGACCGGGAAGGCCATACTGAAAGCACTCACTGAAAAGGGATATACTGTTTGTCCCATCGATGTAGGCCAGGATATTGTTGAAAGATTGACCATGGAAAAGATCGAATGCGCCTTTCTTGCTCTCCACGGAAGGTTTGGAGAGGATGGAACCATTCAGGGGATGTTAGAGTTGATGAGGATTCCTTATACTGGGTCAGGAGTCTTGGCAAGCGCTTTGGCCATTCATAAGGTCATGGCTAAGAAATTCTTTCTTTGCGAGAAGATCCCGACACCTCCTTTCGAGGTCTTTAAAAGAGGGGAATTGGAGAAAGATCTATCCAGAACCATCTCTATCCCCTTTCCGCTCGTGGTGAAACCGGCAAGGGAAGGGTCAACGATCGGAGTCTCTATTGTCAGGAAAGAAGAAGAGTTGCTCCCCGCTTTAAAGGAGGCAGGGAGATACGATGAGGAGATATTAGTAGAAGAGTTTATGAAGGGGAGGGAGATCACAGTGGGTGTTCTCGAAGACATCCCTTTGCCCATCATTGAGATTGTCCCCAAGAGCGGTTTTTATAATTACCACTCTAAATATACGAAGGGGGAAACTCAATATATCATCCCTGCTCGAATTTCAAGGGAAAAGTACCTCTATGCCCAAGAGATTGGTTTAAAGGCATTTCAAGTACTTGGATGCTCGGGTTGTGCCAGGGTGGATTTAATGACGGATGAGGGGGGGAATCCATTCGTGATCGATGTGAACACCATGCCAGGTATGACCGAGACAAGTCTTTTGCCAAAGGCTGCTGATTATGCTGGTATCTCTTTCGGGGATTTAGTGGAACGAATTCTGTTGGGGGCATCATTAAAAGTGGAATAACCCCCCTTTCCCCCCTTTACTAAAGGGGGGTTGGGGGATTAGGAAGTGAAGAGAGATGACAGAGATGGTTACCCTAAGAGACGGAAAATTCCTCAGGCCAAGGAGAAATGAAGAAGAAAAAGGAGGGGAGGGATTTCAGAGAATTTTAAAAAAATTCGTTCGAGTGACTTTTCAACTACTCCTCCTCTTCTTTCTTCTCTTCATCGGTCACCAATTGTATGTCCATCTCTTGGAAGACCCATTTTTCCAAGTGAAGGAGATTGAGGTAAAGGGATGTCGAAAGATGGAAGAGAGCACTATCCTCTCGCTGATCAAGATGGAAGGGATGCCTAATCTTTTCACCGTCAGCCTGAAAGAGGTTGCAAAAAGATTGGAGACTCACCCCTGGATTGAAGAGGTTAAGGCGAGAAAGGTTTTCCCCAATAAGATATTGATTCAGATCGAAGAAAGAAAGCCAATCGCTATTCTTCAGTTGGAAGAGCCATACTATATCGATACCAAAGGGGTGATCTTTTCTCCAGTGGGAGAAAGAGATGAGTTGAACTATCCCTTTCTCACCGGATTGACAAAGAAAGGTTTAGAGGGAGAACCGATCGTGGCGAAAGATCTCATCATGAAGGCCCTGGAATTTTTAAGAATTGCCGAGAAAGAACGAATTTCTCCCCTGGAGGAAATCTCTGAGATCCATATGGAGAAGATCTTCGGGATCAATTGTTTCACCAGGGCGGAAGGGGTGGAGGTGAGAATGGGATGGGATCACTTTGGGGAGAAGTTGAGAAGATTGTCCCTCATTTGGTCAGACCTCCAGAAGAGGGGAATATCCGTCTCCTCAATTGACTGTAATGATTTAAAAAGAATGGTGGTCAAGAAAACTCCAAGAAAGGGGAATTAGAAAGGAGGTGATCAAAAGGTGAGTAAGAAGGCTCCGTTGGTAGTTGGATTGGATATCGGGACTACAAAAATCTGCACCGTGGTGGGTGAAATGGTGGATGGCCAAGTCAACATCATTGGCCTCGGGACCTTTCCCTCAAAAGGATTGCGAAAGGGAGTGGTCATCAATATTGAGAGCACAGTTCAATCGATTAAAAAAGCGGTTGAAGAAGCAGAGCTCATGGCAGATTGTCACATCGACTCTGTGTATGCAGGGATTGCAGGAGGTCATATCAAAGGGATCAATAGCCATGGTGTGATTGCGATTAAAAATAGAGAGATCTGTCCGAACGATGTAAAGCGGGTGATCGATGCCGCCAGCGCAGTGGCGATCCCAATGGATCGGGAGGTGATTCACATTATCCCCCAGGAGTTCATCGTGGACGATCAGGATGGGATCAAAGATCCTGTGGGGATGTCAGGAGTGCGGTTGGAAGGAAGGGTCCATATCGTCACCGGCGCCATTACCTCTGCTCAAAACATTATCAAGTGCGCCAATCGAGCTGGGCTTGACGTGGATGACATTGTCTTAGAACAGTTGGGTTCGAGCGAGGCAGTTCTCACACCTGAAGAGAAGGAGTTGGGCGTGGCCATCATTGATATCGGTGGAGGGACAACCGATCTGGTTATCTTTTCAAACGGTTCCATTAAACATACGGCTGTCTTCTCTTTAGCAGGGAGTCACATCACAAATGATATCTCGGTGGGTCTTCGGACACCCATTGAAGAAGCCGAAAAGATCAAGATACGTTATGGTTGCGCTCTGGCCTCTCTTGTAAGAAAGGATGAGACGATCGAGGTTCCCAGCGTAGGGGGCAGGAAACCACGTGTCCTTTCCAGACAGACTTTGGCAGAGATCATAGAACCCAGAGTCGAAGAGATCCTCACTTTGGTTCACGATGAGGTGGTGAGAATGGGCTATGGGAATCTGATCGCCTCCGGTGTGATCCTGACAGGCGGGAGTACCATCCTGGAAGGTGTGCCCGAGCTTGCTGAGCAGATTTTTAATTTACCTGTTCGGAGAGGGACGCCTATTGGGATCGGGGGCCTCGTCGATATTGTCAACAGTCCGATGTATGCCACCGGAGTAGGCCTCGTCCTCTATGGAAGTAAGAATAAGGCACAAAGTCGGTTTAAAGTGGGTGAGGGAAATATCTTCAGCAAGGTCACCCATCGGATGAGGGAATGGATCGGTGAGTTCTTCTAAATAAAGGAATGATGGAATATTGGAATAATGGGTAAATAACCCATCTTTCCACCATTCCATTTTTTCCACTATTCCAATTTTAAAGAAGGAGGGAAGATATGATCGAATTTGACGAAAATAAGAATATGGCCGCCAAGGTCAAGATCATTGGGGTTGGAGGTGGTGGGAACAATGCCCTCAATACGATGATCTCTTATAAACTTTCCGGTGTCGAGTTCATCGCAGCCAATACCGATGCTCAGGCACTGGCGGCAACCCTGGCTCCGATCAAATTACAATTGGGCGCGAATTTGACGAAAGGGTTAGGGGCCGGAGCAAATCCAGAGATCGGGAGGAAGGCTGCTCTGGAGGATGTGGATATGATCCGGGAAGCCCTGAAGGGAGCGGATATGGTCTTCATCACAGCCGGTTTGGGCGGTGGAACAGGTACGGGTGGGGCACCGGTGATAGCAGAGGTGGCCCGGGAAGTAGGTTCCCTCACCGTGGCCATTGTGACTAAACCTTTCCATTTCGAAGGGCGAAAGAGGATGAAGCAGGCCGAAGAAGGGCTGGCCAATCTGAGGATGACTGCGGATGCCCTGATTACCATTCCAAATCAGCGACTCCTTAGCATCAGTGGAAAGAGCATGACCCTGACTGAAGCCTTTAAAAAGGCAGACGAGATCCTCTTTCATGCAGCCAAAGGGATATCAGATATTATCGTAGGCCATGGGATCATCAATCTCGACTTTGCTGACGTCCGAACCATCATGTCTGAGATGGGGATGGCATTGATGGGGACGGGGATTTCTTCTGGTGAAAATCGATCGGTTGAGGCAGCCCAGAAAGCGATCTCAAGTCCTCTCTTAGAAGATATCTCCATTGAAGGTGCTCGGGGAATTCTCATCAACATCACCGGTGGAGAGAATATGACCCTTAATGAAATCAATGAAGCCACTACCCTAATCCAAAAGGAAGCCCATGAAGATGCCAATATTATCTGGGGAATGGTGATCGATCAAGCCATGAAAGAAGAAGTCCGTGTCACGGTGATCGCCACCGGTTTTGGGAGGGCAGCTGAGAAATCAATGGATAAAACTCTTTCGTCCCGATTTAAAAAAATCGCTCCCATCTCATTTGGCGCCAAAGAATCTAATAAAGAGATTCCTCCGTTCTCCTTCAGCGTGAAGGAAAGCAACAGGGACATTCCCACTTTCATCAGGAGGACAAAGGCCAACGAACGCTACGATGAGTTGAAATTGGAGCAGTCCTCTGATTTCTCTATTGAGGATGACGATCGTTTTGACATTCCCACGTTTTTGAGGAAACAGGCTGACTGAAACTGGTGATCGGTGAATGGTGAATCGTGATTCGTATTTCTTGTTTGGTTAAACATTTCTCTTTGTGGTAAAATGTTTTTTACGAATCACAAGTACGAGCCACGAGTCACCCTTTAATGACTTCCTGGAAACTAATTCAGAAGGCCAAACGCATTCTTGATAAAGAGAGGGGAGCCTCACGAAAACCTTGGGGCGGAAAGATTTCTGTATGCCTCATCTATCCCAATTCCTATTATGTTGGAATGTCCAATCTGGGATTTCAGACCGTTTATCAATGTCTGAACCGAGAAGACGATGTGGTCTGTGAGAGGGCTTTTCTTCCCGATCCAGAAGATCTTCAAGAATATCATCAAACCCAAACACCTCTTTTTTCCTTAGAGTCACAAAAACCCCTTTCCGAATTCGATATCTTAGCCTTCTCCATCTCTTTTGAGAACGATTTTCTCAATATACTCACGCTCTTGGATTTAGCCCGGATTCCAGCGGAGAGCCATCTTCGGGAAGATGGATACCCACTGGTCATTGGAGGAGGGGTGGCAGTCTTTTTGAATCCAGAACCTTTAAGTGACTTTTTCGACCTTTTTATCCTCGGTGAAGCCGAAGAGGTCATCCGAGAATTTTTAGAAGTTTATCGTCATTCTTTTTCCAAAAAAGGGAGAGGGGAAAAAGAAGATTTATTAAGAAAACTGGCCTGGATAGAAGGAGTTTATATTCCAAGGTTTTATCATGTGAACTATGCTGAAGATGGTAAGATAAAGTCAATGGACCCTGAACCAGGATTTCCTCGATGGGTGAAACGGAGGTGGATTTCTGAAATCGATCGATACCCAACCCGATCTACACTTTTTACTCCGGATACGGAGTTTAAAGGGATGGCCTTAGTGGAAGTGAACCGGGGTTGCTCCAGAGGGTGCCGTTTCTGTGCAGCCTGTTTTGTCTATCACCCCTTTCGAAACCGGAGCCTTCCTATACTTGAATCACTCTTAAAAGAGGCTCTTTTAAAAGAGCATCGGATTGGTCTTGCCGGGACCGCGGTTTCTGACTATCCTCATCTTCTCTCACTGTGTCAGGATATTCTTTCCCAAAGAGGAGGAATATCACTGGCTTCGTTGAGAGTGGATGGTATCACTTCTTCTCTCATCCATTGTCTAAGAGGAGGTGGGGGTCAAACCGTGTCCATAGCACCGGAGGCAGGTTCAGAGAGACTTCGAAAAGTTTTGAAGAAATCTTATACGGAAGAGGAGATTTTAAAGGCCATCGATATTCTGATCCAAAATGGTCTTTCTCAAATCAAATGCTATTTTCTGATTGGCCTTCCCTCTGAGAGCAATGAGGATGTAAAGGCGATTGTTACCCTTGCTAAAAAGATCCGGCATCGAATCGTCTCGATCCAAAAACGCCAAAAAGAGAGATGGAAGCTGGTCCTCAGCGTTAATCCCTTCGTTCCCAAACCGGCTACTCCCTTTCAATGGGTTCCTTTAGAGGACGTGGATGGATTGAAGAGGAAGCTTAAAACGATTCGGAAAGGCATTCAAGGAGAAAAAGGCATTGAGATGATCCACGATCTTCCCAAATGGTCGTTTATCCAGGCTTTGCTCTCAAGGGGGGACCGGAGAGTGGGAAAGATATTAATGGGTGTTCATCGCCATCAGGGGAGTTGGGACAGGGCGCTTCGGGAGACGAGTATCAACCCCGACTTCTACGTCTATCGGAAGATGGACTTAGATGAAATCTTTCCTTGGGATTTCATCGATCACGGAGTTCCGAAAGAGAGATTAAAAGAAGAATATCTAACCGCAATGAAAGAAGCAGGAGTACCCACATAATAATCAATTATCAATGTTCAATGAACAATGAAAAATGAAAATTCAAATAATAGGTAGCCGCACCCTTTAGGGTGCGTTAAGGAGAGGCGGACAGGAGTCATGATATGAAGATTAAAAAGGTTTCTTTCATAAGTGAAGGTCAAAAAATCTCAGGTATCCTCCATCTTCCTGATAAAGAGAACCCTTCTTGTGTGATATCGTCCCATGGTCTCCTCTCCAGTAAAAACAGCGAAAAGTATATCGCCCTTGGAGAAAGGTTCTCCAGTGAAGGTATAGCCATGCTTCGCTTCGATTTCAGAGGAATTGGGGAGAGCGAAGGAGGAGAGGAAGACAATACGATCAGTAAAAAGATTGTTGATCTCGGTTCAGCGATCGATTTTATACGATCCTATATCGGTTTGGGAAATCGGATCGGTTTGGTGGGATCAAGCCTTGGGGGTTTTCTCTCCTTGATCAAAGCCTCAAGAGATGAGAATATCAGAGCTGTTGTCATCTGGGCTACACCCTTTCATATAGATGATCTTAAATCAAAGGAGAGGGGCGAAGATACACCGCTACCTCCTGAAGTCTTTTTCGATGATCTTCCAAAGCATCGGCTTTTGCCTCTTTTACATAAAGTCTCTAACTGTTTGGTCATTCATGGAGAGAAGGATGAACTCGTCCCTGTAAAACAGGCGTGGGAGATTTTCCAAAATCTTAGCACGCCTAAAGAGATCCATGTGATCGGAGAGGCTGACCATCGTTTAACAGACCCCACACATCGCCAACGCGCCCTCGAATTCACCGTGGATTGGTTTAAGAAGTATCTCACCTGAACTTCAATCTATTTGCTTTAAAAGTCTTTTTCAGGTTAACATTAAAATATGGATAGTATTACGCATACTCTAACAGGAGCTGTGATCGCCAGGGCCATCGATGACGAAAAAATTGGAAATTGGAAGACCATTGCAGGTCTGGCCATGGGATTTTTCCCTGACACTGATTTTATCCTCGGCCTCTTCAACCGACAATTTTACCTCGAATATCATCGGGACCTTACCCACTCCTTACTGTTAATCCCCTTTTATGCCCTTTTCTTCAGTTGGGTTTTTGTAAAAATATCCAAGCGCAATCATTTCTGGAGTTTTTATAAAATCTGTCTCCCTGTTCTGATCAGCCATGTCTTACTTGACCTTCTCACCTCCTATGGGACGATGATCTTCTCACCATTCTTTGATCATCGGTTTGCATGGGATCTTATCTTTATCATCGACCTGGTCTTCTCAGGGATCATTATTTTACCTTTATTGATCAGTTTTTTCTTTAAAAGAAAGGCTCAATGGATTTGCAGAGGATCGATCATAGGTCTAACTATCTATATCCTTTTTTGTTGGTTCCAACACAATCAGGCTATAGAACTGACAAAAGTCTTTGCAAAAAATTTGAATGAGAAAGTTGTGCAAGTAGCATCACTTCCCCAACCTGCCTCTCCCTTTCGGTGGGCCAATTACATTGAGACTGAAGATAAGGTCTATCAGGGGTTTGTCGATCTTCTCAAAGAGGAATCCTCTTCATCTGCCAGTAGAGAAGCTGAAAGGAAGTTTAATTACCTCCTGCTCTTCAGAAGGTGGGGAAATCTCAATAACCTCTATTGGCCTCCTGAACAGGTACAGTATAAACCATGGGAGAAATTTCAAGATTCTCCATGGGTTAAGAAGGCTTTGACCACAGACGGGGTTAAGTTTTACTACTGGTTTGCGAGATTTCCAGTTGTGAGCTCTGTGAATTCCAAAGATGGAAGACATCGTGTGGAGTTTGTGGATATAAGGTTTCTTGTCCCCAATATTCGTCCACATTTTATATACCACGTGGAATTCGACGATTCAGGCAAGATTCAGTCAGAAGGATTCGTGGGGCATTAATCCCATTTTCAAATACTCCAAAATGCTGGCCATGGTGGGCCCGGCCTGTCCATGAATGACCAAATCCGCCATATCATCATAAGGGGTTGGGTCGCGGTTGATGATCACCAATCTCGCTCCATTTCTCTTTGCGACCAGAGGCATTGAGGCAGCGGGTTGCACGACCAAGGAGGAGCCAATGACAATGAAGAGATCGCAAAGAGAGGATCGATCGTAGGCCTCTTGGGTTTCCCTCTCAGGCATGGATTGACCAAAGGAGATGGTAGCGGGTTTGAGCGGGCCGCCGCAATCGTCACAATAGGGAACCTTAACCCCTTTCTTTATTCGCTCCTGAATTTCATCTCGATCGTATCTCTTTTGGCAACTTAAGCAGGAGACGTACATCGCCGTCCCATGAAGTTCAATCACCTTTTCTTCCGAATTCCCGGCCTTGAGGTGAAGGCCATCAATGTTTTGAGTGATGACGCAGTCAAGTTTTCCTAACTTCTCCATTTCTGCAATAGCTAAATGAGCCAAATTGGGCTGGGCCTTTTTCATTGGCTCATACATCTCTGTTGCCATTTGCCAATATTTCTCTCGAGAAGTTTCGCTTGAAATAAACTTTTGAAAGTAGAAGTCCTCAGGATTATATCGATCCCATACCCCACCAGGACTGCGGAAATCAGGAATTCCAGATTCTGTGCTGAGCCCTGCCCCTCCAAAGACTACTATCCTCTTTGAGTTGATGATCCATTGTGCGACTTGTTTGAATTTCTCTTCCATTTTAATCTCCTATTTCTTCATTTCCCACTTTCTATACCATACATTTCTCTTCACTTGCAAGGGGAGAAGAATATGTGATAAAATTTTTAAAATGAAATGCAATTTAATTAAGCAAGGATATCCCCAGGGAAACTGTTTCGTGGAGGTTGAGGGAGGGAAATCCTTGGCCTGTGAGGCCACTCTCAAACAATCAGACAACGGTCCCCTCAGGTTGATCTCTGCGGCTCATCTCTCCCGGCCAGAAAATTATCTTTCCATCTACCAATCTGGTTGTAATTTCTCATGTCGAAAATGTCACTCCTGGAGTTTTACAAAGATCGCAAAGGGAGAATGGTGGTCACCTGCTGATGTTTTGAAGGCGTGTAAAGAGTATGAGAAGGGGGTGACCCTTCGAGAGCCCCGCAGCAGGGCCACTGCCTTTCATGCCCATGATTCGTGTCGTTGCTGCGGAGCCTGCGTGATGTTTAAAAAACGATCTTCCCTATGTCCCAAGGTGATCCATAAGAAAGACATCGTTTTAAGTCCCCAGGGTTGGGGACCTGCCCGCAATATTGTTGCCTTCACCGGAGGGGATCTCACCTGCTGTCCGGAATATTATGTAAAATGTACACGTCTTATCAAGGCGGAGACCGACCTCTGGGTTCTGATCGAAACCAATGGTTATGGCCTTACACCCCAGAACCTCGATGCATTGAAGGAGGCAGGGGTTGATTCCTTTTGGCTTGATATCAAGGCCTATGATGGGACAGAGCATAAATGGTTGACCGGGTGTTTCAACCGAAACATTCTCAGACTTCCTGAAGAAATTGTGAAGAGGGGTTTTGTCCTGGAAGTCCTTTCCCTCTATATCCCCAATCTGGTGGAGACCAACCAATTGAAGAAGATCGCCCAATTGCTCTTTGATGTCGATCCAGAACTTCCCTTTACGATTTTGGCATTTTTCCCTGAATATCAAATGAAGCGATATCGAAGGCCAAAGGTTTCGGAGATGGTCGCGGCCTATAACGAGGTTAAGACCACAGGATTGATCAATGTCAGACTGGGTAACACTGGAATTTTCGCTTCGTCCGAGGAGGATCATCTTCTTCTCAAAGAAAAAGTTGGAATAGGGAACTATTAGAAATTCGGATGTTGTTCACATCAATGCCAACGGGATTTCAGTGGCAAGCTCCAGAAGGCTCAGATCGATAAATAACATATGGAATACTGGAATGATGGAAGAATGCAAGAATGGGATTACCCAATATTCCACCAAACTGTTGATTTTTCAATAGGGCTGTGATAATTTAAATTCAAATTCGGTACTCCTGATGGAGGATTTGATGGAGAAGAAGGTCCTCGTCGTGGATGATGAGGAAAGAGTCGTTCAATCAATTGCCGGTGTTCTGGAGGATGAAGGGTTTTTGGTTGCCAAGGCAAGGAGTGGAGAGGAGGCGATTGGGATCTTCCAACAGGAAAAGCCGGATGTTACTCTTCTCGATATCTGGATGCCTGGGATGGATGGCATCGAGGTTTTGAAAAGGCTCAAGTGGATTGCTCCAGATTGCCAGGTGATCATGGTCTCAGGTCATGCGACGATTTCAACGGCCATGGCTGCCGTCAAATCGGGCGCTTTCGATTTCATCGAAAAACCCCTCTCTCTGGATGTTCTCGTCACGACGATTCGTCGAGCCATCGATCGTCAGAAGGAATTGCTGGCTGTGGAACGATCGGAGGAGATCGTGATAGAGGAACCTCCGCCTCAGAAGAAAATAGTTTTTCAAAGAGAGATGGCAGGAGAGTCCATTCCCACTTTTCTTTCTCCCCCACAGGAAAAGGTTCCCTCCCCAAGGGAGATCTCAAAGAGGAAATTGACCTCTCTATCACTTCAACGGACCCTTAAACGAAGTATGGTTCTTTACGGAACAGGACTTCATTCCGGAATGAAGACAGGACTCCTGCTTCAGCCCCTCCCCCCTCATAGTGGAATTCTTTTTGGAAATATCTCATCGGATGAAGTCGTTCCTGCGAATCTAAAATATGTACACACCACGGAATTTGCCACTTCACTTAAGAGGGGAAGGGCGATCGCCAAGACGATTGAGCATCTCATGGCAGTGTTCCATGCCTATCGCATCACCAACGTGATGGTGAAGATGATCGAAGAGATTCCGATCATGGACGGTTCAGCCTTGGAATTTTGTAAGATCATCGAGGAGGCAGGGGTGGAGGAACAGGAAGAGAGGGTGGATGAGCTCGTCATCGATCGGCGACTGGAGGTCGTCCATCGAAACAAATCTATCGTCATCGAACCTTCGGAGGTCTTTTCTGTTTACTATTATTTGGATTATCCATTTCCCATTGGAAAACAGAGCCTGGATTTCACACTGGAAAACGAAGAGGTCTTCAAGGATCAGATCGCTTCGGCCAGGACATTTGGTTTTCTTAAAGATATCAAGATGCTTGAACGAATGGGTATGGGAGGTGGAGGAAGACTCCACAATTTCATCTTGGTTGACGATGAGAAGATCGTCAACACCGAACTCCGATATCCTGATGAATTTGTACGCCATAAGATACTGGATCTGATTGGCGATTTCTATCTTCTCAATTGTCCGATTCGGGGAAGAGTCACTGCCCACTTGACCGGCCATACTGAAAACATCGCTCTGATGAAGAAGATCCAGGAGGAGATGAGGGAGAAAGAGCGATAACGTTTCACAATACTTCAAAGGAGAGAGAGATGGCACGAGAAGAATACCGGCCCCCCGTAAAAGAATTCTTAGATATGTTGGCAGATCTGCTGGCTGAAAGGTATTTTGGACGAGTCGACGAACGGATAAAAAAGATCCCCGAACTCCGGAGGTTAATCACTGCCAAAGAGGCCAGCCAGTACTTGAGTCTCTCGACGGAAACAATCTACCGGATGGCTTCGTTAAAAAAACTTCCCTACCTTAAAATCGGAGACCGGGTCCTTTTCGATATAAAGGCCCTCGACCATTGGATAGGAAAACACATGATTAAAGAGAAAGAATGGAAGAGGGAGGAACTGAAGGCTGAAGTGGAAAAGGAGAAATCTAATATTAAAACTTCAAAAGAGTCTGACCTCCTCAGCCTCCTGAAAAAAAGAGGAAAGGATTAGGATCTTCTTACGGTCACTTCATCAACTTCAACTCTTTTAATTTTTCCTTGGTGGGTATTCCATCTTCAGACCAGCCGCGATATTCATAATATTCGCCGAGTATTTCACCAAAGGGTGGAAGATGAGGTGTGATCCCTTTTCCCATTCGTTTGAAAGTGAGAGAACGGAGAGGGAGGATATCATCTTTTCGGCTGATCCCTAATCTCACATTATAGAGCCTCTTGAGATTAAAGATCCGTTCTCCAGTTTTCATAAATTCATCAATCGTCATCTCTCTCCCAGTCACATCGTAATACCATTTTACGATATTGGTGAGCGTGATTCCTCCAAAAAGGATGAACTTGCAGAGTTTGATGGAATCCATCATTCCCATCAAATTTTGGCTTTTAGCTGCAAGGATTCCTTTCCCTTCGACCTGAAATCGATCCGGAGGTTCTGAAATTCCAATTTCTGGAGCCTTTAACAGTCTCTCAAAGGTGTGACTTAAACCGGATAGATGGCATGCCCCCCTTGCTGAGGTGGCGAATCCCACAGAACCTGCATTATAACCCCTGGGATCATGGCCGGGGAGTTCCAAACCTTTTATGTGTATGGCAAACTCAACAGAGTTCTTTCCAATCTCTTCGGATGCCCTTTTCACTCCCTTCCCAAGGATTTCACCTACCCCTCTCTTTTGAGCGATCATCTTGATCATCTCGATCATGGCTTTGGTATTTCCCCACCGTAATTCAATACCGCCCGTATCCTCACGATCAATCAATCCCTTCTCGTAGGCCTCCATGCCAAAAGCGATCACTCCGCCAGTAGAGATCGTATCAAGACCAAAACGGTTGCATAGCTCATTGGCAAAACAGAGGGCTTCAAGATCGTCAATCAGACAGTTACTTCCAAGCAATGCGAGGGTTTCATATTCTGGTCCTGCACCATCCACGCCGCCATAGGGTCCATTTTCTATCTTGATCTTTCTTCCACATCCTAAAAGGCAGGCATCACAAAAGTACCGACCGGTCAATATGGTTTTAGCAAGTGTAAAGCCATTGATCTTTTCTGCGGACTCCTCCCATCGTCCAACAAATTTCCAGTTCTGGATCGGAAGAGTTCCCATGGCTTCAAAAACAGAAAGGCTACCTGATGTACCATATTTTCTCATGTTTTCTGCATTCTTATTAATCAGAGCCCCATATTCTTTTTGGAGACAGACGACCCCTTCAGGATCGTACACAGGAACCTTTCCAGTTCCATAGACGACGATCGCCTTCAGATTTTTTGATCCCATCACCGCTCCCATGCCACAACGACCTGCAGCGCGGCCATCCTTACCGTCTGTCATGATGGCAGAAAGAAGAACCTGATTTTCTCCAGCCTGACCGATTGCGCTGACAACAGCTTTCTCGTGGGTTTCACCTTTCAAGAGGAGGTCGATTTCATAAGTGTCTTTACCCCAAAGGTGGGAGGCATCGCGTATCTCCCACTTTCCATCATCAATCCAAAGGTAAACCGGTTTTGAGGATTTACCAGTGACGATGATTCCATCCCAACCAGCCTTCTTGAGGTTTGCACCCCATGTGCCTCCGACATCAGATTCGCCGAAGATTCCAGTGAGAGGGGATCTGGAGATCAATGAATGTCTTCCAGATAGGGGGACGGAAGTCCCTGTAAATGGACCGGTCATGAAGATCAGAGGATTCTCAGGGCCCAGTGGGTTTGTTCCTCCGTCCGTCATTTCGAATAAGAACTTGGCCCCCAGTCCACTTCCACCAATAAATTGATAAGCCCATTCCTCATTCAGATCCTCAATATGAACTTTGGAATGGGAGAGATCGAGGTGTAAAATCTTGCCCATATAGCCTTTTAATTTCATCTGGTCCTCCCCAATAGATGTTTTTATAAATTTGCCATAATCTCACCATCTATTCAATCCTAAATTTCAACATGCTAAATTTCAACAGGGCCCAAAAGTATTTTCTTGACAATTTAACCTCATTTTAATATTTTTTTAATAATATTTATTCCAAGAGGTTATATGATGACTACTCAAGAGAAACTTAAAGTAATCGGATTCAGCTGCAGCCCTCGTGAAGGAGGGAATACAGACATCATGGTTCAACAAGCTTTAACAACTATAAAGGGAGTGGGGGTGGGGATAGAATTCTTGAGGGTATCCGATATGAAAATTCTTCCCTGCGACGCATGCTGGACTTGTGCTGAAACAGGACAGTGCCATATTAAAGACGATATGCAAGATATTTATCCCAAACTTTTGCAAACTGATGGAATTATCATTGGTAGCCCTGTGCATATGGGATACAATGTGAGCGGACAGGCACAAGTCTTTTTTGACCGTACTTTTTCGCTCTGGCATAAGAAGGGTTTGAGGAATAAGGTGGGTGGGTCAATAGCGGTCTCAAATCGTAGAGGGGGTATAGATGCCATCACAGTTATAAATAGTTTATTTTTTAATCACCATATGATTATCGCAGGCTATGCCAATGGTTATGGCAGCGCCCCAGGTGATGTACGGAAAGATGAGAGGGCATTAAGGGAAACCGAAGCCCTGGGCGAACGAATTTGTGAGATCATAAGGATCATGAAAAGGAGATCATCCAATCTCCTCCCTTGACAGGTATGGAATAAAAAATTAAAATAAAAATAACGGAAGGAGGTGAGGTCGATGAGATGGATGTTTCCTCATGCAACCCATTGTTCGACCTGCGGTTCGATACGCATGTCCTGAGCAAGACGTTAAACTGCTCATCGAAAGTTAAAGGTGTGATTTCTGAACAACCAGAGAAATTTTCAAAGGCCAGTAGATTTTCTACTGGCCTTTTTTTACAATTTGGTAAAGTTCAACAAGCGGATCAGTGTCGAACCATTGTTTTTAAAACTTCATCCTTTCTATCTCTCCTTCCTTCATATTATCAGCCATTGTCCAGAAGTAGGCCTCACCAGAATACACGCGAAATATCGTGAGCAGTTGGTCTTCAGGCCCTTTAATGCCAAGTGATTTTAGAAAGGGTCTATCATTAAGAACCTTGCTTTTAAGGCCGAGGTCATCGAGAAACTCAGCCTTGCCAGTCGCCCTCATCATTGTTCCTGCGCCTGAACCTGGGGCATAAAAGCAAAGCTCTACCTTATTATTGTTCTTCAGTTGTTTGCAGAGTGACTTTACAGATTCCGTTTGGAAATAGAAGCCCTTTTCATCCGCAAACCACATTCTGAGAGCTCTGACACGGGGTTGATTTCCCTCCGTAGTAGCGACGTAACAGACAGGGTGCTCATTGGCAAACTTGACACAATCCTGGAAGTTCATGACGACCTCCTTTTTTATTATAGTTTTATTATAGGTTTCGAAATCCTAACACCTGGTATTTCTACCGTCAACCGGTTTTTTCCCCATCAAAGCTGAGGGATTAGTTTTTGATTCGTTTTGCCTTCCATTCGTGGATTCCTGCCCATGGTCTTCCCTGAACTTCCACGCTTCCCTTGATTGTATCACCACTTACTCGACCATTGAATCGCATAACTATCGTTTGTCCCTCGGAATGATATCTCAGCCTAAAACTCAATTGATCGCCTTTTAGGCGGGGTTCAGTGATCCGAATCCGCCGTTCTCGGATACTTCCTGTACCACTGATTTCCTGGAATTTCTGATCCAGATGCAAATGGTTCTCCTCTTTGCCCGTTGATGAGGCGAAACTCCAATGCCATGTACCTGAGATATTTGCCGGGATAACCCAGTAGTAAAACGTTCTATCCCTCACCCACCCTATGTCTTCAGGTTCCCAATCACCCATATCAAAGGCATGGGAAACGATGCGGGTTCCAGGTCTGAGTTCACTTAGCAGCTTGGGCCGGAGCTGTAAGTTCAGTTCTTCAAGCAGAAAAAGCGTGACCACAGTCGCTTCACTGATGTCAGTATTAAAGAGATCATCCTCAATAAACTTTACTCGGTCTGTAAAACCTGCTTTCTTTGCATTTTCATTACTCTCCTTGATACGCGCGGGGTCAATGTCCACTCCAACACCTCGGGCGCCGAATTTTTCTGCGGCCGTGATAACAAAGCGACCATCCCCACATCCAAGGTCATAAACCACATCGTCTTGGGTCACCCCTGCCATTTTTAGCATAGCTTCAACAACATCCTGCGGTGTGGCTTCAAAGTGCACATCAGGCAACCTTTTCTGCGGGTAGCCCGAAATGGAGAGACCTGTAATCAAAACGAAGATTAGGATAGGCCATAATCTTTTCGGAATCTTCATCATCGTTTTCTCCCTTCCTTCTACTAAAAATAATATATAATAAGGCAGGGGGCCTATTAAATTAAAACTTTAACATCTGATCTTACTGCCGTCAATCACTTGTACTCGTTGAGTGTTAGCAATTTTTTTCTTATAAATTAAAGATGAACCAAATTTACGAGCTTCCTATAAGCAATGGCTTATTCCTAATTGACTAAGTTGAAATAACAGGGTTAACATAGACCTGACATATTGTTGAGGGAGAAGGAGGGGCCTTGAATCACCCAGCACAGGATCGAAGGATTTTTGAAGAGCTGGTTAGGTTTCTGAGTAAGAAGAAAACCTCCACAAAATTCTCAGGTGAGATCATACTCGAGATTGGAAAATTCTTTTTGGGAGCGCCTTATGGAATCGGCACACTCGAAGGGAAGAGGGCCGAGCATCTTGTCATCAATTTGAGGGAATTCGATTGTGTGACTTTTGTTGAGAACGTGGTCGCTCTGGCATGGCTTGTGAAATCTCGGGGAAAATCTTTCGAAGCCTTTCGGAAGTTACTTCAGAAGATACGTTACAGACAAGGCCGGTTGCAGGGCTACTGTTCGCGGCTTCATTATTTTACAGA
>Ga0194110_10003446_pt1 | contig 19586 bp, 23 predicted proteins | sample TA2Kig1200mmetaG_FD_146192 | JGI IMG/M metagenome (GOLD analysis project Ga0194110, IMG submission 146192) | Freshwater microbial communities from Lake Tanganyika, Tanzania - TA2015032 Kigoma Deep Cast 1200m | ecosystem: Environmental > Aquatic > Freshwater > Lake | place: Tanzania: Lake... | reverse complement strand
CCCAACATGAGCAAAAGCGGCTCAAGAAAAGCCTCCAGGCGACCACGGGCCTCGAGCAATTCTTGTTTGTCCATGCTCCCCATGTTTGCACATGGGAAATTAATTGTCAACACTTAACGTTATAGTACTAAAGAGTATTGCTATCATGATAAGCCAAAGATCCGGACGTATACCTGCCCTATCTCCGCCTGTTTCTGAGTCGCAGAGAAGATTCGAGAATTTGAAGGAACTTTTCATCGGGCAGTTGCGTGCCCAGGGGAGTGGTGCCCAGGTAGATGTTGGCAAAATCGCTGAGAAAGGTTTCCAGCCAGGACTTGAGGGCGTGGATGGTGCTGGGAATTTCCAGGTGCTCGGGCTTGTGGAGTTGGGTCACCTTCCAGGATTTATAGGAGCGGTCCTTCTGGGCGGTCTTGGCGGGGAAGGTTTCCCACAGCACGAATTCATTGACGTTCCAGGTGAAAAAGAACCTGGACCCGGCTCTTTGGGCCTTTTGCCGGGCGTCCTGGATTACGGCTTCGATGTAAGGGCTCCCGCCGTCCTTGGCCCAGGGCATTTTGACTTCGCCGGTGAGGACGATGACCTGGGATTTATCGAGGAGGGTCAGGTCACGGCGCTTTTGGGAGCCGGAGTCACGTTGTTCACATTTCGCCCTGGAAAAAGGCAGACGGGGAGTCTGGGCCAGATGCTCGTTGATCCAGCTTGCGACCTCTGCCGTGAATTCCCATTCGGTGGTGGAACCAGTTATAAGCCGCTCTTCATAAAGAAAAGTACTTTTGCACTCTAAGCCATTTGCGAAAAAATTTCTATCATATCTTGATTAAATTACCAATTATTGGTAATTTATAACCATGACCTGGGATGTCAGGTTCAGACGCAAGGTGGTTAAACAGATTCGGGAGCTTCCGGAGTCTATGCAGATGGCCGTGAAGTTCCTGGTGAGGGACCTCCAGCTTAACGGGCCGATGGCCCGGAACTGGCCCTACTTCGGCAAATTGCACGGGCGCGAAGACTGCTACCACTGCCATTTAAAGAAGGGGCGGCCCACCTATGTGGCGGTGTGGCAGGTCTTGGATAAAGACACAAAGGTGATCGAGGTGAAATATGTCGGAACACATGAAGGTGCAGACTACCGGAGAGTTTGCTGATATCTGCGTTCGAGTGCCGGCGGCTCATGCCGCCAAGGTGTGTGCGGTGATTGAAAACGTGCTGGCCCTGATTACTGGCCCTGAGGGTGGGGGAGCGGAGGAAGACCGGCTTTATACCGTGGAAGAGGTTTTTCCTGATATGAAGCCGGGGGACATCCTCCGGGGGGCCAGGCACCGGGAGGGGCTGACCCAGGCGCAACTGGCGGCCATGATCGGCGTCAAGCCCAGTCACATCTCGGAGATGGAGAAGGGCAAGCGGCCCATCGGCAAGGATATGGCCAAGCGCCTGGCCAAGGCCCTGAACACGTCGTATCAGGTGTTTTTATAGAGGCGGAAAGAAATTGCAGGTGGATTGGAGGTTAAGGGCCCGGCACGCCTTGCTCCTACTGAAGAAATGCAAATAACTCTGAGTTCTGGGTAATAAGCCGAGACGTCGCTTTCTTGGCCGCGTTTTCGATTATCGCCACCTCATGGCTGATAAAAGGAGAGGGCCGAACCTGCTGGCCCAGGGTCGGCCCCGTCCATCAGAAGGCGTATCGCCTTCCTTTAGAGGTTAACATCCGCATCTGTGACCAGAGGCGCTTCTTCCCCGATTACCCCGCCTTGACCTCTGAGGGCCTTGGCTAGCCATATGCGAGTGGGTCTGATTTTGAGAAGACCGGGTGGTTTCTTGCCAGAAATGAAGCTCAAGACCATGGCCCCGGGCCTTGGATGAGGACCGGCCTTAGGCCAACGCCAGGCCCACCGCCAAAACCATCGCTACAGCCAATCCCACAGCCAATGCCAAAGATAGGCCAAACCTGGTGCGCATATCGGTACCCCCTGGTTTTGCTTCGTCAAAGTCCCTATTTTTAGCTGAAAATTGAAAATCGAAAACGGAATTAGACGCGGTTCCCGTTATTTGCGACTCTACCGCTGGAGGGCGGCTCATCTTCACCCCCTTAAAGACAAGCCGCCCTTTTCGCGGAGGGGAGCCTCTCTATCCTTACTCTGACCACCCGTTAACTATTCGGAAACCGGCCCCGGGAGCTTTGGGCTTCTTGATGCTTTTTCTTTTTGCCGGGGTCTTTAACGTTGAGGATGGTCTCGCCTACAAAGGCAATCCCGTCCTTGAAGGCTCCGGACACAGTGAGGGTGACCGGTCCCGTGGCGCCGTTGAGCATGGCAATCAACGCCTGCCGGTCGAATTTGATCATGAACTTCCTGCCATGGCTGTTGATCCAGTCGGCGGGGATGCTTTGCCCCCCAAAGGAGAGCATGACCGTGTCCGGATTAATGTCAGTCAGGGTGTAGCATTTGGGCGGTTTGCTGATGAAGCCGGTGACCCAATTGCCGTGGCTTTTGAGATTCAAGGTTTTCGGAGAAATTTTAAAGGCAACGGGCGCCACCACCTCGAGGATTACGTTGTCCACCCGGGAGAGATTGAAGCCAACGCCCAGGGCTTCAAAACTGTCGGGCAGGGTTGCCGAAGTCTGGTAAATTCCCCACTCTCCCGGGTTGGTGTCGTTCAGGACAGTTATGTTGGCCAGAACCTGCCCATTGGTGAGGTTCCCGGCCAGGTCCCAGGCGCCTCCCGGCTTCAAGCAGGCAAGCTGAACCGACTCGCCGGTTTTTTCCGGAGGCAACTGGTAAGCGAAGCTTAACTTGACCTTCCAGCCGGGCCCGATGCAGGAGGTGGCGGGCAGGAGCGCTCCCTGGATGAGAAGATCGGCGCCGGTCCCACTGTATTGGGCAAAATCATTGTTGGCCTCGCTGCCCAGAGTCCAGGAAGTTCCTGCCAACCACTTGCCGTAAGACGCGGCGGAAAGCGGTTCCTCGGAAAACGTGGTCGGGGAGGCCTCAAAATCCCCGTTGACGATCAGGTTGGCTTGGGCTGCCAGAGGCAGCAGCACTGCCCCAGCCAGCGCTATGCAGAATACGTGCATTTTCAGCTTTTTTCCCATGGGATACTCTCCTTTCGACCTCCAATATATTGAGATGAATTTATGTGGAACCAAAGCCCGGCCCTGGCTTCGGTGTTGTCAAGGCACTATCACCGGGATCCCCGAGATTTCTGATACTGGTCGTAAACATATCCGCCGAGGAGACCTGCTCCTCCGCCGGCCGCGGCGCCAATGGCCGCAGAGCCGGCCACAGCCCCGATGAGGGCCCCGCCGCCCGCGCCCATGGCCCCGCCGCTCAATACCCGCTGTTCGGTGGAAGACATTCCGGCGCACCCCCCGGAGAACAGGATGGCGGCAAAGATCACGGCCAACGCTTTTCTCATTTTCCGCTCCCCCCTTGCATAAAAGCCTTGTTTTGACTGGAGCAGCGCACGGCCCCAGGCATTAAGACCTCCCTCTTATACCAATTCGCAATCAATCGGTGGCACCGGCTTCCAGCCGGTGCAGCGCAGGCTAAAGCCTGCGGCTACATAAAAATATTCTTTTGAATTCACCTTGAGATTGAAGGAGCTTAAGCAACTTCCTTCAGCGGTCTGCAATACGGGAAATGAATCCGAACTGCTGGTGTTAAGAATGGCGGGAGTAAGATAGAAAGTCGATAAACGGAGTGACCAATTTCATATGGTGCATTTCGACCATAATAAGTCTGTCAAACTAATAGTGCTACATTATATAATCTTGGGAGATGGCATATTTGAGCAGATCGGCCAAAGTCTTGAGGTTCAACTTCTCCATGATATTGGCGCGGTGCCGGCGCACGGTAAAAGGACTGATATACAAAGCCTCGGCAATTTCATTGGTCCTCTTGCCTTCCGCCAGGAGTTTCAAGACTTCTCTTTCCCGCCTGGTCAAGATCTCATTTTGTTCTTTCTCCAAAGCCAGGCTGGTCAAGACCCCGGTAAGCAAGGGGGAAAGATACTTGCCTCCGGTTCTGATGGTGGTCACGGCGCGAATCAGCTCGCCGCCGGCATCTTCTTTGAGCAGAAAGCCGTCGGCGCCGTCGGTCAGGGCCTGCCGGATAAACTCCTTTTTCTTGTGCATGGTCAGAACCAAAACTTTCACCTGGGGATAAGTTCGCTTAATCTCCCTGATTGCTTCCAAACCCCGCAGATTCGGCATGGAGATGTCGAGAATGACCAGATCGGGACAGGAGTCTTTCAAAATATTCAATAACTCGAGCCCATCATTGGCTTCCCCCCCGATGCGTACATCCTCAATTCTTTCGATGATTTTCCGTATCCCTTCCCGGAACATGGCATGGTCATCGGCCAGAACGACGGTATAAGGACCCATCTTTAGTCCCCTCCTGGAACTGGAATGGTAAAAGTGATTCTGGTTCCGCGTTTTTCCTGACTCCAGAGATCAAAAGAACCGCCCAGGATCCTGACCCGCTCTTCCATGGCCAGGAGCCCCAAGGTTTTTTTCTCGGTGACGACTTTGTTCCGCTCAAAGCCGATGCCATCATCCTCGATGGTAAAGGAGACCTTTTGATTATCCCGTTTAATTTCCAAAAACACATTTTTCGGCCTGGCGTGTTTGCCGATATTAGTCAGAGCTTCTTGTACCACCCGGTAGATAGCCGTCTGGATGGGAAGCGAAAACAAGCCATCTAAGTATTCCATATTGATCTTCCATTTTATCTGCTTTTGAAGGTGAGCAAAATCCTCAATGAGGGAACGCAACGCGATGGTCAGCCCCAGATCCTCCAAATCTCCCGGGCTCAGGTCCAGATAAAGACGCCGCACTTCTTCTATGGTGGCATTTATGGAACCGAGCATCCGGCTCACCTCTTGCTTCAGAGAGACCTGCTGCGGCAGCAGTTGCTCTTCCACGGATTCCACTTGGAGCTTCAAAGCCAGCAGGGCGTGCCCCAATTCATCGTGAAGCTCCCGGGAAATGCGTTTCCGTTCGTCTTCCTGGGCGCTGAGCAGCCGGGAGGCCAGCTGGCGCAGGTTTTTTTCCGATTCCTTGAGCACTTCTTCGGTGCGCTTGCGCTGGGTGATATCCCGGATAATTGCCTGGAACAATTTGCCGCCTTCCATTTCCAATAGGCGTAAACTGACCTCCACCGGGAAAGTGGTTCCATCCCGGCGTTGCTGGTTTGCTTCAAAAATCAGACCCCTTTCCTCTTCAACGTGGCGCAGCAGGTTGTTTATAACCGGCTCCGACCCCGGGGGGTATAAGTCCTTTAATCTTAATTGTAGCAATTCTTCCCATTCATAACCGTAAGCCGTCAGGGCCCGGTTGTTGGCTTCGACAATTTTCAAGTTCTGATCCGCCACCAGGATGATGTCATTAGCAAATCGGGTCAGGTATTCGTAACGTTGCGCCAGGGCGCGGCGCTCCCGCTCCACCTCGTATTGCCCCCGATAAAATCTGATTTGTTGATTCCTCCAGAAATACGCCACCGTGATGCCGGCGCTGGCAATTAGAATAACCAGGAGGAACACGACTTCCCGGACGCGCTTTTGCAGCGGTGCATAGATTTCGTTGGTGTCAACTTTGGCTATCAGAAACCAGGGGGAATCAGGGATAACTCCCGCGGCGGCCAGAACCGGAACCCCCCGATAATCCAGGCCTTCGACGATGCCTTTTTTACCCTGGGCCACCGTCGCGGCCAGCAAATCGGGCGATTCTAGAGCAAACCGCAAGTTCAGGGGAATATTCTGGCGATGCCGGAGTTCATTTAAAAATACCACTTCATCATTTTCCCGGCGGATCAGTTCGGTCTCCCCGGTCAGGCTGGGAGTGGGCCAGGATTTAATCAGGGGATAGAGAAACTGATAAGGTTCCATCACCATCAGAATAACTCCAACAATCACTTTCTCATCTCCCTGAATGACCAGCAGCGGGGTAAGGACGCTGAGCCTGACCTTGGCGTCCACATCCCGGTACAGGTCCGAAAAGACCACTTTTTTGGTCTGCATGGCCTGGTAAGCCAGGGATTTCACGTAAGGAGGAAGTTCTTGCTTTGACGCCGGAACCGCCAGCGGCACATTTCCTGCCGCATCGATTAACGCCAGACTTTGGTACTGGTAGGAAGCCAGGGCGGTCAAACGTTCGAGGATCTGCTCCTGGAGATGGGTGGTCTTTTTGGGGTTCGACTTCCGGCTGATAAAATCTCGGACCCGCATGGCAAAAAAAGGATCGTCCATGATCGTGCTGGCAAAATCGAGGCGTTCCTGGCGCCAGGACACAATCTGGTCTATCTTGAGAGCGATGATGGCGGCAAGTTCCTGCTGCTTCTCTTTTTTTATGTAAGCCTCCTGATTTTTATAATAAAAGTAACCGGTGGTTAAAATCCCGATGGACAAAATGAAAAATATGAGAATGAGATACCAGGGGTCTTTCCAAGATTCATTTTGGGCCGGCAACATTAATTTTACCTACCAATAATTCCTAAAACCGCTGCCTTGAAAAGTTGTTGTTGGGGGAGGGGGCCGGGCCCCCCCTTCCCCCCTCCCCCAATCTCCCACCCCCAATCCCTTAAAGTGGAATAATCAGGCTGTGGAAGTTGGGGCTGCAGGCCCCCACTTCCACAGCCCCCTTAAAGAGTTGGGAGGGGGCTTGGGGGGAGGGCAAGGAGCAACGCTCCCTGCCCTCCCCCCAAAAAATCTTTTCATGATTTTCGGGTGGGCCGAAGGCCCCTGAATTACTGTTTGGAAAAGTTCAAGGTTCAAGGTTCAAAGTTTAGGCCTTGGCGAACTAATCAGGCGTGGGCCTGTTTATTAAGTTCCCTTTTTCAGGAAGGCGGTTTTTGATATTATATTATCAAATACCAGATTAAACTCGAAAACAATGATCCATCCGCAGGAAGCCCCTCCCCCTCCTTTGCCGCCCCGGAAGAAGCCTTTCGGGCTCCTGGGCCTGTCGGGAGGACTCGCCTTGGTGCTGATCGGTTTCCTGGTGTGGTTTTCTTTCAGGGGAGCGCCTCCGTCCCCTGCCGCTAAGAAAGGGGAGGAGGTCAAGGAAGCCTCCCCATCCAGTCAAAGCGCGCCTGGCCCTCAAGCCGCAGCCGCGGCCTCTGCCAGGGACTCTGCCACTATACTGAGAAGCCAATTGGAACAGGTTTTTTCCGGGATAAAGGAAGCCAATCAGAAAAAAGACCTGTCCCAATTGTTGAGCTATTACTCCCCAAATTTCGCACAGTTGACCCAGAGAGCCCAAAATATCTCAAAAACCTGGAAAATCTATGATTACCCGAAAATGGAGTTCGAGATCCATGAAATCAGTCGCTTGGTTGACAACACCGCAATAGCCCGGGTGACCTGGGAAGTAGAGGCGCAAAATATTAGCACCCATAAAAGCAAAAATATTTCAAAAACTTATTCCATAAAATTTGTCCAAGAGTCGGGGCAGTGGCGGATCAAATCACTGGACGAGACTCGGTAGAGAATTTTGGTGTCAGGCGCTAAAGTGACCCGATCGATAATCATAACTCTGCTTCTAGGCCTGACCTGGTCCTGTGCGACAACCCAGGTTAAACCCCCCGAAGCCTCCTTCTACGTTACCCCGGAAATCACTTACTTGCGTGACAGCCTCGGTTACGAGGGAAATATCCTGGGCCAACTTTACCGGGGCGATGAAGTGAAGCGGTTGGATGCCGACAAATCCGCCTGGTGGCGGGTGGAAATAAGGCGAACCGGGCAGACGGGATGGGTCCGGAAGGAACTGCTTAGCGCGACCCCGGTTTCCCCGGTTTTTTACTATGTCAGCGAAGATAGTCTGCCTCTGTTGGAATGTCCCGCCAGCGATTGCCATCCCCTGCAGCTGCTTTTCCGGGGGGATGAGGTGCAGCGGGTGGAAGAAGGAAAGCAGGGTTGGTGGCGGGTCCTGGCGGTCAAAAGCCGCATCCTGGGTTGGGCGCCGTCAGCGTCGCTGGCGGCCCGACTCGAAGAGGCCCAGGCCCGGCCGCCTGGCAAACTCTATTACTATGTGGCAGTTAGGAGGCTCAGTTTGCGGGCCCAACCCTCGACCCAAGCCGGGGTCATCAGAACCCTGCGGTTCAACGACCAGGTGCAAAAGCTGGAGGAAAAACACCCGGGCTGGTTTAAGGTTCGCCAGCCTTCCAGTGGCGCGGTGGGCTGGGTCCCTGGCCGCAACCTGCAACCTCAACCTTTAATCTCGCCCCCGGGAGGATCCCCCGCCAAGAAAGGATTGAAACCTTTTAAGCCTCGAGAAGAACCGCAATTGGAGCCGGAGTTCATGTGATGCGGTTCTTTTCTGGTCGTAGGGGCACAGCGTGCTGTGCCCTTGAACCGATCCATGGGGATACGGGATACCGGCCAGAAACTAGCGGAGCTAAAGCACTAATCCATTCCGGTTTTCGAAAACCCCGAGGATTCACCCCGAGGTTTCCCGTCACCGGAGAGTCCATGGACCAAATCCAGGCTCAGGGGAATTTACCGGCCGGTTTTTAACGCCGCCACAATCCGGTCCTGGTCGTCCTGGGTCAGATAAGGATGCATGGGCAGGCTGAAGATGCGCGCCGCAGCTCTTTCGCTCACCGGAAAATCCCCCGGCTGATAGCCCAGGTGCGCAAAGGCTGCTTGCAGGTGGATAGGCTTGGGATAATAGATGGCGGCAGGAATGCCGGCTTGCTTGAGCCTTTCCAATAGTAGGGCGCGGGCATCGCTGAGAACCGAGTATTGGGCCCAAACCGAGGTGCAGTCAGGGGCCACATAAGGCACTTCCACCAAAGACTCCAGGGCCTGGCTGTAGCGCCGGGCCACTTCCTGGCGGGCCGCCACTTCCCGGGGAAAGACTTCCAGCTTGGCCAGAAGAATGGCCGCTTGTAAGGTGTCCAGGCGGCCATTGATGCCGAGGCGCACGTTATCATATCTGTCGGTCCCCTGGCCATGAACCCGGATGGAGCGCAAGATTTCGGCCAGGTGATCATTATCGGTGAAGACCGCTCCCCCATCGCCGTAACCACCCAGGGGTTTGGCGGGGAAAAAGGAAGTGGCCGCCACTTCCGCCAGGGCGCCGGCCCGTTTGCCTTTATAGGTCCCGCCAAAGGATTGGGCCGCGTCTTCCAGGACAAACAAACCATGCTGCGCCGCGATGGCGTTAATCCGGTCGTAATCCGCCGGCTGCCCGAAGAGGTCCACGGGGATGACGCCCCTGGGCCTCAGAGACGCGGTGCGGGGATTCTTCCCCAGGTCGGCGATGGCGGCAGCCAGAAGATGAGGAGCAATATTAAACGTCCGGGCGTCAATATCCACGAACACGGTGGTGGCGCCCAAAAGCTCGACCACTTCGGCGGTGGCGATGAAAGTAAAGGGGGTGGTAAAAATGGCGTCTCCCGGCCCCACCCCATAAGCCATCAGGGGCATAAGCAGGGCATCAGTTCCCGAAGAGCAGGAAACGGCATGCTTCACCCCCACATAAGAGGCCAAACGGGCTTCCAACTCATGGATTTCCGGCCCCATGATATATTGGCCATGATCCAGGACCCGCTGAATCCGTTCCTGCAAGGAAGGCATAATCGCCTGCTGCTGGGTTTTCAGGTCGATAAAATCCATCCGCTTTTTCAGAGTCATGAGTCTTTCCTTATCAAGCTCTTATCACCTTGTGAGCATGATCCCTTCCCGTTATGGCGTTGCGGGTGTCCACGATCAGGTTGGCATGAGCTGCAATATCTTCATAATTGAGGCAAGAATGATCGGTGACAATGAGAACCGCGTCATAGGCCGATAAATTTTCCGGAGTCAAAGGGACGGAACGCAGATCAAACTGATGGCGGCGGGTGCGGGGCATGACGGGAATATGAGGATCATGGTAATCCACCCGGGCGCCCCGGCGCATAAGCAAGTCGATCAGTTTAAGGCTGGGAGATTCCCGCACGTCATCCACGTCCTTTTTATAAGCCGCTCCGATGATCAGGATGCGGCTCTCTTTAATGGAACGGCCGCGTTCATTGAGGGCTTGCACGGTGCGTTCCACCACGTAATACGGCATACTGGTATTGATTTCCCCGGCTAGTTCAATGAACCGGGTGTTAAAATCATATTCCCTGGCTTTCCAGGTGAGATAAAAAGGATCAATGGGGATGCAATGCCCTCCCAAACCCGGGCCGGGATAAAAGGGCTGGAAGCCGAAGGGCTTGGTTTTGGCGGCCTCGATCACTTCATAAATATCGATATTCATGCGGTGTCCAAGAATCTTGAGCTCATTAACCAGGGCGATATTGACCGCCCGGTAAATGTTTTCCAAGAGCTTGGTCATCTCGGCCACTCTGGTTGAAGATACCGGCACCACTTGGGTGACGACCTGGGAATAAAGAATCTCCCCCAATCGCAGACAGCTTGGGGTAACCCCCCCCACCACTTTGGGAGTATTGGCTAAGTTAAAAGTGCTGCTGCCGGGGTCTTCCCGTTCCGGCGAGAATACCAGAAAGAAATCGATCCCCACCCGAAGCGAGGTTGGGACTAATTGAGGCAGGACCACCTCTTCGGTGGTGCCCGGATAGGTGGTGGACTCCAGAGAGATTAACTGCCCAGGTCGCAGACATCTGGCAATATCTTTGGTAGTTTGCTCCACGTACTTTAAATCCGGTTCCCGATGAGGATTAAGGGGAGTGGGGACGCAAATCAGCAGGGCGTCCGGCTCGCCCAGACGAGCCATGTCCTGGGTGGCCTCAAACCTCTCCGCTTGGATGATTTCAGCAATTTGCCCGCTGGGAATGTGCTGGATATAGGATTGTCCCCGGTTCAGGGAATTTACTTTTTCGGGATCTATGTCAAACCCCAGGACTTGAAAACCTTCCTGGGCGAACCGCAAAACCAGCGGCAGACCGACATAGCCCAGGCCAATGATGCCGATGGTGGCTTGACGCCGCAAGAATTTATTTCTGAGTTCATTTTCCATCATGCTCAAGCAATCTCCTAGATATTACTCAGGTCACGTAATTTTTCTCATTTCGCCAAATCAGTTACTTGATATTTTAGGACTGAGGACTGAGTCTTCGCCATCTTTATCTTAAATTACTCAGTCCTCAGTCCTCATCACTCAGTCCTTCCTTGGATAATGGGAACAATTAATCGCTACTATTAGACACTCTCCTCTTGAACCTACTTATAACTTTTCTTAGGATATTATTGTCGGACGATTTTGTCAAATCAATGGTTAATTTTAAATAATATCAGCAAGTTAATATTAGCTCGCGGTTAACTGCGGCACAATCCTGATCAAAAATTGGCTTATCTGCGGTTCCTAATCTGAGTTGCTTCCAAAAAAGGAACAAATAAAGTGCGTTCCCAAGAAACAATACAACCGCCCTGGAAAGGAAGTTTTTTACCCTTGACTTAAAATTAAAAGTTTGTTAATTCCTGAGTCAAATCTTCCTTTGTCCAGAAGGAACTTGTTGCCGGGAAAATGAGATTTTCCAAGAAAACAAATCAATTAGCTATTTGATATCTTTATTGATCATACCTTATTGATTAGACGATCATGCGGAAAACTCATTGCAAGACTGGCGGCAGCCGATTTTTCCTCTTACTGTTTCTCCTGCTGGGGGGGATATGGTTGGCCCTAGGCATCCCTCCGGCGCAGGCGGAGTCTTACCTGCGCGTGTCTAAAAATGGAGTAATTTACTACTATTTTTCCCAAAAGGGAAGCCAGCCCAGCGCGCTGGCCCTAAATAAACCCGGAAAGGTCCGACCGCTCCGCCCTCCCCTTCGGGCCAGGATCACCGCCCAGGAACTGGAGCCGGTGATTCAAGAGGCCAGCCGCCACCACGGCCTCCCCCCCTCGTTGGTCAAAGCGGTGATCCGGGTGGAATCCAATTTTAACCCCGGAGCCACTTCCCCCAAAGGGGCTCAGGGGTTGATGCAGCTCATGCCTGAGACCGCCGCCTTTCTTCAGGTGAGCAACCCTTATGACGTCCGGGAGAACGTCTGGGCCGGCAGCAGATACTTGCGATTGTTACTGGACAGATTCAATTTTCGCCTACCCCTGGCTCTGGCCGCGTATAACGCTGGTCCCCAACGGGTGGTCCAGCGGCAGGAAATACCCCCTATCCGGGAAACCCAGGCCTTCGTCCGCGACGTGTGCACCAATTTTTTGCAGTACTCGACGCCGCCCCTGTCTCCGTGAGCCTCGGCATGTCTTCCCAACCCCGCCCTGCAAAGACCTTTGACTAATTTTCATACCGCGTTCATCCCAATTATTCTTGACTTCCACGGGGCCTCAAATTAAAATGGATTTAATAGCATGTCAGGCTGAAGGCAGGGTTGCGGCCCTGAATAAATCGGAAGGGTATGCTAAATACCCTTCTTTTTTTTGGCTGGCTGCTTTCAGGGCCTGCTCTTGGGGCAGGAAGAAGTTGTACAATTTTTAGGAGGTTCTGCAAGTAATGAGGGAAACTGGTACGGTAAAATGGTTTAACGATGCCAAGGGGTTTGGGTTTATTTCCCGCCAGAATGGCCCCGATGTGTTTGTGCATTTCAGCGCCATCAAGGGCGACGGGTTCCGGAGCCTGGCAGAAAACCAGGAAGTGGAATTTGAGGTGGTCCAGGGCCAAAAAGGCCCCCAAGCCCAAAACGTTGTTAAGCTTTAAGCCTATCACCTGGTCGGAACTCCGGCGCTAGTTATACCCGGAGTTCCGATGTCTCAAATCGTATCATGGAGGTCCAGCGTGGCACGAAACCGTTACGGGTGGGAAAAGCGGGCCAAGGAGATAGCCAGAAAGCTGAAAAGCGAAGAAAAACAAAAGCGTCGCCAGAAGAAAACTCAGGTAGAAGAACCGAAAAAGATTTCTGACCCGAGTGAATAAGGCAACTTCAGAGGCCATGGGTAACTAACCCAGGCTAAGCGATCCGTCTCAGACTTATTACGAGGAGAATATGAGCGTAAAATTGTATGTAGGCAATTTGCCCCAGGAAATGACCGACGAGAGTTTAAAAGAACTCTTTTCCGAGGCCGGTCATGTGGCTTCCGCCAAGGTTATTTTTGACCGGCAAACCGGTCAGCCCCGAGGTTTCGGGTTTGTGGAGATGGAATCCAAACTGGAAGCCCAAAAGGCCATTTCGATGATCAATGGCCGGAATGTGTCCGGGAACACCCTCAAGGTCAATGAAGCCAGACAGCCGCAGCGGGGCGGCCCCCGGGGCGGTTTTGGCGGGGGCGGCGGCGGCCGGGGGCGCGGCTATCGTTAACCCTTTTTTGAGATCCCAGAAAAAGTGAATGTTGGGGTAAGGGGCCAGGGACACATGGCCCCTCCCCTCCCCCACCTTCCCTCTGCCCCCCTCAAATCATGTGGCAAATTCAGGCGCCGTAGGCGCGCTACCTTAAGCCGGCAACCGCATAAAGTTTTCTGTTTTCTTCTTCGAAAAGTTGTTGTTGGGGGAGGGGGCCAAGGGCAAAAGCCCTTGCCCCTCCCCCCAAAATATCTTTAAGGGTGAGCCAACGGCTCATGAAGATTTTAAGGCAACTGCACCTCCAGGTTAAACCGAATCGCCTCTCGCACCTCCGCCATGGTATTCTTGGCCGCCTCCCGGGCCTTCCGGTTGCCCTGATGGAGCACTTCCTGGACCTCCTGAGGGTGAGCCTCATAATAGCGCCGCCGCTCCTGAATAGGAGCCAGGTTTTGAAGCAGCGCCTCAGCCAATAGCTTTTTGCAGTCAACGCATCCCAGGGCCGCGGCGCGGCAGGAGGTGATGATCTCTTGAAGCTTTTCCAGGGGCAGGTTGAGGCGGTGGAAGGGAAAGGCCAGGCAGCGGTCCGGCTCCCCCGGGTCTTTGCGGAAGGGCCGGCCCACGTCGGTGACCATCTGGCGCACCTTCTGCTGGATAACCTGCGGAGAATCGCTGAGATAAATGCAGTTCCCGTAGCTCTTGCTCATCTTGCGGCCATCGGTGCCGGTGAGCTTAGGAATCTCGGTGAGCAGGGCTTCTGGCTCCGGAAAGAGGGGCCGGTACAGGTGGTTGAAGCGCCGGGCGATTTCCCGGGTCATCTCCACGTGGGGCACCTGGTCCACTCCCACGGGCACGCCGTCGGCCTTGTACATCAGGATGTCCGCGGCCTGGAGCACCGGGTAACCCAGAAACCCATAAGTGGCCAAATCCTTGTGGGCCAACTCCTGGAGCTGGTCTTTGTATGTGGGGTTGCGCTCCAGCCAGGGAACCGGGGTGAGCATCCCGAAGATCAGGTATAGTTCGGCGTGTTCCGGTATGGCGGACTGGACGAAGATGGTGCTCTTTTCCGGGTCCAGGCCCACGGCCAGCCAGTCTATGACCATCTCCTGGATGTAGCCGCCGATCTCCTGGGGAGTTTCGTATTCCGTGGTCAGGGCGTGCCAGTCGGCCACAAAATAGTGGCACAGGTACTCTTCCTGGAGGCGGAGCCAGTTGTACAGGGCCCCATAGTAATTGCCCAGGTGCATCCTGCCGGTGGGCCGCATGCCGCTCAAAATGCGCTTCTTTGCGGATTTATCAACGGATTTTTCCGGATCAAGTTTATCTTCAAGAGCCATCTGATTTCCAATTTCTTTAGAAGTTTTGGTGGCACAAAATTATCATTAGGCGTCTCGTTTTGGCAAGTGTCCGCGCCAATATTCCCCTGGGGCTCAAAAAGCCCGGCTACTTTGCCGGGCTTCCCCTTCCCCCCTTGAGGGCCGACCGGGGCAGAATCACTCCTTGAGCGATTCCAAATAAGAGCTTAGCGAGCTAATTTCCTGGGGAGGCTCAACTTCATCGCCGGATCTTAGTTCATGAATCGCCACCCGGACGGGCTCCTCCAAGGTGGTGGGAAAGCCCTCCCCACTTATATCATGGACCGCGATATAGGCGCGTTTTCCCTGGTATTTGATCCACTTGGTATATGAACCTTTTCCGGCGCAGCTGGCCGAGAAATTGAATCCATGATTCTTCATTACTTCTTCGAGGTTCATTGATTGCTTCCTTGATTTTTTCCGGGACTTCAGCGCCGGCTTTTTTTAGAAATTTCCCAGACAGTGGCTCATGTGCCTCGGCTCTCCCACCAATGATAAAAAGTGGTTAGCAGAGTCGGACGCCTTGCCTTATTCGTTTAACGTTGAACCTTGAACCTTGAACTTTGAACTTTCAGAGGAGTTAGCGTTCCCGCCATTGGGGTTTTCTTTTCTCCAGAAACGCCTTAACCCCCTCCTCCGCATCTTCGGTGCAGCACAGAGCCGCAAACCGGTCGCTCAGCATGTCCAGGGCCTTATGGTAAGGGACATCTTGCATCCCATAGATTCCGGCTTTGCCCATCTGCAAGGCCAGCGGACTTTTGGCCGCCAGTTTGGTAGCCAATTCCAGGGTGGCTTCCTCCAGCTTATCACTAGGCACCACCTTGTTGACCAGCCCCAAACTTTGAGCCTCCGCGGCCGAGATTATATCTCCCGTAAGCACCAATTCCAGGGCCTTTTTGAGCCCCACGTTGCGGGCCAGGGGCGCCGCCGGTCCCAGGCAGATAAGGCCGACGTTGATGGCCGTGGTCCCGAATTTGGCATCCTCCGCGGCTATCGTCAGGTCGCAGGCATATGACAGGCCCGCGCCGTTGGCCAGGGCATAGCCTTTCACCGAGGCGATCACCGGCTTTTTCATCCTGGCAATGGTGTGATTGTGCTCATCCATTAATTTAATGAACTCGCGATACTCCTTGTTGGTTTTGCCCTTGAATTCATCCAGAGAAATACCCGTGGAGAAATGTTTGCCGTTGGCATCGATCACCACCACCCGGATCTCGGGGTCCTTCTCCATTTCCCAGAGGGCGTCATTCAGCTCCCGGGCAAAGGGGACGTTGAAGGTGTTCATCGCTTGGGGGCGATTCAGGGTAATGAAACCGATATGATCCCGTTTCTCCACCAGGACGTTGTTGTTGCTCATAACGCACCCTCCTATGTTTTATGGTTACATAATAATGAATGCTAAGTGGCCATATCTAAATACGGTTACTTATATCATCATCAAGGCGCCTAAGCAGGACCCTCGGCTAAAATTTGCGTTCCCAGGCAGAGCTTGGGAACGAGCAGGAAAATGAAACAGAGCACTAAAGGTTAGCTTTATTTTCTCAAACTCTGAATATAAAAGTGCAACTGCGCCATGGTTTGTTGCCAAACGGCCGGGTCCTTGCTGGCGGCATACAGGGGAGCCGCCCCGTTGAGGGAGATCACCATAAAATTGGCAATCTCGCCCAGATTCATTCCTCCCCTTAACATTCCTTTTTGCTCTGCTTCTTCCAGCCACAGACGTAACAACCCGGAGAAGGCCCGGAAGCCTTCCAGGACATGGTTGCTCATGCTTGGGGACTGTCCGGCGAGATCGACCAGGGAATTGAGCAAAAAACAGCCTCCTTCAAAAACCCCTGCGCCCAGGTAATTTTTCATGCTGTTTTCTATGACCCGTTCAATCCGCGCCAGAGGGTCAGGGATCTCCCTCGCGCCCTGGAAAACAATAGTCTTCCAAATCCGGACGCATTCATCATAGACCGCATACCAGATCTCTTGCTTGTTGCGAAAGTGGCCGTAAAGCCCCCCTTTGGTGAGACCGGTAGCCTTAACGATGTCAGCTATGGAGGTATTGAAGTATCCCCGGAGGGAGAAGAGCTGCATCGACTTTTCGATGATGTTTTGGCGGGTTAGGTCACCTTTGGTTGCCATCCGGAAACCTTTGGGGGGAAAATATACCAACCAGTCGGTATATTTTTACCCCAGGCAACTGAGCCTTGTCAAGGGTGCTGCGCGCCAAAAGGCATTGAACCCCAGCGGGCCAGGTCTTTGGGGACTGCCATCTCTGCGGCCAGGCCGGCCATCTCTACGATCAGGTTGCGGCAAAAGAGGACATGGTCCTTGCAAAGCCAGGTCTTGCGCCACTGGGACGTGAGCAGGCGGCACTGGGTGCTGCCGAAACGGCTCTTGAACTCGTTGGGCAGACGGTTGAACAAGCGGTAAAGGCCGGGAGTACCCAGCATCTGCTCTCTGCCGGCCTGGGGGGTGATGGGGGCCTCGCGGCGGCCGTACACCGCGCCCAGGGCGGCGATGCCCCCCACCAAGGCGCCGCAGGTGTCCCCGAAGTGGCCCATCCCCGCCCCAAAGCCCGTCATGAGACACATGGTTTCCAGGGGTAGACCCGTTTCCAATTGAGACAGGACCGCCTCAAAGACTGACTCCGCTCAGTTGAGGCCGGTGCGAAAATTGGCCTTGGCCTTCTCTCTGACTTGTTCTATTATTTCTTTTGGTTCCATCTAATTCTCCGGTTTTTGCATTTACCCTTTTTCCCTTTTCCCTTTTCCCTTTTAACCGTTTATGCTTTACCCCTATCCTTTGCCGCTATCTGCCCAGGCCAGGAGAAATTTCACTTTCTCCAGCACTTCCGGCAACTCCCGCGCGGTGTTCACCCCCCAAATATGCGGGTCCGCAAGATCCGGGGGGTCGAAATCCTCAGCCTGGGCCGTCAAAATCTCCTCCCGGCCGTTGGAGATGGATTCGGGATCGTGAGCCCGGATGCCCAGGCGCTGCCGCACCACCTCCAAGGGGCAGGCGCAGTAGAGAAAGATGGCCGCGGCCCCATATTCCTGGGCCAGTTGGGCTACCAGGTCCCGCTCGTAGGCCCGCTTGTAGGAGCCGTCCAAGATGACGCTCCGGCCCGCGGCCAGGTGCGCCGCGGCCTGGCCCCGCATTTCCGCGTAGGTCTTCCGGGAAAAGTCCTCGTCGTAAATACCCTTCCCGAACTCCGCCGGGGTTGGGGTGGTGGGGGTGAACCCCGCCAGATGCTTGCGCACCGCGTCGCTGTGGATCACCGGCAGCCCCAAAGCCTCACCCAAGGCCCGGGCCAGGGTGGTCTTGCCGGTTCCCATCAATCCGAATATCACGATAACTTTCAGGCGGCCCATCGCGTCCCCTCCTCCGCGTACCGGCCGGCCAGCTCAAAGTAGGCCTGGGCCGTTTTTCTGGCTTTTTCCCGCTCCTCCGGCGGCACCTCCGGCTCCAGGGCCGCGAACGCGTTGATTTTTCCCCGCACGTAGGCCCGGTAGCACTTGTAAAAATCCAGCATCACCAGCAATTCCTGGTCCCTGGAGGAGGCCGCAAACCTCTCCACAAAGTGGCGGCCCAGATCCTGCCGCCCGTGAAAATCCAGGTCCATGGCCAGGAAGTCGATATCCGCCGCCACATCACCATATCGGAAACGGGGATTAAATTCAATGCAGTCGAAGATGTAAAGGCCGTCGGCCAGGCAAATGTTCTTCATGTGCAGGTCGCCGTGGCAGTCCCGGATGCGGCCGTCTTTGATGCGCTTCAGAAATAGCGCCCGGTTCCGGGACAGAAAATGCCGGGCAAAAGCGCGAATTTCTTCAAACAGCTCCCGGGACAAAAAATCCCCCACCAGGGCCTCGGTCTTGGAAAAGTTTTCTTCGTGGTTGTAAGCGATGATTGCCGGCTCTCCGAATTTGTTGATGCGGGGGCCGGTGGCCGCGGTTTCATAAAAGGGAACCAGCTTCTCGATGATGCGGTCCATGATCCCCCGATGAAGCTCGCCCCGGTCCGCCACTTCGTCCATCATGCGGTCCTGGGGCATGCGCACCATTTTTAGGGCGTATTCCACCGCATGGCCCTTGCCCCCCACCTCCACCCGGCGGTAGTGGGCCACTATGGGCAATACTTCTCGGTAAATCTCCGGGCAGAGGCGGCGGTTGAGCACCAGTTCCTCGTGAAGGTAATAATGGCGCCTTCTCAAGGTGGTGAAGTTGAGAAACCCCAGGTCCACCGGCTTTTTGACCTTGTAGGCGAAACGGTCTGTGAGGAAAACGTAGGAGATGTGGGTCTGGACCAGTTCCACCGAAGTGGTGGGTTCGGGGTACGCGCTGGGGTCCAGCAAGGCTTCCGGGAGGTCCATGTTTAATTATAAACCATCTGGCGAGAGAGGCCAGGGCCTCTAGGTGGCTATTTTTCCCTTTAAAAAACTACGGGGAGGGCAGCCAGGGAGCTATTCCCCAGCCCCTCCCCGTAGTAGAACAGACACGTAGATGAGATTACTACTTTTTTTTCTTAACGGCCGTAAAACTTCCGGTATCGCCCAGATCGTTGCTCCATGATCCCACAATCTTGCTGGTGCTGGCGGTCCCCCGGCCATAGGTGTGAGTGCGTAATTCATTAGCGCCATCAACGAAGGAGATGGTAAAGTGCATGTTGGACCCGGAGTCCATCATGAGGGTTATGTATAGCAAGGGGGGATCTCCGCCGGTCATGGTGCCGTAAAACAGGGTTGGATTCGCAGTGGCGTATAACACCATGTCCAGTGTGACATTGGTGGTGAGGGTGCCATCGGGTGAGATGGAATTGCTGGTGATCACCCAGTCTCCAGCCAATTTAGGCGCGGCGGCCGCGGGGCAGACCGCGAAAGCAGTTAATAGTACTATAACGTTAAGTGTTGACAATTAATTTCCCATGTGCAAACATGGGGAGCATGGACAAACAAGAATTGCTCGAGGCCCGTGGTCGCCTGGAGGCTTTTCTTGAGCCGCTTTTGCTCATGTTGGG
>Ga0194110_10003436_pt1 | contig 19612 bp, 16 predicted proteins | sample TA2Kig1200mmetaG_FD_146192 | JGI IMG/M metagenome (GOLD analysis project Ga0194110, IMG submission 146192) | Freshwater microbial communities from Lake Tanganyika, Tanzania - TA2015032 Kigoma Deep Cast 1200m | ecosystem: Environmental > Aquatic > Freshwater > Lake | place: Tanzania: Lake... | reverse complement strand
GACGTGGGAGCCGTAGGGCTCGTTCGGGATGATGACCGCGCCGCCGCCGTTCATGATGGTGAGCGCCCAAGGAGCCGCGGTGATCTCCCACCGCAGGGTGTTCGTGATGCGATGACGGATGGTCAGCCCGGTGCCCGCCGCATCGAGCGTGAGGGTCATCTCCTTCTCGATGCCGGTCGGGGCCTCCACGGGTTGGATGAGGTGCAGAGAGAGGTCGCTGAGCTTCTTGCACTCGATGGGGGCGCCGTCGGGCACATAGCTCCGCGGGATGTCCTCGGGCGCGGTCCAGAGGCGGTGGCCGCCAACGGGGCGCCAGTCCCCCAGCTCGGTCGTCACCTTGGCGTCGGGCGGGCAAAGGCCCAGGATGTTCCCCTCGCCGGGAAAGCCGTAGCGCAGGATGCGCGGCCCGAGGTCGGTCGTCACCACGGCTTCCACTTCGCCATTGGCCAACTTGCGGCAGTTCGGGAGGTTCAGGAAAGCGGCTTTCCGGACCATGCTCGTCCTCCGGATTGAAGAGATGTCGTAGCACCTCAGCCGAATGAGACTGAGGTTCGTAGTGCGGCCTTCAGGCCGTGGGAGCTTCGAGCCGCGAGCCACGAGCTTCGAGCAAGGGAAGAAGATGCCTCTTCTCTTCAAGGCTCGGCGCTCGTGGCTCGCCGCTCGTGGCTGCCAAGCGACGGGCTGAAGCCCGCACTACAAACAACGCGCTGCCTGGAGCGCGCCTCACGGGGCCGGGGCGGCGGGCGCCGCGCGGCGCTCGCGCACGACCGTGCCGATGTAGGTCGTCTTGATCTGGCTCATGAGCGGGGGGAGGATGGCCTGCCACTCGCTCCAGGCCGCGATGTCCTTGATCCCCGTGAAGTTGCCGGCATGGAGCATCTGGGCCTGCTCCCAGAGAAGGCCCTCGCCGTCGCGTCCGCCGGCGTACACGCCCAGGATGCAGATGCCCTCGCCGACCACCCGCACCAGGCCCAGCACCTCGTAGTTGCTCGACATGTACTGGGTCTGGGTGGCGGCATTGAGGTTCGGCTTGTGGCTTCGCTGGTAGAACTCCGGCCCGGCGCAGCCCGCGGCAAGGACCAGCGCCGCCACTGCGACGAAGCCCACCGTAAGCCCCGGTCGTCTCATCGCTCCACGCTCCTTTCTCACAGCAAGAAGCCATCGGGCCAGCTCCCTGCCTGCCAGGGAAGCCCCCCTATTCTATGGGCCGCCGTTGAGCGGGTCAAGCGCACATTGGAGGAGTCCGCCCGCCATTGACGGGCCGCGGCGCAGACGCTAGAATCCTGAGTACACTGCCCCACAGATAGGGGGACAAAGTCGCGGGCGATTCGGTTGCTTGCTCCCGAAGGGAGCACAGTGGTTAGCCGGCGGCTGAAGCCGCCGGCTACCCACTGCTGTCCCTTCGGGACTGCGATTCCGTCCCCTCACTTGTGGGGCGGTGTACTGAGAGTCCGAGGAGGGAAAGGAGCGAGAGTGCCTGGTTCGCTGAAGCGGCTTCTAGCCGGTCACGCTAACGCGCTGGGCTTCTGGGCGGTGGTGGCGCTCATCGCGCTGGCCCTCGCGCTCGCCGTCGCCTTCATCCACGGCCGCCTCCGCTGAGGTCTCCGGCGAAGAGCACGCCCACGCGCAGCTTGGGCGTAGCACCCCGCGGTCATTGACGAGAACCTTGGGTGCCACGCCCAAACTTGTTTGGGCGTGCCGAAGTGGGGACCATTCAGCGGCGCCGGCGCATGCGCCGCCGCAGGATGCGGCGGATGCGCCGCAGCGCCGTGTAGGGCCAGAGCCACCCCAGCGTCCACAGAAGCCTGTGGCTTCGGGCCTCGACGCCCGCCAGCCTCTCCGTGCAGTACTTGGCCTTGAGCTTCCGAAGCCCCAACCAGTCCGCCCGGGCGAACAGGGGCATCAGCACCCTTCTCGACAGCCAGCCCCGCCCCAGGTGCTGCGCCGACGCGAAGTCCACCAGGAACGGCTCACCGCCGGACGCCACGAGGACGTTCCGCCTCTGGTGGGAGTCGAGGTGGACGATGCCCCTTCCGTGGAGCGTCGCGAGCAGCGAGCCCAGGCGCTCGAAGACCACCGCCGGCACGCTGTTTCGGCGCTTCGCGCCCAGGCTCGGCGCATCCACGTAGTCCACGGCAAACGCCAACCCGTCGAGCCGCCCGCGGAACCTCGGCACCCCAGCCATGCCGTCCAGGAGCCTGTAGATGCGCGACTCGCGGGCGACGACCCAGCGCCCGTAGAGCTGGCGCACCAGCCAGGGGGCGTGCCCGAAGTCCTTCACGATGAGGCGTTGCCCCTCCCAACGGACGAGGACGATCGCGGGCTTGGCGCCGTGAGGGCGGCGGAGGACCTCTTCCGTGCACGAGGCCAGGTCCTCGCGCCTCAGCGGCCGCGGCTCAACGGCTCCAGGGCTCATGAGGTCATTGCACCATCTGGAGTGGGGCACCGTCGTACGGGCAGTAGAGCTTGGACGCGTGGAAGCGCCGCCCACAGGCGGGACAGAACTTGTAGTACTCGTAGGTGTGGCCGATCATCGCGCCGATGATGCCCCCCGCCACGCCCCCGATGAGCGCCCCGCGCGAGCGATGATGGTGGGAAAGGATCGCGCCGGCTGTGGCGCCGGTGGCGCCGCCGATCCACGCGCCCTGCTGCGTAGGAGTGCAGCTCATGGGCGCCAGCAGCACGGCGAGCGCCAACACCGCCGCCACCAGAAGCTTCGCCTTCATTGTGCGCCTCCTCGGCAAGCCTGCTAGATTATACCAACAGCGGACGCAATCTCCAAGAGCGCCTTGGCGCATTCCCAAAGCGGCCGCCTCGCCCGCCGCCGCTTCCCCCATACTCTCTGACGTCCCTCCACGCGCGACTATTCAGAGAAAGCCGCCTCCGCCCGAGTATGGCCCCCAGTTCTGGTCATCTGCTTGGCAGCCCCAACCGGGGCGTGCTATATCAGCCCAGGGCGAAGCCCTGGGAAGCGGAGCCGTGCGCAGGCCAGCCCTGAGGGGGCGTACTACGAGGAACGGACGCCATCGCCTCCCGCGAGTGGCTAGTACGCCCCTACAGGGCTATATCGGGGCCGTCCTCGAATCCCAGGACTTCGCCCTGGGCTGATATAGCACGCTCCATTCGGAGCTCCGGGATTCCAGAACGTCACCAGAATTGGGGGCAATGCTCGCCTCCGCCCTGGCGGTTGACTCGCCTTGCGGCTGTCTGCTATGATCCGAGCGGGTCGCCCGCAAGGCAAGCGAGGCCCCCGCCCGACGGAGCCGCCCGTGAAGTACGCGATAGTTGTGCCCGACGGCATGGCGGACCACCCGCTGGAGAGGCTGGGGGGCCGCACGCCGCTCGCGGTCGCCGCCACGCCGCATATGGACGCGGTGGCCGCCCGCGGCCGCCTCGGGCTCGTGTGCCATACGCCCCGCGGGCTGCCCCCCGGCAGCGACGTTGCCATGCTCTCCGTCCTCGGCTGCGACCCCACGGAGTGCTACACTGGCCGCGCGCCCCTCGAAGCCGCCAGCATGGGGATCGAGCTTGGCCCCCTCGACGTCGCCTTCCGCTGCAACCTGGTCACGGTGGACGGCGGCACCCTGGTTGACCACAGCGCCGGGCACATCTCGAACCGCGAGGCCGCCGTCCTCATCGAGCTCCTCAACGCGCGCCTCGGCAGCCCGGCCATCCGCTTCCACCAGGGCGTCGGCTACCGCCACCTGATGGTCTACCACGGCCAGGAGCCGCTCGCGGCCGATTGCACCCCGCCCCACGACATCCTCGACCAGCCCTTCGCACGCCACCTCCCACGCGGCCAGGGAGCGGAGCTCCTCATCAGCCTCATGGAGCGCTCGCGCGAGCTGCTGGCCCGCCACGACATCAACGACGTGCGGATTGACCTGGGCGAGAACCCCGCGAACATGGTCTGGCTCTGGGGCGGCGGGCGCCGCCCGCGGCTCCCCTCCTTCGCCGAGCGCTACGGCAAGCGCGGCGCCGTCGTGGCTGCCGTGGACCTCGTCCGCGGCATCGCCACCTGCCTCGGGATGGACCTCATCCATGTGGAGGGCGCCACGGGCTACATCCAGACCAACTTCGCGGGGAAGGGCCAGGCGGCAATCGAGGCCCTCGGCCGCTACGACCTCGTCTTCGTCCACATCGAAGCCCCCGACGAGGCGGGCCACCAGGGCAACATCCAGGCCAAGGTGGACGCCATCGAGGCGATAGACCAGCACATCGTGGGGCCGCTTCACGCCGCCCTGGAGGCCAGGGGCGAATACCGCCTCCTCGTCCTCCCCGACCACCCGACCCCCATCGAGGTCCGCACCCACGTCGCCGAGCCGGTCCCCTTCGCCTACTGCGGCACCGCGGTGGGGGAGCGGGCACCCGGAGCCGGCGACGGGTCGGGGCGGCGCTTCACCGAGGCCGACGCCGCCGCAACGGGCCTGCTGGTTGACCCAGGCCACCAACTCCTCGCCATGTTTCTCGGCTGCAATTCCTGTTGACAAACGTGTGCCGGGGGGATACAATCCGATAGGTGGGGGTACGGCCCTCAGAAGCGAGGAGATGGCTATGTACCACCGAAATCGAGGGTTGACCATCACAGAGCTCCTCACGGTGGTCGCCATCCTGACCATCCTGACGTCCATGCTCAGCCCATTCATCATCACCGTCAAGCACGCCGCCCTCGGACGCGCCTGCGCCAAGAACCTGGCCGAATGCTACGTCGCCCTTCAGCTCGTCGCGAACACCAACTACGGCAAGCTCCCCCCCTGCGTCGAGCTCAACACGACCGACAACCCCCTCAAGCTGACCCCGCCCTACGGGATCAAGGAGGACCAGTGGTGGTACAGGAGGCTGTCCGCCAGGCTCTATATCGGCAAGAAGCCTGACGGCTCTTCGCGCGACGACCCCCTGGCTGGCGGCTCCGTGGAAGCTCACCAGTTCGTGGTTCGCTGCCCCGGCAGCCCCGACCCCTACGATCAGGCCCGCGTGAGCGCCGAGGGCAACAGGTACCAGAAGGTCAACACCACGGACAAGGACCGCGCGTTCGACGAGAACTTCGGCTACAGCAACTTCGGGTTCCAGTACGGAGACGGGACCTCGAACCAGCGCGCCATCCCCGACCCGGCGACGCTGCGTTGGGGCGCCATGGGCAACAGCAGCTACTACCGCGCCAGCGGCGGCTGGGGCGCTATCACAGGGAGGCCCAAACACATCTTCAACCAGGGCACCGGCAAGTGCGATTGCGGCCTCGCCTGGCCCTGCCTCTACACCCGCATCGGCGAGTTCGCCTCCGTGCCCGAAGCCGCACGCACCATGCTCATGATGGACTACGTGAAGGCGGACGTCGCCCCGGACCTCAAGAACGACGGCTTGCGTGGCTACCGCTTCCGCCACAACGGCACCGCAAATGTCCTCTTCGTGGACGGCCACATCCAGGTCTACACCAAGCGCGAGTTCCTGCGCGACTGGGCGGAGCCGGACCACGCGCAATTCGCGCGCGACCCCGTGACCGGCCGCGCCCGCATCCACTGGGCCGTCCTGCGGCCCTGACCCGCACTCCTCGCCAGCCCACGCGGGAAACGCGAAGCACCAAACTCCAAGCACCAAGTGCCAGACAAGTACCAAACCCCGATACCAAATGACCCAAACAAGCCTGGCACGGTGCTCCCGATCAGCGGGGGGGATCGGTTTGGTTTTTGGGCATTTGGCCCTTGGCGGCTTTCTGGTTCTTGGTTCCTGGTTCTTGGTTCTTGGGATTTGAATGATCCGTCCTTTCCGCCCCAGCGACCGCGAGACCCTCATCCAGATCACGACCCTCGCCTTCGACGGCGTTTCGATTGACCAGAACATCGAGTCGCTCTACGGCGTGGTGGGCGGGGTGGGGTGGCAGCCGCGCAAGGCCAGCCACATCGAGGCCGACATCCAGGCCAACCCCAGCGGCATCTTCGTCTTCGAGCACCACGGCGCCATCCTCGGCTTCATCACCTGCCGCCCCGACCGCCGCACCCGCATCGGCGCCATCCCAAACCTCGCAGTCCACCCAGACCACCAGGGCAAAGGGGTCGGCAAGCAGCTCATCCAGGCCGCACTCAACTACCTCAGGGCGCACGGCATGCACCTCGTCCGCATCGAGACCCTCGAGCAGAACCGCCGCTGCGTGGCCCTCTACCCGAAGATGGGCTTCCGCGAGGTGGCCAGGCAGATCCACTACGTTAGGCCCCTTGATGAGCGGGGTTGACGTCGAACGAGAGCGGTCTTAGGTGTTCGGTGTTAGGTGTTAGGGTACAGAAAGAGGCGGTCTTCCTCTGTACCCCAACACCTAACACCCAACACCTACCACCAGTCACAGGAAGTCACCCGTGGCTGACCAAGAGCCCTTCGAGGTGAGGCAGGACATCGTGGACGCCGAGTACGGCTCGGGCCACGCCGGCCTGGGGCCGTCGGGCGGCCAGGTGCTCTTCGACTTCCTGTTCGGGGTGTTGGCGCCCATCGCGCTCCTGGCGAAAGACCCCGCGCTTTTCGCGGCCGACGTTGCGGACAGGGCCGTTCTTCCACCCTACCTCGCCATGCCGACCTACATCGTCCAGGGCTGCCTTGTGGCCGCTCTCCTCCTCTGGGGCATCACGGGCATGCGGCTCCCCGTCCTGGGCATGCTCCTCGCCGGCCCCTTCGCCGTCGGAGCAGTGCTCTCGGTGGTGCTGGGGGCCGCGCTCCTCCAGTTTGCGATGGTTCACGGCGAGTACCTGAGCGGCTGGCTGGCCTTCACGCCCTGGCTCACGGCATTCGTGTTCGTCCGCCACTGCGTCCTCGCGTGCCGCGCCGGCGCGCGACGCTCCGTGCTCCTCACCATCGGGTCCCTCGTGGTGACCTTTGCCGCCATCACCATTGCGGCGGGCAGCGTCGCACGGGCCAGGGCACGCAGGGCGAGCCTGCTCGAAAGCCTGCTCCTGAGCGACAGCCCGGCCGACATTGACTATGCCTGCTCGCAGATAACCGACCCCGATGAGCTGGATATGGACACCATCGCGGAGGCCTATATCAGCATGAAGGACGACGACCCGCGCCGCGAGCGGCTGGGGGGGGTCTACCAGCGGCTCACGGGCGTGCCGATTGATGCCGCGGTCCGCCGGCTCCTGCCGCGCACGGGGGCAGACCCCCAGGGAGCGGCGCAGAAGCCGCCAAAGAAGGAAGATGACCCCACGACACTTCTGGTGAACCAGCTCTTCAGCAGCGACCTCGAGGAGCACAAGAAGGCGGCGAAAGCGCTGATCAGCCACGAGCCGGACCCGAAGATGCTCGAGGCCGTTGTGCGGCGCTACAGCGAATTGCGGGAGGGCGACCCCCGCCGCGCCTGGATCGAGGAAGCCTACACAGGCCTACAGTCCGATGGGGACACGATCAAGGCCGCGCTCAAGCGCCTCGGCAAGAAGCCCGCCCCCGAGCCCAAGAAGAGCACTGGGCCTCCCAAGCACACCCCGCCCAAGCCCCCGCCGCCGTCCACGCGAGAAATGCCTTAAGGCGACCCGTGGCCGCACCCAAAGGCCGGAATGATGAATGCTGAATGTTGAATGTTGAATGTTGAATGGAAAACAGAAGAGTCCGCCCTCGCCCGCGTTCGTCATTCGATATTCAACATTCAGCGTTCAGTATTCAACATTCGACGTTCCCTCCCCGCATGTGCGCAGAACACGCACGAGTCACGACCAACCGTGGGTCATTGAGCCGCCGGCATCGGCTTCCAGGTGGTGCCCTCGATGGTGTAGCCGAGGCTCTCGGCCTGCTCGAGGAGGCGCAGCAGGTCCTTCGTCGGGATGGTTGCGACCGCGTTCGGGCCTTTCGCCGTCGGGTCGCTGTAGCCGGACTTCTCGAGGTGCGAGAGAAGCCTGTCGTCGGGCTTCCGCGGCGCAGTGAGGGTGACCACGGTGGCCCGCCGCCGGTCGAGGTCGGCGATGAGCGCCGCGTAGTGCCCCTTGAGCTTCGTCACTGTGTCCTGGCACACGAACCAGGTTCCCTCGTCGGGGTAGTCGAACACCCAGGCGGCCCCCGCGGCGAAGTAGCAGGTGGCGCGGGTGCCCAGCCGCGTGCGCCGCACCGCGTCGCGATAGGTGAACTGCTGGGGCTGGACGTTGATGCGCACGTTCGCCGTGACCACCTGCGGCGCCTTGTCGTGGATGCGCGCGGGACGATAGAGCACATAGTTGGCCGGCTGCGGATTGGGGTCGGCGAACTGCGTCTCGTCCATCCTGGTGAAGACCTCGGTGTAGCGCTCGGCGTCGGGCGGCACCTCCTTCGGCTTGCTCCGCAGGAAGAGCCTGCCGCGGGCGCGGTCCCCGCTCAACGGCACGTAGTAGAGGTCGCACGCCAGCAGCTTGCGGTGCGACTGCATGGCCTGGAACTGGAACGTCTCCGACACGCTCTGTCCCGACAGCAGGATGCGGGGGTGGAGGAACCGCGAGTCGGGCACGTGCCGCCACTGGTCCCCGTCCCGGATGTGGTCCGCCTCGATGCGGTCCAGGGTCTGGTGGTGCCGCACCTCCGTAGCCTGGAGCGGCTTATAGAACTCCACCTCGCCCAGCGCCTGCTGCTGCACCAGGTACTGAGCGGGGTCCGGCCTCACGTAGAGCGTCAGCGTCAGCGGGATCATCGGCTCCCTGAGGGAGTTGGTGACCGTGACCGTGACCTGCGTGTTCTCCCCCTCGGCCACGACGGTGGGCACGCCCACGCTGAGCATGCTCCGCGCCCGCTGGTCGCACCCCACGCCGGCAAGAGCCAACGCGGCGAGCACGAGCCCCGTGCTGCATCGAAGAGTCGAGGACGACGACGAGGACGAGGACGGTTCTTGTCTCACGATTACTCCCCTGCCCTATCAGGGATTCTGGTATGCCAGCGACGCCCAGAGCGCATCGTCCCTCAGCCGCCCCGCGAGCGACACGCCGAATGCCGCCTCGATGGGCGCCAGGACTTCAGGATTGCTCTCCCAGACGGCGAGCGCCGCGGAGCGCACCACGTTGACGCCCGCGGTGGTCATGTGCCCGAGCGGACGCCGGCAGCCGCCTTTGATCATCCCCAGGCCGCGCATCAGGGTCTTGATGGCGAGGGGGTTGCGGAACTTGTCGCGGACAGTGGCCTGGCGGCCGCCCACGCTCCGCGTGCTGTCCACGCTCACGGTGACGATTCCGAACAGTGGCTTGAGGGCGTTGGCGAGGCGGCCGCCCTCCGCGGCCTCGCCGCGGGCGAAGGCGCGCACCATGGCCTGCGTCGCCGCGGGCACGACGTTGGACACGACGGAGATCACCCCGCTGGCGCGGACCGCGGGGTCCGTCATCATCGCCGGCGTCAGGTCGTCGTCGCCCGACACGATGTCGAACCCGTCGCCGACGAGGGAGCGGGTGTGGGCCATGCGCTTCAGGTCGCCCGTGGCCTCCTTCACGGCGCGGACGTTCGGGTGCTCGGCCGCGAGGATGGCGAGGTCCTCGGGCGCGAGCGCGCAGCCCGTGCGGCCTGGGATCACGTAGGGCACCACCATCGCCTCCGGGCAGGCCGCGGCGATGACCCCGTGGTACTCGCGGCGCAGCTCCAGGCTCGACGGCCCGTTGTAATAGCAATCCACCAGCAGCACCCCGTGCGCGCCGGCCTCCACAGCGTGGCGGGAGCCGCGGAGCGCCTCAGCCGTCGAGTTCGAGCCTGTGCCTGCCAACACGAAACACTTCCCCCCCGACAGCCGCACCGTCGCCTCGATGACGTGGTTGTGCTCGGGCCAGGTCAGCGTCGGCGATTCGCCCGTGGTGCCCGTCGGCACCAGGCCGGCAATCCCCTGCCCCACCTGGAAGTCCACCAGGCGTTCGAACTCCGCCCACGCCACCCTGTCCTTGCGCGTGAACGGCGTCACCAGCGCCGTCCACGCCCCCTCGAACCGCCTCAACTCCACGCTTTGCTCTCCTCATCAGGGACTGGATGATTGGATGGATGGATGTATGGATGGGTGCCAGAGACTGGCGGCTTGCCATTCATCCATTCATCCATCCATCCATCCATTCATCCATCCATCCATCCATCCAGTCTTCCGTTGCCGCCGTATTCTAGCAATCGCGGGGCGCCGATGCAACAGAGAAAGCGTGACGCGTGCCCCGTGACACGTGAGGAGATGAACCTGCCCGCGAAGCACGCGAAACCCGAAACGCGAAACGCGAAACGGGGGCATCACGCAGAGGCGGATGAGACAGCAGAGAAGAGGGCGGCGGGTGGCAGCGGTCCGTAGTCCGTGGGCGGTGGTCCGTAGTCTGCGGGCGTCTGGACCGCGGATCGCGCGGATGGGCGCGGATAGGAACGAAGCCCGAGAGCCTTCACCACCGAGAGCACTGAGGGCCCATCGCGGCAAGCCGCAACCAAACGCGGAGGAAAAATCTTTCCGGAAAACAAGATTCTGCATGTTTGTAGCACAGAGGCAAGACACAGAGAAGCAGCCATCCTGGCGAAGCGGGGAGCCCGCGTAGCGCAGCCCCCTCTTGGGCGCACAAACCCGCCACTGCCTGGCAGCAGCATCAGGGTCAGGACCAACTACCTACGCATCTCGTCAAGGTAGAGAACGAAGGCCATTCTGAACTGGTCAAGGGCCAACTCCGCCTCCTCTCGCCCTATTGCGGGCTTCTCGCGGCCATCGGCTTCCTCAACATGCGCGGTCGTCGCCTGCTGCCGGAAGTCGTGGGTGGCGGCGAACTGCCCTTGCTCTCACGGTCTTGGTGGCCTCTGTGCCGTCTCTGTGCTACAAACATGCAGAATCTTGTTTTCCGGAAAGATTTTTCCTCCGCGTTTGGTTGCGGCTTGCCGCGATGGGTCCTCAGTGCCCTCTGTGGTGAGAGGTCGGGCGAAGTTGACGGCGGCGGCTCCGGATCGTAGACTGCGCCGCAGGAGAGATGAGATGGAGACAGGTTCGCTGATGAGGTCGTTTCTGGACTATCTGGAGGTGGAGTGCGGGGTGGCGGGGAATACGCGGCTGGCATACGGGAGCGACCTGCGGAAGTTCACGGACTACCTGGAGCGGCGGGGGCAGCGGGATGCGCGGCGGGTGACGACGACGCTGGCCCTGGGGTTCCTGATGGAGCTTAAGGACCGCGGCTATGCGGTTGGGAGCATCGCGCGGATGCTGGCGGCGGTGAGGATGTTCTATCGCTACCTGACGCTGGAGGGGATCGTTGAGCGGAACGTTGTGGCGGCGCTGGATTCGCCGAAGTTGTGGCGGCGGCTGCCGTCGGTGCTCAGCCCTGCGGAGGTGGACAGGTTGCTCGCGGCGCCAGACGTGCGGAAGCCGCTGGGGCTGCGGGACAAGGCGATCCTGGAACTGCTCTACGCGACGGGGGTGCGGGCGAGCGAGGTCGCCTCCCTCGACGTGGACAGCGTGCACTACGACTACGGCTACCTGCGTTGCCTGGGCAAGGGGGCGAAGGAGCGGGTGGTGCCGATAGGGCGCGCTGCGGTGGAGGCCACTCGCCGCTACGCGATGGAGGTGCGGCCGCGGCTGGTGCGCGGGCGGCCGACGGGGGCTCTGTTCATCTCGCGCCGCGGCAGCCGCATCTCGCGGATAACCGTGTGGCGCCTCGTGAAGCACTACGCGCTCGTGGCGGGCATAAGGAAGAAGGTCTACCCGCACGCCCTGCGGCACTCGTTCGCCACGCACCTGCTCTCTGGGGGGGCCGACCTCCGCTCCGTGCAGGAGATGCTGGGCCACGCGAACATCATGACCACGCAGGTCTACACACACGTTGACCGGGAGCGCCTCAAGGACACCCACCGCCGCTTCCACCCGCGCGGGTGAGCAACATTTCGGAGTTGCACAACTCCGAAATGTTCTACCAACCTCACGAATGAGAAGGGGGCTCGGAGGCCGCTGAGGCCCCAACGCGAGCCGCTCAGTCTCTCGCGCCTGAAAGGGCCGAGCGCGGGGCCGATAGAGCGTAAGGAAGCTACTCGGGACTGCGGGAGCGGGACTTCCGCAGTTCAGCCAACAGGTTCCTGAGCGTGGCCTCCAGCTTCTCCGGCGTCTCGTAATCGCCCCTCTGGATAGCCGCCCTAATGGTTGCGAGGCGCTCGCGATTGGCCTTCTTCGGGCCGTCGCTGCGTATCGGGCGGGTGCCTTGGCCTATGGTCTTCACGTGACGGGTGCTCCTTGACTCTCCACGGGGCACCGGGGAGAAATCCAACCCCTCTATTTAGTTAATCGGGGAAGGCTGGGAAAACTTTAGCGGGAAAAGCGCGGGGCGCCGCAGGCGCCACGCGAAGCGGAAGCCTTTGCCCGGCAAGCAGTTACGAGGCGGCGATGAGGTTCGCAACACGGAGGATGCAGCAGAATCGTGTTTTCCTACACAGGCTCTCGGGGCGTGGCCGTGCCGTTCAGGAGGCGCTTGAGCTTCCGGCTCAGTTCGCCGAGCAGCCCGTCGAGGTCCTCGTCGAAGGCCGGGCGGCGGACGAATGCCTGGCAACTGCGGGCGAGCATGAGGTTGGTCCCCCGCTCCTGCTGCGCGCGGTAGTCGGTGCGGACGCCCACGATGGGCTTGCCGATGGCGTAGGCGTAGCCGGCCTCGAAGCAGGTGCCGGAGTCGGCGTCGGCGCCGTCGAGCACCGCGACCATCGCATCGCAGTCGCGGACGCTCTGGACACAGAGCCGGAAGAGCTCGCCGAAGTGGCGGGGGTCGTTCTTGCGGTCCCCCACGGCGAAATCCTGGGGCAAGATGACCTCGCAGTGAAGGAGTTGCTCGAGACGCCGGGCCACTTCGCGGTTCCAGCGCCGCTCGTGCTGGGTGAAGAGCGGGGCGGCGAGGTAGACCTTGGGGCGGGTTGAAGGGCTAGAGGGCAAGGGGTGCTCCGGGGCGGAAGGGACACTAAAGCCCGGCACAAACTGGGGGACAAGATCGGAGTCCCAAAGGGACACCAGTTGGTTGCCGGCGGCTTCAGCCGCCGGACCGCGGCCACCCACCCACGGCCCAGTCCCGAAGGGACGGCAGTGCGGCGGGACACAGGGCTGGCCGTTTTCTGCCGTCCCTTCGGGACTGGTTGGCTATGGCACAGGAGGCCCGGCGGCTAAAGCCGCCGGCAACCCACTGTGCTCCCTTCGGGAGCAACACAACAGGCCGTCCGCGATTCTGTCCCCTCATTTGCGGGGACTTGCACTAAGTACACCGCCCCACAATAAAGGGGACGAAATCGTGGCGAGCTCCCTCCCGAACGTTCCAATGCGTTCGGGAGGCTAACGTCCCGCAACGACGAACCTGCCGAAGGTGTCGGAAGCCCTCGCTTCGCTCGGGCCAGGCTCTTCGGAAGGGCGCCTGCGGGCATTTTGTGCCCCTTATTCTGGGGCGGTGTACTAAGGGCCGAGCATGGCGCGGAAGTCGTCCTCGGTGATGACCTTGACGCCGAGCTCGCGGGCCTTCGCCAGCTTGGAGCCGGCGGCCTCGCCGGCGACGACGAAGTCGGTCTTCTTGCTCACGCTGGAGGCGGCCCGGCCGCCCCGCTCCTTCACGATGGCCTCGGCCTGCTCGCGGGTGAACTGGGTGAGGGCGCCGGTGAAGACGAAGGTCTTGCCCGCGAAGGGCAGCGGGCCAGAGACGGCCCGCCCACACTCCGGGAACTGGACTCCGCCCTGCCGCAGGCGCTCGATGGCGGCGCGGTTCTCGGAGTTGGCTAAGAACTCGCGGATCGAGCGGGCGAGGGTGGGGCCGATCTCGTAGGTGGCGCCCAGCCGCGCCTCGTCGGCCTCAATGAGGGCATCGAGCGAGCCGAATGCCTCGGCAAGGACGTCGGCCACGTGCTCCCCAACGTGGCGGATGCCGAGGGCGAAGATGCAGCGCGCCAGGGGACGGCTCTTGGACGCCTCGAGCGCGTCGAGGAGGTTTTGCGCCGACTTCTCGGCCATGCGCTCGAGGCCGGCGAGCTGGTCCTTCGTCAGGAAGTAGAGGTCGGCCGGGCTGCGGACGAGGCCGGTCTCGACTAGCTGGTTGACGAGTTTCTCGCCGAGGCCCTCGATGTCCATCGCGCCCCGGCAGGCGAAGTGCTCGATGCGGCCTTTGACCTGTGCGGGGCAGGCGAAGTTGATGCAGCGTGCCACGACCTCGCCCTCCGGCCGCTCGGCCCGCGCGCCGCACACCGGGCAGTTGGCCGGCATCGTGAACTTGCGTTCCCGCCCCGTCCGCCGCTCGGCCACAACCGAGACGACCTCGGGGATGACGTCCCCGGCTCGCTGGACGACCACGGTGTCGCCCACGCGGATGTCCTTGCGGTCTATCTCGTCCTGGTTGTGGAGCGTGGCGTTGGAGATTTCGACGCCGCCGACCTGGACGGGCTCGAGTCGGGCGACGGGGGTGAGGGCGCCGGTGCGGCCGACCTGGACCTCGATGTCGCGGACCACTGTGGTGGCCTGGCGGGGGGCGAACTTCCAGGCGACCGAGTAGCGGGGGCTGCGGGAGCGGACGCCGAGCCGCTCCTGCTGGTCGAGGCGGTCCACTTTCAGCACCACGCCGTCCATCTCGAAGGGAAGGCTCTCGCGCGCGGCGTTCATCTCGTTCCAGAAGGCGGCGGTCTCCTCGATGGAGCGGCAGAGGCGGCGGGGCTGCACCACGCGGAAGCCGAGGTCTTCGAGGAGCTGAAGCTCCTCGCTGTAGGTGGTCAGGCGGACGCCCTCGACGATTCCGACGCCATAGAGGAGAATCTGGAGGGGCCGGGAGGCGGTGATGCGGGGGTCGAGCTGGCGGAGCGAGCCGGCCGCGGCGTTGCGCGGGTTGGCAAAGGGCTCCTCGCCCGCATCCTCGAGGCGGCGGTTCAGCTCCGCGAACTTCGCCTTCTCCATGTAGACCTCCCCGCGGGCCTCGATGCGTCTTAACCTCCCGAAGGTCTGGAACCTTCGGGAGGTTAACTGGAGGGGGATCGAGCGGATGGTGCGGAGGTTCTGGGTGACGTCCTCGCCTGTCTCGCCGTCGCCGCGCGTGGCGCCGAGGACGAGGCGGCCATCCTCATAGACGAGCTCGACGGCGAGGCCGTCGAGCTTCGGCTCGGCCACGACGGCGAATTGCTCGCCGCCGAGGCCGTCGGCGGTGCGCTTCCACCACTCGGCGAGCTCGGCGTCGCTCGTCGCCTTGTCCAGGCTGAGCATCGGGAGCGAGTGGCGGACGGCGGTGAACTCTTCGAGCGGCTTGGCGCCCACGCGCTGGGTGGGCGAGTCGGGCGTCACCAGCTCGGGGTGCTGCTTCTCAAGCTCCACCAGGCGGTCGAAGAGCCGGTCGTAGTCGGCGTCGCCTATCTCTGGCTTGTCGAGCACGTAGTAGCAGTAGTTGTGGTGCTCGATTTCGCTGCGGAGGCGTTCGGCCTCGCGGCGGATGTCCGATGGGGCGTTCTTCATGCCACGCCTTGCCTCGGCTACAGGTGCCAGAGCTTCACGGTGCCGTCCGCGCCGCTGGTGGCGAGGAGAGAGCCATCGCCGCGCAAGGCGATGGACATCACCGCCCCCTCGTGGGCGCGGATGGTGTCGGTGATCGCCCCGGTCTTTGTGTCCCAGAACACCACCTCGCCCTTTGGGGAGCCGCAGGCGAGCCGCCGGCCGTCGGGCGTGAAGACGCACTCGGACCAGAACTCGTCGAGGACTCCGCCCTCGGCGCGAGCCGTGGGCTTCGCGGCCGAGAGTGCGAAGCGGAAGTTGCCGGAGGGGAACTCGATGAGATTGACGTCCTGGTCCGCAAAGGCCAGGAGGCCGCCGTCGGGGCTGAAGGCCGCGGGCGAGAGAACGTCGTAGTAGCAGTCGAGCGCCATCTCTTGGATGAACTCGGCCTTGGGTCCGATGCGCCAGAAGCGGACCTCAGAGCCGCCCTGCCAGGCGCAGGTGGCGGCAAAGGTCTTCCCGCCGGGATGGAAGACGATGGACGACGTGCGCTCGCCGGCGGGCAGCTCCGCCTCCGGGGGGCCGTCCGGGAGCGGGATGACGCGGATGACCTCGTGGCCGCTGGCGGCGAGGAGCCTGGCGCCCGAGGGGTCGAAGGCGACCGCGTGCATGCACTCCTCGCGGCCCACGGGGAGCTCGCGCACGGGGTGGCCGTCGGGCAGCGACCAGAGCGCGAGGGAGAGGTCCCCGGACGTGGCCAGCATCTTGCCATTGGGGTGAATGGCGATGTCGCACAGGAGCTCCGTGGGTGCTCGAACGGGCGACAGGGCTTTCACGCTGGGGGTCAGGAGCCAGAGGGCGACGACGCCGTCGCCTCGGCCCCCCGCCAGCAAGGCGCCGTCTGGGGCGAACCGCAGGACCTTCGTCGGCTCCTCGGCGCGGGCGATCACCTGGCTCTCCATGTGGGCCTCCGAACAAGTTCTGGGTCATTGCTGCTTCTGGCCAAGGATCCTGCGTATGGCCGGGTAGCGGCTCACGTAGGGCTCCGGCTTCCCGGTGTACTGCACGTCCACCTTCACGTTCGGGTGGTTCTGCTTGAACACCCTGATCACGTGGCGGCAGCTCAAGCAGGGGGGCCGCTCGGTGTAGATTCTCAGGACCCCTTGCGCGTTGGGGTTGCCCTTGAGCGCGGTGGCGGCGTTCTCGATGATCTTGATCTCGCTGTCGTAGATGCGCGGCTCGCGCTCGCCCCTGAGCTTGATCGCGTGCCGCTTGTAGGACCCATTCCCCTTCAGCGTTCCGGGCTGCGACCGGCCGCTGACCGCCGGCTCGTACCTGATCGGCTTCTGGCCCTTGATCCGGAGCTCACCGTGGCCGACGTTGTTCCGTCCCGGCTTCAGCCCGAGGTTCTGGCGGGCCTGCTGGGTCGCCTTGACGCCGCGCCGCTTGAAGAGCGCGGAGCCCAGCTTGCCGCCGATGTAGCGGCCCAGGCCAGCCGTCACGGCGCCCAGGCCCACCGACAGGGCCAGCCCGCCCCAGCTCCACTCGGACTTCGGGTAGTTCACGGCGTAGTCGGCGACGTAGCCGATCCCGCCGGCGACGGCGCCCGCGCCCATGAATGCCGCGACCCCGGCCGTGACGGGCAGGAGCGCGAAAGGCGCGGCGGCCAGCGCGCCAACCAGGGCGCCCTTCAGCATCGCCTTCCCGATGCAGGCCAGGCAGAAGCCGTTGTTGAGGACCTCGCTGAGCCCGAAGCCCACCGCGCCCGCGATGGCCCCCGCCGCGAGGATGGCGAGCGGCGCCGCCAGCGGCGCGAACGCCACCACCAACGCCCCCACCGCCACCGCGGCCACGATGGGCAGGACGACCTTGGCCACCTTCTTCGTGACGTCCCAGACCTTGCCTGCGACGTCCGCGGCCTTCTTCGCGGCGCTCACGACGGCTCCGCCGACGGCCTTCGCCGCGCTGACGGCGGCCGTGGCGACGGTCTTCACCACCGACGTCGCGGCTTTGTATGCCTTCTTCACGAAGCCCCACAGGAGGCCCTGGGGGTCGGCCTCGTTCGTCGGGTTGTTCCCGACGTAGACGTAGAAGTTCAGGCCGCCCAGGAAGGTCACTGGGTCGCGCGAGAGGTAGCGGCCCAGGGCGGGAGAGTAGTAGCGGAAGCGGTTGTAGTGGAGGCCCGTCTCGTCGTCGTAGTAGTGCCCGGGGAAGCGCCAGGGGTTGCGGACCTGTGCGCGGGTGACGCGCGCCTCGCCGAAGGCCGCATAGTCGGCGGCCCAGGCCACCTCGCCCTGCTCGTCCGTGAGGCGGCGCGGGGTGCCCAGATGATCGGCGTGGCAGGTGTAGATGCGGCTGCCAAAGCGCGTGGCGAAGAGGGCGTACGTGCCGGGGAAGTAGAGGTACTCCTGCGTCTCCTCCCGCCCGCCGACCTCGCGGGACTCCTGGATGAGCGTCTCGCCCGCCCACGTGTAGCGGGTGAGGGTGTTGCCGGCGCGCTTCCAGATGCGCCGCCCGAAGGGGTCGTAGCCGTAGGTCGCCGTGCCGCCGCCGGGGCGCTCGGCGCGCACCAACTGGTTCTGGGGGTTGTAGGTGAGGCGCAGGCCCGGCAGGCTCGTGAGGTTCCCGCGGGCGTCCGAGCTGCACTCGGCGCCGCCGATGGCTGCGAGCTGATTCGTCGGGCTGAACCGCGCGCTCGCGCCGTTGCTCGACACGCGGTTCCCCGCCGCGTCGTAGGCGAACTTCTCGTTGCGCCCAGGGTCGCTCGCCGTCACCGACAGGAGCTGGGCCTCTGCATCGTAAGCACACTTCCGCGACCCGAACTCGGAGTCCCTGAGCTCCGCCACGCGGTCCTCGTGGTCGTAGGTGCAGTAGAAGGAGAAGAGGGCCTCGCGCCCGCCGCCCCTGGCGACCGAGCAGGAGGTGAGGAGCCCGGCCTCCGTGCGGCGGTTGGCGGTGGCCACGCCTTCGGGCGACGTGACGGTCTCCCCTCGGTCGCCCGCGTCGTAGCTCACCGTGTGGACCCGCCCGGCCCAGTCCTTGATCGAGCTCAGGCGCAGGTCGGCGTCGCGCCCGAACCCCACGGCCCCGCCCGACGGGTAGGTCATCCCCGCCAGGTTCCCGTTCTCGTCGTAGGAGTAGGCCACAGTCGTCTTGCCGCCCACCGCCTCCTTGGCGAGGCGGCCCTTGTCGTCGTATTCGTAGCGGAGGCTGGTCTCGCGGTTCGATGCCTCGGTCACGCGCCCCTGGCCGTCGTAGACGAACGACACCGTCTCGCCGTCGGCGTAGAGCACCTGTGCGACGTTCCCGGCCGGGTCGTAGCGCAGTTCCGCCACCGGGCCGGCGTCGTTCGAGATCCTGCTCACCCGCCCGTCGTCGTCGTACTCATACATCTCCCGGCTGCCGTCGGCGAAGGTGACGGAGTCTGGGCGCTCGCAGGCCCCGTACTCGAAGCTCGTGCTCTCCCCGTTGCCGTCCGTCAGCGCCACCAGGTCGTTCTGGTCGCTGTATTCGTACAGCTCAGAGCGGCCGAGTCGGTCGTGCTCGGCGGCGATGAGGCCGTTCGCCCCGTAATCGAAGCGCCGCCCGGTGCGGTCCGGGTAGGCCGCGCTCGTGATGCGCCCCTCGCCGTCGCGGGTGAGCCGGAACACCTCGTGGCCCCCCTTGAAGGCCGCTGACAGCTCGCCGTCGTGGCCGTACTCGAAGCCCTGGGTCAGCCCCGAGGGCGTGGCCATGCCCACCAGCTTGCCGCCCGCGTCGTTCGTCAGCGTGGTCTGGCGGCCGAGCGGACTCGTCACGCTCCCCACGAACCCGTGCTGGTCAAGCCCGTACCGGGTCCGGTTCCCGAGCGCGTCGTCGGAGACCACGTCGCCACTCGCCGGGTCCGCCTCAGCCCGAAGCCCGGAGTCCTTCAGGCTCTTGGCGAGCGCCTCAGCCGTCCTCGGCCCCCTCAGGGCCGCCATCTGTTCGCGTCGCAGTGTCAGCATGAGCTGGACCCTCCGGCCCGGCTGTCGTAACAACCCACCATGCCGCGGAAGGGCAGGTTACCATCCCGCGGCCAGGGAGTCAAGAGGGCCTTGTCGCCGGAGTATGGCCCCCAGTTCTGGTGGACTACCCCGAAGCCCCGACAGGGGCGTACTATATCAACCCAGGGCGAAGCCCTGATCTTTGCCCACATCTCGGGGCCTTGTAGCCCGCCGACGCGGGCGACCCAGCCGTAGCCCAGGGCGACCGAAGGGAGCCCTGGGATCGCGCGTCCCCCCC
>Ga0194110_10003435_pt1 | contig 19613 bp, 13 predicted proteins | sample TA2Kig1200mmetaG_FD_146192 | JGI IMG/M metagenome (GOLD analysis project Ga0194110, IMG submission 146192) | Freshwater microbial communities from Lake Tanganyika, Tanzania - TA2015032 Kigoma Deep Cast 1200m | ecosystem: Environmental > Aquatic > Freshwater > Lake | place: Tanzania: Lake... | reverse complement strand
TCCCGCCGTGCCCGATGTAGTTGACGAATCCCCTGCCTTCGTTGATCGCGGCCGCGACATGGAGTCTCGTGGCGCCCGGGTCGTAGATCTGGTCGACGTGGACGTAGGTGTAGGCGAGAAGAGAGTCCCTCAGCCAGTTGCAGCGCTGCCAATCGTAGTAGCCCGTGCCTCCGGTCGCGTTGCTCGCGATTCCGCAAGCCTTGGAATACCATGCGGCGGCCGCGCCAAGATCCGGATCCCTCTCGTACCGGATCGTCCGGGCGATCTGGGTCTGAAGCTGTGTCGCGCTCTGTGTGGACAGGCGCGAGATCAGGGCGTCAGGGTAGTGGTCGTCTCCCGCGAGCTTCACGTACATCGGATCGGACGGCGCCCCCTCATAGGTCCCAGTGAGGTAGGGCATGTCGGCCGCGTCGCCGACCAGGACGATGTAGGTCAGCCCCTCCGGCGAGTCGTAAAGAGACTGGATGTAGGCCTTCACCTGCGTCGCGTTGGCTCCGACCTCAGAGAGCCTTTTGCGGACGGTCGGGATCCCCTTCTGCAGCGTCCACTGATTGAGGGCGTCGATCTGATCGAAATAGGTGTCGGCCGCGAGGATCAAGCACCTGCCCGGCTCGGGCAGCAGATTGTAGTCAAGTCCCTGAGTCCCCCAGTTCGAGAAGGCGTTCGAGTAGATCGGCTCGAACTCGGGGTCGATGGAGCGGCCCCTGCCTTCCCGCATGAGCGTGTTCTTCGCCTGCCCGGGGACCGAGACGACCTCCACGGTCATCCTCCGGGCGATCTGCAGCTCTCCGCGCGCGGGGTCGTAGCGGACGGGACGCAGCTCCACGACGACGCCGCGGTAGTCGCGCATGATGAATGGGTCGTGGAGAATCGCCTGCTCCGCTGGAAAGTACTCGCCCTTCCGGTAGACGGCGCCGAACTCGAACGGCACGCGGGAAGGGTCCTCATCCCGCGTGAGATGCCCTTTGGACGGGACGACCGTGATCGTGCGGATCGTCTCGTACTCGGCGTCGATCACGCGGACCGCCACATTGGCCCGATCGCCGATGATGATCGCCTTCCGGATCACGGGCAACTGCGGGGAGCCCTTCTCCATGAGCATCGGGTGTCCCGCGAGGGAGGGAAGAACGCACGCGCGACCGTCGGCGTCGACCGGGATCATGTCAAGATCGCCAAGCTCTATGTTCATGGTCACGCGGTCAGGGGTGGAGCCGAGAACCCTGAAGGCCCCAGGGGCTCCAGCGCCGGCGAGGGAGACCGCAAGACACAGGGCGAAAAAGGCTATCGCGAAGGGATATGCTGCCTTACCGGTGTAGAACGATCCCATCCCAAACCTCCTTGTCCAGGTCAGCGCGCTGGTGGGGTTCTGGTTACCGTCGCTTGGTAGAGCACCGTAGGTCTATTCTACCACAGCGCGGGTATTCGCTGACAGAGGATCATAGCGCGGGAGCTGCCTGGCGGGGGATGAATTCCGCTGCTGGAGACCTACGTCTTGATTCTGCTAGACTTATGATGGTCCTGATTTCGCGGGGGGTTTTCCCCGCTTGACGAACTGCAATTCCGCCGGAGGCATGCGCATGACACGGTCCTGCAATCGGTTGCCCATCCTCGCCATCTTCGGCTCTCTAGTGATCGTAGCGGCCATGGTGGCGCGACCCGCTTCCGGCGCGGCTCCGGCGGGACTCCCGCTCTGGAGCCCGGGGGATCCGGACCCAACCTATCCATTCTCAGACCGCTATCCGGTCGCGGTGATCGCGGCGACGCGGGAGGAAGCGCAATCGATCGCCCTCACGGGGATCGATGTCGAGTCGATCCTCCCCGATGGAGCGACCTGGACGGTCCGGGCGAATGTGAGTCCCGCGGAGGAACAGAAGCTCCGGGACGAGGGGCGCGAGGTCTATCGCTTGCGCAACCTGCCGCTCGAGGCGGCCCGGGCGGTCCCCCCGGGATCGGACGATCCCAAGGCCTGGCCGACATTCGCCGAGCTGGTGGCCGACCTCCAGGGGGTCGCGAACGCCCACCCCGACATCTGCCGCCTGGTCTCGATCGGCCAGTCCGTGCAGGGGCGGGGGATTTGGTTCATGAAGATCACCGACAATCCCGACGCGGAGGAGGACGAGCCGGAGTTCAAGTATACCTCCACCATCCACGGCGACGAGGTCACCGGCCTCGAGATGTGCCGCCGGCTGATCCACCACCTGGTGGACAACTATGGCACAGATCCGACGATCACGACCTACGTGAACGAAATGGAGACATGGATCTGCCCTCTCCACAACCCCGACGGCTACGTCGCGGTCACGCGGTACAACGCCAACGGCGTCGATCTCAACCGCAACTTCCCGGACCCGGTCACCGACCCCAATGACAATCCCGCGGGCCGTCAGCTCGAGACGCAGGCGATGATGTACTTCGGCTACGACCACCGCTTCGTCCTGTCGGCGAACTACCACGGCGGCGCGCTCGTCGTGAACTATCCCTGGGACTGCCAGACCACCTACACGCCCGATGACGCGATGATCAGGAACTTCTCCCTGGGCTACTCGTTCCGCAATCCCCCGATGTGGAACTCCTCGGTCTTCGAGAACGGGGTCACGATCGGATGGGCCTGGTACGTCATTCACGGCGGTCTTCAGGATTGGTGCTACCACTGGCGGAGCGACATCGACGTCACGATCGAGGTCTCCACGACGAAGTGGCCCAACTACACCGAGATGGACACCTACTGGAACAACAACCGAGACGCGATGCTCTACTACATGGGGCGCGCCATGATCGGCATCCGGGGGATCGTCACCTCCGCGACCACGGGCCTTCCCGTAGACGCGACCGTCAACGTCGTCCAGATCGGCAAGACGATCCGGACCGACCCCGACGTCGGGGACTTCCATCGGCTTCTCGAGCCGGGAACCTACACGTTGGACGTCTCGGCTTTCGGTTACGTCTCCCAGACGATCCCGGGGATCGTCGTCATCGACGGCCCCGCGACGCGTCGAGACGTCGTCCTCGAGCCTCTGCCGAGCTACGTCGTGAGCGGCACCGTGACCCAGGCGGGGACCGGCATCCCTCTCGACGCGACGATCCAGGCGATCAACCCCGCGAACCAGAGTGTGATCGCCCAGACCCAGACGAACCCGGTCACCGGGCACTACTCGTTTCTCCTCCAGACGGCCATCTACGATCTCCGGGCCAGCGCCAGTGAACATCTCCCGCAGACCCGGACGATCGAAGTCTCGGGCGATCGCACGGAGAGCTTCGTCCTCGAGTCGATGGCGGACGGGATCCTGGTCGTCCAGGACGGCGCCACGACGCGAATCGCGAACGATCTCGTAGCCCTCGGCTACGCGGTTCAGGTCGAGACGGCGGCGGCGACCGACACGGCGACCTGGTCGAGCTACAAGCTTCTCGTCTGGAGCTCGGGCGCGAACCCCGATCCGGTCAACGACGCCACCGACCGCCAGGCGCTCGAGCGGCACATCGCGCGAGGTCGTTCTCTACTGATCGAGGGGGGACAGATCGGCTACGACACCTTCCGGAATCCCGGCTACCCGTCGTTCGGGGCCAATGTCCTGCGCTGCTCCGCGTGGGACGTCAGCAACGCCGGCAGTCTCACGCTCGCGCAGCCGGCGCACCCCCTCGCCACGACGCCGAACGCCCTGGCGTCGAGCTATGCCATCCAGTACACCGGGGCGAGCGACCAGGACGCCGTTCGTCCGCTCCCCGACGCGGTGGCGGTCTACACGACCGTCTCGTACCCCAACGACGCGGGAGTCCTCGCCTATGACAACACGCCTGATCAGCCCGCCACGGGCCAGATCGTCTTCTACCCCTTCTACTACAATCGCCTCACCGATCAGGCGGGCGCCCGCGCTCTCCTTGAGAACACCGTCACCTACCTGGATCGATCCTCGCTCGCGTCGATCGACTGGACGGTAGGTCCGCCAGCTCTGCGGCTGGGATCTCCGCATCCCAATCCGGCGAGCGACGAGATCCTCTTCGATCTCCACAACTCCTCGCCGGCGGCTCTTGCGTCGGTGGGGATCTACGATCTCCAGGGCCGGTGCATGCGCTCGTGGCTTGCGAGGACCGAGCCGGGGCATCAGGTCTTGCGCTGGAACGGGCTCATGACGGACGGGCGCCGGGTTCCATCGGGCGTCTACTACGTCCGAGTCGAGTCTCCCCTCGTGTCGGCGAGCCGCCCCTTCGTCTGGCTGCGTCAATGACCCCACCCCGCGGGTGGCGAATCCTCCGAGCTTGAACACTCCCAAGGTTCAAGCGTCCGTTCCACCGGACCGATAGGAAGGGGAAGCCCGCACCGTGCGGGCTTGTCATGCCGGACGCGAGGTCGCTCGCGGGGCTAATCGCAAAAACGATCAGGGGGTCGCCGGCCGATGAAAGTCACGCGGCACGAGGCGCATCGCCTCCGTTTTGACGGCAAGGAGCGTCGATGCCCGCGGGGCCTTCGAAGGGCCGCGGGGATCACGACCCGGATTCTCGGGGCGCCCGTAGCTCTCCTCCTGGCTGGAAGCGCCATCGCGCATCCCGGGAGCGCCGACCTGTCCGGCGCGGTGGGGCAGAATCCCCAGCTCGCATCCGGGGCGGAGCGCTCCCTCTTCCAGTCGCCGACCCTGATCGTCGGCCTCGCGGCCCTCCTTTGCGTCCTCGCTTCCGTCTATCTCGGCTGGAGGGCGGCCCAGGCGCTCCGCTCCGCGCGGGAGTCGGTACGCTGGCTCCACTCCCTCGTGAACATCACACCGGGGCCAGGCGAGGAGGAGGTCTTCGGGCGTCTCGCCCGTGGGCTCGCCTTCGCGCTCGGCTGCAGATGGGCGACGGTCAGCAGGATCCTCGAGAGCGGGGCCCGGGTCAGGACTCTCGGCCTCTGGGACAAGGATCATCTCGCGAGCCCGCTCGAGTACGACCTCCCGGGCTCTCCTTGCGAGCAGGCGCTCCAGGCCGGCCTCCGCGTCTTTCACGAGGATGTCGCTCATCTCTTTCCCCAAGACGATCTGCTTCAGGAGTTGGGCGTGGTGGGCTACGTCGGGCAGCCGCTCCGGGATCCTTCGGGCAGGCTGATCGGCATTCTGAACGCCTTCCACGACGCTCCTCTCAGCATCGGCCCCGCCGAGCTGGCGCTCTTCGGCGCTTACGCGAGGCGCGCGGAAGCCGAGCTCTCCCGCCTTCTCGTGGTCGAGAAGCTGACGGCCAGCGAACTCACTCAGCGAACGGTCCTGGGATCGCTGCCGGACGGAGTCATGACGATCGACTCCGAGGGGACGATCCTCGCGGCCAACCCGGCGGCGGAGCAGATCTATGGCTGGCCTCCCGGGAGCTTCGTGGGCGATTCTGTGGCGGCCACCATGTGCGAAGAGGACCGCGACAGGCAGATGGAGGACATCCGGGGGCTCATCGCGAAGGCCGAGCGGGGGCCTGTCCGGGCGAAGACCGAGGACGCGCGCGGCAGACGCCGCGACGGCGCCACCTTCCCGCTGGATGCCTCGGCGGCCGCCTACACCCTCGACGGCAAGGGAGTCTTGACGCTCATCATCCGCGACGTCTCTGAGCGGAGCATGATGGAACACAAGCTCCGCCGTCTCGCCCAGGCCGCGGAATCCGCGGCGGATGTCATCGTGATGACCGACTCCGCGGGGACGATCACCTGGGTGAATCCCGCGTTCACGGCGGTCACCGGCTACCCCAGGGAGGAAGCCTTGGGGCAGACGCCGAGGCTTCTCAAGAGCGGCGTCCAGCCCCCTGAGTTCTACGAGAAGCTCTGGGGCGAGATCGCGAGCGGCAGGTCCTGGTCGGGCCAGATCAAGAACAAGAAGAAGGACGGATCGCTCTACGACGCGTCTCTTACGATCGCTCCCATCTGTTCGGAGGGCGGGCAGATCGATGGCTTCGTCGCGGTTCAGCGCGATGTGACCGCGGTCGTCGAGAAGGAACGGGACCTCCTCCGGCTGAAGGAGGAGCTGACGGAGAAGGCGAGTCTCCTCGAGGCCCAGAATCGCGATCTCGCCGCCGCTCGGGAGGCGGCGGTCGCGGGCGACCGCGCAAAGAGCGAGTTCCTCGCCAACATGAGTCACGAGATTCGGACCCCGATGAACGGCGTCCTTGGCTTCGTCGATCTGCTCCTCGACACAGAACTCACGCGGCAGCAGCGGGAGTACCTCGAGACAGTCCGTGTGTCGGGCGAGACGCTCTTGACGGTCATCAACGAGATCCTCGACTTCTCGAAGATCGAGGCCGGCAAGCTCGACCTCGAGACGATTCCATTCGATCTCAGGGAGTTGATCGAGGGGGTAGGGGATCTCCTTGCCCCGAGGGCGCAAGAGAAGGGGCTCGAACTCGTCTGCGCCGTCAGTCCCGGCTCTCCCTCGATGCTCTCGGGGGACCCCGTCCGGCTGCGGCAGGTTCTCACGAACCTCGCCGGAAACGCGATCAAGTTCACGAGACAGGGCGAGATCACCGTGAGCGTAGAGACCGTGGCTCGCGGCAATCGCCGCTTGGACGCCGTCTTCCGCGTGAGCGACACCGGGATCGGAATCGCTCCGGAGAAGCTGGACGGTCTCTTCCAGCCTTTCACCCAGGTCGACGGGTCGACCACGCGCCTCTACGGCGGCACCGGCCTGGGCCTCGCGATATCGCGCCGACTCGTGGAGATGATGGGCGGGCGGATCGAGGTCGAGAGCGCCATGGATGAGGGGAGCACCTTCACGGCGACGATTCCGATGGACCGGGCCGACGCGGCCGACGGAACCCAGACTCCCGGCGCGGGAGCGCTCACGGGGCTGCGGGTCCTTGTCGTCGATGACAACGAGACCAACTGCGATCTCCTGTTCGCCATGCTCAGCTCCTTCGACTGCCGGCCGACCTCCGTGAAAGGGGGCTGGGAGGCGATCGGGATGCTGCGCGAGGCGGCCGCGTCAAGGAACCCCTTCCGCCTGGCGCTGCTGGATCGCCAGATGCCCGGCATCAACGGGATCGATCTCGCGCGAAGGATCAGATCCGAAAAGGGTCTCGGGGGTCTCCCCCTGATCCTCCTGAGCTCCATGAGGATCTGCGGGAATGAGGAGGGCGAGGATCTCTTCGCGGCGGTCCTGTCCAAGCCCGTCAAGCAGCTCGCGCTCCTCGATGCGATACTGAACACCCTCTCTCCCCGGATCGACGACCTCGCGCCGGCCGCAGTCCATGCCGGGAGCGATCCCGGGGGCGCAGAGGCGCTGCCCGAGGCGGAACCGCGCTCCGAACCGCTGCGCATCCTCCTCGTAGAGGACAATCCGGTCAACCAGAAGGTGGCGGTCGCCCTCCTCGCCAGGGAAGGCCACCAGGTGGAGGTCGCCGCGGACGGCCGCGAGGCGTTCGACCGCGTGATGCAGGCCGACTACGACATCATCTTCATGGATGTCCAGATGCCGGTGATGGACGGCTACGAAGCGACCGCGGCCATCCGCACGTGGGAGTACGGCCGGTGTCACGTGCCGATCATCGCGATGACCGCGCGCGCGATGAAAGGTGACAGGGAACGCTGCCTCCAGGCGGGGATGGACGATCACCTCACGAAGCCGATCCGACCCAAGGAACTCTCGAAGATCATCCAGAAATGGTCGTCGGAGGCCCCCGCCCACGAGGAGTGGACAGAGGCCCGACCGCTGCTCAACGCCGAACCGCACAGGGAGCACATGCCGCGGGAAATCGAGGAAAAGGCGCCACCGGAGACCGGCGAGGAGTCCTGTCCGGCTCAGTCGACCTCGCACGACAGCGACGGGCGGCAGGAGATGATCGATAGGCTCTCCGACCTAGGGCTCCTCGACGATCCTGAGATGCTGTCCGAGACGCTACGTGCCTTCCTTTTGGACACCGAAGCGAGCCTGTGCAACCTGGCTGAGGCGGTCGACAGCGGCGACGCGCATGGCGTCGAGAGAGCGGCGCACCGCATCAGGGGGGCGTGCCTGAATCTTGGCGCATCCGCGCTCGGGCAGCTCTCGGAGACGCTCGAAGCGAAGGGCCGTGACCAGGAGCTCGAAGGCTCGAGCGGGATCCTCATGGAGATGCGGGAGGCGTTCGGCCGCCTGAAGGGCCTCGTCGAGGACTTGCTCAGGCAGGCGCGCGCGGCCTAGACGCGCCTGACTGGACCCGAGAACCGAGCGGGCCAGAAGCGCTCCACCTAGCGGGTGTCCCGGGACCCCGACAGGTTCCCGAAGCCCCGCGCCGCGAACGCGAACCTAGCGGGGCGGAGGGAACCGGTCGGGGTCCATGGGCATCGCCCCGCGCGTGTTCGCTTCTCAGATCCACTCAAATGCGTTTAGATTCTCCTCGTGCCTGAGAACAGCCGCGACAAGCCCGACCCCTTCATCGTCCAGCGGGACGGAGAAGGGGAGTCGAGCATCCTCGAGGGGGTCCTCGAGCGCTTCGTCTACTCCAACGAGGAGACCTCCTGGAGCGTGGCGAAGATCGAATCCCCGAGCCGCCCCTCGCCCGTCACCGCGACCGGCAACCTCCTCGGCGTGCAGCCGGGCGAGAGCCTCCGCCTCAGAGGCCGGTGGACCACCGATCCCCGCCACGGGGAGCAGTTCAAGGTCGAGAGCTTCATCACGGTCGCGCCTGCGACCGTGAAGGGGATCGAGAGGTATCTGGGCTCAGGCCTCGTTCGCGGAATCGGAAAGGTCATGGCGCAACGCCTGACCGAGCAGTTCGGACTCGACACGCTCGACGTGATCGAGAACGCGCCCGAGCGCCTCACCGAGGTCGCGGGGATCGGCTCGGTCCGCAGCGCGCGCATCCGCGACGCCTGGACGGAACAGCGCGAGATCAAGGAAGTGATGCTCTTCCTCCAGTCGAACGGAGTCCCGACGTCGCATGCCATCAGGATCTACAAGGAGTATGGCGCCCGCGCGATCGCGATCGTGCGCGCGAATCCGTACCGACTGGCCCTCGAAGTACTGGGCATCGGATTCAAGTCGGCCGATCAGATCGCCGGCAACATGGGCATCGCGCCGACCTCGCCTCATCGCGCCGAGGCGGGGATCCTGCACTTGCTGGATCGATTCGCGGAGGAGGGACACCTCTTCTATCCGATCGAGGACCTCCTCTCCGCGGCGATCGAGATGCTCCAGGTCGATCGGGCGATCGTCGGACGCGCGATCGACACGCTGGCCCTCGCCGGCCACGTGGTGATCGAAGAGCGGCCCGACGGGACCCGCCCGGTCTATCTGAAGCGGCTTCACGACGCCGAGACTGGCATCGCCGGCCTCATCGCGCGACTCCGCGCCGCTCCCGCGCGCCCGATCGATATCGACGAGGAGCGCGCCGTCGCGTGGTTCGAGAGGACGGCCGGCATCGCGCTCGCGCCGCGCCAGATCGAGGCCCTCCGGGCGGCGATCCGCAGCAAGATCCTCGTCATCACCGGCGGCCCGGGGACGGGCAAGACGACGCTGATCCGCGGCATCATCAGGATCCTCGAGAAGAAGGGTCAGCGGATCCTGCTCTGCAGCCCGACGGGCCGGGCGGCCAAGCGGATGCAGGAGACGACCGGCCGCGAGGCGAGCACGATCCACCGACTCCTGGAATTCAACCCGAGGACGCGGGCCTTCGAGCGCGACCGGAACCGCCCGTTGAAAGCCGACCTCGTGATCGTCGATGAGTTCTCGATGGTGGACGCCCCTCTCGCCCACGACCTTTTCAAGGCGATTCATCCTTCTTGCAGGATCGTGATGGTCGGCGACGTCGATCAGCTCCCGTCGGTCGGGCCGGGCAGCGTCCTGGCGGATCTGATCCGCTCGGAGCGGGTTCCCGTGATCCGGCTCGAGACGATCTTCAGACAGGCGGAGATGAGCAGGATCATCGTCAACGCCCACCGTGTGAACCGAGGGCAGATGCCGCTGAGCGAGGAGCCTCCCGGCGGAACCGACTTCTTCGTCGTCGAGAGGGCCGAACCCGAGGCGGCGCTGGCCGCTGTCGAGTCGCTGATCGTGGAGCGCATCCCTCGAAGATTCGGCCTCGACCCGATCGCGGAGATCCAGGTGCTGACTCCCATGCATAGGGGTCTCCTCGGAGCCACCAATCTCAACGCCGAGCTGCAGCGTCTGCTGAATCCGACCGGGCTATCGATCTCGAGGGGGAATAGAGTCCTGCGGGTCGGGGACAAGGTCCTCCAGACGCGCAACAACTACGACCTCGACGTCTACAACGGAGACATAGGGAGGATCGCCCAGGTCGATCCCGCCGAGCGCCGCGTCTGGATCCGCTACGACGAGAGGACCGTGGCCTACGATCACGCCGACCTGGACGAGGTCGCCCTGGCCTATGCCTGCTCGATCCACAAGGCCCAGGGAAGCGAGTACCCGTGCGTGGTGATCCTCCTCCACACGCAGCACCACGTGATGCTGCAGAGGAATCTCCTCTACACCGCGATCACGCGCGGGCGCCGCCTCGTCGTGCTGGTCGGAAACCGTCGCGCCCTCGCCGTCGCCGTCGGCAACAGCCGGTCGCGCGAGCGGTTCAGCCGCCTGTCCGAGAGGCTGCGGGAGCTGGCGGGCGCAGGGCTCACTTGAGCAGGAGATAGCGCATCGACGCCAGGAACAGGATCGCCCCGAAGAGCTTCTTGAGCTTCTCTTGGGGGATGCCGAGAGCGAGCTTCGCTCCGAAGATCGACCCGATGAGCAGGCCCGCCGCGATGAGCGCCGCCGCCTTCAGATCGACCTCCCCCTTCCTGTAGTACTGGAGCATCGCGAGGAGGCCGATCGGAGGGATCAGCACGGCGAGGGAGGTCCCCTGCGCCATGTGCTGGCTGAATCCGAAGATGAAGACGAGCAGCGGGACGATGACGATGCCTCCTCCCACGCCCGCGAGCCCCGCCAGGACGCCCGCCAGCAACCCCACGCCGATGAGTCCCAGGAGCTGAGTGACCATGATTGTCCCCTCCCGTCGCTCGGTCAAAGGTAGAGGCTCCCCCGGCATCCTGCCAGGCCGGGTTTGGCGTTGCGGCCAGGTTTGCCTACCCATCCGGCTTGGTCGCGACGATGCGCTGGACGATCCCGCGGGAATCTGCGAAACTGCCTCAGCGGATCGGCCGGGCCAACCCGACGACGGTACGGGAGGTCAAGATGGCGCGCTTCCATGAGAGACTCCTCGAGGTCAACGCCCCCCTTCTCGAGCGGAGCCGGAATCATCCCTTCGTTCTCAAGATGGCCGATGGAACCCTGCCGAGGGGCGCGTTCCTCCGCTGGCTGTCGCAGGACTATCTCTGGGTGAGGGAGCTCGAGCAGTTCCTCTCGCTTCTCGCCTCCCGCGCGCCCCGGCAGATGCGCCGGACGTTCTTCGAGGCTCTCCTGACGCAACATGGCGAGATCGAGCTTTTCGAAGAAGCGGCGCTCAGGGCCCAGGCGGACATCAAGGGCACGCGGATGGGGTTCACCTGCCACGCCTATTCCTCGTTCCTCCTCGCCACGGTCAGCGCTCGCTCGTTCGAGGAGGCGCTCGCGGGCCTGTATGCGGCTGAGTTCACATATGTCGACGCCTGGTCGCACGTGAAGAGCCTGCAGGAGAAACCGGGCCCATGGCAGGAGTTCGTCGACTTGTGGTCGGGAGACGGATATCGACACTGGGTCGGAACTCTGGCGGGCATCGTGGATCAGGCAGCCGAGGCCTCGTCGTCCGCGGTCCAGCAAGCGATGCACGACGCGTTTCGGATCGCGCTCCACTACGAACTGCGCTTCTGGAACGCCGCGTTCGAAGAGGAGAAGTGGTAGGGCCGCCCACGTCGCGCCGATCCGCTGCCCTGAAAAGCCAGGGGCCCCACCACAACCTCCACGTCGTCGAAACGATCGCAGAAGTATAGGCGGGGCCCCCGATCCAATCGCGGTGTAATCTAGCAGGTTCCTTCTCGGGCGCAAGCCTCTTGTGCGATTCTCCGGGATCTGGAATCCGCCGGAGGCGACAAGATGGAGGTCAAGATGGAGACGGGCCGACCGGAGCGGCGGGAGGCGCATGCCCTCCTCTGCGAGTACACCGAGTCCGACAGCCTGCGCAAGCACGCCTATGCCGTTGAAGCGGCGATGCGGGCCTACGCCCGCCGCTTCGGCGAGGACGAGGAGGCGTGGGGGATCGTCGGGCTCCTCCACGACTTCGACTACGAGCGCTGGCCCAGCGCCCCCGAGCACGCGACCAAGGGGAGCGAGATCCTTGCCCAGAAGGGGTACCCGGAGGACTGGCGGCGCGCGATCCTGGGCCATGCGTCCTACACCGGTGTTCCGCGGGACACCCTGATGGCGAAGACCCTCTTCGCCGTGGATGAGCTGTGCGGCTTCCTGACTGCAGTCGCGCTGGTGCGTCCCGGCAGGACGCTGGCCGGCGTCGATGCCCGCTCGGTTCGCAAGAAGCTGAAGGAGAAAGGGTTCGCGCGCGCGGTGAATCGCGAGGAGATTTCTCAAGGGGCGGCCGAGCTTGGGGTGGAATTCGACGAGCACGTCGCGTTCGTGACCTCGGCGCTCCTCGAGATCTCGGAAGACCTCGGCCTGGGGAAGGCGGGATGAGTTGAGGCCCCCGCGCCTCACGGACTTCTGCCGTGGGCCGCGGGGGCCCCGATCTTCGCGGGGAGCGGGCTGCGGGCGCCTCCCGGTCGACCGGAAGCCCGATCCGCTGAAAGCCCGGCCTACTGGAAGTGGTAGGTGAGAGCCACGGCGGCGTAGGTCATGCGCAGGGTGCCCGAGAGCTCCTCCTCCCATTCCTCGCGCCACTCGCTTGTGCCACCCCCACTGCTATCGCTCTCGGAGCGATCGGCTGAGGTGCGGTAGAGCCTCAAGGCATACTCGCCGGCCACGCCGAAGCTCTCGTTGAACATGTACTCGGTGCCGAAGCCGAGATTGAATCCCCAGACGCCGAGGAGACCCTTTACGAGATCCTCCTCGTCCTTTGACAGTTCGCCATCGTCCGAGCCGGAATCGACGAGCTGGCCGTTCTCATACTCCCGCCAGGAATTCTCCGCCTCCACGTTGACCGAGGCGAACGACTTGAAGAGATCGGCGAAGAGATAGGGGCGAAGAGTCTCCCCTCCGAAGGTGAACCGGGCTCCGGCCCGCGGAATGAAGAGGCTGGCGGAGCCCTCCATCTCATAGTCCTCTTCGTTGCGATAGGTCGTGCCCCAGTACGAGTACACGTCAACGTCATGTTCCTCGTAGTTCACCCCGATCCCGAAGAGATCCACTCCGAAATAGGGCGTGAACTGCCCGGAGGCGTATCATACCTGGGCTCCCTGGAACGCCTGATTGGGCTTAACTGTGAACTCCCAGGGAGCGGACATTCCGATGATAGGAAACACGAACAGAACGACGAACAGCACAAGCGCAGCAAGCTTCCTCATGACCTCTCCTCCATTCGATCCATGACGATACGAACACACGCGCCAGGTCATATCGCTAGCGGCCCAGCGTGCAGAAGCGATCTATGTCTATCACGCAATCCCCGGACCTGCAACGCGCGGGGGCGGTCACTGCCCCCCGAGCATTCCGCCGAGAAGCCGTCCCCCCCGCCCTCCACCCGAAGCGCCCCCCTGGGGCAACCTCGGGATCAGCCACTGGAGGAACGACTGCGTGCTGCGCGTCTGCAGGTAGAGAGTCCCGCTCCCCCGAAACTCGCAGACAAGGCCCTCGCCGGAGAGAAGGGTCGATTTCCACCCGCCGACCCGGCGGACATTGAAGTCGAGGCCCCCTCCGAAGGCGACTACGTGCCCGGTATCCACAACGTAGGGCTGCCCATCCAGCTGAACCGCGTGGATCGCCCCGTAGCTCGAGAAGACCGTCGTCCCCTGACCCGTCACCTTCAGCAGGAAGAGCCCCTCGCTGCCGAAGAAGCTCCTGGCGCCTCCCCAGGTCGGGTCCACGTTCACAGTCGGGGGCGAGGCCAGATAGGATCCGGACTGCAGATAGAGCGTCTCCCCCTTGAGATCGATCGAGCTGATGTCGCCCGGCAACGCGGGAGCCATCGTGATCTCGCCCGCGCCGCCCCGCGACACGAAGGTGTTGAAGAAGAGCGACTCGCCGCCGAGCACGGAACGTTTCAGCGCCCCGAAGACCCCACCCTTCATCCCGGTCTGGATCTCGATGTTGGCAGTCATGCTGACCATCGCCCCACCCTCGGCCTGCACGGCCTCCTCGGCCTCCAGACCGACGATGGCCAAGCTGTAGGACGGCTGGTAGCGGACATCGACCCTCATGCTTCATGCCTCCTTCCGGGACCCCCCCCCGTTTCGACGCGACTCCGCCCCGGCTGCGGGATCACAAGGGAGGGATGCTACCACTGCGCGTCCCGGCGAGCAGCATCTTGACAAGCGCGTCTCGATACCGTACATATGTATGGCATGAAGATGCTGGATCGGTCCCTGTCGCTCTTCCCGGATCTCGAGCCCCCCCGAGACGCGCGGCCCTCTGGCGATGCGGGAGGGAGGGGGCGAGGCCGGAGGGCGAGCCACGGCAGGACGCAGTATCGGCCGCTCGATTGCCGGAGCGTCCTCAATGAGAACAGGAGCGCGCGCCTGCCCTTCCGCTGGTCGATCAATCCCTACAGAGGCTGTGAGTTCGGCTGCACCTACTGCTTCGCCCGTTCCACCCATCGCTACCTCGGCCACGATGACCCCGCCTCCTTCGAACGGAGGATCTACGTCAAGTACCAGGCGCCCGAGGTCCTTCTCGCGACCATCGCCTCGACGGCCAGGCGCGGTGGGACGATCGCCATCGGCACCGTCACGGATCCGTATCAGCCGGCGGAGGCCCGATTCGGGATCACCCGCCGCATGCTCGATCTCCTCGCTCGTTGCCCCGGTCTTTCTCTCACGATCACGACGAGATCCTGCCTGATCTGGAGGGACCTATCCCTCCTGGGACGGATCGCGCTGCAGAGCCGCTTGCGGATCCAGATCAGCATGATCACGCTGAATCCCAGGCTGTCCCGAATCCTGGAACCCCGCGCGCCGAGCCCCCAGCAGAGACTCGACACCATTCGCGCGTTGAGCGAGGGAGGCCTGGATGTCGGGCTCGGCGTCATGCCGATCCTGCCGGGGATCACCGACTCGCCCGACGAGATGGCGACGCTCCTGCGTGCCGCCAAGAAAGCCGGGGCCCGATCGGCATGCTGCGACACCTTGAGGCTCAGCTCATCGTCCTGGGCCTCATTCGGGCCGGTCGTCCGATCGCACTTCCCCTGGCTGGCGAAGGACTACACGAGACTCCTCGAGGGGAAGTCGGCCCGTGATGATAGACATATTCGATTGCCCATCATGGAGTTAGATGGCCATAAGGCCCTCTAGGAGTCGATGGGCTCGAGACGGAATTCACTTGACAGATACCTACTAGGTGGTACAATGCCACGGTTGCGGGTGGCTGCGTTGTAAACTTCGCACGATCGACGATCCCGGCATCACCCCAAGAAGTTCGAACGTGGGAGACTGACCGACTCCTCACGTGGGGCACGTCTAGGTTCCCCCCTGGTGCCCCACGGAGGGTCGGCTGGTCTCACCCGCTGTGGACGGGCGGACAAGGAATGGCATCTTTGCATGACACCTCCGCCCGTCCTCTTGCATTCGCGGCCGGACCGACGATCCCCCGCTCACGATCCATCTACAGACTGCTCAGCCCCGGCCGACCTTCTCGATCAGCGACTCGACCACCGGCTTGATTCTCAGCGCTGCGATCCATCTCTCGGGAAGAGCTTCGGGGCCATCCCGCGCGCCGAGCAGCGCGCCTGCGGCCGCCGCGTGCGTGTCGGCGTCTCCTCCATGGTGAACGATTTCCAAGAGAAGGTCCTCCATCGGCCGCCTTTGATGAGCGGCCCAGAAGGCCACGCGCAGCGTGTTGAGGACATGGCCGCGATCATGGCTGCTCCACTCCGCTCCTCCCGGCGACCAGCCGCCAGCGACCTCATCGAGCGCCATGCTGACGCGCTGTTCCCACGTGATCCTGATCGCCGCCTCGAGGGGACTCTCGTCCCGGACGGCCGCGGCGACACCCTCGGCGAGGGCGATGGCGGCGGCGAGACAGACGGGCGCCGGGTGAGTCATTGCAGAGGCGGCGCATGCGGAGGCCAGGCAGAGATCCCGATCCTCGTGGAGGGCGGCCCCGATGGCGGCGGCGCGAGAGAGGGCGCCGTTGAACTCCGGCGTCCGTCGCGCCCTCTCCCAGGCCGAGAGCGCCGAGGGCACGGGCGCGGCCGTACCGTACGATCTCAGGATCCCGCGGGTCAGATGCCCGAAGTCCCGGGGCCTTGCGGCGACCCATCCGGCCAGCGCGGCCCCGAGCCGGTTCCGATCGGCGGCGGCGTGCACCGTTCGCCCCTCAGCGATCTCGCCGAACCACATGAGGGCGAGCGTCGTCTCGCGGGTCGGATGCCCGGGACCCCACCCGCGGCCGCTGACGAAGTCCCGGAATGGACCATGAATCCGCGCGATCTTCTCGGCCGTCCAGTTCTCGACCGGAGCCCCGAGGCAATCCCCGGCGGCGAGACCCAGAAGAGCGCCCCTGACGCGCCGGAGCCGCTCCGCGCGTCGCGGTCGCTTCGCCTCCGCTGCTATCGCCTCCGCTGCAATCGCCTCCGCCGCTATCGCCTCCGCCGCTTCCGCCTCCGCTGCCATCGCAGGCGTCTGAGTTGCCGGCAGCGGACTCGATGAGGCATCGCGCGTTCGCTTCCCGAGCCCGAAGAGGGCGCGGATTCCGTCGAGTCCCCCCCCCGTGAGCGCGTCGATCTCCAGGAGGGCCGCGCGCGCCTGAGACCGGGGCATTTCCGGATCGACCGTGCAGGTCGCGAGCAGCGGGCGGATGCCGGCCAGCCGCCAGCGATGGAGTTGTCCCACGAGCCGCGGCGGCAGCGCCGTCTCCCCTGGCGAGAGCGTCGCCCCTGCCTCTCCGAGGGCCGCGTCCAGATCGATCCAGGTCGCCGCGTCGCCGGGACTCTCGTCCGCGGCAAGGCGCGAAGACAGAAGCTCCCGGATGAGCCAGATCGTCTCGAACGGGCCGTCCATCACGTTCGCCCGGCTCCCCCGATTCTAGAGGGACTTGCGAAGCTCGATCTCATCGCGAAGCGGGATTCCATGCATGCCCATGCGCGAGATGGATGGCTTGATCCGCCGGGATGCTTCGAGCGATCCCGAGTGGACCGCCCGGATCTCGTAGCCCCGACGCTGATAGAAGCGGAGGGCCCGCAGGTTGTCGTTCGTCGTGATGAGCCAGACCTCACGGCAATCGAGGGAACGCGCGCGTCTCTCGACCGCGGCCAGAAGCCTCGTGCCGATTCCTCCCCCCCGGCGAAGCGCATCCAGCGACACGACCTCGCACCTGCCCCGCCTCGTCTCGTACGTCACGAGGCCGACGATTCTCGCGCCCTCCTCGGCCAGGAAGCCGGCATGCTCGTGCGCGGCGTGGAGCCGTCCCCTGCTCACCACTCCAGGGGGGCCCCAGCGGCGGAAGAGGATCCGCTTGACGGCCTCGCGATCCCTCTCCGCGATCCGGCGCACGCGGATCGGACCCTTTCCCGCCGGAGTCGATGCCATGGGCGGCAGGCTAGGCGCGTCCGGCCGCCAGGGTCAAGGCCGCTGGGGGGACTGCGGGGCCCGGCGCCTCGACCGAGGCACGACCGCCCTGATAACCAGGCCTCCGGCAAGCGGTTGCCCCGTGACCGGCCGCCCTCGTCCAGTCGGATCGCAGCCGGGGCTGCCATCGCCCCGCTCCCCGAACCGTCCCGCGATCCCGCGAAACACCTTTCCGGGAGCATATCGGCCTCGATCGATGTAGGATGACGTGGATCCGGCCGGATACACGCCAGGCCGGAGTTATCGAGAAGCCCACCAACGTACCGACTCGGTCTGGACCATGCGAACTCGAGCCAGCCGCCCGGCGAGGCGCGCGGATCGTTCCTAGCCAGAATCGGACGAAGAGGAGAAGACCAGTGAAGCACGAGATCAAGAACTTCGACCACCTCATCGGAAAGGTGGATGGACTGAGCGAGGCGCAGCTCAAGGCCCACTTCGGCCTCTACGCGGGCTACGTCAACAAGCTGAACGAGATCGAGGAGAAGCTCGCCAAGGCCGATCCCTCGGCGAGCAACTACTCCTTCGGCGAGTTCAGCGAGCTGAAGCGGCGCGAGGCCGTGGCGTTCAACGGCTCCTATCTTCATCAGCTCTACTTCGAGAACATCGCCCCCGAGAGGGGACAGATCTCGCAGCCCCTCAAGGCCGCCATCGAGAGCGATTTCGGTAAGTACGAGGCCTTCGAGGCGAACATGAAGGGAGCCGCCGGGTCGACGCCGGGCTGGGTGCTCCTCACCATGAACCGGATCGACAAGAAGCTGCACAGCTACATCATGTTCGAGCACCACATCGGGCTTCCCGCCCACCAGGAGATCCTCCTGGCGCTCGACTGCTGGGAGCATGCCTTCATGATCGACTACGGGACCAAGAAACCGGACTACCTCGCGGCGTTCTTCAGGAACGTCAACTGGAACGTCGTCAACGAGCGCTACGCCAGACTGAAGGCGTAGAGGATCCGGGCCGATGATAGATGTGGTGGCAGGCCGGCGCCGCCGGCCCGCGCCGCCGCCACCACCTCCCGGGGACGCGCCCCACGCGACGCGAGGGCGATCGGTCCCCCCACCGATTCACCGAAGAAACGCGAGCTGATGGACCTGATCATTCACGGACACTTCTACCAGCCGCCGCGGGAGAACCCCTGGACGGGGAAGCTCCCCAGGCAGCCGAGCGCCGCTCCCCATCACGACTGGAACGCGCGGGTCTCGTCGCAGTGCTACGCGCCGAACGCGCGCAGCCGCGTGCTCGACGAGCGCGGGCGGATCGAGGAGATCGTCAACAACTTCGAGTGGATCAACTTCGACTTCGGCCCGACGCTGCTGCGTTGGCTGGAGGCGGCGGAGCCGAGACTGTATCGCCAGATCCTCCAGGCCGACTCGAGGTCGCGGGAGCGCAACGAAGGCCACGGAAACGCCATCGCCCAAGCCTACAACCACACGATCCTCCCGCTGGCGAGCGAGCGCGACAAGCGGACCCAGATCCTCTGGGGGTTGCGCGAGTTCGAGCGCAGGTTCGGGCGGCCCAGCGAGTCGATCTGGCTCCCCGAGACGGCGATCGACGCCGAGACCCTGCGGATCCTGGCCGAGTTCGCGATCCGCTACATCATCCTCTCGCCCCAGCAGGCCAAGAGATTCCGCCCGATCGGCGGCGGGGCATGGAGCGACGTCTCGGGCGGAGCGATCGATCCGCGCCGCGCCTACAGAACCGTGGTCCCCGTCACGGGCGGGGGATCGGCCGCGATCGACGTCCTCTTCTATGACGGGCCGATCTCGGCCTCCGTCTCCTTCGAGCGCTTGCTGCGAAACGCGTCGGGATTCGCCGACCGGCTGCAGGCCGCCCGGGGCGGCGCCGTTGACGCGCTCGTCCAGATCGCGACCGACGGCGAAGTCTACGGGCACCATGAGCCGTTCGGGGACATGTGCCTCGCCTATCTGATCGCCCGCGAGGCGCCCCTGCGCGGCTTCCGGATGCTGAACTACGGGCGCTACCTCGATCTGCATCCCCCTCAACACGAGGTCGAGATCGACTTTGGCACGAAGGACGAGGG
>Ga0194110_10003429_pt1 | contig 19635 bp, 20 predicted proteins | sample TA2Kig1200mmetaG_FD_146192 | JGI IMG/M metagenome (GOLD analysis project Ga0194110, IMG submission 146192) | Freshwater microbial communities from Lake Tanganyika, Tanzania - TA2015032 Kigoma Deep Cast 1200m | ecosystem: Environmental > Aquatic > Freshwater > Lake | place: Tanzania: Lake... | reverse complement strand
CCTGCCCCGCCACGTTCATCCGCAGCCGTCGCATGGCCGACGAGTCCACCCCCTCGCCCTCGCCCTCGCCCGCCAGGCCCTCGCCGCCACCGCCACCGCCGCCCAGAGGCTGGCGGCCGCCCCGCCACCCCACACCCCCCACCACGGGCGGCACGATACCAACCCCACTGGCTTCCGCCCTAATGTCGAAAAGCACCGGATCGCGGCCTCGGCCTTTATAAAAATCAACACCTTTATTGGTACTCAAAAAATATACGCCGGGACGAAGGGTGAGAACGCGGTAGTCATCTAGGTCCGTGGAAATATCAAGTTTGTCGCATTCCTCTTTGGATCCGCCGCAGCTTTGCAATAGCTGCCCTTCAAGGATTCGTTTTGTATCCCCCATGGAAATGGCGTCGCCATCTGCCCCAGTTGGTAGAAGCATCGGCACCCCCTGGGGGCCTTCCTCTGGTGTGCCGATGATGTCGGTGGTGCACCCCTCTATAGCCACTTTTCGCACGTCTTCCACTTCAGAGGCCTCCAAGCTCTCTTGGTGTTGGTTTATCCGAGCTAACGCACAAGCATACACTTGTCTCGTAGCCGCTTCCTTTGCCTGTGGAGACCACTCCATCCAATTCCACGAGTTTGAAAAGTTCTCTCGCACCTCGTTTATGACCGTCTTATTGAATGCATTACTGCCAAGCGTTTTTTCATTTCCATCACCGCCATGGCGGCTAAGGAAAACGCCCTGAATTATCTGGTTGGCCAGGGTAATATTTCCATTCAAGGGCGGGAGCCACCGATCATTCGCCACTAAGTTACCCTCTTGGTCCTTAAATCTCCCACCTGGGCCAGGTCTTGGCCTGAGCAACTCAATAGCTTTTGTAAACGCCTCGGCGTCGTCACCAAAAATTTGGGTAAATACCCCATTAATTTGTTTAATATACGCATCGTTCCAAACCACTGCAGAAAGGCGTGCGTCGCCGCCTGCTACGCCTGCTACGGCGCTATTAGCGATTAATCGCAACATCGCCGTTTGTTCATCGGGCGTTGTGAGGGCATCCCATTGGTTTCGAATCATTCCCAATTCGGCGAGGGAGAAATAGGTATTGGGAGGGATTTGATATGGCCCCTGCCCCCGCTCGTTTAACAACCGCACCATCATAAAACGCTTACTTAATTCGGCGCCAAAGGTCGTTGGGTCATAATTAAATACTTCAAGATTTCCATTTTCCACGGCCGTGCCAACAGGATCTTGGCTTCGTTGTTCGTATAGGCTTGTAGCCATGTTATTCATGGCTTCATATATTTTTTCTCTAGTTTCAATTAGTGCATCGTCGGTATATACCTTTTTCCAGTAAGAGCGCAGAGCTTCTGCATTTTCCCTATCTGTGCTGTTTTTCATGGCGGCAATTATAGCCCCGGCATCCATGACCTCTTTGTATTTATTATATTGATGGTTTGCGTCATCAGGATTAGAATAAATTGCCTGAAATGTTTCTAAGGTAAAAAATGAATCCTCAGCCCGAGAAACCCCAGCTAAAGCGCTCGCCATTTGGCCGTCTATTTCGTCCCTCGTTTGATCATTGGCAATACCGGTGCGTTTTATGCGCTTCTCCAGGTCCTCTATCACCGTAGAAAGTACGGACATGGGTGAGGCCGCCGTCAAGTCGGCAAGGGTGTTCTCCAATTCGGCGTTTTCTTCCGGTATCTCCGCGCGCGCTTCTCCAGGTCGAGCCGCGCCATGCGCTTGCGTAAAGTCAGGATGACCGGCCGTAGGTCGCCTCTGTTGAGCCGCAGGAGTGACGTTGTATGCGTCGTCCCACCTTTTCTCAAGGTTGGCATAGGTCGTTGTCTTCAAATGGGTGTTTGCGGCCAACACCTTGGCCGTAAGCACCAATCGGCCGTCATCATCTTTGAGTTCGGACAGGGAAATTTGTTTGTTGTCAGGATTATTGTCTACTGCGCTGATAAGTCGGAACGCTGTAGGACTGCCAAAATGGTGCGCAAGATACATTTCCCAATTAGATGGGGATCGGTGGAGATAATTGGTCATCTCCGTCGCGAGCTTGGCTGTCCACCAAGCCATCCCGTTTATGGCCTGGTCTTGAGTAAGTGTTTCGCGCTTATCCCAGGCGGGGAAATTTGGCACATTTTGGTGTATCTGGTTCCACGTATCCTTGGTAATTTGATACGGCCCGTAGGCGGTGGATGTGGGCGATTGAGCGTGTAACGGATCGCTATGGCCACCAGTTTCTAACCTAGCAACCGCCGCATAATATTGTGTAGCGTATGTCGGATTGTATTGGCCGTCAGACAGGCTACCAGCCGTCGGCGTAGTACCAGCCGTCGGCGTAGTACCAGCCGTTGGCGTAGTACCAGCCGTCGGCGTAGTACCAGCCGTTGGCGTAGTACCAGCCGTCAGCCAACCTAGGCTCAAACGGAGCCAATCTGATATGGATTGGATTTGTGATGGAGTTGCAGACTCCGTAACGCGAAGCCACGCTGCGATTAGCATTTGTGTCTTGCTTTTATCGGCCCAAACAACCTTATCCATTGGAGGAAGGTTAGAATTTGCAATTGCTAACTGATGTTGTGCAAACGCATCCTTCCAAGACATAGTCCCATTAACAACCAATTTTACAAGGTTGTCTTGAGTTTTGGTCAGTAAAGCGGTTTGACCTGCAACCCTCACACCGGTTTCAAGTTCATAAACTTTATCCGCCACCCTCCCCTTGGTGTTGTCAGCCAATCCCTGAAAAATTTGCCGCACAACTGGGTCGGGTTCGGCGTCGACAGCATGGTCTAATGGAGCGAACGTCCGGGTAAGATAATTGCCTGCCCACCCTTCCGAACCTGTGCCATCAGGCGTTGCCACCTGGGCCAAATCATCTGGGTTGAGGCCGTCAGCCTCATTAGTCGCCGCGTTTTGCATATCGACTTCAGTTTGCGATAACCAGTGACTAAAAATGGCTACACGGTCATTTTTATATGTTTCGCGCAATTGCCTGTGTAGATCCTGGCCGGCAGCGCCGACATCCCGAAGTGCCGCGCCAAGATAAGCAGGCACTATCGGCGGATCGGCGACGGGCGCTTGTCTGCTTTCCACACCGCCTCGCGGCTCGCGCTGCGATTCATAAAGAGGGATCTTGATAGGCATTATTTGCCCCCTTGCGGCCTAAGACGCCGCCGGCGCTGCCAAAGTCGGCGATGCGCCATCTCCTCGGCAGCCAGACCCTTGGTTGCTTGCGTTTTGGGTCTATCCAGATATGGGTGTATTTCTTTATAGCCACCCAAAATTTCGGCCCCGGCGCCGACAAGGCCGCTCATCCTCGTGCTTCTGGCGGCTTCGTTGTACTTCGCGGCATCCATAGACGACAATTGCGCCCGTGACCGGAGGTTCTGGCCCTGGTTGAAGAAACTGGCGCTGTCAAGCGCGCCTTCGTATCGAATAGTCAGGGCGTCGAGTTCGTTGGCGATTTCGCTTTGCCTGATGATGTCAAGATTGCTGCCCGATCCCAGGGCGGTGCCAGATTGCGCCAGACCGGCCCTCGCCATGCCGTGCCGCATGGCAATCTGCCGCCGCTGCATTTCCTCTTTCCTGGCCGCCTGCTCCCCGGCGGCCCTCATGTTCATATCCGCAATCAGCGCCTCGTTCTCCTGAACCTGGGCGTTATAGCGCGACGCCGCAGCGCGGTTTTGTAGATCCTGCGCGGTCGCGCTGGCTCCCATCAATGTCCCTATTGTCTTCACTGCTGTTGAGGCGATCAGCAGTTGTTTCATCGCTACCGGCGTGAATTGCATGGCACCCTCGCATATAGTTCACAATCCTCGCCGGTCGGCGTGTAGGATTTCATTGTACCCTCGTGCTTGAATCCAAGGAGGCGCGCCCAGCGATGCCCCTGCGTGAAATTACAGAGAACGGCTGTTTCGATGCGGCGGAACTGATGCATCTCCATGGCCCTCAAGACTGCCTTGGTGATATGTATGAAATGAGGACCGGCCTCCTTGGCAATCAGCCCCCAGGCGTAGGCCCGGTTCTCCCACATTTCAAACAGCCCGATGCACGCGATCACCTGATCGCCAGCCAGACCAGTATACGCCGGGCCACCGGAGTACAGGTGTTCGCCATATTGCCTATCGGCCAGAGCCGGTTGCAGCATGGCTTGACTGGGTTGCAAGAGTAGGCGCTCCAGGTGCTCAGGATGAAACGGCTCAATCATCATTGGCGATCAAAGGTCGTCAGTTGCGGCATGATCGAAACCAGCGTCATTGGTAGCGGCTGCGTCTGACGCAACAAAATGACGCCATCGGAATCATAGCCGTTCGGCCACTCGATCATCATGTCGCCGGTAAACAGCGCCGGCGGCGCGTTCATCGCATCCGCGCTTGAGCGGAATTGAAACTCGTCCAGATTGTTCACGTCAGGGCCGGCGAACCCGCCCAGCGTGTTGAGAAAGCGAAACACGACCTTGCTGATGCGCTTCATCTTGCCCTGGCTGGTGCCGTCCTCCGCGCCAGCCTCGATGCGGTTGGTCTGAAATGTAGCCGGACAGGCCAAGCCGATCTGCGCAATCGTGTCTGTGCTGTGGGTGAGTGCCAGTGTGATCTGGCCGTTCTCAACGGTGCGGTCAGGATGGGCCGCACCCTTCAGAAGAACCTGGACCGTCTGGCCATTGAGGTGCGACAGGCCAGTGACGGTGGCGGTGCCGGCCAGGACACTTTTGGTGATGCCGGCGTCCACATAGAAACAGTCCTCCTGTGAATCGCCGAACCAGTATTCACGCTCCAGCCATTCGATGTAGCGTTTGGTCTGGCCGTTAATCGTGCGCTTGACGATCAGCCAAAGATCGTCGCGATCCTTGTAGGGTGACGGTATGACGACGACGCTCTCGACCACGGTCTGGCCGCCCGAGAATGAGCCGCCGAGAATGTGCCGGTGCCAGGCCAAAACTTCGCTCTCTTTGTTGAACGTGAAGCCCAGCAGGGTTCCATCGCCCCGAACGGCCCACGCCGCGACATAGGGCTCCCTGTGCCACGCGAGCTGCTGAATGCCGCCCAGCGTTATGTGATCCGCGAGTATCGTCTGGTCGGCCGTGACATAGCCGTTTTTTTGGATGTCGTAGTAGAGGTCTTTAAGTTTTCGACCGGATCGCTGAACAAACAGCACCGAGAAGTTCACCCTCACGGGCTTGCAGGATCTCGACCCCTCGGATGTCTGCTGCTCGACCTTGACGTTATCGGGCGCGAACGCTTCGCTGCTGGAGTTCTCGGCGCAGGCAAATTCCGCGCCGGCGGTGCCGATGAGCAGCGACTGGGATGACATGAGCCACTCGATGCGGTTCGTCTGTTCGGACGTCATGGTCAACTGGATCGCCCGATCCGCAACCACGTTGCCGGACGTGTCGGTTTTCGCGAAATTCTCGAAATCGTCGGACACGCTGAAATACAGCCTTTGGCCCTTGGCCAGGGCAAGGCGCTCGCGGAAAAAGGTAACCTTTGATGGATAGCCCTCGACCGCTGAAAACGAGGCGTTCGCCCAGCGGTACGTGGCGGCACCAGAACCCACAACGCCCAGCGGCAGTGGGAAGTCGCCGGTCACCGTCGCTGTGACCTGCGTCGCGGTGGTAAGGGCGGTGATGGTCACATAGCCAGTGCCGATGTCCACGAACGTCCAGTCCAAACCTTCGCGCTCGACAACCGTGCCTTCCTTGGCATTGCCGTCGCCATCGGCCTGCGTGCCAAAGGTATGCGTAGGCGCGTCACCACCAGTGCGCCACACCTTGCCGGCGGACGGTGTCCCGTTCGTCGCGCATTGATAGGTAATGCCGTTGTAGCGGCGATAGACCTGGTGCGGGTTGGTTTTGAATTCCTGGCCTGCGGCCCACGGCTTGATAAGCGACAGGTCTTGCGGCTCCATGTAAAAGATCGAGCCCACCATGTCCGCCGAGAACAGCGACTGGGAAGCCGTCAACGTGACAGAGCCACTCGTCGCGCTGGCGTAGACCGTGATGTTCTTGTCCGTGTTCAGATCCTTGAATGGCCCGTTCTTGAACGCGACCTGGGTAAGTACCCATTTGGTCGCGCCATAGCGTTCTAGCTTGTAGGTCGGGTAGCTCTTGTGAGCGATGTAAATCACATCGCCGGTCTGCACCATATCGAGCACGAACGTGCCGTCGGTCGCGTCGGTGAGGTCGGCCACGAGGTATGGTGTCGGGATCTCGTAGATGTTGCTGGTCAGCGCATACCAGTAGGTGGCGTTGGGCGGCACGAAGCCACTGTGCGTGGCGATGCAGTAATAGTTGACGTTCGAGAGTGCCACCAGATCGCCGATGGCGTAGTACTTGGCGCCCGTGTGCGTTCCTGATTGCCCACCGCTGGTGTTGATCGCACTGCCATTGGCGGTCGCGGCTAGCTGGAAGGTGTTGGTCGTGGAGCTGACCACATAATAGGCCGTGCCTGCCGTCAGGCCGGTCGGCAGCGCACCGGTGGTGGTGAGCACAACTCGGTCGCCATTCGCCAAGCCATGACTATTCCAGGTTACGACGCCGGGCGACGCAATGGTCAGCGTGACGGTCGCGGCCGTTCTATAGGCGGCGACATTGCTGGTAGTAAGCTGCGCTTGGTTTGTAAAAAACCGGAGGTAGCGGTCACCGAATTCCAGAACGTAACTCTCGCTGACGTTGAACTCAAATGTCGCCAGCCATGTGCGATTGGCCGAGTTCTTGATCTCGGCGACATACCTGGTGCCGGCGCGCCGCACAGCCGGCCCACCGACGGTTGGGATGAAGTTCTCGCAGACCTGTCCGCCCTGGTCGTATATATTTTGGTCAACGCGGCCGGCCAGCAGAGGCGAAAGTTCGCCTGCGTTAAACGCCGCGCGGATCGGTGATGCCCGCGCCATGGATCATAATCTCGAAAAAATCCAAGCGTCGTCTGGTATGGAGGCCGGGAGCCGCTCGACTGCTGATGCCCGCCTTGCCACCACGATGGCGTTCTTGTACTCCTCCCAGGCAAATTCGCGCTTGGTGCTTGATTGAGTGAGATCTTCGCAGAGTTCCACCGCCAGACGACAGGCAAGAACCTCACGGAAAAGCGCATCCCACTTTTGCGGATCGGCTATCGACGCGCCGTATCGTATTGACAGCGGCGACGACAAATTGGTGAGGACCATGTTGTCCTCGACAACGTAGTCAACATCCTCGGAGTTGCGATAATCCGCCAGATCGGCAGGGGGGTAATCCTCGCCCACCATGTCTAGTCGCAAAAAGTCCGTAGGCAGAGCATAGGCATGTTCAAAACCGTAGAGCGGTGCGTCGGCGAGAGCTGCCACTTGGACGCGCTTGATAGCGAACGACCAGCGGTTCTGCCGAAGCTCGGCGTCGCGCAAATCGTCAAAGCATGAATTGACCGCGCGGGCCTGCTTGCTGTCGTCCAGCAACGAGGTGATGCGCGCGGCCCCCAGCTTGGTAAGGGCTCGGTTGGCAACGTCTATGACAGAAGCCATGGAGAGACTCTAGGACCAGACCTTACCGTTACTGTGGATAAAGATCAGCAGCTTTTCCACCGCGACGACAAGATCCATCTTCGATGGGACATTGGCGTTCGTGTTGATGACGAGTTCGATATCGCGGGAGGTCGTCGACGACTGCGAAACGACGTTGCCAGCCGCGCCAGCTCCTGCGTTCACCCCGAAAAAATAGGCCATGGTTTCGCTCCTCTGAGTTGAAGGGAGGGCGGGTTGCCCCGCCCCCCCCAGGTTCGTTAGTTAGGCATCGTGTAGTACAGATCGACCACCAGTGTCCCAGAGGATGGGAGATTGGCGGCCGCAATGGTTCCGATCACGTTTTCCTCCGCAGACAGTGGCGACGTTGCCGAGACAGCGGTCATCACGCCAAAGAACGTCGGCGTGTTCGTTGCGGTAAACGCGGCGGCGGCGCGGTATTTTTCGGCAGTGCCGGAAATACCAATCGCAAGCGTAGAAGAGCCAAGCGACGTTCCTGTGTTCAGGACACCGAAGGCGAATGTCGCACCTGTTGGCAGAACGCCAAACAGGAGGGTATCACTGGTGGTCTGGGCCGCCAGGGTAATCGTGGCTCGTAAACGCTTGGTGCGAGCGCCGTAGACTGAAGCCGAAGGTCTATAGCCTGCGGCAACAGCCGACGCCTGTGTGGTGCCGGTTGTGGTGCCGGCCAGTTCGTTCGACAGATATTGTGCCATTGGTTTCCCTCCTTAGACGCAAGTAATGAAACCGCAGCGCTTTTCTTCCAGGCGTGCGCCACCGAAGGTGCCGGTGACGTACACCTGGTAGGAATTCCGCTTGTCCGACCTGCGATCAACGGAGGTCTGCACGTCATTCCACATTCCAAGGGCCATTCCGCTCTTTGCCCAGAACGGAACCATCCACTGGGAACCGGTAGTATAGCCGGTTACGCTGGAGTTGATGGCGGTGTTGAAGTTAGCGCCGCCTGGGATACGCTCGGAAATAATGAAGTTGAAGCCCATGAAGCTGGAGATCTTGCCGTTCACGAGCACCGGAGTGGTGTTGTAATCGAGCGAGATCGCCTGGGCTTCATTGAGAAGATCATCATGCTGGCGAGCCGTCATGACGCAGAACAACTGGTCGTTGTCTACATCAACCTCGGCTGCCAACAGGATTTTCTTCGCCGCGCGCAGTTTGGCGATGTTGAGGCCGGTGTTACTGGCCGCTCCGGTTGCGACGGCAACGGCCTGGCTGCCGCCATTGAAGGCGGACAGCAAGCCCGTGGCCGCAGTGCCATTTTCACCGGTATTGTTGCTGTTGAAGAAACCAGAGATGATCTCGTCATCCATGGCCCGCCCCATTGCCCAAGCGCCGGCCATGGCATACGGGCCGGCAGGATCGATGAGCATCCGCAGCTTGTCCTGGTCATCGATGAGATCGGCCCAATCGTAGTCGTTGGGGTAGATCCATCGTTTGTCCTGGGGCGTAGAGATGAGTGGCGTGTCCGAATGACGGGACTGGTTGCGCACCGGAGATACAGAGCCGAACTGCTCGGCCATGCTCGCAGCCTTGCCGGTGAATGAGTAATTCGCGCAGCAACTGCGAAGGCGAGAGCCCTGCTGCTGGAGAAGCATAGCGACGTTCGTAGCGTAATGCTGAACGAACGCTGTGGTGACATTGAACGACATGGTTAAACCCTCCTAGGTTTAAGGTGAGTAATTTCGATGGAGGGCTTGTCCGCATTGCGCGGGGCCAGTCTGCTTTCTTTCAAGCCGCCACCCGGCCCCAACGTGGGGGTTGTCGGGATCTGGACATCTACCCATTCAAGATACAGCGCGGCCGCTTGTATGATATCGGTCGGCGCCAATGTTGGGCGAGATGCCAATTTCAAACATTCTAATCTGATTAGACGATTTTGCACGCGGTTTTTTTCTAACACGGCAATGCCTATTCAGCCGTAGGATTGGCTAGGGCCATCAAACGGGCCATTTCGTTAAAGTGATCAGCGCTGCCCTTCAGATATTTTGAGGACCAGTCTGTATCTTTTAACAGATCACGAACCCGCGACTTGGCGGCTTCTGGCGTCATTCCGAACGAATTGGTCGCCCGCCCACCCTCGAAATCGTGCTCGATCAGCCCACGGCCAATGCGGCTCAAGAGCTGCATGAGTGCCTTGGTGCCGATGGCGCTTTCCATCTTGGCCAGGACATCGCGGGACAGGCCAAATTCCCTGGCGGCTCGTGTGCCAAGCTCGACGTTTTCGGCCCATGCCTGGCCCCATTCGCCCTTGAGTTCGGTGATGTCGGCATCGGAGCGTTGCGCCATCGTGGTCTTATATTGCTCGGTCGCGGCGCTTTGGACGCTGTTCCACCATTCAGCGAGCGCCGTGCCCTGTTTGCCGGTCAGCCCCAGCTCGTGGAATTTCGACGCAGCCTGCTTGGAGAAGTCGCCGTCCTGCCCATCCGGCACCGGCAACTTGTAGCCGTCGGCCGTCTTGGGGCGGCCCAGAGCTTCGTAAACACGGTTCCAGCCATCGGTGTCGGCTTCGCCCTTGGGCATCACCAGTTTGTCCTGACCGACCAGCTTCTCAAGATTGCGGTAGCCGACTGCAAGATCGGCCGGCTCTTTCCAGCCCTTTTTTTGCAGATAGCCCCGCAGATCCGCATCCTGAATCTGGTCGTACCACGCGCCTGTTGCGGTGGCGGCCTGGTTGCTGACGGCGCCATTATCAGCAGGAGCAACCGCCTCCGCTGCTGGACCTGCGTTTCCGGCGGCGGCGGGTGCGCTGGCCGGGTTGCCGGCCAAAAGGGCCGACCCGTGTCCTGCTTCGGACATGCTCATTTACCTTTCTGTCTGGTCATCATACGAGCCCTCATGGAGCCCAAACACCTGCTTATCGTTGACATACAAATGGGCCTGGATACGGTTCCAGACCTCGCGACGGCCTTCTGCCATCGCCATCGCCAGCGGGTCAATCGTCTTGCTGATCGGCGAAACCATCGCCGTCGAACTCGTTGCCCTGCAAAACTTTCTGAGGTCGTCAAACACCGCCTTGGCCTCCGGTCCAAGGTTGCCGTCGCCATCCAGAAACACCCGCTTGTAGGCGAGTTTCTTGCGCATGATTTTCTCGATGAGACGGTTAATCATGGCGATGCATTACGCTCAACCGGTGGCCTGAACAGGGCGGTCCATGGACGAGGCCCCGGCGATAGCCTGCGCCTGCGCCATGTTCTTGGCCACTTCGCCGACCACCGGGGCCGCCTGAAGCAACTGCTGGGCCTGCGCGGCTTGGTTCTTCTGCTCCTTCATCAACTGGATCTCCTCCCTGGAGCGCAGCACCTTCATTGGCACACCATTGATTTCGGCAAGCTCCCGCACAATCGCTTCAGGGTTAAAGACGTCGAGCACCCCAGGATCAATCTGCGCCAGGGGCGCGACGCTTTCGATGGTGCGCAGAATCGCCATGCCTTCGTCGGCCCTTTGTGCTCTGTTGAGCGGGCTGACGTATTCAACGTCCACCATGCCGCCTGCGTTCCGCAGCTCATCCGGCATGGGCGGCAGTGCATCGGCCATGCTCAAGATGTCGATTTCGCGCTCGATCAATGGACCCAGGAATTCGGATTGCTGGCGGCCCATGCTGGGGGCCAGCAACGCCCCCTTTTCCTGCGCCCGCAGCATGGCCTCGGTGGCCGTCATATAGGGCTTCTCAACCAGGATCTGGAACAGCGTGACCAGGAACGCATCGTTGATGACGCGCCGGCGCTGTTCCATCATCTCCAGGCCGATGTCCACGCGCGCATTGGTCTGGAGCGGGAGCACCACTTGGTGGCCCGCGTCGCTCACGCCGCCGTAGTTCAGCGCACCAGGTCTGAGATCAAACGCCTGCAACGCGCCGTCCTCCTGCAACAAGAGCGGAGGATCAACAATCTTATGCGCAGCGCGGATCACGGTCTTGCTCATCTCGTTGAGCATCTTCACATCGGCCAGCACCGTCATTGCCGGCGAGCGGCCATAGATCTCCTTGGGACCGACCACATAGCGGCCGATGGCATAGGGCATCGTCCGGTAGCCACCTTCTGAAAGAATCTGGTGGCCGGTCAGCGAAATGTAGCAACTGTAGAAGTTCATGCCGCGATAGTCCCTGCGGCCGGGCTTCTTGTCGGAGTTTGGCTGCACAGCATGAACGAATTCGAAATCGCGGTCAGGGAACTTCTCGGCTGCGGTCGTGATTTCGGTCGGCAGCTTGCTGGCTGGCCACTTCTGCGCAGCTTGGCGCGCGGTCATCTGAAACTTGCGGTAGACGGTATCGATCATACCCTGATGGTTCTCGGCGATGAACAGTTCCGAGAGGTGGATAGCGCGATATCGCACCCCGCGACCAAGCGCGTCATCCACGAAAACTCCGCCGGTCCCAAACGCTCCAAGGCTCATGTAGCACTCGTTGACCTGGCTGGCGAAATTCGCCCTCGGCGCGTAACGGACATCGAACAGAAGGCCGGTTACCTCGTCGAGCCATTGCTGAACGTCCACAGACTGGGCCAGGGAAGGGTCAGAGGCGCGCAGCCGATGCCATCGCTGGGTGCGCGGCGTGAGCATTGATTCCATTGCCGCTGCGAACCGCTCAAGCGCCAGGCCGGCGGTCGCGTCAAAAACCTTGTCACTGTTCTTGGCCCCGGCGGAACGGGAGACCTGGAACCAATTTGAGCGTGGCAAAACACGTTCGGCGATTTCCCGCCAATGGTCCTCGAACACAGAGCGGTCTGTCTGCATCCGCTCCAGGCGCCGAAGGATCTCTTCCGCGCGATCTTCTGTGCCGGCCGCCATGATGGCTTCCTCTAACTTAGAAAGGCGAGATAGTCGATGAACAGGGGTTCAGGTCCATACTCCACTATGCTTGCTGCGCCGTTCGCCCAGCATGCCGGCACCGAGACGAAGGCCCTCTTCACCCGTCAGGATTGACGACGCACGGCCCCGCTTGCCCTCCTGCTGGTCCGCCTTCAACCTCGCAGCTCGCGCCGCGTCGATGGTTGGCACTGGCGGTGGAGCCGGCGGTGCCGGCAGAGGAGGTGGCTTGTAGCTTGCGCCGCCGCCAAAAAATGCGCCCATGGGTATTCTCCTTCACATAATGGGATAGTCGGAGGAGGCAAAAGTTTGGCGCTTCACAGGATGGAAGCGTTTCACCAAAGTACGGGCCTCGCCGGCACCGAGCATCATGTATTGGCCCGCCTCGGCGACGTGCGAATACCTGTTCTTGTCGGGGACGTCGCGGTACTTCTCCTCGCCGGTCACCTGGACCCGCTTGTAATTGTACCCGCCGGCCATCGCCTTGCGCAAAATTGTGCATTGCGGATGCACCATCAAACCGGCCTGGCCATCAATTAAACGCCCCAAACAAACCGCCACGCTTTCGCGGCGCTTGATGAAATCATTGGTCGGAGCGGGCCGGGCCGGGATATTGGCAGCGCGAAGGATCTGAAAGGCCGTTTTCTCGTCAGTCTGCGAGCGAATGTCGCCGGCCGGGTCGCCCGTGATGTTGCCGAAGGCACAGTCAGGATAACGCTCGTGCATGACTTGGCGCAACTGTTGTGCAAAGCGCACAGCACCCATGTCCTCGGTCACAAGCTCGGAGTGCCACCGCCACTGGCCCATGACTGTCCGCTGCCCAAACACAGCCGCCGGCGTCAGGCCGAAGTCAATGCCTACGTGGATGGGCAGACCAGGAAGCAGTGAGAATTCCTGGCAATGCACTGCGTCACGATACTCGGGATAAACGGTCTTGCCATCTCGCACGAAGCCATATTCGCCGTTGACATAGACCCGAACCCAGTCGGGATCTTTGCCGGCGAGCTGGCGCTCGTAGTACGCGCGGCCCTGGCGGCGGCGCGTCTCGTCGCCCTCCGGCAGTGTCAGCGTCTCGGGAATCTGGTTGAGCCAGTCGAGGTTCTCGGCACGCTCATCAAGGCCGCCTGGCTGACGATAGAATTCCCAGCCCGATGGGTGTTCCTCTTCGGCAAGGCGATACCACCAGTGGTCACTGTCAGGCGGGTTGGTCGAGGCCATGATGCCAGACCAACTGCAACCACCCAAATTTGGCCCCGGATAGCGGCCAACACGGCCCGTCAGGCCATCAATGACCGCCTTGGGCACCTCGCGAGCCTCGTCGATCCAAGCGCCGGTCAGTTCCATGCCCAGCATCTTCGGGATATCGTCGGGCCGGTCAAGCGACACGAAGATGACCTCAAGATCAAGCTCACCTTCCATGATGTGGTGGGTGGGTGGCCCGGCGTCGATCCAGCGGCCTATCGTTGACGGCACCCACTGGTGCCAGGTTTTGATTGTCGTTGTGCGCAGCTCTGGATAGGTGTTGCGGACCACCGCCCAGCGGCTGCGTCGCTTACCGTCGCGGCCTGGCGTTTGATGTTGGGCGCGGCGCAAAATGTCCATGACGCACACTGTGCTTTTGCCGGACCCGAACGGGCCGGAGATCCCGCGAAAAAAGGCGTTCGACGCCATAAACTTCGCAGCGACATCCCCCGGCGGGCGGTAAACGACTGTTGAACGAGCGTTCAACTCTCGTCCTCGGCGCGCGGGCTCAGATCCACACGGATCAGCAACCCTGCCGCGCTGTCTGACGAAAGGTCAAGACGGTCACCGTACCGACGCGGATTCCATTTTGCCAGCAATTTTAGCCGATATTCCGCGCGAATGCGCTGCCATTGGACGTAGCCAGGGTCCACGCGGCTGCTGCCATCTGTCTCAGCGCGCGACGGCGTGGCGTCGATGATCGCCAGCGCCTCCTCGGCGATTGCGTCGGCGCCGGCATCGCGCGCACGCGCGAAGCGTGCCGAAAAGGGGGGGTCTTTTTCCAGCCAAGCGTAGACAGTCCGCCAGTTTGGCGCGCCTTGCATGCGGCAATATTCGCGCAGTGGTTTCCCGTCTGCGATCCACGCGATGATTGCGTCCTGATGGTCTTGAGGGACCGGCTCGACTGGTCTCCCACGTTTCTTGGGTTTTGTGCGGTATGTCATCAGAACAGGAATAATAGTGATGACCTTGCGGGTGTCAAGGCGTAATCAGCCACCTCAAGCGCGGCGCGAACTCCAGGTGAACTGTATGAGTTGCCCGCGCCCCTCTCGCAGACGGTCGACTATTCGGTCGCCGAGGAATTGCTTGAGTGCTACGGCCTCAAGATTCGAAATAATAATTGTCGGCAGGATACGCTCATATCGTCGGTTTACAAGCTCGAACATGAGTCGAATCTCGTGATCGCTGCCCGTCTGGACATGGACCTCGTCCAAGATCAGCAAATCTGGAGAAGTGTACATACTGATCGCTGCCGTCTCGGTCATGACGCTATCACGATTGTACGTGGACTTTATCTGGCGCATGCAGTCGGCGGCTGTAGTGAACAGCACAGACGTGCCGGTCGCCAGCAGGCGCTGGCCGATGGCGCAGGCGAGGTGTGTCTTGCCGGTGCCGGGCTCACCGCAAAAAATGAGCGATGTGCCGCTAGCGAGCCTCTCGCTCCAGGTCTCGCAATACCATATTGCGATTTTCTTCGCCTTGTCCTCGCCGGCGTCGGAGGTCTGATAGCTATCTAGCGTCTTCCCCTGGAATCGGCGCGGTATCTTCGCCCATTCGCTCAACCTTTCAATCTTTTGCAGCCTCGCGCGATCTTCTGCGCAGGCTGCGCGCAGGCGGTCAGCTTTGTCCTGCTCGTCGAGACATTGCGGACAGTGACCGCCGACCCACAGCCCATCGTCTCGGAATCGAAACAGCTTCGCTGCATAGTCGCCATGGGTCTTGCACGTACGGCTCTCAACCATCGTCGAGATGGCGACTGGACCCGTGTCGATGGGCTCGACACTGGGAAAGTTCTCTTCAGAACGTATTGTCACTGTTCACGCCTCCACGATATGTTTGTTTGCCGGCGCCCGGCCATCTATGCTTACCGGTCGTCCCTGCAACTCGAAATCGATATGCGTTTCGAAGCCATGTTCTGAACGCAGCGTCCCAGCTCTTCATCACCGTTCCTCGTGCGAGGTGATGATCACGAAATTGCGCACACTCTGTCTCTATGTCGAGCTGCAGCTTGACAGCCATGTCCTGATGATCCTGATTTGCCTTAAAATCGTCTGGCAGCTGACGTCCCGTGACCGCACGACGTGGTTTGCTCTCCTTTATTGAGTCTTTATGGATTCTGGATAATGGATTCTGGATAATGGATTGCTCAACGTGTGTTGAGCGGTCGCTCAACGCTTGCTGCCGTCTCATGGCAGACGCGCGTCCGGCGGCGACGCGCTGCTCGACAATCTCCCTGTAACGCGCGATTTCGCGGTCAGCGCGGCGGTTGCAAAAGACGTCCTTGGTTTCGTAGACACACAATATGAAAAAATGGTCGAGAATGTATTTTACGTCCGCCACGCTGTCGGGCATACCGATCATTTTTGCAATGGTGTTCGCATCACCAGCGAGCGGCGCCTCGGATAAATAATACGCATCCAGCAGCCTGCGGTACGCGAGATCTTCGAGCAGAGTGAGCCCGCGCGTGTGGGAGGCGTAATCACCTATGTGAAAACTGTAGTAGTTCACGGTTCGCCCGACATGATGGTGACTATTACTTTCCCCTTGCCTGCGGGCGCGCTCACGACAGCCGTCAGAGGTTGAAAAATGGCGTCGTCCACGCGCAGCGCGTCCGCTACTCCATCAAGGCCGCTCTTCATCGCGGCCACCAAGTTGTCGAGATCGCGCACCTTTCGCCCGCCTGGCGGGGCAAAATCGATGGTGACAGGGACAGATTGAATTTCGCGCAGAAAATTTTTCGAGCAGTCGATCTGCTGCAGCGTCGCAACCCAGCACGCACGGCGATAGACACTCTTAGCCCGCGCGCTGGTGCGCCAATGAACGCGGGCGTTCGGCGACAAAATTCCAGAGGGCCACGGCAGGTCGATTCGCATGATGAGATGCTATCACAGTGTCGCTGCGCGGTCAACGATGTTTCGATGCATTTTTACCTTGACGTTTGCAGCGCGGTGGAGCATGATACCACACAATAGCTTGGGGCAATCGCATGATCGATGCACAGACGATCCAGATTTCCAGCGAAGAGCAGTGGTTGAAGGAGCGCTCGCTCGACGTTACGAGCACGGACATCGCAGCCATATTCGGCCTTTCGCCCTACAAGACTGCCTACGAATTGTATATCGAGAAGCGCGAAAAGCAGCAGGTCATCACCCGCGCAACCGAGCGCATGACGTGGGGCAAGCGGCTAGAAGCATCTATCGCCCATGGCGTAGCTGCGGATCGTGCGTGGCAAATCGAAAAGATGAACGTCTACATGCGCGATAAAGCGAAGCGAATCGGCGCTAGCTTTGATTACAGAATTATCGCGGCGGACTCTGACGTGGACGGGCCTGGCCTGCTGGAGATCAAGAACGTCGACGCGCGGCAATACCAACGCAAGTGGCTTGATGACGAAGCGCCCGCTCACATCGAGCTGCAGATCCAGCATCAACTGCTCGTGAGCGGCATGCAATGGGGCGTGGTCGCCGCGTTGGTCGGCGGCAACGAGGCACAGATCATACGTCGTGACGTTGACCACGACATCGGTCGCGCCATCGAAGCTAAGGTCGCTGCCTTTTGGGAGAGCGTCGACGGCGCGGTTCCGCCGCCCATAGATTACGCTCGCGATCATGATGTCATCGAGCGTTTACATGCTGCGTCGCAGCACGGCGAAACGCTTGATGCCACAGGCAACGAGCAAATCGAGGAATTAGCTCGCGAACACGGCCGCCTCGGCGACCTCATCGAGGATCTCAACACAAAAAAGAAGGCGTGCAGGGCGCATTTATTCGATCTCATCGGAACCGCCGAGCGGGTCACCGGGCCATGGGGCACCATCGCGGCGGGGCAGGTTCGCCCTTCGTCTGGAAAACTCATTACCGAGGACATGATCGGCCAGCGCATCGGTGCGCGTGCTGGCTATCGCCAACTCAATGTAAATCTGAAGAGGGAGAGATAAAATGGAGACAGCGCTCACGACAATGACGCAGATGCGGAACACGCTGACCAGCATGTCGGCTGAATTCGCCGCCGCGCTGCCGGCGCAGATCCCTGTCGAGCGGTTCGTTCGCATTGCGCTCACTGCTGTGCAGATGCAGCCAGCGCTGCTGGATGCTGATCGACGAAGTCTGCTCGCGACCTGCATGCGCGCTGCGCAGGACGGCCTGCTGCTCGACGGCCGGGAAGCCGCGCCTGTTGTTTTCAAAACAAAAAACGGGCCGGTTGTGCAGTACATGCCCATGCTGGCTGGCATCCTGAAAAAAGTCAGAAACAGTGGTGAACTGGCGAGCATCGCAGCCCACGTCGTCTACGAGCACGACACGTTCGATTACGTGCTGGGCGACGATGAGCGAATCCGCCACAAGCCATCTCTTGAGGACCGTGGTAAGGCCATCGCGGTCTACGCCATCGCGCGCACGAGAGACAACGCCACTTATCGCGAGGTCATGTCTGTCGCCGATGTCGAGCGCGTGCGAGCCGCCAGCCGCGCCAGGGACAATGGCCCCTGGGTCAACTGGTGGGACGAAATGGCACGCAAGACGGTGATCAAGCGCCTGGCAAAGCGGCTGCCATCGTCAGCGGATCTTGATTCTGTCATCGCTGCTGACAACGACGCCAGCGGCGTAGTGACCGACCTCGACGCGGAGGCGGTCTCTGAGCCGACCAACCCGCGCGGCGCGGCGCGCTTGCGCGCAGCCATTGCGGTTGGCCAGGACGTGGCGATGCATGATGTCCCGCTCGCCGTCACCGGTGACGGCGAGCTTGTGCGTTCAACAGATGAGGAGGATGACGATGTCTGACGTCACGACATACGAACCCGCGCTTCCGCGCGGAGAAGAGCCGCGCGAGCAGTGGTTGTCGATTTCCGAGCTTGCCGCGCGCTGGGGCATTTCGACGAACACGCTGCGTTCATGGCGACACCGTCGTCAACCGCCGCATGCACGAAATGTGCAATTCGGCAAGCGTCGACTGCTTTACAAGTTGTCTGACGTGCGCGCCTTCGAGGCGGAGCGTTTTGGCGAGCCGCTCGAATGAAACAGACAATCGACGTGCACGAGTTTTCGCTCGAAGAGCTTACGTTCCTATCGCGACTTGTGTCGCGGATGAACCCGGTCGTCGCGACAGGCATGGAGCGGATCGTGGAGGAGAAACGGCATGAGAGGAATGGCGCGGGAAACGGTACAGAAGATGAGCCGGCCGTCTCCGTTCCTGGTTGAAGGGCCTGCCGTCATCTCATTCAGCGGCGGCCGCACCAGCGCGTACATGCTCTGGCGCATCATCCAAGCGCACGGCGGCGAACTCCCCAGCGACGTGCTGGTCCTCTTTGCCAACACCGGCAAGGAGATGCCGCAGACACTCGACTTCGTTCGCGATTGCGGCGAGCGGTGGGGCGTGCCGATTACGTGGGTGGAGTTCGCCGACCACGACGAGGTTCCACAGCGGTGGCGCATCGTGACCTACGAAACGGCCAGCCGAAACGGCGAGCCGTTCGCGGCGCTCATCCGCCGCAAGAAAATGCTGCCGAACGTGGTCGCCCGTTTTTGCACCGCCGACCTCAAGATCCGCGCCATGCACAGGATGCTGAAGGCAACACATGGCTGGACCGAATACACAGAAGCCGTGGGGCTCAGGGCAGATGAGATGCACAGGGTCGCCAGAATCAAAGCGTCCAACGGAGGCGTGCGCGATATCGTTTGCCCGCTCGCAACGGCAGGGATCACGAAGCGCGACGTTGCCGCATTCTGGGCGAGTCAGAACTTTGACCTGACCCTGTTGAACGTCAACGGCCGCACGCCGCACGGGAATTGCGACCTATGCTTTCTCAAGCCCATCGCCACCGTGCGCGCCATCATGCGCGACGTCCCCGGTTCTGCGGATTGGTGGGTTGAGCAGGAGCGCCTAGCGGACGCTCGGTGGCGCAAGGATTGGCCGCCATACGCGCAGATTGCTGCCAACGTTGAGGCCAGCGCCGATCTCTTCGCAGAAGAGGGCCGGGCCACCGAGTGCTTCTGCAATGGTGACACATGATGCCCAACCCCGCCCCGCCCCGCCCCGCCCCGCCGGCGGAGAACGGGGGGGGGTTGCAACCGTCCGCACCGTTCGCACCGTCC
>Ga0194110_10003410_pt1 | contig 19692 bp, 17 predicted proteins | sample TA2Kig1200mmetaG_FD_146192 | JGI IMG/M metagenome (GOLD analysis project Ga0194110, IMG submission 146192) | Freshwater microbial communities from Lake Tanganyika, Tanzania - TA2015032 Kigoma Deep Cast 1200m | ecosystem: Environmental > Aquatic > Freshwater > Lake | place: Tanzania: Lake... | reverse complement strand
GGCCGCACCCGTCTCCTTGCCGACCGGATCCCTCACCGGCAGGTGACACCCGGGGGGCAGGCGGCCACCTTCACTTCCTCGGCGATCACGTTCGCATAACGGAAGGGGTCGGCGGGCAGATCGTGCCAGGCGAGGCAGGTGGTGTCGCCGCCCGAGCCAAACTCCGGCCCGCCCCGGAAGGAGGAGTCGGAGACCCACACCCGTTCCGCCCCGGTGCAGCCGCCTCCGGCGGCGCACTCGGCGATCATCAGGCAGTCACCTTCTCCGGACACCTGGGAGACGGCCAGCGTCGCCTCGTCACCCGGTCGGAGGGCGAACACCACGGCGCTGCCCCCCGAGCGGCAGGCGTCGACGTGGTGGGTGAACGGCTTGCCCGTGAAGAAGCCGCAGGTGGAGGCGGCGGTGAGGCGGGTGATCCGAGCCGGGCCGGTGACCTTGACCTGGTCGCCGGCGTTGCCCTCGGCCCGCAGCCGCCGGATGGTGAGCGACCCGCCGGGGCGCCGCAGGTAGAGCAGGTCCAGACCGTCCGAGGTGTTGTAGGAGATGGTGGAGTCCTCCACCACCCAGCGGCCACCGGTCTCGCCGGTGCCCAGGCCGTCACCGTAGCCCCCCGCCGACTGGCCCCAGCACCCCACCGGCTTCCCCCCGGGGTAGGTCTCCCCACAGCCGTTCCAGGTGATTCTCACCCGGCGCAGCACGATGCGCCCGTGGTTGCCGTCGTCGCCCTCGATGTCGCCCTCCCAGCCCACCCACCCGTTGCCCCTGATGGCCGTGTCCTCCACGGTCCAGTCGGTGAGGCGCCCGGCGGCGACGCCGGCGGAGGCGAGACCGTGGATCGTCAAGTGGTGAAGGCGAACATCCCGGGAATCCTGAGCGTACAGGCCGATGGATGCCCAGGCGCCGGGCCGTTCGCGGTCGCAGGCCAGGCCCCCGCTGTGGTGCTCCACACAGGCGGCGTGGTCGGTGACCTCGAGGCAGCCCACTTCAACGTGTGACGCCCCGGTCAGGTCGAGGACGGAGCGCGCCCCGCCGCTGCCCCACAGCTCCGGCGCGTCGCGGCAGGACGGGCCGCCCGCGCCCAGCACCCGGGTGGGCCGGGCGGCGCTCGTCCCCGAAGGGAGCGGCGGCAGGCGGCAGTCCCACGGGGCGGCCGGGTCGCATCCTCCCGCCCGAGGGGCCCCCGGGCCCATCCGGTAACTCCCCGGGCCGATCAGCAGCGTGTCACCCGGGCCGAGCCGTGGGGTGCCCTGCGGCGGCAGGGCCCGGAAGGGGTGGTCCCAAGCGCAGGGGTGCCCGAGGCCGACTCCCGGGTAGGGGTGGTCGCCGGACCCGAGGCACTGCGACCGATTCCCCCCGTCGGCCCGCACGTAGTGGGTCGCCGCCTCGCACCCGGAGCGGAACTCGGCATCGCACGCGTCGTCGCCGGCGTCCCCGACGGCCCGGTCGCGCCCCCTGCCGCCGTGGAGGTGATCGGGCCCGCCGCCGCCGTGCAGGCGGTCGTTGCCGGGGCCCCCGTAGAGGCGGTCGCCGCCCGGCCCACCCCACAGCCGGTCGCGCCCCCCGCCGCCGTGAAGGCGGTCCCGGCCGGCGCCGCCGATGAGGATGTCATCGCCCGCACCGCCGCACAGGACGTCGTCGCCACCCAGGCCCTCGAGACGGTCGTCGCCCCCGAGGCCGTGGATGACGTCGGCTGCCGCCGTGCCGCGGAGCACGTCGTCACCCGGCGTCCCCCGGATGGTCACCACCCGCCCCATGCAGAGGAGGACGCCGCCCGTCTGCGAACTCGATTCGGTGGCGAGCGGCAGGCCCAGCACCAGAGCCAGGAGCAGGGCACCGATCGCCTTCATGGTCCGTCCCGCACTTCGCCCCCTCCCCTCTCTGCATGATCGCGCACTTCCTGGCGGTCGGCAGGGTGCGACCATGCCGCGATAGTGTGCCGACCATGCGCCTGAGTTTTGGCCCGAACGACGAGGAGGCCTTCTTCGCCGCCCGCGACCGTCTGGCCTCCCGCTTCGAGAGCAGCGCCCGGGGACCCGATCTCGGCTGGGTGGCTGCTCAGATCCTCGACCTGAAGTGGGGCTACCTGGACGGCGACCTGACGCGCTGGCTGCCGGAGGAGATCGAGGAGATCCTGCTGGAGCTGGTCCCGGCAAAGGTCATGCTGGAGCCTGAGGACCTGGACCTGGTGATCGACGGGTTCGCCGGGTTCCTGCGCTTCCTGGCCGACGAGTCGATCCTCCCCCGGGACCAGTCCGCTCGGCTGGCGGATCTGGTCGAGCGATTGGCCCCCCGGTTCCGTCGCACCGCTCTGGACGAGGCCAACTGGTCGCCGGGGAAGAGGCTGTGGAGCCTCGCCCGGTCCGAGGGAGTCGACCCCTCCGACCCCGAGGCCGTGCAGCGGTTCATGGACGACTTCAACCGGCGGCCGTGGGCGGAGCGGGATGCGGTGCTGGGGCCGCTGCCGGATCGGCATCTTCCGAGAACGACGCCGCCCGAGCCCCTCCCGCCCGTTGCCCTGCGCCCCAGGGACGAGTTGGAGGCGGCCGCCCGCGGTTCGGTGTGGTACGAGAGGCTGTGCCGGCTCGTCGGCTACGTGGGCGACGGGCTGCCGCTCACCCAGCGAGGCAACCTCACGCTCGCCCACGGCAAGGCTCTGGTCGGCGTCCTGGGCACGCGCGATCGCTTCGACGAGGCCATCGGCGACCGGGTCTTCAAGACCAGGTCGAGCGCCGACCTCAGCGAGCTCGACCTCGCCTTCCGTGTTGCGATTGGCTCCGGGATGTTGCGCCGCCGGGGAGGCAGGGTGCTCCCCGGGCCCGGAGCGGGGTGGGTAGGGGATCCGCTGGCGGTGATGTACCAGGCCTGGCTCGCCCTCCTCACCGTCGTCGGCCCGACCCAGCATCGGTACCGGGGCCACCACTACGGCTGGGATTGGTACGCGCCGGAACTCGACGCTTCGCTCGTTGGGATCCTCGTGGAGATGTATCGCTACGGGGCCATCCCGATGGATGAGATGGCCCAGGACCTCTGGGACCACCTGCTCGACGTCTACGACCTCGAAGACGTTCCCGCCGACAAGCTCGCCTTCCACCGGGGCTTGGTCGACTCGTCGCTGCGCCGGGCGTTCGACCTCCTCGGCGAACTGAGCATGGTCGAGGTAGAGGGCGTCGTCGAAGTCCCGAACCGCTACCGGGGAACCGATCGCACCGGCGGCACGGCCGCCTTGACTCCCCTGGGCACGTGGGCGATGCAGCGCTTCGCCGCGCACTTCACCTCGGCTCCCGTCGTGGGATCGCGGCGAGAGTCCGGCGCCGCCGAACTACTGCGCGCGGTGTCGGACCGGCCCGAGGCGGAAGCCGTGGCCGAGATCGACGCCTGGGTGGAGCATCGCGGCGATGGAGCCGCCGCCGCCCTGGTCGAGGCGCTGCCCACGCTGGACGCCACCGGCCGCGGGCTCGGGTTCCGTGCGCTGCTGCGCCTGGGCCCCGGCGCGGCGGCCGCGGTGGAGCGTCTCGCCGCGGACCCCGACCTGGCGGCTTACGCCACCGTCTGGCGGGTCGACTCGCTGACCGCCGCTCCCGAGGAGATGGACTGCGCCGGCGACCCGGAGCGCTTCGTCCGGCTGCTCGGCGCAGCCCTGGACCTGTGGGGGCCCACGGCGGCGGTGGCGGCCTGGGCGGGGCCTGCCGCAGGAGGCGAAGGGCTGGTGGCCATGCTGGAGGGCGCCTGGCGGGTGCGGCGGCCGGAAACCGACGAGGTCCTGGCCGCCATCGGGCGGGAGCACCCGGACAAGGTGATCGCCGCCGCCGCCCGCAAGGCCCTGTTCAAGCACCGGTCGAGCGGCTGAGGTCCGGCTCTCGCCGCGTTCCGCAGACGAGATCCAGCCCAGCCCGGCCGCGATCGGCGGCCGCCGGGAAGGCCGGCCCGAAGGCCGGGGCCGGGCACCGATCGCCTGCGCGGCCCCACCCCCGTTCCGAGCCGGGCCTTCGGCTTCGATCGGCGGGGCGTCGCTCTCCTCCGGCGGCACCGGGTTCGCGCCGGCCGGGCGGCGCGACGCCGCCGGCGAGCCGATCCGCGGACGGCTCAGCAGATGCGGGGCAACTGCTCCCCGCTGAGCATCTCCACCACCCGCATGCCGCCCACGCTGCTGCGGAGGAAGACCCGGCCGGGATGGTCCCCTACCACCTCACCGATCACCGCCGCCCGCTCCCCGAGGGGATCGGCCCGGAGCACCCGCAGCACCTCGCCGGCGGCCTCCGGGGAGACGATGGCGAGGAACTTGCCCTCGTTGGCCACGTAGAGCGGATCGAACCCGAGGATCTCGCAGGCGCCCCGCACCTCGTCCCCCAGCGGGAGGGCACGCTCATCGATCCGCACCCCGGCGCCGGCCGACCTGGCGATCTCGTTCAGCGCCGAGGCCACCCCGCCCCGGGTGGGGTCGCGCAGCACGTGGACGTCGCTGCCGGCGGCGGCCAGCACCCGGCCCACCAGGCCGCTCAGGTCGGCGCTGTCGCTCTCCAGGGCCGTCTCGAACTCCAGGCCGGCGCGCACCGACATGATGGCGATGCCGTGCACCGCGATCTCGCCGCTGACGATCACCACGTCGCCGGGCCGGGCCCGGGTGGGGGCGATCTCCACGCCTTCGGGGATCACCCCGATCCCGGTGGTGTTGATGTAGATGCCGTCGCCGCTGCCGCGATCCACCACCTTGGTGTCGCCGGTCACCACCGGCACCCCGGCCCGCCGCACCGCCGCCCCCAGGGACTGCACGATCCGCCACAGCTCGTCCATGGGCAGGCCCTCTTCCAGGATGAACCCGACCGACATGGCGGCCGGTTCGGCCCCGCACATGGCGAGGTCGTTCAGCGTGCCGTGGGCGGCCAGCGACCCGATGTCGCCGCCCGGGAAGAACCGGGGCTTGATGACGAAGGAGTCGGTCGAGAAGGCCAGGCGCCCCCCGGGCAGGTCGAGGACGGCGCCGTCGTGGAGCACCTCCAGGGCCGGGTTGCCGAAGGCGGCCAGGAACATCTCCCCCACCAGTTGGGCCGAGAAGCGGCCCCCGCCGCCGTGAGCCAGCTGCACGGTGGGGTACCGATCGAGCGGTATCGGGCAGGCGGCGCCCATGAAGCCGGCCAAGCCGGTCATCGGGCCCTGCCGTACTGGTAGTAGGCCGCACAGGCGCCCTCCGCCGACACCATGGGGGCGCCCAGCGGCCGGTCGGGGGTGCACCGGACGCCGAAGGCGGGGCAGTCGTGGGGCTTCTTCAGGCCGCGCAGGATCTCACCGGCGATGCACTCCGGCGACTCCTGAGCCGTGATGGCTGCCACCTCGAAGCGCCGGGCGGCGTCGAAAGCGGCGAACTCCTCGCGAAGGTAGAGGCCGCTCATCGGGATCTCGCCGATGCCCCGCCACTTGCGGTCGCCCACCTCGAAGACCTGTTGGATCAGGGCCTGGGCCCGGGTGTTGCCCTCGTAGGTGACCGCCCGGCTGTACTGGTTCTCCACGCCGTGGCGGCCCTCCTCCAGTGCGGCCACCGCCATGGTGATGCCCTGCAGCAGGTCGACCGGCTCGAAGCCGGTCACCACCACCGGGATCCGGTACTTCTCGGCGATCGGCCCGTACTCCCAGTAGCCCATGACGGCGCACACGTGGCCGGCCGCCAGGAACCCCTGCACCAGGTTGTCCGGGGCGCCCAGGATGGCCTCCATCGCCGGCGGCACCAGCACGTGCGAGGAGAGGATGGAGTAGTTGTCCAAGCCCAGGTCGCGGGCGCGCACCACCGACATGGCGTTGGCCGGAGCGGTGGTCTCGAAACCGACGGCGAAGAACACCACCCGGCGATCGGGGTTGGCGGCGGCGATCTTCACCGCGTCGAGCGGGGAGTAGACGATGCGCACGTCGGCCCCCTCCGCCTTCACCGAGAGCAGATCGGCGCCGGAGCCGGGGACGCGGATCATGTCGCCGAACGAGGTGAAGATGACGTCGGGGCGGCGGGCGATCTCCAGGGCCTGGTCGATCAGTTCGAGAGGGGTGACGCACACCGGGCACCCGGGCCCGTGCACCAGGGTGACGTCGTCGGGGATCAGGTGGTCGATGCCCGCTTTGACCACCGTGTGGGTCTGCCCGCCGCAGATCTCCATGATGCTCCACGGGCGACTGGTGATGCGCCGCAGGACCTCGAGGTACCGCCGGGCCTGCGCCTCGTCGCGATACTCGTCGACGTACTTCATGCCGACGCCGCCTCGCCCTCCTCAGCGATCTCGAGTTCGGCCAGTTCGCCCATCTCCTCCAGGTAGCCGAACACCCGCTCGGCCTCCTCCTCGTCGATGGTGGAGATGGCGAAGCCGACGTGCACCACCACGTACTGGCCCACTTCGGCTTCGGGAGTGGTCGACAGGCACACTTCTTTGACGATGCCGCCGAACGAGACCCGGCCCAGCTTCATGCCGGTGGGGTCGTCCCACATCTCCAGGATCTTGCCGGGCACTCCGAGACACATCAGGCGGACTCCTCCTTGCCGACCAGACGCGCGGCGGCCACGGCGACTTGACCGAGGCTGATGCCGCCGTCGTTCGCCGGGACGCGGTTGTGCAGCAGCACCCTAAACCCGGCCCGTTCCAACCGAGCCGCGGCGCGCTCGGTCAGGACCCGATTCTGGAAGCATCCTCCCGTCAACACAACCCTGGGCTCGCCCACCCCGGCGGCCACGGCGGCGATGCCTTCGACCAGGGCGTTGTGGAATCGGCCCGCCACCGTCCCCGTCGGGACACCCCGGCGCACGTCGTCGAGCACGGCGTCGAGCAGCGGGCCCCAATCCAGCACCATCGGGCCCGGCCCTCCCTGCAGCGGCAGGGGGTAGGCGTCGGCGACGGCGGGGTCGACGGCGTGCTCCAACCGCATGGCCGCCTGCCCCTCGAACGACACCCGGGGGTGCAGTCCGGCCAGGGCGGCCACCGCGTCGAACAGGCGGCCGGCCGACGTGGTGGCGGGAGCCCGGAACCCGGTGGCCAGCATCCGGCTCAGCGGAGCCCGCTCCGCCGCGGCGAAAGCGGCCAGCGCGGCGACGTCGCCCGACTCCCAGACCCGGTCTCCCCGCACCTCCCAAAGGGCGGCCAGCGCCGAGCGGCGCGGCTCCACCACGGCGGCGTCGCCGCCGGGAAGGCGGAAGGGCCTCAGGTGGGCCACCCGCTCGAACCCGCCGGCGTCGCCGAGCAGGAACTCCCCGCCCCACACCGTGCCGTCGCCGCCGTAGCCGGTGCCGTCCCAGGTGACCCCCAGGGCGCGTCCTCCGCCGTGCTCGGCCAGGCAGGACGCCAGGTGGGCGTGGTGGTGCTGCACCGCCAGCAGCGGCAGGCCGCCCAGGCGGCCCTCCCCGGCGACCGCTTCCTCCGCCCACCGGGTCGAGGCGTAGTCGGGGTGCAGGTCGTGCACCACGGCCACCGGCCTCGCCTCGTACATGTCCAGGAAGTCGGCGATCACTCGCTCGAACGCCCCCAGAGCCTGCGGGGTCTCCATGTCGCCGATGTGCTGGCTGAGAAAGACCCGCTGCCCCGCGCTGAGGGCCACGGTGTTCTTCAGGTGGGCCCCCACCGCCAGCAGGGTCGGCACCGGGCGGTCGAGCAGCACCGGGAGCGGGGCATAGCCGCGCGCCCGCCGAAGGGGTCGGGCACCCCCGGCCACGATGGCCGCCACCGAGTCGTCGACGTGGCGGGCGATGGGCCGGTCGTGGATGAGGAACAAGTCGGCGATGCCGTCGAGGCGCTGCAGCGCCTCGGTCTCGTCGATGCAGATCGGCTCGTCGCTCAGGTTGCCGCTGGTGGCCACCACCGGGATCCCCAGGCGGCGCAGCAGCAGGTGATGCAGGGGGGTGTAGGGCAGCATCACCCCCAGGTAGTCGTTCCCCGGCGCCACCGCGTCGGCGACGCCCGCGTCGGGGCACCGCGGCAGCAGCACGATGGGCGCCTCCGGCCCGGCGAGCAGTTCGGCCGCCGCGGCGTCCACCTCCCCCAGGCGTCGCGCCCCGTCGAGGCCGGCGGCCATCAACGCCAGCGGCTTCTCGTAGCGGCCCTTGCGCCCCCGCAGGCTCACCACCGCCGCCTGATCGCCAGCGGCGACGACCAGGTGGAATCCTCCCAGGCCCTTGACGGCCAGGATGCGGCCCGCCTCCACGGCGGCGGCGGCTCGTTCCAGGGCATCGGCGCGCTCCGCCAGCAGGCCCCCCCGCGCATCGACCAGGGAGAGATGGGGGCCGCACGCCGGGCAGGCGTTCGGCTGGGCGTGGAAGCGGCGGTCCCGCGGGTCCTCGTACTCACGACGGCACTCGGGGCACATCGGGAAGATCCGCATCGTGGTGTTGGGCCGGTCGTACGGGACGGCCTCGACGATGGTGAACCGGGGGCCGCAGTTGGTGCAGTTGGTGAAGGGATAGCGATACCGCCGGTCGGCGGGGTCGAACACCTCCGCCAGGCAGTCGTCGCAGGTAGCGACGTCGGGGAGCACCACCACCGTCTTCTCCCCGCCCGGGTCGCTGCGGCGGATCTCGAAACCCTCGAACCCCGCCGGGTCGAGCCAGGCCACCTCCACCGAGTGGATCTGGGACCGGGCCGGCTTCTCGGCCACCAGGCGGTCCCGGAACGCCTCCAGACGGTCCCGTGGGCCCTCCACCTCGACGAACACCCCCCGCGTGTCGTTGATCACCCAGCCGGCGAGGTCGAGGTCCCCGGCGAGCCGGTACACGAAGGGGCGGAAGCCCACCCCCTGCACCGCGCCGTAGACCTCCATGCGGAGCCTGCGGGTCACCGATCGGCTCGGTGGTCGCGGAGAGGAATCGTCATCGAGTGCCTCGAGAAAGGGGAAGTGGGGCCCGGTGCGACGGCCTGACGGAGTGTACCGGGGGCCCGGGCCTGAACCGATAAGGCGCTCGCCCTTCGGGAGAGAGCAGGGTGGGCGCTGGAGGACTCGAACCTCCGACCTCTTCCTTGTAAGAGAGGAACGGCCTAGCCCAGTCACCTGGGGTTTCGCGCGATCTCCCTTGCGGGTCAAAGGGTTGCAGCCTTCAGTGTCTCGCGTCACGTGGCGTGTCTTCGCGGTGTCGTGCGGACTGGATGCGGACCACCCCCTTGCACATGACCCACCATCTGGGTTACCGCCAACAGGTTCCCTGCGCCCTCCGCCCCCGCCGCGCCCGCGCCACCCGCAGGTTCTTGATCCAACGGTCGGGGAGCCGGACGGTAGCCTGGAAGACGAGGGAGGGTACTCATGGCGTCATCGGCCAAAGGCTCGGTTCAAGAGTGGACTCCGGCTCGGCTCATTCCCGTGGTGGGGATGAAAGGAGCCAAGGAGCAGGAGCAGAGGGCCACCTCGGCGCTGCTTGCGGTGATGCAGGTTGTGCCCAGTTTCGGTAAGGCGGTCTTGCGATTCCTGGACGCGCCATCGGGCCGCATCTCCTGCTTTGTAGAACCACGCTTCCTGAGCGACGAGGGAGAGACTGTCGTTCCCGACGGCATGGTGGTGGTGGAGAAGGGAAAGACCCGGTGGGTGTGCCTGGTAGAGGTGAAGACCGGGGCGTCCGCGCTGCATGCCCAGCAGGTAGAACGCTACCTGCGAATCGCCGGACGGGAGGGCTTCCATGCTCTGCTGACCGTCTCCAACCAGATCGTTCCCGCCCCCTCCGAGTCCCCCGTCACGGTGAGGAGGCCTCTAGTACGGAAGGTGGTGCTGCGGCATCTGTCATGGTTCCGCATTCTCACCGAGGCGGTAGTAGAGAAAGAGCACCGGGGGGTGGAAGACCGGGAGCAGGCCAAGGTGCTGGCGGATCTGATCGCCTTCATGGAAGATGAGCGTTCCGGGGCCAGCGGCTACGAGGGGATGGGAGCATCCTGGGTGGGGGTACGCGAGGCCGCCAACCAGGGGCTGCTCAGCCCCGCTACACAAGGCGTCCGCGAGGTGGCCGAGAATTGGCAGCAGTTCCTTCAGTACCTGAGCCTGCAGCTGCGCCAGGACCTCGGCCGCCCTGTCACCCAGATCTTCTCCAAGGGAAGCGACCCCCGTAGCCGTCTGGCCGCCGACGCCAAGACCCTGGGTACCGACGGACGGCTGGAAGGCTCTCTCAAGGTGCCCAACGCCATTGCCCCCATCGTGGTCGAAGCCGATCTGGGGAAACTGCGGGTAACTACCCGTCTCAAGGTCCCCGCCACGCGGGAAGGTAGACCGAAGACCCGCATCAACTGGCTTCTGCGCCAACTGCCCGATGCGCCCGGCGACCTGCGCGTGGAAGTCCACTACCCCCACGCCCGCCAAACCCCTCTCGCCGCCATCGCCGAGGCCCGCATCAACCCAGAAGCGTTGCTTCTCCCAGGCGACCCGAAGAGGGCTCCCCTCTCATTCGACCTAGCTCTCACTCGACCGATGGGCACGAAACGGGGGAAGAGTCCCGGTTCGTTCGTCGCGGCAACCGCCAACCAGGTCCACGAGTTCTACGGAAGCGTCGTCCAACACCTACGCGTCCAACGGCCCGTCCACCCCCCTCGCCTGCCGAAAGACCCAGGAAAGCCCATCGACCACACCGCCGTGACTCCCGACGCAAGAGAAGACGCCCCAGAGGCCACACCTCCCCCCTTGCCGTAGCGACGGCTTCGGCCCGGTTCTGCTGGGCTTGAGCCAGCCGTTCCGCCAAGGCCACTGATTCTGCCATCAGGAAGGCCAGGGCGCGGGCCACTGCTTCCCCGGCATCGGTGGGGGTGCCGCATGCGTAGATGCTGTGGCACCGTTGGGCGGGGCAGCGATCACCCTCCCGCGACTACTCGCACCTGCTGATCTGGCGCAAGCCCCAGGCAGAACCGGTGTACCAGTACGTGTAGTAACTGCCGCTCATGCTCAAGTAGAGACAGTGCGCGAGGTCGCCAACGCTCGACTCCAGATCGCCAACGCTCGACTCCAGGCTGTCCAGGTGCCAGGTCAGACCAGCAAGGTCGTTTCTGAACGAACCCTGCTCATACAGCGCAGAGGTCACTTGTTGCGAGAGAGTTCGCGCGAAATCGACAAGGTCCCCGACACCGCTCTCCAGAGTGCCCATTTGGGAGGCTAGAGCGTCGATCCGCTGGCTAGCGTCACGGGTCCCTTCCTCTGCCCAGACCTGGGCCGCACCAAGGTTGACTGACACTATCTCGAGGCGCGCCTCTGTGTCCGCCAGTCGGCCCCTGAGGTCAAGCACTCCCAGCGTGAGGAGCGCCAGGGCCCCAAGTAAGACCACGCCGACCGTGGCCCAGATAGTGATCCTCAGCCATCGCCGCCGCATCCCCAACCTCCCTCGAAGAGACCAAACGCTAGCGTTGAGCTAGCTCCGACGGGGGGCGTCCCTAGTTCGATGGCCTGCGAGCGTCCTGGGCGTTTACCCGGGCTGTGCCGGCGTCTGGTCCTTCAGGGCAATTAGTCCTCGAACCAGTTCCAGGGCAAGTAGTCCTCGAACCAGCGCCAGACGCGGGAGTCTCGAACCTTCGCCATCAGGCTGGACCCGCTGATGTTCGCCCACATGCGGGCGATGGCAGTTCCTGCTATCGCCACCCCAGCCAGAAGGGCAACAGTGATGAGTAGAACCCGCAGGACATACAGAGCCGCTTCCCAAACACCGCCCAGGTCAGGCGGCAGGTACCACTCCCGTAGCCAATCCGACGATGACAGCACCGACCACCAGACCAGAAACGGGCTTACAAGGACCAGGGCAAACATACAAAGGACCAGGACAAGCCCGATCCGGCCTAGGACGTATGCCACGATGTATGGGATGACTACTAAGGCGACTGCCACGGGGCGTACCACGGTGCCCAGGATGAGACCCAACCCCGCGAAGAACCTGCGCAACACAGAGGGCGGTTTCGTCGGCCCGCCAGAGGGGTCGACGGTCATGGCGTGGTGCCCCGGTGCCACCAGCGGTGTCGGGGCTGCTGGACTTCGGCCAGTTTTCGGGTGAGTTCGGCCACCTGGGACCGCAGCCCGTCGGCCAGGTGTTCGGCCACCCGGGCTTGCACCTCGGCGTCGGCCCGTTCCTGTTGGGCTTCGGCCAGCCGTTCGGTGAGGGACACCAGTTGGACCATCAGGGGGGCCAGGGCGCGGGTCACCACTTCCCCAGCGTCGGGGGCTGGGCCCGCCGGGGCCGGGGTTTCTGCAGTTTCTGAAGGCGGTAGGGCGGGCAGGTCGGCCCGGTCCAGGGTCCACACCTGTCCCCCGTGCCCGTCGTCCTCGAGGCGTGCCGACGGGTACATGCCGGCCCGTATCCGGTTGCGGACGGTGTTGTGGTGGACCCCCAGCAGCCGGGCAGCGTCGGTGATGGTCACCCGATCGTCGGTCATGGGAGGTGGCCCCATACTTCGTAGGCGGCGGCGCATGCTCTACGAAAGCCCTCTGGGTAATCGAGCATCCAGGCGTTGAGCGCCTCCACGGTCTCAGCAGACATCTGATAGCCCGGCGGCTCGAGCCTTAACCAGAGCCCCAAATCCGGGATGCCCGGCAGGGAGAGCCTGGCTGCCGCGGTAGCGACATATTGAGCCCTGAAGCGACACCACACCAACTCGGCATCGGAGAGACCGAAAACTTCGGCGGCCGCTGATGCTGGAGGCGCTGTGGTCGTAGTAGTGCCCAGGGCTTCGTCTGCCGCCAGCCGGCCACCCACCCAGCCGGCCACCCCACCAAGGGCCACAACCAGCAGGGCTACAAGCATCAGCAGCAGGGTCTCGCGTTTCATGCCAGGTATCCGGCCAAAGCGTAGGTGGCGTGCCGGTCCAGGGATTGGCGAGCACGGTCGTAGCGGCGGGTGGTCCTAGGATCGGCGTGCCCGGCCATGTCCTGCACATCCCGCAGGGGCACCCCAGCGTCCAGGGCCAGGGTGACGGCGGTGTGCCGTAGTGAGTGGGGGGTCAGGTGCTTGGTGATGCCGGCAGCCCGGGCCACCCGGCGCACCACCCGGGCGGCGTCGTGGCGGTCCAGCCGGTTTCCCCGACGGTCCACGAACAGCGGGCCGGCGGTCCTAGCCCCTAGGTAGTCCTCGAGGGCTTCCACCGTCGGGGGGGCCAGGGGTACCCGTTCCACCCGTCCCCGCTTACGGGTCACGGTTAGGACCCGGTGCCCCCGTTCCACCCCCAGGTCCCCCACATCGGCCCCGCAGGCTTCCGACACCCGTAGCCCGTTCAGGGTCAGCAGGGCCAGCAGGGCGGGGAGAGAGTCCACAAGCGAAAGGCTACTAACTAGGTACGGCACCGACCGGTGAAGGCCCGGTGACAGATCGCTCAGACGGCTACGCGCCGGCAGTCGGCGACGGGTAGTCTCCGGTCTGACTCGGGAAGGAGTGACGTTGAGAGCCCGTAACGCCAAGGGGTCTCTGTCACTCGGATGTGTCTGGCGACTCGCAGCTACTTTGGCCAGTCTGGCCGCTATGGGATTGCTGGCTTCGTGCATCCGCTCTGATGACACCGCCGAACGAGCAGTTGACCGGGCGAAATCGACGCCATGCGGCGAAGCGTGGGGACTGCTCCGTATGCAGAACCAGGTCCTCTACGGCGTCGCCTTCCCTGACTCCGATGAGGCCACGGGACTGCTCCGCAGGCTCACTGATGCCAGATTCGAGGAACCGACGGAGTTCATAGAGCAGTTGCAGGATGCGGCTCGGACGGCCCTCAAGTCTGACGACATAGACGCGCGACGGACGCTGCTCTCCGAGGTCTACGGATTCACCTACCTAGATCAGTTCTTCGAGCTATACGCCACCCAGCGCGGTGGGAATCTGCCGGCGTGGGAGGCGTGGCAGCCGGTCGAGGGAGTACCGGAGATGCTCGTTCAGCGTGCCGTGTCCCTCGAGGATCGCTCAGAAGACATCTTGATGCTGTGGGAGATGTGGCCCTTCCCCCAGGAGATCCCCGCCGTGCAGGCAACAATCGAGTTGGCCGAGCAATCCAGCCCGCAGGAGCTCCTGGTTCTCTGCGACCCAGGCAGGGAATGGTCTGGACTCAGATTCGAGCGTATGGACTTCAGTCACTTGGAGGCTCTTGATCTGAGTGGCGCCGACTTCTCGGACGCCAACCTCAAGCACGTGACTTTCGAGGGTGCCCGCCTAGACGGCGCTGACTTCGCTGGGGCAGACCTAAGCTTCGCGAAGTTCTGGGACACATCGCTTGTGGGTGCGGACTTCATTGGGGCCACGCTCGAGTGGACTCACTTCTCAGGTGCTGATCTGACAGGAGCCCACTTCCACAGGTCGAACGCTCGTGATGTTCTGGGCTGGAATGACTCCATCTGTCCTGATGGTATCAGTAGCGCCGCTTCTGGTGATTCCTGTGAGGACCATCTCGGGTCGTAGTCCCTGTTGACCAGAGGCCTGCTGACGATGGAGCTCAGTAGTCCGGTACCCCACCGCCGCGACAGTCGTAGCGGCCCTTGATCGAGGCGTTGTAGAAAGTGCCATACGATGCCGCGGTGCTGAACGCCGACCATGCCGACTGAGGCATCCGGCAGTAGTGGAAGTAGGTACGGTTCAGCAGGATCACCATGTACCCGTAGTCGGCGTCGTACCACGCGCCACCCACCACCGAACTACCCAAGGTGTTCAGGTACTCAAAGGCAGGGCTGGCGATGTCAACCGGGTCGGCCCGGTACTTGACCGTCACCCACAGCGGCTGGTGACTGGGCTCGGTGCTGCCGGGGGAGGTGTTCAAGGCCGGAACGGTGCTGGAAGTATCCGCCGCTGCGGAGCACGCCGTCAGTGTCACGGCGAGAAGGATGATTACAACGAGGCGGCGCACCGGCTCCTCCCAGGACGGCCACCGGGAACGCTAACAGTGGTATGGCTGCCTGACATGAAAGACCACCGGCTCAGCCCTGAGCGGCGAGCAGATCCCCACCCGCAGGGCATTGGTGAAGCTCAACCAAGTAAGAGCCTCGAGGGGGGCGGGGGGGTCATGCCCGCAGCCGCGTCACCCCTATGATCATAAGCAGCCGCCCCGCATTGTCCCCAGGGATAGTGTGGTCGGGTTTTTGGGCGATCTTGTGTTCGGCAGATGGGGGATTCTGTGGCATCTAGCTGGGGTTCTGTGTTCTCGAAGTGTGGGTTTGATCCCCGCAGTCTGAGCACTCCCGGCGGCCGACGGCGACTGGCTTGGTGGTCAGTGGTCAGATAGGCGGTGAGGGTTGGTTCTACCCACCTTGGGGGCGACCTGAACTCTGTCCAGAGGCCCCTGCCAACAGTACGCTGCCTACGGAAGGTGCCTTGGCCGACCCGGGTCAGCGAGTATCGCTCCCACTGCCACCTGGATCCTGCGATTGTCAGACGCTGCTGACGCTGTTTTCCCTCTCTCCTCTGTTCAGATGGGTTGAAGAGGGAGAAGACGGAATAGGGATTTGGTCGTCTTGATCGACTTGGCCGCCCCCAGCGGCTTCGACAACACCCCCGCAAAGTCGACGTGGATCAGCGGGGCGCTTTCGTCAGCCTGATGCCGCGTTGACCGCTGCCGTGCGAGAGGCCTTGCTCGATGTGGATGCCGGTCGCTTCGAGCAGTGGCGCGGCCCGACGGAGCTGCTCGGACAGGTGCTGGGGGGTGGTAGGCCATTCCCGCCACGGGTCCTGGGTCTTGAGAACGGGCAGGAGGTCGCTGGCTAGTCCTGGTCCCCATTCGTCGTGTGTCTCCATGAGTCTGCGGACGGCGAAGGCTACGGGACACTCGTCGATGGCGGCTTCTAGTGCTCGGCCTGACGCTTGGAGGTATGCGGCCAGTCCCGCGGTGCCGGTGGCCTGGTCAAGAGCAGCGAGGATCTGGGCGTGGTCGGCCATCCGGGGCTGGGAGAGAAGCCGCACCGCGGGCAGGTGAGCGAAGGTGCGAGAGGCCAGGTCCAGGAGGCCTCCCAGGATGCGCCCGCGAGCTGCCTGCCATCGGGCCGTCATGTCGCTCTCCAGCCGTCGCCGTTCGGGGTTGATGGGGTGCGGTTCAAGAAGGATGGCCCGGTCGAGGAGGTCGCCTCTCAGGGCGCCCAGAGCGATCCCGTTGATGATGATGGCGCGGCGAAAGGCGCAGATGGCGACTCTGTCGTCGGTGTAGAGGGCGCGGCGCAGCCACCCATCACCGGTCACCGCCCGGCACAGGGCGTCGGAGAGCCAATCGGGGACTCGTGAGCAGTTGTCCAGGGCGACCACGTAGGACGCGGCGGCACTTACCGCCCAGTCTGTTGGTTCGCGGGGGGGTGAACGCAGCGGCGCTGGTGACGGGTCGACCAGGTTGACCAGCGTCCTCGCGATGGTGGATTTGCCTGCGCCCTGACGGCCGACCAGGCAGAGGATCGGCTGGGGCCGGGTGGGGAACAGCAGGGCGACTACCCACCCTCGCACTAGGAGCCACTGCTCGTCGTCAAGGTTCAGGTATTCCCGCAGTTCCTCGAAGTCCCCGCCCGCTTCGGGCTCAGGGAGCGGACCGGTGAGAGCAGTGTGCCGGAAGAGCATTGGGGGACTCGTCTTCATGCTCCAGCCGGTCTCAGTTACCTGGACGAACCTCCCCTCCTTGTGGCCCAGGTCGAGCCAGACCCCGTCCCTCTCGGCCACCCGGGTGTGGAGCGGCTCTGGCTCCTGAGCTTGGGCCTGGCCCTCCAGCACGCTCATGGCGTCGGCCACGGTCGACGAGCCGGGGACCCTCCCGTACTCCCCGTGATACATGGCGGCCAGTTCGGACCGAAGCGACATTGTCGACCCGCGAAACTCATGTGCCAGCGGCGGCCCGTCAGCCGGAACCGCGAATCCAATGCCCCCATCAGACTGGCCGAACCGATACCGGCGGCGGGCTAGGGTCACCAGTTCATCCGAGCGGGACACGTTCACCTCCCCAGTTCCCCGGAACGAGCGTGGGTAATCGCGGCCGACCGACCGCGAACGCCTCTGAGTTGACTCTGCCCGTCGCCTCCGAGACGAGGCTCCCGGGAGCACATAGGAGCCATCAGCCCCTCGCCACCGCTCTTGCGCGCGTTGAGCCAGTCCTGCACGTCGGCGAACTCGAACCGCAGATGCCGGCCGACACGTACTCCACGCGGGCCCTCACCGCAGTACCGCCAGCGGTAGATCGTCGCCTTCGGAATCTGCAGCAGAGCGGCGAGCTCGTCGGTAGTAAGTAGGCGCTGCACAGTTCACCGGTCCGGACTGCCGAGCAGCTCGTTCAGTACTGCCAGGTACGCCTTGAGGTGATCGCCCCGAGGGGTACGCCGACCGGCTTCCCACCGGCAGACGCTGGCGCGGTTCACGGCGCAGGCGCGAGCTACTGCAGCTTGGGTGATGCCCGCCGACAGCCGCACGGCCCTGCAGACCTCCCGGGCGGGGAGTCTCCGACGGTTGCGGATTTCGTTCAGTCTGCTCACAGCTCAAGTGTGCAACGAACTGGCAGCGATGCGTAGCGGGACCAGCAAGAACCTTATTATCTCCCTGGTTGGCAGCCAGGTAACACTTTGGTACACTTCCGCCATGACGGATTCACGCAACCGAATGCCCCCGGTCGTGAACCCGTGGCCATCGCCTCAGGGCTACTGGTGCGAGGCACCAGGCGACATTCCCGGCTGGCACACAGCCGCTCACATCGTCGAGCGCAACGGCAAGCTCGTCATCGCCGAACTCAGGGTCTACCCAGCGCGCAAGCTGTCCACCATGCTCACAGAGACACAGGCCACCTGGGACGGCGAGTCAACCTCCCTGCCTGAAGGCGGCTTCCGCTCCCCCATGCTGCGGCTGGTACGCCCCTACCGCCTCATCGAGGTATCCCAGACCCTCTTCGAACACCTAGAGAAGGTCGAGACGCGTGATCCCTCGGCGAGACCACCCGTGGACTACAGGCGCCGGCCCGGCCGGCCTCCCAAGCCCGACTGCTGGTACGCGCAGATGGCTGCGGAATACGCAGACCTCTGCCACAAGAGGGTTCGAAACCCTATCCAGGTTCTCGCCCGCAAGCGGGCACAGCCACACTCAGAACCCAGAGCCTCTACCCAACCCGGGGAGGTTCGCCGCGGCCCCGCCGGTCTGGACCCTGACCCCAAGCATTTTGAGGCCATCCGCTGGCAGCTCAAGGAAGCCCGAAGGCGGGGCCTCCTCACCCCCTCGGCAGCCCCAGGCCACGCTGGGGGCACCCTGACCGACAAGGGGCGAGCCGCCCTGAATCACTGCAAGGAGCACAAGCATGGGACACATCCAAAGGCGCCAGAGCGGCCGTAGGAGCGTCTACCAGGCACGCTATCGCGACCCTTCGGGTCGGGAGCACGCCCGCAACTTCACCCGCCGCAGCGACGCTGATCGTCACCTGGCCACCGTGGAGGCGGACAAGGTGCGGGGCCAGTGGACCGACCCCCGCCTCGCGCGCATCACCCTCGGCGATTGGATCACCGAGGTCGACGCCAGCCGCCGCCACCGCCGCCCCACCACCGAGGTGCGCGACGAGTCGCTGATCCGCAACCTGATCCTCCCCACCTTCGCCGACTGTCAGCTCGGTGCGGTGCGGCCGATCGACATTGACACCTGGATTGGCGACCTCGTCGGCCGCGGCTACTCCCCCGCCACAATCCACAAGGCCTACCAGTTGCTGGGCCGGGCCTTCAGCAAAGCCGTAAGCGGCGATCTCATCCCCCGCACCCCCCTACGGGACATTGACCTACCCCGGGCCGACCGGCCCACAATGCGCTTCCTCGCCGCCGAGGAGATCCGCACACTGGCCGACGCTATCGCCCCCGCCTACCGGGCGCTGGTGCTCACCGCTGGGTTCACGGGACTCCGCTTCGGCGAACTCGCCGCGCTCCGCAAAGACAACCTCAACCTACTGCGCCGCACTCTCCGGGTCGAGCAGACCCTTACAGAGGTCCGCGGCGCCCTGGCCTTCGGGCCACCCAAGACCGAGGCGGCACGTCGGTCGGTCACCATCCCCGAGTTCCTCGTTCGGGAACTCGCCGCCCACATCGCCCAACACCCCGGCCAGGACGATCTCGTATTCCCCTCGGCCGAAGGCGGGCCGATCCGCCGCACCAACTTCACCCGCCGCGACTGGCTTCCCGCCGTCCGAGCAACCGTGGGCGAACCGTGCCGGTTCCACGACCTGCGCCACAGCCACGTCGCCCTGCTCATCAAAGGCGGCCAGCATCCCAAGGTCATCGCCAGCCGACTCGGTCACATCTCAGTCCGCACCGTCCTGGACGTCTACGGCCACCTGTTCGAAGGTCTCGACGAAGCTGCAGCCACCGCCCTCAACGGAATCTGGGAAGGGACTGCGGACTCCACGCGGACTAGCCAGGCCGCCGACAGCGTCGCGTGAAGCCGCCACGCGACGAAACCCTAGGCACGGCAAAGGATTCCATCGGTGGGCGCTGGAGGACTCGAACCTCCGACCTCTTCCTTGTAAGGGAAGCGCTCTCGCCACCTGAGCTAAGCGCCCGCGACAACTCCGGAGGGTACCAAACCCCGGCCGGTGGCGGCCGGGCTCAGCCGAACAGCGGGTCCACCGTGGGGTGGAGGCCGTCGGCCGTCAGTTGTGCCGGCTCGGCCCCGTCCTCCAGCGGCAGCCAGATGATGAAACTCGACCCGTCGGGCACCTGCGACGACAGGGTCACCACTCCCCCGCTCGCCTCCGCCACCTGGCGCACGATCGACAGGCCCAGCCCGGCGCGCCGCTCCCCGTGCAGCCGGCTGTGATCCCG
>Ga0194110_10003397_pt1 | contig 19719 bp, 18 predicted proteins | sample TA2Kig1200mmetaG_FD_146192 | JGI IMG/M metagenome (GOLD analysis project Ga0194110, IMG submission 146192) | Freshwater microbial communities from Lake Tanganyika, Tanzania - TA2015032 Kigoma Deep Cast 1200m | ecosystem: Environmental > Aquatic > Freshwater > Lake | place: Tanzania: Lake... | reverse complement strand
AGGGACTTTATCTGCCCTCTGGATTAGCATTGACTGAAGATCAACTGGATCAAGTGTGTGAAGCTGTAAGAAAGGTGCTGGCATGAGTGATTCAGTGTTTGGAAAAGAGTACGCCGATGCTTACGATCTCCTCTATACTGGCAAAGACTACAATGCTGAGTGCGACATGATCGAGGAGGTCTTCAAACGCTACGCAGTCGGCCCGATAAAAAGCATTCTCGACCTTGGCTGCGGCACTGGCAACCATGCCATTCCTTTAGCCAAACGCGGCTATGAAGTTACTGGCGTCGATATCTCACCCGATATGCTTCGCATTGCAAAAGAGAAAATTTCAAACTTTAAACCTTCAACCTTCAACTTTCAACCTATTTTTTTACAGGGCGATATCCGCTCCCTCGATCTTGCCAAGACATTTGACGCCGTGTTGATGATGTTTGCCGTTCTAGGATACCAGGTTACCAATGAAGATGTGTTGGCGGCGCTTACATCTGTTCGCCGCCATCTTAGGCCAGGCGGGTTGTTCATTTGTGATGTCTGGTGGGGACCTGCGGTTTTAACCATCCGGCCTAGCGAGCGGGTGAAGGTGATCCCGACAGAAGAAGGCAAGATCATCAGGGCCACATCCGGCAAGCTTGATACCTTCCGACACACCTGTGAAGTCCACTACCATGTTTGGCAGATCAATGGAAAGCAGATCATAAGCGAGAGCGAAGAAAGACATACCATGCGGTACTTCTTCCCCCAGGAACTAGCGTATTTTCTTTCAGAAGCGAAGCTGCAGTTACTTGCCCTTCGGGCATTCGAAGATTTAGAAAAGGATCCCTCAGAGGAAACCTGGAATGTCCTGCCAATCAGTAAACAATCAAACGAAACCTATGGGGTAAGATGACTTTAGTGGACACCAAAGTTGAGGTAAAATACTAAAGACGGAGGTGTTGAAATGGAAAGAATACCCAGAGGGATCTACACCAAGGAGCTTCGAGAAGAAGCAGTGAAACTGGTAACAGAAAGTGGATTAAAGATACCGGAGGTGGGGCGTAGACTATCAATAGCTGCCTCCACCATACGGTATTGGGGTAGAGCAGACCAGGAAGTCAAGCTCAAAGAGGTTGGTAAAAACCAGAAGCCGCTTACTGAGATCGAGATGGAGCTTGCCCGAACCAAGCGTGAACTGGCAGAAGCCAGGATGGAGCGAGATATCTTAAAAAAAGCGGCGGCGTACTTTGCGAAGGAATCGTTGCCAGGTACACGATCATGAAACAGATGCGATTCAAGTATGGGATTGGGGCGATGAGTCAAATTCTTAGGGTATCCAAGAGCGGCTATTACCAATAGCTCAATCGGAAGTCTTCCAAGCGTAATCTTGAAGAGGGAAAGCTGGAGATAGAGATTAAAGCGGCTCATAAGAGGACCCGTCAGACCTTTGGTCCTGAGAGATTACAGCATGAGCTCAAAGAGCAAGGGGTGGAGGTAGGGATCTGCCGGATCAGAAGGATCAGGAAGAAGCTGGGAATACGTTGTAAACAGAGTAAGAAGTTTAGGGCTACGACAGATTCCAAGCATACCTTTCCCGTGGTGGAGAATCTGCTCCATCAGGAATTTGAGGCAACGGGGCCGAACGAGGTTTGGGTGAGTGACATTACCTATATTCCCACCGTGGAAGGCTGGCTTTATCTGGCAGGGCATAAGGATCTGTTCACGGGAGAGATTGTTGGATATGCGATGAGCAGTCGAATCACCAAGAACCTGGTGAGCCAGTCTCTGTTTAGGGCCGTGGCAGCTAAGCGGCCTGGATCAGGGTTGATTCACCATTCGGATCGTGGGAGGCAGTACTGTGCCTATGAATACCGGAGGCTCCATGAGGAATGAGATTGGAGAGATAAGAAAGCCTCGTCAGTTGAAACCTGAAGAAAAACTACAGATATACAAGACGCATTGGCTAAGTTTTTGAATATGAAGGAATTGTATTGATTACTTTAGATGAAAAACAGACTTCCGATAAACCCGTAACAGTGCGCTTGATATTGCACCCTGGAAATAGGGGATGGATCCTAGAAAAGTTTGCTGCGCGTCTGGTTGAGAATTTGCCCAATTGGAATATCAAGGCGGACGTCTCCGATCGACCATCTGCGGCGGTTGACGTCAATCATTGGATGTTGTATCTGCACTTCAAAGGAGAGCAAGTGCTGCACAGTACAATATCAATCACTCATATAGATCATCCAAAAAAATTGTGGGAATTAAAAGCTAGTCTAGATATTGTGGATGCCGGTATATGTTTGTCACGCATGACTGTTGAAGATCTAGTCCGGCAAGGGATTGAGCGCAAGAAGCTTTGTTATATCACGCCGGCCCACGATGGATTAGTCTCGCCGCGGAGAATTGTTATTGGAATTACGAGTCGCGTTTACGGCGATGGCCGAAAACGTGAGGATTTGTTGAAAACACTAGCAAAGTCTATGAAGTTGAACATATTTCATTTTGAGATATTTGGCCAGGGGTGGATCGAAATTATTCCTTATCTCAAATCTGCTGGTGCTACAGTTCAATATTACCCAGATACCGAAGATTACGAACAGGATTACAAGATACTGATCGATCGAGTACCGACATTTGACTACTATCTTTACACTGGCTTGGATGAAGGTTCTATGGGCCTCTTTGACGCATTGGCAGCAGGTGTGGCAACAATTGTGACGCCACAGGGTTTTCATTTGGATATTGAAAGTGGAATTACTCATCCATTCCAGGATGTTATCGAGTTGCGTGAAGTGTTTGCAAAGATTGCAAAAGAACGTCAACAGCGTGTTACCAGTGTAAAAAACTTGACTTGGAAAGAGTATGCACGTAAACACGCGATAGTATGGCGTATGATTTTAAACAGGCAGCATATGAATATTCCCGATCGCTTAAATGAAGGCACGGGTACAATGCCGCCAATGCCTAACCGATCTATATGGAATTATTTATTGACAGACATTCAGTTCTACGGTAAACCAGCGCTACGTCGGCTCCAGAGACTGATACGACGATGATGAATTGCTGCAATAGCTCTTGAGAATTGTGTCCTCACTCAGAAGTATGAAAGGATTCTTGCGGCCTACATTAGTTGTCACTTTCTTTACATTGGGGGGGCAAGCAGTTGGTTTTGTTACTCAAGTGGTCATTGCTGCGTCGTTTGGCGCTCGATCAGACATGGATGCTTTCCTTGCTGCCAATACCTTGCCTCAATATGTTATCGCTGTACTGTTGACCGCGCTCAGCTTTGTCTTTATCCCTGTGTTTGTGGATTACCTGTCTACCGGGCAGGAGGATGAAGCCTGGCGGGTAGCTATCGGGGTGACCACCCTGTGTATTTTGACACTCGGAGTGATTGCAATAACTGGAGTAATTTTTGCCTTTCCTTTGCTTCGATTGACCATGCCGGGACTATCTTCGCCTTCACTCCAATTGGCGGTTCAGGTTGCAATTATTACCTGGCCGACGGTTGTGGCTACCGGGATTGTCAGTCTTCTAGCTAGCATCTATCAGGCTCAAGGGCGATTTGGTCGACCAGCAGTGGTGCCGGTGATTGGCGGGACGGTGAACCTGGGTCTGGTCTTACTGTTAGTTCGCCCGCTGGGAGTCGTTGGTCTGGCTATCGCTTCCCTCTTGAGTATTTGCCTGCAAGCCGTCTTGCTCTTTCCTTTTATTTTTGGCCCATCGCGATACCGGCCCGCGCTTAACTGGAATCATCCCGGCGTTCGGCAAGTTCTGCATCTTTTGTGGCCATTAGTTCTTTCGGGTCTATTCATTCGCGCAACACCTATTGTTGATCGCTATCTAGCCTCTGGGCTGGGGGAAGGGGCAATCTCCCACTTGGGATATGCGTTCAAACTGTTGGGGTTATTGGCAACGCTGATTTCAACCGGGCTCACCATGGTACTTTTTCCTCGCATGGCAGCCAATATAGCAGAAAGCGACGTAACGGGCTTGCGGCGTACTGTCTCACAAGGGTTAAGAATCATGTGGCTGGCTATTGCACCTGTCACCTGCATAGGCGCCGCACTGGCACTGCCTGTGACTACGATTTTGTTGCAACGGGGGGAATTCAGACCTACCGACACGCGGGCGGTGGCTAGCTTATTGCAAATCTACTTGCTATCGCTGGCGGGAATGTGCCTGGGGAGTATCACTGGTCGCAGTTTGTATGCTCTAAAGGAAACACGCATAGTGGCAGTCCTGAGTAGCCTTGAGGCGCTAGCTTATGTGCTTTACACGCCGTTGTTAACGCGACTGTTGGGTGCGGAGGGCGTAGCATTGAGCTACGTGATTTATTTCACTCCGGGAGTGCTGTGGAGCGCTATACTCATTCGGTTCAAGACCGGCAACAAGGGTGGGGGCTTGATAATTAGTTCGTTCGTCCGGATTGGGCTGGCGGCAATGCTGGGTGGCGCGACGGCATGGGGTGTGATGGCGACGATACCGAACGTGTGGGCGCAAGTTTTCTTCGGAGGGGGCTTAGGTTTGGTAATTTATGCGTTTGGTCTTTGGGCATTAAGGTCCCCGGAGGCTCGAAGCATAGAGGGTATTTTGAGGGGATTGATTGAAGGCAGGCGCGCAGCAGTAGTCCCTGACCCCTGATGGCAATAGTAAACACGAGAGACTCTCTTATGCTGCAACCTGCTTTGCATAAAACCGCCGTCCATAGTTAACCGGAGATAGATACCCCAACCGTGCTTGACGCCTTTGGCGATTGTAAAAGACCTCGATGTATTCGGTGATCTCTCGAATGGCCTCTTCTCTTGTCTTGTAAAGACTGTGATGAACAAGCTCGCTTTTGAGTGTTGGTAAAAGAGGATTGAAAAAAATACTATATCTGAATGAAACAGCTTCAATCGGTGGCGCTGAAAACAGCCTTCTTCTTCTGATTAAATATCTGGATAAAGACCTATTCAAGCCAATAGTGGTTCTCCCTGAAGAGGGGCTCCTCTCGAAAAGGCTAAAGGATATAGATGTAAGAGTAGAAATTCTTAAACTGCCGAAAGCTGTGCCTTTGAGCTCAACTTTTTCTGGGAAAAGAAGATACAGGATAACAGCCTTGATCAGGCATTACTTCAATACAATTATCTCTGTTAGTAGACTCTGGGATTTTATTAGAAAGGAAAAGATAGACCTAATCCACAGTAATTCATTGAATGCAAATATATGGTGGGCGGCTCCTGTAGGTTTCATTTGCAGGGTACCTATTATCTGGCATGTAAGAGATATTCTTCCAGATGGAAATAAGAAAAGATGGTATGTTTGGGTCTCAGATAAAATGGTCAGCGGTGTTATTGTTGTATCTAATGCGGTCGGAGAGATGTTCAAGGATATGAGAGAAAAAGATAAGATCAAAGTAATATATAACGGTGTTGATGTCGATAAATATGGGAATGATGCGGATGGATTAGGGATAAGGATGGAATTCAATGTTGGTAAAAGTACAAGACTTGTGGGCATAGTAGGAAGACTGGATGGGTGGAAAGGGCAAGATGTTTTTATTGACGCGGCCGCAATAATCCTAAAGCGACTAGACGATATAAAGTTTCTAATAGTTGGTGATGCAATATTTACTAATGGTGGTTTCAGAGGCCAATTGGAAAGGAAGGCACATGCCTTAGGGGTCTATAAGGATATAATCTTTACCGGGTTCAGAGATGATATCCATTCTGTACTCATGGCAATGGATATTTTTGTCCATGCATCGGTGAAACCAGATCCTTTTCCCCGAACAGTAATCGAAGCTATGGCGTCAGGCAAGCCGATAGTAGCTACTTCAGTGGGCGGTGTTGTAGAGGCTATTCACGACGGTGTAAACGGCAGGCTCATTCCTCCAAGTGATCCTGATAGGCTAGCGGAATCCGTGATATTATATCTTTCGGACAAAAACATTGCCACAAAACTATCGAAGAGAGCAAGAAAAGACGCTGAGGAACTTTTCTCAATATCAGTAAACGTTGAGAAGACCCAGAATTTCTATAGACGTTTTATCAATATTTAAAGCTCCATGACGTACTTTATTATAAGCTACCTGTTTTCATTGATCTTTTTTCTTGACAGAGACCTGAGTTTTGTCTTGTCTGGCTACAATATTAAATACTTCGACATCGCCTTGCTTGTAATTTTCATATTCACTAGTTTTTTGATAAGCCTCTGGGGAAAGAGATTGCCTACAAAGTGCAAATCTGATACAAGTCTGAATCAGTATATGTTAACTTTTTTTACGGTAATAACCCTTACCTCGCTTCTAAACTATGCATTGGTCCAAAGCAACGGTGTTTATCCTATAGAATTAAAGACACTTATCATAGAGATTGGCTATCTTTGGCCTATTTTTACTTATTGGATACTTGAGAACGTAGTAACTACGAAAAATGAGATCAAGTTTTTTTTCAAGATGTTCATATTATTTTCGTTCGCTTCGGCGTTGAATTATTATTTCAATCCAATTAAAGATCCCGTTACTTTGAGAACAGATGATATGGCAACTCAAAGGTACTTATTAAGCAGTTTGGGGAATATATTCATACTTGCCATTTCAATGATAATGGTTGATGACAATAAGAAGAGTTTTCCCTTATGGATGATACTTTTAGTGATTTCTGCATCCTCGCTTATCATGTCATTGCAGAGAACATTGATTACCGTTTCCTTAATTGGATTTATTTTTATTTTACTTATTGTTGTTAAAAATAAGCTTATCACAATCCAAAAAGCATTTACATTTTTTATATTGTTTTTTATTTGTTTCGTATTTATATTCAACTACCTGAATGAAACCGAATTTCTGTTAATTCTTCACGATAATGTTATATCCAGTTTTGATAATTTCGGTTTTGCCGAAGATTCTGATCAATTTTTGTCGACTGCGCACAGGAGGATTGAGTTAAAACAGTACTGGGCATTTTTTACAGAATCTCCTGTGATTGGAAAGGGATTGGGCTTTGAACCAGTCATTTTTTATTTAGCAGCAGGTTCTATAATAAAGTTTGGGTTTATACATAGTAGTTTTATGTGGCTTTTAACAAAAACAGGGATTATAGGATTAATTCTATTTCTTCTCATATTTAAAAAGTTTTTCAATATTTCTTATAAAAGTTTGAAGGCAACCAATGACCGCTGGCTTAAGGGTTTCATGCTCGGGGGTATAATCTTTATATTTTGCAACTCACTTCTCTCTTCATTGAGCCAACCAGTCTTTGAGTACAAAACCGAAATGGCTTTGTTGGGGGCGTGGATGGGGGCAGTTTTGGCTGCCACTAAATTAGAGTCCAAAAATGTTAAATAAGATGCCCAGAAAAATTCTTATTGTGGTTTTATCAGGTCTTGGGAATATGATCCTCTTTCATACAGTTATAAAAAAGCTTAAAGAGGCCTATTCGTGGACCGCAATTGATTTGATGACAGAACAGTTTATAGTGAAAACACTGTTCGAGGACTCTGGATTTATTAACAAGTATTGGTACTGGAAAGACAATGTGAGATCAAGGCTTAAGCTATTGGCGGATATTAGAAAAGAAAATTATGACATTCTGATAACAACGTTTGAGTCGGGGGGATGGAAATTAGCGGTGTTCTCCAAATTAACTGGAATTCCAGTTACGATAGGTTACAAGAAAAATAGATGGTATGATTCCTTGTATCGGATCAGAATTCCAATAGATTTATCAAACCACGAAATTATTAATCATTTTAAAATATTAGAGGTTATGAGTATTTCATCTGGTAATTTGAAGATAGAACTTGGATTTAAATCAGCAAAATATACTTACTTAGAAAAGCATTTAAACAATAGTAAGGTCAAGATCTGTATCCACGCTGGTTCAAGTGATAACTTGGCACAAAAAAGATGGTGTCTTGAGAAATTTATCAAGGTTGCAGAAAGATTGTTTTATGATCACGGAGCTCAGATTTTTTTTATTGGAGGGGATAACGAGGTTGAAATGACAATGGAGATAGAAGAAAAAGCAAAATTCCCGGTTTCGGTTCTAATTGGTAAATTAGAACTCTGGGAAACAGCTTATATTATTGAAAGATGTGACCTCCTTATCAGCAATGATAGCGGGCTTATGCATTTAGGCGCGGCACTCGGGAGGCCAGTATTAAGTATTTTTGGACCTACAGATATTGTGAAAAATCATCCATGGAGTGAAAAAGCCGTTGTTGTATCTAAAAATATGGCTTGTGCTCCTTGTAATTTTAAAAAACCTTGTCAGCATAATATGAATTGTCTTGAACAAATCTCCATTGAAGATATCACGCGAGAATCTGAAAAAATACTTAAATTAAGGATCGGATCTTGAACCCCAAAGAACTGTACGAGAAGCAGTACGGCGGTAAGAAGCTTATAAGTAAAACTCATTTCCCTAGTTTGAAAACATATTTTAGGTCTTTTGATCTCCATCGAGAGGATCTGGCCCTAAGTCTTCTTGGTAGTGGGAATAAATGCCTCGATGTGGGCTGCGGTAATGGGTCATTGGTTTTTAGGGCAGAAGGAAAGTTTGAAGAACTTTATGGCATAGATATATCAGAACACCGTATCAGCGAGGCAAAACAGAAAGTAATGGAACAGTTCAAAGGTTCTGAAAAGTTTCATTTTTCAACCTGCAACATTAATGAAAGAATTGATTTTCCTGATGGGATGTTTGATGTGGCTGATAGCATTGCAGTTATTGAGCATGTCTTTGATCCATACTTTGTTGTTGGTGAGGTATATAGGGTCTTAAAACCGGGAGGGATATTTATAGCTGAAGTACCAAACATAGCATATTTAAAGCAAAGGCTATGCCTTTTGTTCGGAAAGCTACCGGTAACTTCAACTCCTTATAACTGGAAGGATGTAGGTTGGGATGGAGGGCATTTGCATTATTTCACTAAAACAACCTTCTGCGGTTTGCTTGAGGAATGCGGATTTAAGATACTGAAAATCACCGGATCCGGTCTTCTCGCAAAATTTAGAAATTTTTATCCATCATTACTTACGGGTGATATATTTGTGAAGGCTAAGAAAAAATAAATTATAACTTAGTAATTCGCCATATGAAATTTAGAAATGTATTAAAAAGAATGCTCAGAAGATCAACTTTATTAAATATTTTTCCACGCATTTTTTATGCAATGCGTTATTTTAATCACAAGTATCCAGAAATTGTGAAATGGGGTTTTTTGTCAAGAGAAGATACAAATTATACTTATAATCTAACGAATGATAATTTATTATATTTAGCCAATATGGTTGCTATTGTATGTAAAATATCATTCCAAGATATTAAAAGTTACATAAATGAGGCACAGAATGATAAAGAGCTGATGAATTTAGTTGTTGAAAAAACCATACAATCAAAGTTTTTAACTGTTGCTGATTTACGATGCGATTTCGGAAGAAGGTTAGGGTGGTATGCATTTGTTAGGGCATTGAAACCAAATGTTGTAATAGAAACTGGTGTTGATAAAGGTCTTGGTTCTGTAATATTATGCTCAGCCTTATTGAGAAATAAAGAGGAAGGATATAAAGGTAAATATTATGGTACAGATATCAATCCAGAAGCCGGATATTTATTAGATGGCAAGTATAAAGAGATTGGAGAACTTCTATATGGTGATTCGATAAAAAGTTTAGAGGAATTTAATTGTGAGATTGATCTTTTTATAAACGATAGTGACCATTCGGCTGAATATGAATATAGAGAGTATTTAGCAATTAAAAACAAGCTAAGCAGCAAAGCAGTAATTTTAGGAGATAATTCACATAAAACAAATAAACTTGCACTTTTTTCTATAGAAAATAACAGAAATTTTCTTTTTTTCCATGAAGTGCCTCTGAATCATTGGTACCCTGTATCGGCATGGAGAGAGATCGGCGCCAAGGCCAAAGTCAATAATATAGAATTCCTCTTGAATAACCGTAATCATGATTATGGGAAAGTTCTTGAAATTGGATGTGGAGAAGGTTCGATCCTCAAATTATTGTCTGAAAAATATAGTAATTGGAAACTGTATGGATGCGATATTTCTGTTAATGCTTTAACAATTGCGAGAAAAAGAGAAATAGGAAATTTAAAGGAGCTTTTTATCTGCCATTTTAATTTCCCCGAAGATGAATTTGATTTAATTATAATGACACACGTTCTGGAGCATGTACCAGACCCTCAAAGAATGTTGAGGAAGATTCGAAGGATCGGTAAACATTTTATGTTTGAAGTCCCTCTGGAGGACAATATAATCGCGGCGAATCTTAGAAAAAAGCCTGGTAACTATGCCGAACAGATTGGACACATAAACTTTTTCAGCAGAAATTCTTTTAGATATATTTTGGAACAATCTGGGTTCGTTATTCTCAAAGAGAAAACAGTTACTCCGCCATATTATGTTTCTTCTTTTTATTCAAGTGGTTTTATGGAAAAAGTCAAAGAAATGTTCAAGTATATGGCCAAACGTATGCTGTTAATGTATGGATTTGAAACCAGGTTTACCTATAATTACGCTTTGCTTTGTAAAAAAAATGAAAATATTAATCCTCGAGAACATAATTTCCCCTTATAAGACCTTATTGTTCAATGCTATTTCTTTGATATTGGTTGGTTTTAAAGTGCTGTACATTTCGGAGACTGAACGGAGAAGAGATTGGGTTATTAATAAAGATGAGATGAAATTCCCATACGAGATTATGTTTCAAGTTCCAATTGACGAGATTCCAAGATGGGTCATGTTTAAAGAAACATGGAAACAATTAAATAATCTTAATCCGGAAGTTCTAATAATTGATGGATATAGTTATTCATCTTCTTGGTCGAGTCTTTTTTGGGCAAGAAAAAGTAAACGAAAACTAATACTCTGGTCTTCATCCAATGAAGATGACCATAATAGGAGTTTCTATAAAGAATTACTTAAAAGATATTTTGTTAAAAGATGTGACGCTTATAATGTTTATGGAACGAAAAGTAAGGAATATCTTTTAAAGCTTGGAGCTGAGAAAGACAAAGTGTTTATTATGGGGAACAATACGGACAATACTTTCTATTATACTGAGACGATGAAGTGGAAAAGAAAAAGGGAAGTGTTGTTGCAAGAATATAGGGCACCAAAGTTTAATTTTCTTTACATTGGAAGGTTCGCAATAGAAAAGAATATTTTTCATCTCCTTGATGCTTTCAGAAGGGTACGCGAGAAAAGCAACAATTGGGGGTTGATTTTAGTTGGCAGTGGCCCTCAAGAACCTGAAATTAAAAATTACATCAAAAAAAATAAAGTTGAAAATGTCCTGATGCCGGGTTTTAAGCAAAGGGAAGAATTGCCTAAGTTTTTAGCTTTAGGTGATGTTTTTATTCTGCCGAGTATATCAGAGACATGGGGGTTGGTCGTCAATGAGGCGATGGCTGCAGCATTACCTGTTTTTGTGTCAAAAAAATGTGGTTGCTGGCCCGATTTGGTTGAGGATGGTGAAAACGGCTTCTCATTTTCCCCTTTTGATAGAGATGATCTATTTAATTTAATGAAGGCCGCGGTTGAAGGAAAAGTGGAACTAAATGGAATGGGGCAAGCCTCGCTGGCGAGGATAGGACAATACACTCCGGAATCAGCGGCAAATGTCGTATTGAAAACTGTGAACTTCGTTTTAACAAGGCGAGGGGAAAATGGTTTGCTCCATTCGCTATGAGATTATTGAAAATCTCTGTTGTCCGGATGATGGAGAGAAGGTCTTATTAGATGGCAAGTACCTTAAGTGCTCGAGATGTTTTAGGAGCTTTCCGATATGGGCAGAAAACCTTTTCGAAATAAAACCGGTAATTTTCAGCGAGTGGAACCTGGATAAGCATGAGAACCTAAGCGCAGAGTATGGCTACAAGCGAATTTATGAGGTTCCATTTAGTTGGGAGAAGAAATCCCATGGTTGGGGGTATCTGAAGGATGCTGCTCCCTCTTACAGGTTATTCGTAGGAGAAGAAAACGACAAGATTAATAAGATTCTTAATGTATCAAAACAGATGCTCGGAATAGATGTATCGGGAGGAGTCGGCAACTACTCTATTCCCATGTCAAGTAGAGTCAGGGGAATAGTACATTGTGAATTAGAGGTACAATCCCTTATTACCGCATATCAAGAAGCTAAGGGTAGAGACAATATAGTATTTATAAGATCCTTTTATTTAAATCTTCCATTTGAGAGTGGCTCGTTCGACTTTGCTATCTGTACCGACACGTTAATCAGGGGCAAAAGACATGACCTAAAATTGATAAGCGAGATATGCCGAGTTTTGAAAGATGGTGGTAGGGCTGCCATTGATTTCCATAATCCAAAAGTGATTGGAGGAAATAAAGACATTTGCTTTTACAATGTGAACTCGATCCGAGAGTTGCTTTCAAGTGTGGGTGTCAAGCAATACTCTATTTACCCGGTCGGTTTTATTCCCGGTATGATTCTTCCTGTGGAGCTCCGCAAATCTACTTATCGAGTTCTGAATAAGTTGTGCAGCTTATTTCTCCCAGCAAAGCGTCATATAGTCGTTTTTACAAAGACCTCCAGGGCCAATGCTTAGCATTGAAGCAAAGCAGTCCGTTAAGAGATTAATGGCCAAGGCAACAAGCTCCCTCGTTTCTGAGGTTGATGCAAAATTATCGGCTATTCTCAACTACCACTCTATCCACCCGACACATGATTTTTCTACGAAACCACATGATTTCCAGCAACAGATGGATTATTTGTCCTCCAATTTCACAGTAATCTCCCTGCATGATTTTTATATAATGAGGATTAAGGGGGAAGACCTACCTGGAATGCTGGCAATGGTAACCTTTGATGATGGTTATGAGGATAACTACCAATATGCTTACCCTCTCTTAAAGAGATTTGGAATTAGAGCTACTATTTTTGCGACTACAGGCTTTCTTAATGGCGAAATCGACATAACTCAAAAACATACCGCTTATCGTGGCCTGAGGGCGCTCAAATGGAATCAGATCCTGGAGATGAGAGATGCTGGGATCTCGTTTGGAAGTCATACGCATAAACACTTGGTATTGTCAACCATCCCGTTAGAAATTGCTGAAATAGAAATTTGTAAATCGAAAAGCATGTTAGAGGATAAATTAAGTGAGCCTGTAGACCTATTTGCTTACCCTCTCGGGCAACGAGGAACCTTCAATCGGTCGATTATAGAGTTACTCAAAAAACATGGGTTTAAATTGGGCGTTTCAACAATATGGGGAAATGATAATAGCAAAAAGGATATATATGCCCTGCGGAGGATTAGAATTGATGCATGTGACACAATTAACGATTTCAAAGAAAAAGTTAATGGAAAGTGGGATTTTATAAGATGGGCTCAGATGATAAAAAGATAGGATGTATGAGGAGGGTGAACAGTAAAGCAATTCTCTGTATTGTACCCCTCCCGCCTCCGATAACTGGGGCAGCAGCAGCCTCCGAGACCCTGGTAAATCATTTGAAGAAGCAACACGATGTCGTTACAGTTGCTTATCAGAGAGGGAATTTAAAGAGCGGGAATTTTTCGCTAAGGCATTTTCTCAAGATTGCTGCTATTGGAATGCGGCTGAAGTTAATGAGAAAGCACTTCGATACTGTTTACTTAGTCATTTCCTCAACTTTTTGGGGAAACCTAAGGGATCTGTTTTTTTTAATTTTAATAGGAAATAGGTTGAGGAAGGCAGCCGTTTTGCATCTTCATGGGGCAAATATTGATAGATATTTTGCTGAAGCTGCGCTGTGGATAAGGTATTTGAATAGAGGTCTATTTGGCGGTGTTAAAAACGCAATTGTTCTGGGGAAGACCTTTGAGAAAATCTTTGATGGATATGTTCCGCGTAATAAGATCAGAATTGTGAAAAATTACTTTGATGATTGGTTATTGATTCCGGAAGAAATTGTTTCCACGAAGTTTGAGTCGCCTCAAGAAGTAAATATTCTATTCCTCGGCAATTTAATTCGTGAAAAAGGATACGAGGTTCTTCTCGATGCTTTCTTATCCCTCTCCGATAAAATCAGGGATAGGGCGAAGTTACACTTTGCAGGGGAAATATATTCTATGAATGAGAAAAGAAAATTTATGGAGAGGATTAAGAATTATACGAATGTCTTTTATTATGGACCAGTTTATGGTGAGAAAAAAAGGGAGCTTTTATGGAAGTGTCATGTATTTTGTCTACCCTCTTTTTACAGGTTTGAAGGACAACCGATTTCTATTCTTGAGGCATATGCTTGTGGATGTATTGTCGTTAGTGCGAATAATGGGGGAATAACTGATATATTGATCAATGGTGCCAATGGGATGTTGGTTGGGAAAGATTTAAAGATTAATGTCGATTTGGATTCGATGAGGGGAGAGCTATGTAGGGCATTAGAAACAATTATTATAAACCTGGAGCAGTATAAGGATATAGCCTTTTTCAACTTGAAAGAAGCGCGTCAGAAATACAGGAGAAAAATATTTTGTGAAAATATTGAAGCCATTGTTACCAGTGACGGAATACAAAAGGTTTTTTAATGTACATTTGCAATGAAAATTCTTCTTATTGATCCACCATTCTATCGCCTCATCGGTTACTATAACCGTTATTTTCCTCTTGGACTATCATATCTTGCATCCGTGCTCATTCAAAAAGGGCATGAGGTGCTGATCTACGATTCAGATTGTAATATAAGTCCTTCCAAGATGGACCTTTCACGGCTGGAAAACTACTATCCAATGTACCTTGAGTCCTTAGGAAATGGCACCCATTATATCTGGGAGGAACTTAAGGGGATAATTAATAGGTTTAAACCAGAAGTTGTAGGCATAACAGGATGGACCACATTTATCGCATCGTCTTTTAAGGTTGCCTCTATTGTCAAAAGTGAAAATAGAGATTTGCCAGTGGTGATGGGTGGGCCCCACATAACCTTAAAAAGCGATGAAGTGATGAGAGAATGTCCTGATGCGGATTTTCTTGTCAGGGGTGAAGGGGAAATTGTATTTCCAGAGCTTATTGAGGCCATCGGCATGAGAAAAGTAGGTGTCTTTGGCAGCATCAGGGGGGTATCTTTCAGGAAAAACGGAGAGGTTTTTCATAATTCAGAGGCCGATTTTCTTGATGACCTGGACCGAATCCCCTTTCCGGCACGCGATATGCTTGTTAACTTAAAATATTACGGCTCGGAGGACATGGGCCTCATGATGACAAGCAGAGGGTGTCCTTATAATTGCTCATATTGCGCTACTAGCGTGTGGGGGAAAAAAGTACGCTATCGTTCGATAGAAAATGTTGTCAGAGAAATAAGGATGGTGAAGGATCGTTATGGGTGTAGGCAGTTCACATTCAAGGACGATTGCTTTACTCTGAATAAAAACAGAGTCATTGATCTCTGCGGCACCTTATTAAAAGAACGGATCGCAATCAACTGGGAATGCAATACGAGGATAAATCTTATTGATGAAGAAATTCTTACGAAAATGAAAAAGGCTGGCTGCAATTCGATAAAAGTCGGGATAGAGAGCGGGAGCGAGCGCGTCCTCAGATTTATAAATAAAAAGATAACCCTCGATCAGTGTAAAAATGCTGCAAAATTGCTTCATAAGATCGGCATACACTGGACAGGATATTTTATGATAGGTCTCCCTTCAGAGACGAAAGAAGAAATGTGCCAAACCTTACAGTTTATGAAAGAGCTTCGCCCCGATTACGCCTCAATAAGCGTGTATGAGCCCTTTCCAGGCACCGAACTATTCGAGATCGGCATAGAGAAAGGTCTGGTTGAAAGAGACAGATCACTTGAAGATTTTTTCTCTATATCTCCAAAATATTATTATGTGAAAGATGTTCAGCACAGGATCGATACGATGGGCAACGGGGAATTCGAGAAGATAGAAGAGGAGTTGAAAGAGAAATTTCATAAATATAACGCAGGAATTCCACGGCTGGCTAAGAGAGCCAAAGCAAGAGGCAGTCTTTACGCTCGTGAACCAAAGATACTTTGGAGTGATTTCAAAAAATTCTTAAGCTGGTTGTGAACCGTGCTTCCAAAAGTTTCTATCATTACAGCTGTTTACAACGATGCAGGATTAATAGAGGATGCCATAAGAAGTGTCATGGGGCAAACATATAAAAATATAGAACATTTAATAATAGACGGCAGCTCAACAGATGGAACACTTGACGTCATCAAGCGATATGGAAGTAGCACAGTAAAATGGGTAAGCGAGCCTGATAAAGGAATCTACGACGCTATGAATAAGGGAATACGATTGGCAACAGGCAATTTTATAGGGATACTCCACTCCGATGATCTCTTTGCTCACAATAAGGTCATTGAACAAGCTGTTTTCTTAATGAAGGAGTGTGCTGTAGATTCATGTTACGGAGATATTGTTTTTATTGATAGGAACAATAGCAACAGAATTGTTAGATATTGGAGGGCAGGACCTTATAGGAAGCAGTTGTTTGAGAAAGGGTGGATGCCGCCCCATCCGACTTTCTTTTGTAAAAGAAGTGTTTATGAAAAATATGGTTATTTTAATCTTGATTTCCCACTCGCTGCCGATTATGAACTCATGCTGAGATTTCTTTACAAGCATAATGTGAGTACCGCATATATACCAGAAGTTTTAGTCCATATGAGAACAGGCGGTACAAGCAAGCCGGGTAGGTATACAATAGGTGCAATCAAAGAAAACTATAGGGCATGGAAGGTTAATGATCTCAAGCCGAGACCAACAACTTTTATTTTAAAACCACTGTCAAAAATCTTTCAATATGCTTATCTTGGTAAGATGGTCTCGTGATATCCGGGATAAGATCGAAGCCTCAGCACGTTTCGGCCCAGGGGCTTCCTCTGCTGTCCGCGATGTCTTCCAGAAGTAATGAAATTATTGGAAAATAGGAAGTTGAGAGGGTTAGCCTCTTCCAAACCTCATAGTAACCAGATTAACAAAAAAAAACTAAATAGACCATATAACCCAATAACCCTGACAGACCACACCTGCTGACTTACTTTTTGAGTCAACTAATAAAACATGCCAATCCCTAAAAATTCGGATGAACTCCTTACAAGGCTTTTCGGTTCTGATTCCAGAGTGAGAATTTTAAGCCTGCTTCTATCCAACGTGGGGAGGGCCTTCTATCAAAGAGAAATCATGTATGAGACCGGAATGTCATTACACCCGACTCAAAGAGAACTGAATAATCTTTTGACACTTGGGATCATTAAAAAGCGAGAAACAAAGGACAGGGTCTTTTACGAAATCGATGCCCATTCCACTTTATTCAAATCTCTCTCTGAGATCTTTGAATTTGCACAAAAAAACAATAAGAAAAAATGAAAACCACCCTCGTTGACTCATAAATTGAGTCAACATGTTTTGATCTCAAATTATTCGGTGAATTTTCTATTATTTAAGGACTTTTCAATCTTTATATAAACACCACTCCATATGAATATCCTTGTTGTTGGGGGAAGTGGGTTTATTGGCACCCGGCTTGTTGAAGGGCTATTGAAGTCAGGGCATGAAGTCCGTATCTTCGACAAGAACCCGAGTGCCTCATTTAACCACTTAGTGACCCTGGGTGATGTCAGGGATTGTAACACCCTTGATCAAGTTTTGAAGGGTTTTGATGTTGTTTACAACCTGGCAGCCGAACATCGAGACGATGTGACTCCGAGTTCTCTTTATAATGATGTCAATGTTCAAGGGGCAAGGAATATCACACGTGCTGCCGAAATTAACAATGTTAAAAAGATCATCTTTACCAGCTCGGTAGCAGTATATGGTTTTACCCAGATAGATACGGATGAAAAAGGCGAGTTCAAGCCGTTTAATGAGTATGGCCGGAGCAAACTTGAAGCAGAAGAAGTTTATCGGCAATGGGTGAATGGTTCTTCTGATAGGTCTCTCACGATCGTCCGTCTGACTGTAGTCTTTGGCGAAGGGAATCGAGGCAATGTTTATAACCTCTTCAAACAGATCGCATCCAGCAAATTCCTCATGGTTGGAAATGGCAAGAACTATAAATCCATGGCCTATATAACCAATGTGACTGCTTTTTTAGAGTATGCGTTACATTTTAATGCAGGCGAGCATATTTTTAATTATGCGGATAAACCTGACCTCGATATGAACACGCTTGTTTCTCTTGTCAGTAGCAAGCTGGGCATGAGAAATTCTAATGGATTCAAGTTGCCTTATTGGATGGGATATGCCGGAGGCATTGGATTTGATATGGCAGCGAAAATTACAGGCAAGAAGTTTTCTATCAGTTCGATCAGAGTCAAGAAATTTTGCTCCAACACACAATTCTCTTCACTGTTCATAAAATCTACAGGGTTTACACCCCCCGTGCCCCTGCAAGAAGGTCTTGAAAGGACGATACAGTTCGAATTTTTAGACCCAAAGACATCAAACCACAATACAGTATTTTATACAGAGTAGCTCCGTTATTTCTTCTGCTTTTCTCAAACCTTCTGACTACATTTTTAAGTTAACTTGGGAGTCCAATGGCCACTCCTCCAAAAGAATTCTAGAAAGACCAAAGAAACCAGATAAACCAGAGAAACTAAATAAACCAGAGAAACCATAGATGTTAAAATACGTCATTGTTTTTGTTGCGGCTCTGGGGGCCTCATTCCTGCTCACCCCATGGGTGAGATCAGTTGCGAGAAGCTTAGGGGCCATTGACCTTCCAGGGGGAAGAAAGATCCACACCCATCCTATTCCCCGGCTCGGAGGATTTGCCATCCTGATCAGCTTCTATCTTACCCTCTTTGTCTTCTCCCAGTTTGTTTATTCAAATCTCTTCGAAGACTTCTTCGATAAAGTTCATTTCGGGTGGTTGTTAGGAGCTTCTGCCATCATGGCCGGATTGGGCGCATTGGACGATTTTCGAAGAATGCCCCCGAGCTTCAAATTCCTCTTCCAGATCATTGCCGGGCTGGTCATAGCCTTGAGCTGCTGCCGGATCGAAGTGATCAGCGTTCTTTTCTATACGATTCATCTTGGAATCCTTTCCATTCCCGTAACGGTCTTCTGGATTGTTGCCATCACCAATGCCATCAACCTTCTTGACGGTCTCGATGGTCTTGCCGCAGGGACTTCCTTCATCGTCTGTATGACCCTGTTTGCCATCTCCCTCCTGAATCAACAGGTGGGTGTTGCTTTGATTTCGGTCATCCTCGGAGGCAGCATTCTCGGGTTCCTGAAATATAATTTCAATCCCGCCTCTATCTTTTTAGGCGACTCCGGCGCCTACTTCCTGGGCTTCACCCTTTCCATCCTATCGATCACGAGCAGCCTAAAGGGATCAACCACGGTCGCCATCGTGGTCCCCATCATTGCCCTCGGCCTGCCGCTGATGGATACCTTTCTCTCGATGCTTCGAAGGCTTCTAAGTTCCCTTCATATCGTGGAAGTTGATAGGGAGAAGAACATCGTCAAGTTTTTCTACTTAGATGGATGGAGCGTATTCAAGGCTGATAAGGACCACATCCACCACCGGCTCCTCCAGATCGGGTTTACCCAGAAGAAGGCCGTGGTCTTTCTATATACGATCTCCATCGGCCTTGGAGCATTGGCCTTCTCATCCATCTATTTTTCGAATATCAATTATGCCCTTCTGATCACTGCCATTGGCCTTGCGACCTATATCGGGGTAAGAAAGCTTGGGTATAGAGAAGTCCAGGTTTTGAGTAACGGGGCCCTTCTTCCCTTTTTC